>OBKR01000067.1_pt1 | contig 127706 bp, 125 predicted proteins | sample 1518991 | NCBI WGS metagenome assembly OBKR01 (sample SAMEA2452117, study PRJEB22498) | human gut metagenome | biome: human feces; feature: human gut; material: feces | place: Australia | collected 2012
TTTCAAAGCTGTTGAAAGTAAGCCGGCGTACCTTGCAGGAATACCGGACCCTCGGTGTGATACCTTACTATCTTGTGCAGGGAAAAGCCCTATACAAAGAGTCAGACATACAAAAAGTTCTTGATGACGCTTATAAAAGATGCAGGGAAGAACAGCGATGGGTATGAAGCAAAAAGTAAAAGAAACGGCCTCTTTACAAGGTCGTTTCTTTGTTGTCGGACAATTGGTATCCGAATCTCCTTCTTCGTTTCCTGACAATAACATCTTCTTCATACAGACCAGGAATCCGATCCATTCCGGCTGCTTTCAGCCGTTTCATGTCCTCGTCCACTTTCCTGTCAGTCACTTTGGCGTAAAGCTGCGTGGTCTCAATACGCATATGCCCCATCATTTTGCCGACTGTCTCGATTGGAACACCCAATGAAAGGGTTATATGGGTTCCGAAATTGTGTCGTGCCTTATGAAATGTAAGTTCAAATCCGTAAACTTCACCCAACTGGTGGGCGAGCATAATGAAATACGTACGACTATACAGATTGAAGACCTTGTCATCCTTTCTCTGTTCCCGATATTTCTCTATTATCTTCAACGGAATATCCAGCAATCGGACAGAAGACAGTGTTCCTGTTTTCTGGCGATGGATATGGATCCACCATGAACCGTCTTCAGATTGGGTAATATCATTTACCCTCAATTTTTTCAAATCCGTATAGGCAAGTCCGGTAAAAGTGGAGAAGATGAACATATCCCTTACAAACTGAAGCTGTGGCTTCTCGACAGGTGTTGTAAGCAGTGTCTTCAGATCTTCCAGCTTTAGATGACGACTTTTCCGTTTGGGCAGTTCAGGATGAAGGCGACAATACGGATCACGGCGGATTGTTCCCTGGCTGACAGCCCGCATGGTCATCTTCTTCAGCCTGTAAAGATGTTCATGCACGCTCTTCGGGCTTAAATTCCTGTCCGTCCTGAGAAAAAGTTCAAAGTCATCGTAGAACACACGGTCAAGACTACGTAGCAGTACATCCTCTACGCCGCGTTTTTCCTGCACGAAAGCCGAAAGGTGCTTATATGAACGTAAGTAGGAATCATAACTCTCCTTTATACGATCCACACCGATACGCTTCTTGAACTCCTCGTTATGCTCTCTGAAAAGAGCCAGCAGAGTTAGCGGTTTCTGACCGACTCCCATCACGGCATTCTTTACCTGCTCTGCCGTAATAAATCCCAGACTGTTCTTAATCCGCCTGTAATGCTCCTTGATTTCTTTGGTCAGATCATCAATAGCCCGGTTGACGGTAATGGCATTCTCACTGCGGCCGTCAGCCCGTCCTTTTTCAGGATTCCAGATTGCCGGATTGACGGATACTTTCGTTCCTATCTGTTCCCATTTGGCATCTATGCTTATCTTGCACAGCAACTGGCACGTTCCATCCTTACGGACTTTGGTGCGGTTTATATAAAACAGTATCGCAAATGTACTGCGACGTTTGATTTCCATATTGTCAGTATTTCTTTTCATAATCCTATTTTTTGCCATTGTCAAATAACTACAGAAAACCGCTCAGCAATTATTTTATCCAATGCTTTCGTATCTGTATCTATCTTATTGTCTGTCACCTTTGCGTAATGCTGTGTGGTCTCAATACGACTGTGCCCCAACATCTTGCTGACCGTTTCAAGCGGTACGCCATGGGAAAGTGTAATTTCTGTCGCATAGGTATGACGGGCTGCATGGAAGACCAGCTTACGTCCTATACCGCAAATTTCGGCGATGCGTTTCAGATAACGATTCAATGAACTGTTGGAATACATGGGGAGAAGCTTTCCTTCAGGAGCCATATCGCGGTATTTTTCAATAATATGGAACGGCAGTTCCATAAGCGGTATTTCAAAATCTACACCGGTTTTCTTGCGAGAACTCCTGATCCACCAGGTACCATCTTCCGCGAGAGAAAGGTTTTCATTTGTCAGCAGACACATGTCGCTATAGGGAATACCCGTATAACAGGAAAACAGGAACATATCTCTCACATGATAAAGAATCTGATCATGGAGAGGTGTTGTCATAATCCTATTCAATTCTTCGGAGGTGAGATATTTCTGTTCCGGTTTCGGATGTACCGGTTCATATCCGACAAACGGGAATACTGTTATTATACCGTCAGCAATAGCTTCTCCGACAATTGTTTTCAGTTGGACGGTAAGATTGACTATTGTGCCTGAAGCCAGACAACATTCCGTACGTAGATACAAGTCATATTTTTCAATGAAGGAACGGTCCAATGCGGCAAAAGGGATATCTGACAGCTTATATTGCATCTGTAAAAAACGTACCAGATGATTGTAGGAATTGCGGTAAGCCCTCAATGTCTTTTCCGTACGATTGATCCCAACGCGTTTCTCGAAATTTCTAATGAAAAGTCTGAAATAGCTTAATAGGGTTTCCTGTTCCGAAGCCATACCCAAAAGTTGATGCTTTACATCCTCTGCTGTTACATCCTCACGGATTGCAGATTGTTCCGCAAAGATGCCGAGCGCGGCAGCTCGTATTTCATCCAGTCTGTTGTTTATGTCTCTTGCCGCAACACTTTTTCCACACGCCCGTCCGGATGACCACAATGACTGTGGCACACGAAACTTGACACTGAATGCTGTTTCAGAGTGCTTGCCGACAATAAGCCGTGCCATCACGGGACAGTTTCCCCTGGCATCCGCCTCGCTCTTTTTAAGGTAGAACGAAACCTTTACATCTGTCTGATTCATAATCTGTTCCATTGTTTGCAAAATTAACAGAGACAGAGTTAATCATCGGCATGTAAAATATCGTCAGACATCGACAAAGCTATCACCATTGACTTCCGGAACCTATATTTTTCATATCTCAAAAAAAATAAGTACCTTCGCTAAGCCAAAATGATGAAACTGCGTTCTTTACGGTCGGAGCAGAAAGGATTTTCAAACAACTCCATATAACTGGAATGGGCAACGGATAGGTAGCAATTTTTTCGCTTAACTATTCAAAAAACGGCTTCAAAGCACACATTTACAAATGCGGAATAATGCTGCGTATCTCCCTGAAAGCCCAATAGTTTACATTATTCTTCCTAAATCCATCCGAAATCGGGCGAGTTTACCTATCTTTGTATAGATAAAATCTATTGATGTATGACTTTACAGCAAATGGAATATATAGTAGCGCTGGACAAGTATCGTCACTTTGTGCTGGCTGCCGAGGCTTGTGGTGTGACTCAGCCTACTCTGAGTGCCATGATTCAGAAACTGGAAGAAGAGTTGGATGTGAAAATATTCAGCAGGGACCGGAAGAATATTTCTCCTACTGCCATCGGAGAAAAAATAATAAGGCAGGCAAGAATAGCCTTGAACGAAACCCAGAGAATCAGAGAGGTGGTAGCTGATGAAAGCAGCAGCATGAACGGCAGTCTGCGTATCGGCATCCTGCCAACCATCGCTCCCTATCTTGTTCCCGACTTTATCTATCATTTCAGAAATACATATCCCAATGTGAATCTTTCCATCGACGAAAAGGAGAACAAATCGCTGGTTCAGGATCTCAGATTCGGGAATCTGGACATTGCCATCACCACGCCTCCCGAAGCGCAGGCCAACATTCTGGAGATTCCGGTATATGTGGAAAAGTTTGTTGCCTACTTCTCGGAAAGATGCAGTAAAGCACGGCAGATAATCGCAAACGGCAATCTGCCACCGGAACACATGTGGATTCTAAAAGAGGGACACTGCCTTCCCAACAGTGGCATAAATTTCTGTAAAAACAAAGATATAGGTAACCATATCTATGAGGCGGGAAGTATTGATACGCTCATAAAAATAGTAGATAAAAACGGTGGATACACCATTATTCCGGAACTGCATATCAGTACATTGAATGAAGAACAGAAAAAGAACATACAGACTCTCGATGTCAATCCGCCTGCACAAAGAAATGTCTCGATTCTTATAAAGGACGATTTTATAAGGGAGAGGATGGTAAATGCAGTACTCGATACCATAAAGGCAATCATACCTGCACACATGATGGATGAACGTTTCAACAGGCTTTCTATCAAACTGAGATAAACAGTCCGTTCCACCCAGGAAAATAAAATGGGAGAAACCAAACTTCTGCTCTCATGACAGAAGCTACGGTTTCCCCCATAAATAGTTATTTAAAGAAACAAGAGAGCATCTTTATTCATCACAGCATCCTCCGCAAGAGCATTTGGGAAGTTCCTGCTTTTTGATTTCCGTGAGATAGAAACGGGCAAAGGCGTCTTTAATCTCATCGCGCACACGACGGAATTCGGCATCTATAAACTCCGGTGTCCCTACAGCATGCGAAGGATCGTCGAAACCAATGTGAAGGCGTCTGCCTACTTTTCCCGTAAAGGCAGGGCAACTCTCATTGGCTCCTCCACATACGGTTATTACATAATCCCAGGCCTGGTCAAGATAAGTATCTACATGAGTGGGAATGTGACTGCTAATATCGATACCTGCTTCTTTCATCACTTCCACAGCCTTGGCATTGACACAAGCTGCGGGGTGAGTTCCTCCCGAATAAACTTCAAGAGAAGCATCGAACGATTGCAAAAAGCCGTGCGCCATCTGGCTCCGGCAACTGTTTCCTGTGCAAAGAATCAATATTTTCATAGAATACATGAATCTGATTATTACAGAATTAGATTAAACAAATATCCTGAAAGGATAATAAACAATGCGACTGTACCGAAAAAAATGCCGATAAGACGCCAGGTCATGACCTTCTTGAGTAATGTGGCTTCCGGCAAAGACAGACCGACAACTGCCATCATGAATGCAATGGCTGTTCCCATAGGAATACCCTTTGCAACAAATACCTGGATGACCGGTACAATACCGGCGGCATTGGCATACATCGGAACCGCAAAAATTACAGAAAGCGGCACAGCCAGCCAGTTGTCTTTTGAAAGGTAGGCTTCAAAAAATCCTTCCGGCACAAAACCGTGCATAAAGGCTCCGATACCGATACCTATCAGTATATATATCAGTACTCCTCTTACTATACGCCAGGCATCACGGACGATAGACGGAAGCCGTTTGAAGAAAGAGATATGTTCTTTCTCCCACTCGTCTGCCTGAGCAGAAGAGTCTGCCTGGATCTGGCGGACCCAGTCGCTCAGATAAGGTGACAGATTCATCTTTCCCAAAACAAATCCTCCGATCACTCCGAGCAGTATGCCGCTGATAACATATATAAGTGTCACTTTCAGTCCGAATGAACCGAGAAACATTGCCACAGCAACTTCGTTCACAAGCGGAGAAGTTATCAGAAATGCAAATGTAACTCCAAGTGGAATACCCCCTTTCACAAATCCGATAAACAACGGAATGGATGAACACGAACAGAACGGAGTGATGGCTCCGAATAAAGAAGCCAGTAAATACTGCAACCCATACATTTTATGAGTAACCAGATAATTACGCAGCCGTTCAATGGGGAAATAGGCGTTGATGATGCCCATCAGCACACTGATAAAAAACAGCAGAATAAGAATCTTGACAGTATCGTAAAAGAAGAAATTGACTGCTATACCCAGTGAGGTATCTGCACTTAGTCCGAAGATGTCGTAAACCAGCCAGTCGGCAAATCGTTGTATCATATATTTACTATCAAATACCTAACAGTCTTTTCACATCACTTTCCGAAGGAACCTGCCCTTTCATCTTCACTTCACCGTCTACTACTACAGCAGGAGTGGTCATGATATTATAACTCATCATTTCCATAATATCGTCCACCTTTGTAAGTTTCACGTCTAAATTGTTCTCTTTTATTACCTTTTCTATCACCTGAAAGGTTGTTTTGCACTTGGCACAACCCGGTCCTAAAACTTTTACTTCCATTGTTCTAAATGTTTTTTAAATGATTATTTATGATAAATACATGATATAGCAATAATACATGCCAATAATGACAAAAAGCACTCCTACCACCAGATTCAGCCATCTCTGTATGACCTGCATCTTTCCGTAAAAAGTGCCCAGACGCTGCACACTGAACGCCAGTACCCATGCTACAAGCAGTACCGGAATAGCAGTTGCTACAGCAAAAACCACAGGCAGAACATAGCCGGCAGTTGCAGTAGCCGACATCGGAATCAGCATTCCAAAGTAAAACACCCCACTGGTAGGACAAAAGGCAAGAGCAAACAGAATGCCTATCAACAAAGCACCCCACCCTCCTTTTTTGGCCAAGCCTTCGGCATTTCCACTAAACCCAAACTGAGGAAGGTTCAGTCTGCTTCCGAAAAGCATGAACAGTCCGATGAGCAACAACAGCGGTCCTAACAGCCATTCACCGTATGTACCTATTGTCTTTTGAATCCCGAACATGCTGGATCCCTCCTTCAGTACAGTAATCAATATAGTTCCCAGTAAGGTATAGGCAACAATACGCCCCAGCGTATAAAGCAAGCCGTTACGGAAAATCTGTCTGCGATTTTCAATATCTTTTCCGATAAAACCGATAGCAGCTATATTTGTTGCTAACGGACAAGGTGAAAGGGCTGTAAGCAGACCTAATAAAAAGGCTGTCAGCAGGGGTGTCGTACTATTATCCAATAATGTCTGTAGCCAGTCCATAATGAAATCAGTTTATCATTTCATTAATTTTATCCACTAATCCTTTCTTAAATTCTCCCGGAGATTTACGGGCATTCGAAAAAGCAAATTCAGTCATGTTTTCGGCTTTTTCCTGTCCGTTTTTATGACTGACAATATAAAGAGAAGACCATGTTACCTGATATTTCTCGGCTATTGCCTCATTTTCCGGTTTCGAGATGTCTATAATTCTGAAACTCAATGTACCGTCTGCCAGTCTGTCTGCAAAAGCACTGTCAATTGCTGCCCTTGCATTTTTTTCGATTGCAATACAGGTAGCACAGCGTTGCTTGCTGTGGAAACAAAGAACTTCTACACCATCCGAACGAACTGTCGTTTCTTTTTCTGCCGGCAAAACGGTTCCTTCAGTCTTGGATTTCATCCCGCAAGCAACAAAAACAAAGCATGCAGCTAATAAAAATAAAATCTTTTTCATATTTACATATACTTAAAGTTAGTCTTTCGTAGAATAACGAACAATAAATAGAAAAAAAGAGCCGGCTTAACCGCAACAGCTCTCTTTCTTGCACACCTGTTGTCCGAAGAAACCGGCAAACATTTTCTGCGCCAGTGCCCAGTTCTCCTTATTGATGCAATATTTCACTTTAGGAGCCTCTATTTCTCCTTGAATCAGACCTGCTTCTTTCAGCTCCTTAAGATGTTGTGAAACTGTAGCTTTCGCTATAGGCAGTTCTTCGTGAATATCACCAAAAAAACAGGTTTCCTGGCGGAGCAGAAACTGCAAGATGGCCATACGCGCAGGATGTCCCATCGCTTTGGCAAAACGGGCTATCTGTTCTTGTTCGTCTGTATATTTCTTATCAGCCATAGAATATTTATTATTTGTTGTTCGCAAAACTACGAATAAAATAATTATCCTGCAAATTCTTTCTGAATTTTAACTGTAGGGATATTGCACAACGAGTGCTTTACCATTATACTTCTTCCCTCGCATACATGCAGTAAAGAGCATAAAAGTAAACAATAAAATATAGTTTGAAATAAGATATGACTTCCAGAATGAGAAGCCAGAGAAAAGAAAATCAACGGAAGGTTATCCACTTGTTGCTCATGAAGTTGATTGCACCATACACAAAAAGTCCAAGGAACTGAGCAAGATACTCATTACACCCGCAAATTTCGACAAGAAACAAAAGAAACAGGAATTGCGCTGCATACGCTACCGCAAAAGCACAGGCAAAAAACAAGATTTCATGCCAGATGGTATTCTTTTTCCGGTCAGCATCAAAAGGGAAAATCCAGAATTTACACCATATAAAGTTATGAATCTGCGCCACTACATAAGCCACTACATTGGCTATCATGTAATGTTCACCCTCTATATGCATGAGCAATCCTACAATCAGTGCAGTTATCAGGGCGTTCAATGTACCTACTATGGCAAAACGTAGAATACGGACAGACTCTCTCATCAAAAATAATCGGGAAAAGGCATAAAAAGATTTCGAGGCAAAGCAAGTACAGTCGTCGCGACTATCTTGCCTTGCTCGAAATTATAATATCTGAAAATAACTTTATTTTATTCTTTTATTTCAACTTTCAAGTTAAGCTCGTCGAGCTGTTTCTGATCGAGATAACCCGGTGCATCCAACATGACATCGCGTCCGGAATTGTTTTTCGGGAAAGCAATACAGTCGCGGATAGAATCGAGTCCGGCAAACAGCGAAACCCAACGATCGAGTCCGTATGCCAAACCACCGTGAGGAGGCGCACCAAACTTAAAGGCGTTCATCAGGAAGCCAAACTGCTCCTGAGCCTTTTCGGGAGTGAATCCCAAAATCTCAAACATCTTGGCCTGAAGCTGTGAATCGTGAATACGGATAGAACCACCACCTACTTCTACTCCATTTACTACCATATCGTAAGCGTCTGCACGGACAGCAGCCGGATTAGTATCAAGCAACGGAATATCTTCGTCCTTCGGATGAGTGAACGGATGGTGCATTGCCATCAATCGGCCTTCTTCTTCGCTCCATTCGAACATCGGGAAGTCTACTACCCACAAGCAAGCAAACTGGTTTTTGTCGCGCAAGCCCAGCTGGTTACCCATTTCCAGACGAAGTTCGCACAACTGCTTGCGAGTCTTCATGGCGTCATCACCGCTCAAAATCAGAATCAGGTCACCCGGTTTAGCACCGAAAGCTTCCTTCATCTGCTGAAGCACTTCCTGACTGTAGAACTTGTCAACACTTGATTTCACATTACCGTCGGCTTCCACACGTGCATAAACCAATCCTTTCGCACCAATCTGCGGACGTTTTACAAATTCTGTCAGCTGATCGAGCTGCTTACGTGTATAGTGCGCTGCACCTTCGGCACAAATACCGCCGATATAAGCTGCATTATCGAATACAGAGAAACCGTAACCTTTCAGAATATCCATCAGTTCGACAAACTTCATACCGAAACGCAAATCGGGCTTGTCGCTACCATAGTATTTCATGGCATCAGCCCATGGCATGCGGATAAACGGTTCTGTCAGTTCCACGCCACGCAATTCTTTAAACAAATGCTTAGCCATACCCTCGAACATCTGGATAATGTCTTCCTGTTCTACGAAACTCATTTCACAGTCAATCTGTGTAAACTCAGGCTGACGGTCGGCACGAAGGTCTTCATCGCGGAAGCATTTTACAATCTGGAAATAACGGTCGAAACCAGAAACCATAAGTAACTGTTTCAGTGTTTGAGGCGACTGTGGAAGTGCATAGAACTGTCCCGGGTTCATACGAGAAGGAACAACGAAATCACGTGCACCTTCAGGAGTAGAACCAATCAGCATCGGAGTTTCTACTTCGAGGAATCCCTTGCTGTCGAGATAACGGCGTACTTCCATCGTCATACGATGACGCAGTTCCAGATTCTTACGGACTGCCGTACGGCGCAAATCAAGGTAACGGTATTTCATACGGAGGTCATCGCCACCGTCGGTATTGTCTTCGATTGTAAACGGAGGAGTCAGTGCAGTATTCAGCACATTCAGTTCTGAAACAATGATTTCAATATCTCCTGTCGGAAGATTGGCATTCTTGCTTGAACGTTCGCTAACCTGGCCTTTCACCTGTATGACAAACTCACGGCCCAAATGATTGGCACGTTCGCACAATTCTGCATTCACATCTGTATTGAACACCAACTGAGTGATGCCATAACGGTCGCGGAGATCAACAAATGTCATTCCGCCCATTTTACGTGTACGCTGTACCCATCCGGCAAGTGTCACGTTTTTACCTGCATCGGCAAGTCTTAACTCGCCGCATGTATACGTTCTGAACATATCTTTTTCTATTTATAGACACTTATAATTTGTGACAAAGGTAGCACATGTTTTTGATTTATGCAATAAATTTGCGCCTGCAAAAGAGGGAAAGGGCTGTATGGCCCTTACAAATTAGCAGTAAAAATGAATTTACATTATAACAGAGCAAACGATTTAACCCAAGGCAGCATCATGGGAACGATGTTGCGCTTTGCCGTTCCGATGATTCTGGGCAACCTGCTGCAGCAGTGCTACAACATAGCCGACACACTGATAGTAGGTCATTATCTGGGGGCAGATGCACTGGCTGCCGTAGGATCGGCTTATACGCTTATGGTATTTATCACATCGGTGTTTATCGGTCTGTGCATGGGCAGCGGCGCTGTCTTTTCGATACAATACGGAGCTAAAGATTATGAAGGTATGAAACAAAGTCTGGTTTCATCGCTGGTGCTGACAGGAGGTGTCACACTGGTGCTGAACATAATTGCACTGGCTGGTATCCATCCTATCATCCGCCTGCTTCAGACTCCCGCAGAAATAGAGGGCCTGATGTTCGACTATCTGTTCATCATATTCCTGGGCATAGCAAGTACATTCATTTATAATTATTACGCATACCTGCTGCGCGCACTGGGTAATTCAATAGTACCTCTCTATTTTCTGGCAGTTTCTGTAGTATTGAATATTGTGCTCGACTTACTTTTTATTCCGATATTTCATTGGGGAGTATCAGGAGCAGCAGCGGCTACTGTCATTTCGCAAACCATAGCAGCGGCAGGACTTTGTATCTATGCATTGTATCGTTTTCCGATATTCAGACTGAAGCGTAACCAGATCCGCCTGCACCGGAAATCGGTAAAAGAAATTGCTACTTATTCGTCGCTGACGTGTATGCAACAATCCGTTATGAATTTCGGTATTCTGATGGTACAGGGACTGGTTAACAGCTTCGGGACAAGCGTCATGGCAGCTTTTGCTGTTGCGGTAAAAATAGATTCGCTTGCCTACATGCCGGTACAGGATTTCGGAAATGCCTTTTCTACATTTGTAGCACAGAACTTCGGTGCCGGACAAAAAGAACGAATCCGGCGAGGTATCCGCAGTGCTGTCAGTGTTACGACGTGGTTTTGCCTGATAATCTCGGCAGTGGTGTTCATCTTTGCCCGCCCGCTGATGCAGTTCTTTATCGATAACACGGAAACTGAAATTATCAATATCGGAGTCGAATATCTGCGGGTAGAAGGCAGCTTCTACGTAGGTATAGGTTATCTGTTTCTTTTATACGGGTTTTACCGGGCTGTACGCATGCCGGGCATGTCGGTTGTACTGACTGTTTTTTCACTGGGTACACGTGTCGTTCTGGCATATGCACTGGCAGCAATACCCGCCATAGGCGTTCACGGCATCTGGTGGTCGATTCCTATAGGATGGATATTAGCCGACTGCTTTGGTGTTTGGTATTACCATAAAGCTGTCAGGCACGGTCTTTGGAGTTCAGGATATGGCTCTGTGCAAGATACTCGGGAGTAGCAGCATAGATATACATCACACTTCCTCCTTTGATGGTATCGATAAGCGGCCGGGAAAGTTTTTGCGGAACGGCAGGACATCCGAAACTTCTTCCTAGCCTACCCCCTGCACGAATGACGGAAGGATCGGCATAGGCAGCTCCATGTACTACGATGGCACGTTCGCGGGCGCGATCGTTTATACCTTTCTCCAATCCGTCGAGTATCAACGAATAACCGTTCTTTCCCTGATAGGTAGAAGCCGTAAGATAGAATCCCAATGAACTTTTGTACGAGCCATATTCATTGGAGAAAGACGTTGCATATACTCCTCCGCTATTCTTTCCATGAGCTACTACCGAAGAAAAAAGCATTTTCTTTTCTTTCATATCAAATACATACAGACGCTTTTCGGTAGAAGGTTTGGAAAAATCTATCAGAGTCAGTATTTCTTTTTTGCGATGAGCAATCCGGTAATATCCTGTTACCGCCTGACGAAAAGCAGTGTAATTCACTTCACCCTCCAATTGCATTTCTCTAAAAAGTTCAGCACACCGGTCGGGTTTTGCCATACTTTTAACTTCAGGTACGGCAGATGCTCCCTCACCCAGTCCGGTAAAGGAATACAAAAAAGAAACAAACAGGAAAAATACAGTTAATGATATACGCAGCATGGTCTTTCTTAAAAATAACGGCTGCAAAATTACTCATTTTATCTGTAACTATTTATTATCAGATAGTTAAAAGCAACAAGTTTTATTATTTATTCACTCTATTACGACTATCAGCGTAGCTTCGGCAGGCATATTGTCGAATATAAACTTGGAATGTGAAGTAGCATTACGCACACACATGTGCGAACGGGGAATGGTTCCCAGCGACCAGCTGTATTCTATCATTGCTGTACGGGGCACATTAACGGGCACTCCATGTATGTATGCCCCGTTGGTAAACCGTGAGGCATAAGGAGCATATCCGCCCGTAGCTGAACCTCCGTCTTTCAGGAACACCATTTTTGTTTTCTTTTCCTGAAGCAGAAACATTCCCAATGGCGTTTCCTGAGCATAAGGTGGACGATGCACGCCTGTGGTAGCCGGATTCATGCTTCGTATCACCCACTCACCTTCTGACAGACGTTCTAAAGTTGCTATATTCTGATCGCCCCGGTCGACAAAAACGACATAGTGAAAAACAGTGCTGTCGGGCAAGACACGAAGATAGCGCGGCGGCACAAGATATTCTTCATCTTCCACCACCGGAGCTATACGCAGGAAACTGCCAGCCTTTCCACGGAGATATGCCAGCGAGCCGTCACGTCCATAACGTTCCGGGACAGAAGAATCTGTCGTTAGATACAAGGGAACAGACTGATATCGCTCCACGCCAAGTGTATCGGCGACCCGTCCATAAGCATTCCGTATATAACGTCGTACCAGAGGAGCCTCACTGTTTAGGTTTTTATAGTTTCGCAACACTACCCATTGCGACGTATCACGATGCATGTTTTCGATAAAGGCAAGACACTTCCGTATCGTTTCCCATTTGAAACTGCGTACGGTATCACCATAAGGATAAGTATCCTCAAGTGTATATTTATCGTAGAGCAAATCTTTGGTCAGATTGATATCAGCCGCAACGAGAAGTTCCGGAGTATGAGCCGGAAGAACCGGAAGAAGAAGACTGTCGGGAGTTAGTTCTGTTTTTTCTGACAGACGGGGCATACCGGTTTGTTGTTCGCCGCAGGCAAATAAAAACAAGCAAACGGTCAACAGCAATATGGAGAAGCCCTTTTTCATAGCAAGGAGGTTAATGTTCATTGTAAAAGTAATAAAAAAATTTCAAAAAAAGAATCTTTTACCTAATAAACAAACCACTTTGCCTGTTTGTTGCAATTCCTTTAAAAAACACTCCGGAGCAAACGGAAAAACATCCATTTTTCCCGTCTGCTCCGGAGTACCCAGAATAGTTACAAGTATGACCTTATCCCATTTTTCCTGTCAGATAAGCACGTGTACGCTCGTCTGTCGGGTTATCAAACATCTTGTCTGTACGGTCATACTCTATCAGTTCACCCATATACATAAACATCGAATAGTCGGATATACGCATAGCCTGAGACATGTTGTGGGTAACGATCAAGATAGTAACATCTTTCTTCAGACCGTCCATCAGTTCTTCTATATACTTGGTTGCAATAGGGTCCAAGGCAGAAGTAGGTTCGTCCATCAGCAGCACATCCGGTTTCAACGCAAGCGAACGGGCGATACACAAACGCTGCTGCTGTCCTCCTGAAAGGAATGTACCACGTTTGGTAAGTGAGTCCTTCACTTCATCCCACAGAGCAACACTACGCAAATTACGCTCTACGATTTCATCTTTTTCCGATTTGGAAAGGCGGATTCCATTCAATAAATAGCCAGCCAGTACATTATCGTAAATATTCATGGTCGGAAACGGATTCGGACGCTGAAATACCATACCGATACGGCGACGTTCTTCCATCGGTTGCATCTGAAGCACGTTTTCGCCATTCAACAGAATTTCACCTGTCACACGAATATTTTTATAGAGTTCGTGCATACGGTTTACGGCACGCAGTAAAGTACTCTTTCCACAACCCGAAGGTCCCATGATAGCCGTAATTGTATTTTTCTGAATGTCTGCCGACACATGCTTCACAGCCATCGTACTGGATGTATATGAAATACAGACATCCTTTATTTGTAATATCGGTTCTTTTATATTTTCCATTTCTTTGCGATTCGTTTTGCTAATAAGTTCAGACATAGTACAAAAGTAAGCAGGAACAGTGAGGCTCCCCAAATCAGGCTTTGCAAGTTAGGGTCATTGAAGAATTCCCAGATAAGCAAGGGAACGGCCGACATCGGCTTAGTCATATTCCAGCTGATAGCAGCTCCTCCCAGTGCAGTAAACATCAGCGGAGCTGTTTCACCTACTACACGCGATATAGCCAGCAAAATACCAGTAAAGATACTTCCCAAAGCAGAAGGCAGCATTACCTGCAGCATAACACGCCAGTAACTACCTCCCAGCGCCAGTCCAGCCTCTTTCAATGTTTCCGGCAGCACTTTCATTGTTTCTTCTGTAGAACGGATGATAAGAGGCAGCATCATAATGAACAGTGCCACGCTTCCGGCTATAGCCGAATAACCTTTCATCGGCACTACCACCCAGATATATGTAATAATACCGATAATGATAGAAGGAGTACCCTGAAGCAAGTCAGTAAGGTAACTGACAATCGTTGCAAACCAGTTTTTCCGATATTCAGACAAACAGATTCCACAGAACACACCCACTGGTATAGCAACTACGGCAGCAAGCATCAGCATCAGGAAAGTGCCCACAATTCCATTGGCAATACCACCCGGAATATCCTGCCCCGCCGAAACAGCCTGCATCGCCTTATATGCATTGGGAGTTGCCTCGGTAATGAATGACCATCCCAACTGTTTCCATCCTTTTATCAGCACTTCTCCCAAAATAGCAAGCAAAGGGATCGCTGTCAGTCCGGATAGTACACACACCAGCACATAAAGCAACCGATTCTTGAATATACGGATTCGAATGTTATTATCACGTACCATTTATACAAATTCTATTTTATAGATTACACATGTCTTGCCTTGCGTATCAATATTTTTCCAATCATATTGATAACAGCTGTTATAAGGAACAATAACAAACCGATGGCAATCAATGACGAAAGTTTCAGTCCGTCGGCTTCACCAAACTGATTGGCTATGATACTGGCCATCGTGTTACCTGTAGTACGCAAGGTCTCAGGCATCTGATTGGTGTTACCAATCAGCATTGTAACTGTCATCGTTTCTCCCAAAGCACGTCCGATAGCCAAAATATAAGCGGAAAAGATACCCGATCCTGCCATAGGGAAAACCACTCTCCGGATAACTTCTGCACGGGTTGCTCCCATAGCATATGCTCCTTCTTTCAAATCGGAAGGAACCATTTTGATAAACTCCGAACTCAGAGAAGCTGCATAAGGTACAATCATAATAGCCAACACAAAAGCCGCAGTAAGGATTCCCGAACCTTGCGGAGAAAGGTTTAAATGCATGAATACGTTACGCAATACATAAAATCCCCACAAGCCATAAATAATGGAAGGAATACCAGCCAGCAGATCGGTAACGGTTCCCAGCACTGCTGCAATTTTCTTTCCACGGAAATACTCACCTGTAAACAAGGCAACCGGCAAAGAGAACGGAATACACATCAGCAGAGCAAGAATTGTAGTAAGCAATGTTCCGGTAATAAACGGAAGTGCTCCGTAGCTTTCTTTTCCTGCCGTCGTTACCCAGTCGTCGGAGAAGATAAAATTCCAGAAACCAAAATGTTCGAACGCTCCGGAGGCATCGGCAGTGAGGGAATATACGATTCCCCCACCGATGATAGGAATAACAACAGCCGACAGAATAAGTAAAACTCTAAAAATTTTGTCTTGCATAAAATATCAGCTTTGCAGTAATAATCTATTATTTCAGAATCGGCTGTCCCTGATAAGTAACAGTCTTAAGGTTTGCCAGACTTTGTTCAACAGCTTTCTTAGGCAGCGGAGCATAGTGTACGGTAGCAGTAGTCTGCTGTACGCTGTCGCTTAACATATATTGCATCAAATCCAATGTAGCTTTAGCCTGTGCTTCCGAACGGTCTGAATAATTCTGTTCCTTGTAAATCAGCAACCAGGTAAAACAGCTGATAGGATAAGCTCCTGCTGCATCGGCATTGGTTATAGAACAACGAGTGTCCTGAGGAATATCACCGGCAGCAGCCGAGATACTTTCTGTAGACGGAGTGATCAGCTCACCACGCTGGTTCTTTACAGCTGCATAAGGAATTTTCTGTGCGAAAGCATATTCAGAACCAATATATCCCAATGAATACGGAGTCTGTGCAATGATACCAGCTACACCCGGATTGCCTTTTGCAGCCTGTCCGACAGGGAAATCCACTGTTTTACCTGATCCGAAAGTATTTTTCCAGCTTTCGCTGACTTTAGACAAATAATCGGTAAATACAAATGTTGTACCGCTACCATCCGAACGATATGCAAGAATTATCTTCTTTGCAGGCAATTTCACATCCGGATTCAGTTCCTGCAAACGTGCATCGTTCCAGTCTGTTATCTTTCCAGCATAAATATCAGCAATAACATCACCCGACAAGTTCAATTTAACTACATCTGGTAAATTGTAGGCCAATACCACAGCTCCCATACATGTCGGGATGTGTACTACAGGTTCCATTTCTGACATTTCCTTATCGCTCAAGAAAGCATCACTTCCGGCAAAGTCTACGATACCATCTTTCAGGTTACGTACTCCACCACCACTACCAATGCCACCATAAGAAACTTTATTATCGTGTGTAGCACCATATCCTTCAAAGCTCATGTTATAGAAAGGTAATGGGAAAGTTGCTCCCGCACCAGTTAATTCTACAGATTCAGTTGATGATTTTTGTCCACCACATGCAGTAACGGCAATAGCCATTATACCTGCCACCAAAGGCAAATAATGTTTTTTCATTGTTTATTAATTTAATAAATTGAATTTTCTTATATTTAAAAATCTCTTTGATAATTTCATAAGGAGAAAGAAGCGTTCAGATAAGCATAATATGAATTGGGCATACTTCCTGCCTTGGGCGACCATATCCGGAAGTTAGGAGAAAGTTTTATGTATTTTCCAAGCCGGAACTCCGCTCCTACAAGTCCTGCCATACCATCATTCTCTTCATTCCATTTGTTTTTTGAAGTAAGATAGTCCCAACGACCAAAGACTCCGACTTTTTTAGACAAGTTGACCGTTGCATAGGCTGACACACCGCTCTGGTCTTGTCCGTCTGTGTAGCTGGCATTTTTCTGATAATTATATTCTGCCGCCAGAGAAAATGACTTGTGTTTATATCCGATGAAAGAAGCCAGATTTGTTATACCTTTACCTGATTCTTCCGAAGCTTCATTATAAGAACCATACAGACGGATAAAAAGATTCTTGACAGGCATCAGTGTCACTCCTGCCCCATATTGCAGACCGTCTTTTACCTGAAGTTTTTTGTAACCTTCGCCATTGGCAAGAATAACGTCTGCCGATACATAATCGTTGAAATCGTAAGCTGCCGATACAGCAAGATCGGCACTGCTTCCGAACTTATACTCATCCTGGAAAGATTTCATCACATACCGCTTACCCCAGAAGCTTTCCTGAAACTTAAACTGGGTAGTAGAAATCAAACCTGCGTGTAATGTCCACTTTTCACGTTTCCATGATATCTGGGCATTTTTAACAAAACCTATACGCTGATGATCATCAACACTTTTAGACTGTCCGAAATCGGCAACTACCTTTAACTGAAGTTCTTTCGACAAATCATACTGATATCCCAAGTACGCTCGGTCCAAATTAAAACCACGGTCATCATTCACATGACCAAAGCCGGAATGGATATCAGAAAAAATCGTAATAATAGCCTTGCCTTTCGGGGTTTCTTCTTTGTTGCTATCTTCGGCATGCGCCGGCATAGCCACACATCCTAACAAGCCTGCGATAAAGGCACATCGTGTTTTTAAATTTTTCTTATTCACTATACTTCTGCTTTTTATTTCGATAGCAAAAGTACAAGGCACACGTAACTTGATTATGTCATAATTATTACAAAGATGTTACATCGTCTTCGGGGAAACGAAGTGTTTCTACCTTTTCCAGACGAGAACGCAGACGAGGCATCAAAGATTTGCGGATGCGAAGGCGCATGAAACAGTCCATATCGTACGACTGTTCCAATATCTCGGGAGATTCTTCTTTTACAATACGCATTACATCGTTCATGAAAGGATATTCAAAGGCAACCGTCACATCCTGATCTACCGTTTTTTCTATCACCGTCGCTTCGGCTATTGCTTGTGCGGCTGCTGTCCGATAGGCCACAATCAATCCACTGGTACCTAATTTAATTCCTCCGAAATAACGTACCACAATAACCAGAATATCGGTCAGTTCATTCGAATTGATTTGTCCTAAGATAGGCTTTCCGGCTGTACCTGAAGGTTCTCCATTGTCATTAGCACGAAAATCTTTCCGTTCAGCTCCAAGCATATATGCATAGCATACATGGCGTGCATCATAGTACTTTTTCTGGTACTCTTCCAAATATTGTTTTATTTCGGCAAGTGTACGCACTGGGATAGCGATGGCAATGAACTTGCTTCGTTTCTCTGTATAAACAGACTCTGACTGTCCTTCAATGGTTTTATAAGTATCTTCCAAAATAATTCGTTTTTATATCAGATTCAAGTATTTATTTATGCAATACATGTACGCGGATTCTGTTAACCAGCGACTTTCCTACAATAATTAGTGTAACGGCCGACAGCACAAGAATAATTCCTAAAATAATGCGTGGCGTAAGGCGTTCACCAAACACCAAGACACCGAAGAATAAGGCTGTAATCGGCTCCAAAGCACCTAAAATAGCCGCAGGAGTAGAACCTATATAGTGTATAGACTTAGTCATGGCGACTAAAGATATTACAGTCGGGAATAAAGCTAACCCTATCGGATTGATCCACAGCCAAGGAGTACTGATAGGATCGAGATGCGTACAGAACTTCAAACGGACAACAAATACGCTCAAGCCAAACAATAAAGCATAAAATGTAAGTTTTGCAGTAGGCATGTCTTTCAGCGACGAACGATTCACTCCTATAATATAAATAGCATACGTAAGTGAGGATATAAAGACAAGTAAAACTCCGATTAAGCTTAACGTCTTTCCACCTTCACCCTTGTACAATAAGGATATGCCAACAAAAGCCAAAGCAATAGAAACAGCTGTTATAACAGAAACTTTCTCCTTAAAGAAAACAGCCATAATAACAGCAACCAATACCGGATAAACAAACAGAATGGTAGAAGCAATGCCTGCATCCATATAATTATAACTCTGAAAAAGAGTAAGCGAGGAAAATGCAAACAGCATCCCCATAACAAGTAAAGGCAATACTTCGCTACGATGCAATGCAAACGACTGTTTCTGCACCTTCATCAGCAAAGCAAGCATCACTACACCTAGTCCGTAACGGTAAAACAATACCGAATCAGCACTTACTCCATCAGCATAAAGAGGCAGAGTAAATAGAGGATTCAGTCCATAACTGGCAGCTGCCACTGCTCCATAAACAAAACCTTTGAATGTATTACTAGCCATGAAATATCTGTTACTTTTGCAAAACCGGATGCAAAGGTACACAATTTAAGTAAAAAACATTTGGCACAATCATAAAAAAGGTCAGGACATTTTCGCTAAAATCTCCTGACCTCACTATATATCGGATTAATCTTTGCCGAAAAGAATATTTCCCAGTACAAGCTAACTGTTAAAGTTGCTATTATCACTCGCCAGTGTTGGCCGGGACTTACTGCAGCAGCATAAAAACATAAGCCAATTCTGCTTTGCAATTTTATACAGCAAAAGAAATCCCATATAAAACTAATATTATTCCATCATACACTTACTCCAGCTTATGTATCACCAGACCGGAGCGAAGCTTAGGTTCGAACCAAGTAGTCTTAGGCGGCATAATATTTCCGGTATCTGCAATGTCCATTAATTGTTTCATGGAAACCGGATAAAGTGCAAGCGCCATCTTCATTTCACCACTGTCTACCCGCTTCTTCAGTTCACCAAGTCCGCGAATACCGCCCACAAAGTCGATACGCTTATCTGAGCGCAAATCCTTGATGCCAAGAATCTCATCCAAAATCAAGTTAGAGGAAATCGTTACATCCAACACTCCGATCGGATCGTTATCGTCGTATGTACCTGGCTTTGCTGTCAGACTATACCACTTACCCTCCAGATAAAGAGAGAAATTATGTAAGGCGGCCGGTCTGTAGATGTCGGTACCTTTTTCCTCCACCACAAAGTTCTTCTTCAACGCTTCAAGGAAGGCTTGCGGAGTCAGTCCGTTCAGATCCTTCACGACACGATTATAGTCGATAATAGTCAGCTGCTCTGCCGGAAAACACACTGCCATAAAGTAGTTGTATTCTTCATCACCCCGATGATTCGGATTCTGAGCCGCCTTTTCAGCCCCTACCAATGCTGCTGCCGCACTACGATGATGTCCGTCAGCAATGTAAAGCGAAGGCATTTCTTTGAACGCTTCTGTCACAGCTTCAATATCCTTATCGTCATCAATTACCCAGAACTGATGGCCGAAGCCGTCATCCGGTGCCACAAAGTCGTACACCGGTTTCTGAGCCGTATATTTAGCCACCACGGCATCCAGCGTCTTGTTTTCCGGATAAGCAAAGAACACCGGTTCGATGTTCGCATTGTTCACCCGCACATGCTTCATGCGGTCCTCCTCCTTGTCACGGCGCGTCAGCTCATGCTTCTTGATCACCCCGTTCATGTAGTCGGGTACATAAGCTCCTACCACCAGACCATACTGCGTCTTGCCGTTCATAGTCTGGGCATAAATATAATAACACGGTTTGTCGTCCTGCACCAGCCAGCCTTTTTCCTGGAACATTCGGAAATTCGCTACCGCCTTATCGTACACACACGGATCATGTTCGTCTGTTCCCTCCGGGAAGTCAATCTCCGGTTTAATGATGTGATACAATGATTTCTCGTTGCCTTTCGCCTCTTCGCGGGCCTCAGCCGAGTTTAACACGTCATAAGGGCGGGAAGCTACCTGCTCCACCAAGTCCTGCGGCGGACGAACACCCTTGAAAGGTTTAACTATTGCCATAATGCTTGAAATTTCGTTTGAAAAATAACACTAACGTACACAGCGCATAAATGAAACACATCAGTGCCATGCCGCACAGGAACCCCTTCCAGAAATCATCCAGAAACGACCTGCACAAAGAATTCACCAGCAGCAAGGAAGCTCCGATCCCCAATGGGATCAGCGAATGTCGTTCGTATGCGGTCAGTTTCATTTATGCACAAATAAAAGAGTTACTTTTTATTTACACGGAATTTCTCACAACCATCTTTCAAGAAGCCCACAATCTGACGAGCAGCTGCGATACCGGCATTGATATTTGCTTCCGCTGTCTGTGCACCCATCTTCTTCGGAGTAGAGAAATAACGTCCCGGAAAATGATCGGCAAACTCTTCATGATGTGCCGGCATAATATCAGTTACATATTTCAAGTCCGGACGGTCATTCATCAGGCGAAGCAAATCCGCTTCATTAATCACCTCCTTACGGGCAGTATTAACCAGCAGACCGTTTTTCGGCATACGATTTACCAAGTCATAGTTAATCGAGTTTTTGGTTTCGGCAGTAGCCGGAATGTGCAAAGACACCACGTTACAAGTAGCATACAACTCTTCAGCAGAATCAACCGGTTTTATACCATCAGCCTCCATCACCTCTTTCGGACAATAAGCATCATAAGCATAAATATCCATACCGATTCCTTTTGCTATACGAGCCACATTGCGTCCTACATTACCGTATGCATGAATACCCAGCTTCTTGCCCATCAGTTCCGTACCCGATTTGCCGTCGTAAAAATTACGAACCGCCATAATCATCATACCGAAAGCCAACTCAGCAACTGCATTTGAATTTTGTCCCGGAGTATTCATCACACAAACGCCATGTGCAGTAGCAGCTTCCAGATCGACGTTATCGTAACCAGCTCCAGCACGAACTACGATCTTCAATTCGGGAGCGGCATCAAACACTTCATTATCAATAATATCACTACGGATAATAATAGCATTGGCATCTTTTACAGCTTCAAGGAGCTGTGCTTTTTCTGTATATTTTTCAAGTAAAGCCAGTTCGTAACCAGCAGCTTCTACTTCCTTACGAATACCGTCGACTGCAACTTTTGCAAACGGTTTTTCTGTTGCTACTAAAACTTTCATAACTATCAGATTTAATATAAATAAAAAAGGCACACATACCCGCACACTATCTATCCGTGCAGGTCTGTGTGCCTTTATAAACGACTAATAAATTAATGCATTTTTTCGAACTCCTGCATGCAGTCTATCAGAGCCTGAACGCTTTCTACAGGCATGGCATTGTAACAAGAAGCGCGGAATCCACCTACTGAGCGATGTCCCTTGATACCAACCATTCCTTTATCTGTAGCAAACTTCAAGAAGTCTGCCTCCAAATCCTTATATTCGTCTGCCATTACAAAGCAAATATTCATATAAGAGCGATCACCTTTATCTGTAACCGTTCCGCGGAACAATTTATTACGGTCGATTTCAGCATACAACATATCTGCACGTTGCTTAGCACGGCGTTGCATTTCTTCTACTCCACCCTGAGCCTTTATCCAGCGCAATGTCTGCAAAGCCGCATAAATAGGAACTACAGGAGGTGTATTAAACATAGAGCCTTTATCAACATGAGTCTGATAATTCAACATGGTAGGGATATGACGTGAGACTTTGCCCAAAGCTTCATTTTTCACAATGACAAAAGTAACACCTGCCGGTGCCAGGTTTTTCTGTGCACCGCCATAGATACAGATATATTTTGAAACATCAATCGGGCGAGAGAATATATCAGATGACATATCGGCAACCATCGGAACATTCACATCCAAATCGGCATGGAGTTCTGTTCCATAAATCGTATTGTTTGTAGTAATATGGAAATAATCCACATCTGCCGGTACTGTATAATCTTTCGGAATATAAGTATATCCGTCTTTTTCGGAAGAAGCTACTTCAACTGTTTCACCGAATGCCTTCGCTTCTTTCAAAGCTTTTTTTGCCCATGTACCTGTATTAAGATATGCAGCTTTCTTTTCAAGGAAATTATAAGGAACCATACAGAACTCCATACTTGCTCCTCCACCCAGGAAAAGTACCGAATACCCTTCCGGAATATTCAGAAGTTCTTTAAACAAGGCAACAGCCTCGTCCACTACCGGCTGAAAGTCTTTAGCGCGGTGACTGATTTCCATCAACGAAAGTCCCGAACCATTGTAGTCAAGAATAGCCTGAGCTGTTTTTTCGATCACTTCGCGAGGCAGTATAGAAGGTCCCGCATTGAAATTATGTTTTTTCATTTGGAAGTTTGTTTTGGTTAAACATTTGTTCGTTCTTACAATTGCGAATATAGCGATTATTTTTAGACTTCCAAAAGTTTTTGTAATATTTTTCTAGCAACTCAGGGCTTTTAATAACAAATTACACAAAACAATGCGGTTTAATTTACAAATTGACACAAGAAGTAAGTTCTATGACTTTTGAACAGACTAGAGTCATAGCATTTTGAGAGAATTTCTTATCGAGACAAGGTTTTATTGACACAAAGTTATCATTTAGCCAGTTCTATCAAAGCTTTTACCCCCTTAATCTTTTCATTTTGCACAAGTTTTAACACTTGTTTGTATTTAGAGCGAGAAACCGCTGCAAAAGCATAATGATCTTTCACATCTACACGGCCAATATCCTCCTTGCTTAAATTTCCTTTTTTAGACAAAAAACCTACAATATCTATTTTATTGATTTTATCTTTTTTCCCCTTTCCTATATATAAGGTAACAAAATCAGGCAGGGCAGGTTTAGGAAGCACAGCCGGCAAGAGATATTCCTCCGGTTCTTCCTTTATGTAAGAAGGCAACTGTTCTTCAGAATGAAGAATAATATAAGAACTACCATCAGCTTCCCAGCGTGCCGTACGTCCGTTCCGGTGTATAAACCCGTCTTCTGCAACTGGAAGATGATAATGAACAACATTTTTTATATCGGGAATATCTAAACCACGTGCTGCCAGATCAGTCGAGATAAAAATATGACAGCTACCATTACGAAATTTATATAAAGCTCTTTCCCGGTCATCCTGCTCCATTCCACCATGAAACGTTTCGCAATACACTTTCATGGAATGTAAATATTTACCTACACGGTCTACACTTTCACGATGGTTGCAAAAAACCAAAGTAGACTGATTTCCCAAACAACAAAGCAACTTATATAAAGTTTCCAACTTATCTTTTACAGGAGAAATCACTTTATACAAATGCAAACGTTCAGAAATACCTCCATCAGGATCAAGAAAATTTAATTTGACGGTACGGTTCAAGCCGGTAAAATGAGGAATCTCTTCAGCATCTGTAGCCGAAAGCAGAAAACGACGACGTAATTTCGGCAATTTACTTATAACATCCGACATTTCTTCCTGAAAACCGAACTCCAGACATTTATCGAATTCATCAATCACCAAAAGCTTCACTGTAGAAGCATCAAAATTTTGTTTTTCTAAGTGATCGTTCATTCGTCCCGGTGTACCGACAATTACTGACGGGCAGATACCTTTCATTGTACGATGTTCGTCCATTGCCGGACGCCCTCCGTAACAACTCATTATTTTAAATTCCGTATTCATAGACTTAAATACTTGCTCTATCTGTAAAGCCAACTCGCGGGATGGGACTAAAATAACAGCCTGAACTCCTTGCTGACCGGGCTTCAAAGAAGAAACAAGAGGCAATAAATAAGCCAAAGTCTTACCCGAGCCCGTAGGCGAAAGCAGGACTAAATCACCTCCTTCACGATAGGCATCGACAGCTGTTTGCTGCATCACATTCAACTGTTCTATTTTCAAATTCGCAAGTATTGTTTGTATATCCATAAATTCCGGTTTTTAATTATTCTACGCAAAGATAACCAGAAGTCATGACATTATCAAAGAAAAAGCAGGTACAGGCAGCAGATGATGATAACGTTTATCACATTTACAGAAAAAAGAAAGTGCCCGACCTGCTTATTCTTTTAGTTATGATGAACAAAATTTCTGAATCTATCTAGTCCTTCTGTTAGCAAGGCCCTCGGACAAGCTATATTCCAACGCATAAACCCTTCGCCTTCTGCTCCATACATATCTCCAGAATTCAGCCACAAATGAACATTTTCCTTTAATAGACATTCCAGTTCCTTGGATGGTAGAAGCAACTTCCGGCAATCCATCCAGACCAGATAAGTACCTTCTAATTCAGCAATAGGAAAATCAGGCAAATATTTTTCACAATAGTCTTTCATGTATTGGTAGTTTTCAAACAGATAACGACACAACTGCGCCAACCACTCCTCACCCTCATTATAGGCAGCTATCGTGGCAATAACACCAAAAGGATTAACGTCGCAGACTTCATTAATATTAATCGCTTTATCTATCTTATGGCGCATATATTCGTCTGCACAAACAATATTAGCAATTTGCAAGCCTGCGATATTAAAAGCTTTGCTAGGAGATACACAAGTAACAGAATACTTCTGAAACTTTTCAGAAAGTGAAGCAAAAGGAGTATAGACATTTTCTGGAAAGACCAGCTCACAATGTATTTCATCTGCAATGACTGTCACCCCATTACGAATACAACTCTCTCCGATGTGACACAATTCCTGTTTGCTCCACACTCTGCCAGCAGGATTATGCGGATTACAAAGCAGCATAAGCTTCACTTCCGGATCTGCTGCCTTTCGTTCCAAATCGTCAAAATCGATAGAGAAAGTTTTTCCATCCCACAGTAAGGGACTACTTACTATCTCACAACCATTGTTTCTGATAGAGGAAAAAAAACAGTTGTAAACCGGTGTCTGAACTAAAACTTTATCTCCCGGAACCGTTAATGCCTTTATGATGGCGGATATGGCCGGAACAACTCCCGAAGTATAAATAATCCATTCACGATCTATCTGCCACCGATGCCTCCGACTAAACCATCCTACAACAGCACTATAATACTCATCCGGAACGCGAGTATATCCAAAAATGCCGTGCTGTACACGTTGCTGCAGCGCACGAATAATAGCTGGAGCTGCCCGAAAATCCATATCCGCTACCCACATAGGCAAAATATCCGGCAGCGTCGCACTATCCCATTTATATGAATTAGTATGATGTCGCGAAACTATTTCGTCAAAATTATATTTCATACTTTATTTAATCAGAAAAACAAGTAAGTCCATCCCATAATTTCAGCTCACAATCACCTGGTGCTTTAATATGTTCATCAAGAATTATCTGTCCGTAACTTTCAGCAGTAATACATCCCGTACGAGGATTCTTTACACTATGTACTGCACTCTTAATCGTAGCATGCACAGAACTATATTCAAAAGCAAGATCACAATCATCAGCCATAACACAATCCTCCATTATTAACCCGTGAGCATAACAAAGAGGTTGCGTGCCCGAGATTTTACAATTAACCAAGCGTAAATTCTTAGAATGCCAGCCTAAATATTCTCCATTAATTTCAGAATCATACACCGTCACATTTTCTGTATTCCAGAACGCATCTTTCGAATTGATCACTGCATTGTGAATTTCTACATTTCTGCAATACTGAAACGAGTAGTTGCCATTCTGCATATAATCTTTTATGGTAATATTTTCACTATGCATAAAAAGATAATCAGCATTATCCACATGCACATTTTTTAAATTGACATTACGACAATGCCACAACGTTTCCTGAGCATTAGGCAAGTGTACGTTAACCAGCTCCAGTCCATCCATTTCACGGAACATTTTAGGAGCCTCCACTTTTGTATCCGTCATCTTCAAATTTTGCGAATACCAAAGTGCAGCACGTGCTCCTTCAGTAAACAGACAGTTTTTGACAATAAAGCCATTGACGTGCCAAAATGGATATTTTCCCTCAAAACGACAGTTCACTGCAATAATATTACTACATTCTTTTAAAGCAGATTCTCCTGCATGAATTGTTACATTGTCAATCTGCAAATCATGAGAAGCAAACAAAGGGCGTTCGCCTCCAAACTCTGTATTTTTTATCTGTTGCATAATTTATCCGTATTTATTGATTAACTATATGAAAGTTTACAGTAACATTACCTTGCCCAAGAATATCTTTCAAACCTGTAGTATGATCAATCCGGCCTAATCTGGTATAACTATAACTGGAAGAAAACGTTTGATAGAAAAGGACAATACAGTTCGAGCCATAAAGCATTAGGTCACCGGTTTGAATAACATCTATCTGACGACCATCTACCGGTAAACTTTGAGGAAGGTAACAATATTTTTCATTTCCGTTCAATTCAGTCATATCGACAGTAAGAGGCAATAAATCAAGAAATTCACGAACCGTTTCATTATTCTCCAATGTTGCAGTAAACGGAGTATTATTTATTGTCACAACAACCTGCTTGACCGGAGAACAATCTCCGTCGTCATTATCCTCCGGAACATTTGAAGACGGAGGGGGAATCGTTTCGTCAATATCAGGAATATCATCAGGGGAACAAGCCGTAAAAGACAATAGACCTGCAATAAAGCAATATTTAAAAGATACAATCTTCATCCTATAACTTTCACTTTTCGAATAGAAAACTCACTCGTACAAACAATTATTCTAAAGAAAGAACAACCGTAACATTCCCTTTACCCAAAGCATTTTTAAGCTCATCTTGAGTAACATTGATTATTTTACCCAATCGAGTCAAAGAGTAGCTATTACGATCATAATAAATAACCATATAATGTCCCTGATATAAAATCAAGTCTCCAGAATCAGTTTGAATCCACTCATCATTTCTCGGCAGTCTAACCCCTAATGTTCCTACCTTTTCCATATGGGCATAATCACTCATCTCTACTGTTACATTGCATTTTGCCAATAATTCTTTCAAAGCCATTGCAGAAGAATTATTCTCCAACACAGCAACAAAAACTTTACTGCCAATATGCAGCTTAATTGTATCACGTTCCATTGTCTTACTTTTATTACAAATTTTATCTTTATTTAATTGGATTGGGGCTTTGCCTAGATTATTGCCATACGATGTAACTGCAACAAATAACAAGACAGCTATCACAGACATAAATAATCTTCCCGACAATAAGCAATATCTCATAGCATCAGGTAATTTTTATCCATTTTCCTTTTTCCAACCTTATCAAGAATATCATCCCTCTGAAACAAAGCTCAATACACATAGCCAGCCAAACTCCCTTCAACCCCATCGAAGGAGCAAGATATGAAGCCAAGCTAAGACGTACAGCCCATATACTGACAAAGTTCATTATGCTCGACATGAGTGTATCTCCCGTACCGATAAAAACTCCATAAGCAACAATTGCCGCAGCAAACATAGGCTCTGCAAATGCCTCAATACGCAAAGCCATTACACCTAATGAAAGTATCTCTGCATCAGGTGTCATTGCCCCGATTATTAAAGGAGCAGCCCAATACATGACACCGCCCATCACTCCCATTACCAACATACCAGTTGCTACTGTTATCCGGGCAAAAGATCGGGTTAAATCTTTTCTTCCCGCTCCCAGACTTTGCCCGATCAATGTCGTCGCAGCATCAGCAATACCATAACCCGGCATATAACATAAGCTTTCTGCGGTTATTGCAAAAGAATTTGCAGCTATAGCAAAGATTCCCAATGGAGCAACAATAACAGTTGTCAAGATCTGTGCTCCGCAAATAACAATATGCTCTACACACATGGGAATTCCTATTTTGAACGATTTTATTAATACTTGCGAAGTCAAAAAGAAACTTCCAGGTCTGCCCACCAGAGCTAACTCTTTCGAACAACGACAGAGATACCAAGTCATCATAATGGCAACCAACATCTCAGCCAGTCCTGTACCCAAAGCAGCACCTTCAACTCCTAGTCCCGCTCCAGGAACAAAAACAGATATATTACCTATCTCTAACTCCCGGGAAGGATATATCAGAAAAAAATTAAAGACAACATCCATTATACACATCAGAACATTCAGCATGCTAGGCACATGCATGTTGCCACTACATCTTAACATACCTCCCGCTAAAAAATTAAGCTGAAGGACCGGCAGAAATAAAATAAATATCAGAAAATAGGAAGAAGCATCATGCTGAATGGCAACATCACCTCCCAGCCATGCAGGAAGAGGAGTGCTAACCAGTACACCAATTACAGTCAGCAGCAAGCTGAATATCGTAGTCGCAACAAAAGACTGCCGAAGGACAGCACGTGCCTGACCAAATTCTTTCGCTCCGATATGATGTGCTACCTGCACAGAAAAGCCCGTAGCAGAAGCAACACATACTCCCCAGAACAACCAGGTAGAAGTAGAAACCAAACCGATAGAAGCAGAAGCCTCCGCTCCCAGACTACCAACCATTGAAGCATCAATATATTGCATAACAATATATGAGATCTGAGCTACAACTGCCGGAATACTCAAACGTATGGTAAGTTCCAGTTGTTGCTTAAATGTCATATGCTCTCCCCTGCGAATAAGTGAAAGCAGAGCTTCAGCCTTATTGGTTTGGCTTCTCATTTCTGACACAATTATTACTTACATCTAAAATTGGCCGTATAGCAGTCTTATTTCAGATAAGTATAGAAAAACCGTTCTATCTTATCGAATGGAATAACTCCTGCCTGATTATCATATAAATCTACATGACTTGCACCTGGAATAATCAGTAGTTCCTTATTATCCCCTTTTAACTTCTTAAAGGCATCTTCACTAAAATAACGGGAATGTGCCTTTTCACCGTGAATCATTAACACAGCACTTCGAATTTCATCACTATATGTCAGCAGCGGTGTATTGATAAATGAAAGGGACGAAGTAACATTCCATCCGTTATTCGAGTTCAGGGAACGTTTATGATAGCCACGCTTTGTTTTATAATAATCATAGTAATCTTTCACAAACTGAGGAGCATCCTCTGGTAGCGGATCCACCACCCCTCCAGCCAGTGCATATGAACCATTCCGTGCATCTATAGTCCGCTGGGCATTCAACTTTTTGCGAAGTTCATAACGTGCATCTGCATCCATCGCATCAAAATACCCATTAGCATTTACACGACTCATATCATACATAGTAACAGTGACAGTTGCTTTTATACGAGTATCGATAGCAGCCGCATTAAGAGCCATGCCACCCCATCCACAGATACCGATAATACCAATGCGCTCTGGATCTACATCTTCACGAATTGAAAGAAAATCTACAGCAGCAGAAAAATCCTCCGTATTAATGTCGGGAGAGGCAACATAGCGAGGTTCACCACTGCTTTCACCCGTATAGGAAGGATCGAAAGCAATAGCCAGGAATCCACGTTCAGCCATTGTTTGCGCATAAAGCCCTGATGACTGTTCTTTGACTGCCCCAAAAGGACCACTCACTGCAATAGCCGGAAGTTTCCCTTCAGCCTGCTTAGGCTTATACAAATCGGCAGCCAACGTAATTCCAAAACGGTTTTTAAAACGGACACTTTCTACTGTTACCTTGTCACTTACAGGAAAAGTCCTATCACTATCCTGTGCATAAAGTATATTCATAAGCGTTGACATAAAAAATACGATTAAAAAACTCTTTATCTTCATAATATCTCAAATACAATTCCATTATTATCAAACTTTCTTACCCATCTCATAAGCTTCTGTCAATACAGGCTTATCTTTTATTTCTCCTACATGCCAGACTCCTCCACCGAATACTGTTCCTTTTATTACAGGATTCTCAAGACAATCGAGGAAACCACAGAAATTGTCTACAACGCGTTTCATAATTGTTTCATCTTCTTCCGCTGCTGTCGCTATAAAATAAAATTCTTTGTTTTTCATTTCTGTATAAGGACCGCAGCAACGATCTATCAGTGTTTTCATCTGTGCACTCATTGCATAGAAATAGACAGGAGTTGCCATAACAATGACATCAGCTTCCAGCATCTTTCCGATAACCTCAGCCGCATCATCTTTTTGTGGACACGGTCTTTTATGCAGGCTACAGACGCTGCATCCAAGACAAGGGTGAATCGTCTTATCACGCAAGAAAATCTTTTCTACATGATTTCCACTTTCTACTGCTCCACGCATAAACTCATCACAAAGCGTATCGGAATTACCTCCACGACGTGGACTAGATGATAAAATCAAAACCTTTTTAGCCATATTTAATATTGTATATCAGTTAGTATAAATTATCGACAATGCAAATTTCGCAAGAATACATAAGCATCTGTGTAGACAAATTACGGATGTTATAACCTCAATTACAGATTCAAGAAACAGGGTTCAATATTATCTATCGCTTCAAAAAACCGTAACTTCGGTTATACAATCAGTAATTATGGTTGTAGGGATATATGAGATTTCGCTTAATTTTGTATTCAGATAAAAATCAACTCTGCATATGGACAAGATACTTAATTTAAATAATGTAGACTTATATAACCAGATATACGGACTTGAGACATTACATCCGCTGGTAACAGTCATCGACCTGAATAAAGCCACCCGGCAAATGACCTATACGCATTGGAATTACGGTGTTTATGCGCTATATCTGAAATTAGAAAAAGCCTGTGATATCAAGTACGGACGTCAAACTTACGATTATCAGGAAGGGACTGTAGTATGTTTCGCTCCCGGACAAACAACCGAAACCACACTGACAACAGACCGTGTACAACTGAATGTACTGGGAATACTTTTCCACCCCGACTTATTACATGGTACAAGTTTAGGAAAAACAATAAAAAAATACACTTTCTTCTCATATGAAGTCAACGAGGCCTTGCATCTGTCAGCCGAAGAAAGAAGTATTATCGAAGAGTTATTAAAGATTATACGCATGGAGCTGGAGCACGGCATAGACAAGCATAGTAAAACTTTATTAGTAAACCACATCGAATTACTGTTAAATTACTGCATGCGCTTCTATGAACGACAGTTTACGACACGCAGCAAAGCAAACAGTGATGTCCTGACACGGTTTGAAAATCTCCTTAACGAATATTTTGAAGGGCCTCAGGCCGAACAGGACGGGTTGCCGACTGTAAAATACTTTGCCGACAAACTATATCTTTCCTCTAACTATTTTGGTGATATGCTAAAAAAAGAAACAGGAAAAAGTCCACAGGAATATATTCAGGAAAAAATCATAGAACTGGCAAAGGAACGGATCTCAGCTACAGAAAATACAGTCAGCCAGATTGCATATTCTTTGGGCTTCCAGTACCCACAACACCTATGCCGGTTATTCAAGAAACGAGTAGGCTGTACCCCCAATGAATATCGTACACAAAACAACCAACAATAAACAACTTCCACAGATAAGGACAAAAAGAATATGTTAGATTTCAAAACTGTGTACGAATGCAACTGTTGCCTTGGCTGCAAGACATTACACCCTCAGGTAAGCATTATCAATCTGGAAAGCCCCAACCTGGAACAAGACGCTGTAAAATTCGAGTTTTACGCAATCTTGCTGATAGAAGAATGTCCTGACTCCTGCTGCTGTTGCGGGCGTAAATATTACGATTATTCGAATGCAACAATGGTGTTTCTCACTCCCGGTGAAATATTCCGGATGAGTGAGAATAATACCTTGCCCAATAAAGGATATCTACTAGCATTTCATCCTGATCTACTTTTCCGAACCTCATTGAATAATCATATAAAAAATTATACTTTTTTTTCGTACAAGAAAGAAGAAGCATTACACTTGTCCCAACGGGAAACAGCCAAAATAACATGTTGCCTGGAAAACATTGAAGACGAACTGCATCACCCCATTGATACACATAGTAGTACAATACTTTCACGCCACATCGAATTATTACTCGATTATTGTACACGTTATTATGAGCGCCAGTTTATTACCCGAGAAAACAAGAATAAAACACTCCTGGACAAAATGGAAAAACTTCTCGAGCACCACATTGCATCGGGACAACTCCAAGATGGAATAATGCCTGATCCGAAAATACTCAGTGAAGAACTGGGACTATCACCTGCATACTTTGAAGATTTATTAAAATTTGAAACGGGCAAAACACTTGAGGAATATTTTCAATTAAAGCGTTTGGAAACTGCAAAAAGGATGTTGCTTCAAAAAGATTGTATGCCAACTATTATAGCCAAGCAACTAGGATATCCCAGCGTGCAATATTTCAGTTTAATCTTTAAAAAAATAACTGGATTTTCTCCAAGCGAATATCGCTATTCACACAACTGATAAGTAATAAAATAATTTTTTTATCCGCACATACATTGCATTTTGTCAACTGTTTTGTATTTTCGCATAAACAAATAACAATACAACAAACGAAATACAAATACATATGTGTGGAATAGTAGGATATATAGGAAGCAAACAAGCTTATCCTATACTTATAAAAGGACTAAAGCGTCTGGAGTATCGCGGTTACGACAGTGCAGGAGTAGGTCTAATCAGCCATGAATCTAAATTGAACGTGTATAAAGCGAAAGGTAAAGTATCAAATCTGGAAGACACTGCATCACAAAAAGATACTTCGGGGCATACAGGTATAGCCCATACCCGATGGGCAACTCATGGAGAACCTTGCCAGGCTAATGCACATCCCCATTTATCACAGTCAGGTAATCTCGCATTAGTTCACAACGGCATCATAGAAAACTATGCAACTCTGCGTGAACAATTACAAGAAAAAGGATACACATTCAAGAGTTCAACCGATACAGAAGTATTAGTACAACTGATAGATTACTTTCAAACAACTTACGACACTGAGTTGCTAGAAGCTATACAAATGGCATTACACAAGGTTGTCGGAGCCTATGCTATCGCCGTATTAGACCGCAGACATCCCGGACAAATCATAGCAGCTCGCAAAAGTAGTCCATTAGTTATCGGAGTAGGTACAGACGAATTCTTTTTAGCATCCGATGCAACCCCGATTGTTGAATATACAGACAAAGTAGTTTACCTGCAAGACGGAGAAATCGCTATCCTAGAAAACGGAAAGCCACTCAAGTTAGTAAACCTCGACAATGAAACACAACCTGCCGAAATCAAGAAAGTAGATATGAATATCGGTCAGCTGGAAAAAGGAGGATTTCCTCACTTTATGCTGAAAGAAATATTCGAGCAACCGGAGTGTATTAACGACTGTATGCGCGGACGAATAAACGGTACACTACATGAAGTCACACTATCTGCTGTAAACGATCATAAAGAGCAGTTACTCAATGCCCAACGTTTTGTCATTGTAGCATGTGGTACATCATGGCATGCCGGTTTAATAGGTAAACAGCTGATAGAAACATTTTGCCGTATCCCTGTTGAAGTAGAATATGCTTCAGAGTTTCGCTACCGAAATCCGGTGCTTACGAATCGTGATGTCGTAATAGCAATCTCTCAATCAGGAGAAACAGCCGACACTCTTGCTGCCGTAGAATTGGCAAAATCTCAGGGAGCATTCGTATATGGTATCTGTAACGCCGTCGGTTCATCCATTCCCCGCATCACCGACTCAGGCTCTTACATACATGTAGGTCCAGAAATAGGAGTTGCATCAACTAAAGCCTTTACAGGACAAGTTACCGTATTAACAATGTTTGCATTAACATTAGGAAAAGAAAAAGGAGAAATAAGCACAGCCGATTACAATCGTATTATCGACGAGCTGCTACAAATACCCGAGAAGATAACAGAAGTATTAAAGCAGAATGAAAGCATAGCAAGTTTATCGCGTATATTTACCTATGCCCATAATTTTCTTTATTTAGGTCGTGGTTACAGTTATCCGGTAGCTCTGGAAGGAGCCTTAAAACTAAAAGAAATTTCATACATCCATGCAGAAGGATATCCCGCTGCCGAAATGAAGCATGGCCCCATAGCCTTAGTTGATACAGAGATGCCGGTAGTGGTAATTGCCACTCAGAATGCCATGTATGAAAAGATCGTAAGTAATGTCCAGGAAATAAAAGCCCGGAAAGGACACATTATAGCATTAATCAACAAACAAGATACTGTTATCCGCAAGATCGCTGACGAGTGCATTGAAATACCAGAAACATTAGAGTGTCTCGAGCCTTTAGTTACTACCATTCCATTACAATTATTAGCATACCATATAGCGGTATGTAAAGGAAAAGACGTAGACCAGCCACGCAACCTTGCCAAGTCTGTTACAGTAGAGTAAACACACACATAAAAATACCGGATCTTACGAACAGGCATAACCTTTTGTAAGATCCGGTATTTTTTATCAGCACAATGTAATAAACTTACTCTACATAAAGCACCAGTCCTTTCAGATATTCTCCTTCCGGATGATAAATATTTACCGGATGGTCTCCCGGCTGAGTCAACTGATGAAGAATGCGCACACTACGACCACTCTGAGCCGCAGCAGTAAATACTGCATTCCGGAAATTCTCCTTATTGACAACTTGCGAACAAGAGAAAGTAAACAGAATACCTCCCGGACGAATCTTTTCGAAAGCTTTCGCATTCAGTTTCGTATATCCACGCAAAGCATTGCGCAAGGCATCACGATGCTTAGCGAAAGCAGGAGGATCCAGAATAATCAGGTCATACTGATCACCCATACGGTCCAGATACTTAAACGCATCTTCCGCATAAGCTTTATGGCGAGCATCCCCAGGGAAATTCAGTTCTACATTCTCGTTTGTCAAGTCAATAGCCTTTGCTGAACTGTCGACCGAATGAACAAGGTTTGCTCCACCTCGCATGGCATAGAAAGAAAAACCTCCAGTATAACAGAACATATTCAAGACATTACGTCCTTTTGCATATCGCTCCAGCAAATGGCGGTTCTCACGCTGATCGACAAAGAAACCCGTTTTCTGTCCTTTCAGCCAGTCTACGTGGAACTTCAGTCCATTTTCCATTGCTACATTTTCAGGACTTCCTCCCTTGATAAACCCATTCTCCGTCGACAACAAATCAGCCTTAAAAGGCAATGTTGTTTCCGACTTATAGTAAATATTTTCAATCACATCTCCCATTACTTCTGACAAAGCATCGGCTATTTCCATGCGATATACATGCATTCCTGCCGAATGTGCCTGCATAACAGCTGTATGATCATAAACATCAATGATCAGTCCCGGCAAATTGTCCCCCTCGCCATGCACCAGACGATACGTATTGTTCTGAGGATTTCCAATCAGTCCTAAAGCAACACGCAAATCTTTCGCTACAGCAAGCTTACGTACCCAAAATTCATGGTCGATCGTTTCCTGCACAAATGACAATACACGCACGGCGATACTTCCAATCTGAAAGTGACCACATGCTATAAATTCTTTTTTCGATGTATACACATCTACAATTTCGCCTTCTTCGGGTTCACCCTCTACACGAGCGATAGCTCCCGAAAACACCCATGGATGAAAACGTTTCAACGATTCTTCCTTACCAGGTTTCAGATATACTTTCTTATACGACACGCTAATATCTTATTTAATTATTTTCAGTTTCCACTACTTTTACAATCTCATAACCTCCAGTGCTGCGCAAATCATCCAGGTAATTGTATATTTCAACACACGCCCAGGCATCAGTTGCAGCATAAAGTTGCTGAGCTTCCGTCAGGACTTCAGCCTCCCAGTTTGACAGACGCTGCGATTTAGAAATCTTCTTGCCGAACAGCAACGCATAAATTTTCTGCAAGCTTTTTTCCTCTATACCGAAACGAGGAACATAATCTTGCAATTCCACCCAGTTTCCGCTGCGCGGATCTTTTGTATTTCTCTTGCGAAGCATTGCAAAATCATCCTTCAGCGAAAGACCTACTTTCAAGACATCATTTTGCAAGAACTCTTCCAGAAAATCAGGCAAACCCAAACGGTTCAACCGAAACAGGAAACAAGTGTCATGTGTAGATATCTGCAATAAAGCCACCTTATGCGTAGTTCCCTTTTTAAATGAAGGACGAGTTTCCGTATCTACACCTACAATAGAATGCGTATTCAGATAGCTGATTGCCTTACGCGCCTCAGCCTCCGTATTGACAACGAAGATTCTTCCCTCAAAATTAACCTTTGGCAATGCTGCCACACTCTGCTTTGATATTTTATTTTGTAATACGACCATGCGTTTATTTTTTCCTCTTACAACTCTCATTCCCACCGGTCACCTGATCCATCGTCTTCTCCGGCTTCCAGTCCCTCATATAAATCATCCTCACTGTAACCTTCATCCTCTGCAAAAGGAGAAGACGCATAAGCATCATCTTCAGCCTCTTCATCAGTGTCAGTCTGTTTACTATACCTCACCTCATGCAATGCACGCATTACGTTTACAAGACGCTGCCCCCAGAACTCAGCAAAATGCTCCCGGCAGATTACAAGTGCATCGTTCATTGTCTGATCGAACCCCAACTGATATACACAAATAAAATCCTTCAACGGCTGATATATATCAGCTAAGTTCTCAGAAATATTCTGCTTGATAGGAGTATCACTATAAGCCATATCATCCAAAAACACATCCAGATAATCATCTTTCTCTCCCATCAATGCAGCTATTGCACACCGGACACGCTCATAATCTCCTTCGGTTACAAAAGTTTCCGGATCGAATTCGTCTATACGCTCACCCTGAGGCAGTAAAGAAGCTTTCAGATAAAGCAAAGGCAAAAGCTTGAGCGCCGTATCAACAAAGGTACGTCTCTTTGTTTCATTCACACGTTCCAGAAAGCCACAAAACTCAGCCGCTACAGTAACAAATTCTACCGTATTTTTATCAAATATAATCGGGGTATTACTTTTTTCCATAATCAAACAAATTACGTGGCAAAGGTACGAAAAAAAATAAATCTCCACAATTTATTATAAGTAGAGGCAGTCGGCGAGTTCAAAAAATATTCGTACATTTGCGTTCAAAATTTGAACATCAGAACAGAATTATGAAGAAAAAAACAGATAACAAACCCAATGTGGGAAAATCGGACATACCCAACAAGGTAATGACCGCGATTAAAGGTGAAACAGTCCATTTCATTATCGGTTTGCTATGCGTCATTTTCGGCGTTTACATGTTATTAGCATTCAGTTCATTCTTCTTTACAGGAGGAAATGACCAAAGTATATTATCCCATCCCAATCCGGGGGAATTGCTGGAAACAGGAAACCGCATACAGAATTATGCCGGAGCAAGAGGAGCCCAGCTGTCACAATTCCTGATAAATGACTGCTTCGGTATTTCGGCATACTTCATCATAGCCTTTTTAATCGTAGCAGGAATGAAATTGATGAAAGCATACGAATTCAATCTATGGAAATGGTTTGTATCGTGCACAGCTTTAATGATATGGTTCTCCATTACTTTAGGATTTGCATTTGGAGGAGTTTTAGAAGACTCGTTCCTTTACCCGGGAGGATTACATGGATACAATGTAAGCCAATGGATTTGCTCTCAGGTAGGAGCTCCTGGACTTATTCTTATATTGCTGGTAACAGGAATACTGATTGGCGTATTCTTTACTAAAGGAACAATAGATGTAGTGCGCAAAGCCTTCCGTCCATCTTTGCCCAGACGAAATAAAGAAAAGGACGAAAACAAAGATTCTGAAACGTTGTCTGATAAACAAGAGTCTCCAGCAGAATATCAGGTAAAGAACAATAAAGAAACAAAAAACGAGCCGGTAGAGAATGCTGTTTCGGAGCAGACAGACGAGACTGACACATACGAGGATTCCAAACCTGTAGAGATCGAATTAGAACCAGTAGAGACAACAGCTCCCCTTCAGGTAGAAACAAGTAAACCTATTTCAAATAAAGAAACCACTCCTGCTCCCGTAGAAACAAACAAGGAGGAGGAAGACGAAAACGAATATAGTGAACCAGCATTCGAGATAAACAACGAACGAAAAGAAGAGGATGAAGAATATCGTGGAAACATAAACCAGCCTTATAATCCTCGTCTGGATCTGGAACATTATAAATTTCCAACTTTAGATCTTCTCAATTCCTATGGTGATCACGAACCTACCATCGACATGGAAGAGCAAAATGCCAACAAGAACCGTATCATTCAGGTACTACGCAGTTTTGGCATTGAGATCAGTTCTATTAAAGCAAGCGTAGGTCCGACTATCACTCTATATGAGATAACGCCAGCCGAGGGAGTACGTATTTCGAAAATACGTAACCTGGAAGACGACATAGCCCTTAGCCTTTCTGCCTTGGGAATTCGTATCATTGCTCCAATTCCAGGAAAAGGAACCATTGGTATCGAAGTGCCAAATGCTAATCCACGTATTGTGCCTATGAGTTCCATTCTGGCAAGCAAGAAATTTCAGGAAACAACATTCGATTTGCCTGTTGCTTTAGGTAAAACTATCACAAACGAGGTGTTTATGGTCGACCTTACTAAAGCCCCACACATGCTGGTAGCCGGTGCAACCGGACAAGGAAAATCTGTAGGACTAAACGCTATCGTTACATCGCTGCTTTACAAGAAGCACCCCAGTGAACTGAAGTTTGTCATCATCGACCCGAAAAAAGTAGAATTTGCCATCTATGCTCCAATCGAAAAACATTTTCTGGCCAAACTGCCCGATGCATCCGATGCTATCATCACCGATGTATCGAAAGTAGTACAGACTTTAAATTCACTCTGTGTTGAGATGGATACTCGTTACGACTTATTGCGAAAAGCTGGTTGCCGTAACATTAAAGAGTACAATGCCAAGTTTACCAGCCGACAGCTGAATCCGGAAAACGGACATCGTTTTATGCCTTACATCGTCATTATCATCGATGAGTTTGGTGATTTGATCATGACTGCCGGTAAAGAAGTTGAATTGCCTATTTGCCGAATTGCCCAGCTGGCACGTGCTGTAGGAATACATGCCATTATTGCGACACAGCGTCCTACGACCAACATTATTACCGGTACGATAAAGGCCAACTTCCCTGCCCGTGTAGCTTTCCGCGTTGCTTCTATGATGGACTCACGTACCATTCTCGACCGCCCGGGAGCACAGCAGCTGATTGGAAAAGGTGACATGCTTTATTTACAGGGAAATGATCCTGTACGTGTACAATGTGCATTTGTCGATACCCCAGAAGTAGAGAAAATAGCCGAATACATCAGTCACCAGCAAGGATATCCTACAGCTTTCATCTTGCCTGAATATGTTGATGAAAATGCAGAAAGCAGTAGTGCAGCAGATGTTGACATGAACAGACTCGACCCGTTGTTTGAAGAAGCTGCCCGTCTGGTAATCTACCATCAGCAAGGTTCAACATCTCTGATCCAGCGTAAATTTTCTATCGGATACAACCGTGCTGGAAGAATTATGGACCAGCTGGAACGTGCTGGTATAGTAGGTCCGGCAAACGGCAGTAAGGCGCGTGACGTGCTTTGCATGGACGAAAACGATTTGGATATGCGTCTGAATAACTTAAAAAACCAATAACATGAAAATGAAACGATTTACCTTTTTTATACTGATGCTTGCAGCAACCGTACACACTGTGTTCGGACAACGTGAAGCTAAAGCTCAGGCCATATTGGACAAGACAGCAGCAGCCTACCAAAAAGCAGGAGGCATAGCCATCACTTTTGGAGGGACACAGCAAGGAACGCTATTATTGAAAGAATCTTGTTTCTACCTTGACTGTGCCGGCATAAAAAGCTGGTTCGATGGAAAAACACAGTGGAGCTATGCACAGCAAAACGATGAAGTAACACTGTCAACTCCCAGTCCTGAAGAAATACAAAGTGTCAATCCATATGCATTGATCACTTCATACAAAACAAAGTTCAATTACCGTTATATCGGCTCAAAAAACCGTAACGGAAAGCAAGGACAGGAAGTTCTTCTCACTCCACGTCAGACTGGAGATATCAAATCGATTACTCTCACAGTTTCGGCAGCGTACGAACCTTTGTATATCGGCATCAGTCTCTCCAATGGAGAAACTCAGGAGTTTAATATTACCTCATATCAAACAAACCGTAATTTGAGTATCTCCGACTTCCGTTTCGACAAGAAAAAATATCCAAATGCAGAAGTCATCGACCTGCGATAAACATTCACACTAGCATACCAAAAGCCCCGTCCGATCATTTCTGACGGGGCTTTTTGCATAAAATTTCCTCTTTTATAAGCCAGATTGATTATATAATAGCATTATGTACAAAAAAAAGAAGTATATTTGCTCAATTAAAATGAATATATAATTTTTAATTTACCAAACTTAATATGACAACAGAACATGTAAAATGCCTGATCATCGGATCAGGGCCAGCCGGATATACTGCGGCTATTTACACAAGTCGTGCCAATTTATCACCAGTTCTTTATGAGGGAATACAGCCAGGTGGACAGTTGACAATCACTACTGAAGTGGAAAACTTCCCCGGCTATCCGGAAGGAGTAACTGGTCCGGTTTTAATGGATGACTTGCGTAAGCAGGCAGAACGTTTCGGCGCTGATATCCGTAACGGTATAGTAACAAAGGCCGACTTAAGCCAGGCTCCTTACCATTTCATCATCGATGATGAAAAAGAAATAACAGCTGATACTGTTATCATTTCGACCGGAGCAACAGCCAAGTACCTTGGCCTGGAAGATGAAAAGAAATATGCTGGCATGGGTGTTAGCGCATGTGCTACTTGCGACGGATTCTTCTACCGAAAAAAAGTCGTAGCCGTAGTAGGTGGTGGCGATACAGCTTGCGAAGAAGCCATTTATCTGGCAGGTCTCGCCAGACAAGTATACCTGGTAGTCCGCAAACCATTCTTACGTGCCTCAAAGATTATGCAGGAACGCGTACTGAACCACCCAAACATTAAAGTTTTATTTGAGCATAACGCTGTCGGCCTTTACGGAACAGATGGTGTAGAAGGTATGCACGTAGTAAAACGCCTGGGAGAAGCTGATGAAGAACGTTACGATGTAGCTATCGACGGATTCTTCCTTGCTATCGGACATCAGCCTAATTCAGCAATCTTCAAGCCATGGGTACAGACTGACGAAACAGGATATATCATAACTGAAGGTAATACTCCACGGACAGGAATCCCAGGTGTATTCGCTGCAGGCGACGTAGCCGACCCTCACTACCGTCAGGCAATTACAGCTGCCGGAAGTGGATGTAAAGCTGCTATTGAAGCAGAACGTTACCTTTCAGCCAACGGATTACTCTAAAAACAAATCACTAAACTATATTATTATGAGAAGTTTTATCAGAAAAACATTCGCCGCTATCATCTTGATAGGAGGAGCAGCCAGCGTTTGCGCACAGCAGATGCCCCCTCTCCCAACCGATCCGAATGTGCGTATCGGCAAGCTGGATAACGGACTGACTTATTACATTCGTCACAATGCACTTCCAGAGAAACAAGCCGACTTCTACATTGCACAAAAAGTAGGCTCTATTCTTGAAGAAGACAACCAGCGCGGTTTGGCACATTTTCTGGAACATATGTGTTTCAACGGAACAACAAACTTTCCGGGAAACAGCCTACGCGAATATCTCGAATCCATCGGAGTAAAATTCGGTGCGAACCTGAATGCCTATACTGCTATCGACGAAACAGTATACAATATAGCCAATGTTCCTGTTATTCGTGACGGTATCATCGATTCATGTCTGCTAATCCTGCACGACTGGGCAGACGACCTGACACTCGATCCTAAAGAAATTGACAAGGAACGTGGAGTCATACACGAAGAATGGCGTACACGTACAGGAGCTATGATGCGTATGTACGATACTATCTTCCCAAAAATGTTTGCAGGAAGCAAATATGCGTACCGTCTTCCTATCGGTTCAATGGATATTATAGACAATTTCCCGTATAAGGATTTGCGCGACTACTACGAAAAATGGTATCGTCCAGATTTGCAGGGTGTAATTGTAGTGGGTGATATCGACGTAGACCAGATTGAAGCCAAAATCAAGAAAATATTTGGTCCTATCAAGATGCCAAAAGACGCAGCCGAACGTAAATATTTCCCTGTGCCCGACAACAAGGAACCTATCATAGCCATTGCAAAGGATAAGGAACAGCAGGTAAACCAAGTATATGTTTACCACAAACACGATCCATTCCCTGAAGACTTGAAGAATACAGTCGGTTATTTGATTTACAACTATATGACCAGTGCAGTATCAAACATGCTGAACACTCGTCTTCAAGAACTTACCCAAACCGCAACTCCTCCTTTTATCAATGCCGGAGTAGAAGATAACGACTTCGTCCTTGCTAAGACCAAAAAAGCATTTATGGGAGTTGCTATCTGCAAAGAGGGAGGTATAGAAACTGGTCTTGCTGCTTTAATGCGTGAAATAGAACGTGCACGTCAGTTTGGATTTACAGAAGGAGAATATACCCGAATGAAAGCAGACTATTTGCGCGCACTGGAAAACGTATATAACGAACGCAGTAAAATGAAAAGCGAACAGTTTGTCAGCCAATACGTATCCAACTTCATCAATGGAGATCCAATTCCAAGTATAGAAGACGAATACGCACTTATGACACAAATTGTTCCCAATATACCATTGGACAACGTAAACCAGCTGCTGAAATCATTGGTTACAGACAGTAATACAGTAGTCAGCCTGTTCTGCCCGGACAAACCAGGAGTAAAACTTCCTACAGAAGCCGATATCAAGAAAGTGCTTGCTGATGTAAAAGCAGAAAAGCTGGAAGCATATGTCGACAAGGTTTCAAATGAACCTCTGATGAAAGAAACTCCTAAAGGAGGAAAAGTCATAAAAACAGAAAAAGGACCTTTCGAATCGACCATTCTTACTCTGAACAACGGTGTACGTGTTATCCTGAAGTCTACAAACTTCAAGGCAGACGAAATCAGAATGTCTTCATTCAGCCGCGGAGGAACATCTTTGTTCGATGAAAAAGATGCTCTCCAGTTCAAGCAAATCAATGAAGTTGCAGGCTTAGGTGGTTTGGGCAACTTCAGTATTGTCGACCTGCAGAAAGTTCTGTCGGGTAAAGTTGCATCAGCCTCAGCATCTGTAAACACACTAAGCGAAGCCGTTTCAGGAAAATGCTCTCCTAAAGATCTGGAAACTATGTTGCAGCTGACTTACCTCAGCTTTACAGCTCCACGTATGGATGCAGCAGCATTCGAATCATACAAGAGTCGTTTGAAAGCACAGCTTGCCAATATGGAAGTTAATCCGAACATTGCCCTGAGCGATTCTTTAAGAAAAGAATTGTATGGTGATAATCCTCGTGTTCTTCGTATCAAAGCTGATATGGTGGACCAGACCGATTACCCAAAAATTATGGATATGTACAAAGATCGCTTCAAGGATGCTAGCGACTTTACATTCATTTTCGTAGGTAATATCGATCAGGCAACAGCAACTCCTCTTATTGAGCAATATCTGGGTTCTCTTCCTTCAATCAACCGTAAGGAAGACTTCCGTGATGTAAATCTGGACATCCGTAAGGGTGAGCACAAGAACGTATTCCACAGAGAATTACAGACTCAGAAAGCTACTGTATGTATCATCAGAAGCGGTGAATGCGAATACACATTAAAGAACCAGCTGATGATGAGCATGCTTTCTCAATTGCTTACAATGGAATATACAGAAACCGTACGTGAGGACGAAGGAGCATCTTATGGTGTAGGTGTATCAGGCGATATCAGCCTATATCCGAAAGTAGAAGCCACTTTGCAGATTTCATTCGATACTAATCCGGAAAAGCGTGCTAAGATGAGCAGCTTGATAGACAAAGGTATCAATGATTTTATTGCCAATGGTCCGAAAGCAGAAAACCTGCAAAAGGTTAAAGAATACATGCTGAAGAACTACGAAGCTAACCAGAAAGAAAACGGTTACTGGATGAACATCCTGTATAGCTATTTCTGGGAAAATTCAGATATGGCAACCGGATATGCTGATACAGTAAACGGTATCACAGCAGCCGATCTCCAGCACTTTGCAAAAGATTTCTTCTCACAAAACAACCGCATCGAAGTAAGCATGACTTCAGGCGACACAAAGTAATAACTTAAACCTGAAGATTATGCTCTTCCTGGAAATACGCAGAAACCGGAAGCTCGCCGCCAGGCGAAGCCCGATGTTCGAAAAGAACCGTTTTGCCAAGGTTTTCATGTATTGCGGAATAGCATTTTGGGCAGCATACCTTCTTTTTATAGGGGTAATGCTGCCCTTTGCTTTTCAAGAAAGTTTTCCCGGCATGGAACCTTACCACATCCTCAATCAGGGATTAGTCATCATTCTGGCTATTGACTTTCTGATACGCTTTATGCTTCCTTCTTCCATACAAGAAATCAAGCCATATCTCTTGCTGCCTGTTCCCAAAAGGAAAGTCATATTCACTTTTCTTCTGGATAAACTTTGGCATCCGTTTAATTTCTTCTGGCTATTCCTGTTTATCCCTTTCGCCCTGATTACCATTACACGCTTTTATGGGATAACGGGAGTTATTGGATATGCGGTAGGTATCTGGCTGCTGATGGTAATGAACGGTTACTGGAGCACACTGATATGTACATTAAAACGAGAAAAATTTATCTATTTTCTCGGAAGTATACTCTTTTACGGAATACTGGCCTTACTGGAATTCTTGCCTGAAACAGGCTGGATAAGTACACTCACCATGAATTGGGGAGAAGGTTTCATACTTTGGAATCCGTTGTCTTTCGGTGGAGCAATTGTACTTATCTGCCTGCTCCTATTCATCAATTACATTGTACAGCTACATTTTCTTTATAAAGAGCTGTCACATACAGAAGATACCAAGATCAAGCATATCAGCAGCTATAAGTTTCTCGACCGCTACGGAAATGTTGGAGAATATATGCGTCTGGAGCTGAAAATGTTTTTCCGCAATAAAGCCCCCCGCAGCCAGTTCTGGGGATTTATCTTCATCATGTGCATGTTTGCGATAGCACTTGCCAGCGACGTTTATGGCGACAGCTACATGAACAATTTCATTTGTCTGTATTGCTATTGCATATTAGGACTGATGACACTGAACCGCATCATGACGTTCGAAGGAAACTATATCGACGGATTGATGGTGCGGAAAGAGAGCCTTTACAATATGCTCCGCGCCAAATATTACCTGCAATGTATCTTTCTGGTCATCCCTTTCCTGTTCAGCCTTATCCCGGTCTGCATGGGTACAATTCCTCTGCTTATGTCAATAGCTTATCTATGTTTTACAATGGGAACCATATTTGCCATGATGATGCAAATGGCAGTCTACAACAACAAGACTGCACCTCTCAACACCAATACCATAGGTAAGCAGCAAGGCAACAACATGTACCAATCGCTTATCGTGATATGTGCTTTCAGTCTTCCGTTGCTGATAAACAAAGCTCTTACCCTATTCCTCGACGAAACAACCGCCTACATAATACTTATCATATTAGGATTGTCGGGCTTTGTCACACACCGTTACTGGATACACAATATCTATGTCCGGCTGATGAAACGGAAATACCAGAACATGGAAGGATTCAGAAACACCCGTTAATACGAAAACAAAACCATGGATATAACAATAGACCAACTTAAAAAAGTATATGGTACAAAAGTGGCACTCGATATAGACCACTATACCATCCGTCATGGAGAAATAATAGGACTTGTCGGAAACAACGGTGCAGGCAAAACCACCCTGTTCCGTCTCATGCTCGATCTGCTGAAAGCAGACAACGGCTTTGTCCGGATAGGAGAAACAGAAGTCAGCAGCAGTGAAGCCTGGAAAGAAACAACAGGAGCTTATCTGGATGAAAGCTTTCTGATAGACTACCTTACTCCCGAAGAATATTTCTATTTCGTAGGACGCATGTGCAACCTCAACCGCCAGACAGTGGACGAACGTCTGGCAGTCTACGAACGTTTCATGAACGGTGAAATACTGGGACAGAAAAAACTGATCCGCAATCTGTCAGCCGGTAACAAGCAAAAAATCGGAATTCTAGCCGCACTGCTCAACCAGCCGGAACTGATTATTCTGGACGAACCATTCAATTTTCTCGATCCCAGTTCACAGTCGGCATTGAAACAACTTCTGGTAGCCTATAACCAGTCAACCGGAGCAACCATTCTTGTATCCAGCCATAACCTGAATCATACAACAGACATCAGCACCCGCATAGCTCTGCTGGAACACGGCAAGCTGATACGTGACTTAGATAATAGCGACGGCAGCGCAGGAAATGAACTGGAAACCTATTTCGCCGTATAAAGACCTATTTCGCGGCATAAATTCAAAAGCGCAACAAGGCAACCTCTCCCCAACGCTTGTTGCGCTTTTATCATTAAATCCCGTTAAAATAACTACCGGCAACCTTTTAAATAAATAAAAAATAACAGTACAGTTATTCCAAAACCACCCCATTTACTCCGATTATTGTATATTTGTCCAAATGTCAATAAACAAATACATGCACCAAACCAGATACACCATACGTCTTATCTGCTTAATCGGCATCTTGGGCACCCTCCTTTTCTCCTCATGCGGAACACGTGCCCCACGTTACGATTACCGCGAGCTGGCACAAGCCGCTATCCGACTTGACATGGACATAGCCATGGAAGACAATCACCGTCTGTATATAGAATCTTCCCGCTGGATAGGAGTTCCCTACCGTACCGGAGGAAATACCATGAGAGGAGTGGACTGTTCGGGGCTAACATACAACATTTACAAGAAAGTCTACCACAAGCATCTGAAACGCAACTCCGACGACCAGCGAAAAGAGAACTGCCGGAAGGTAAGCAAAGGCAAGCTTCAGGAAGGCGACCTTGTATTCTTTCATAACGGAAAGAACAAACGTACAGCCACCCATGTAGGCATCTATCTGAAAGATAACCGTTTCATCCATGCCAGTACCAGCCGGGGTGTCATCGTCAGCCGTCTGGACGAGCCCTATTACCGCAGAGTATGGATGCAAGGCGGACGAGTAAAAGGTTTATAAAGCAATAGTTATGCCATCTGCCAGACACATAGCAACATATTTGGGATTACTGTTTCTCACGGTCGAAGCTGTTCCTCTCGCTGCACAGACAGAAAAAGAGGAAGAAGAAATCAAACTGAACGAAGACGTTATCAAAATGATACAGTTCGACTTCGCCCCCAAAGAAAATCCATACAAACCTTTAAACTCTTCGTTAGACAAGAAATGGATGCAGTTTAAAGAAGATCTTTCCATGCCACGCAGCATGATAGACTCTACCCGAGTAAAAAAAATAAAAGGATACATCCGTGCCGAACCTTACACCATCTGGACTAAGTTCGGGGAAAATCCCGTATACGATGTTATGCCCACCATCGAAAAAAAATGGACCATACAGTGGAAACTGAATCCTTTCCGCCAATACCGTGGAGAATATGGCAGAGAAATAAAACCAGTTCCGGGAGAAACCTACCTGTACGTAACTTCTCCCGCAGGTCCCGGTGCCAGCATATCTCTCGATTTCGACAAGTTACTGTTCGAGAGCCTGACCAAACGTGGACGTGCCATTAAGCATAACCGCACCCATGCTACGGCATGGAAAAAATATGCCAGTTACATCCCCACCAAGCAAGACCATGCCGGCCTTGAAAAATATATCACAAAACAAACAGAGAAAACGTCAACTGACAGCATACAGTCTGGCAATGACGAACCCATTCTTTTGTACGACGATTATATCTATCCAGACAATGATTCTCTGAAACTGGAAGCTCCCGAACTGACTCCAGCCTTTCAGCCAGTACCGCTGTTACCCATCTACTCGGCTCAGCCCGATTCCGTAAAACAGCAAACAGCAGAGAAAAAGAAAGAAAAGCAGGAGAAAAAAACAAAAGCCAAGGCTTCACAACCCGAAGCTATCCCCGACTACCAGCGTTACATCAGGCAACGCGCAGCCGAAGACTCCATCCGCCGGCATGAATTTCTAAGAAGAGACAAGAGTAACCGCAATGCATACGATGTAGAGATTCAAACGCGGCGTCTGCGTGAGCAACAGAATTAAAACCCCAAGCAGTAAAAAACAAAAAGGTGCGCCATAAACTCAGTCATGACGCACCTTGACAATCAAAGGAAAATATTATTTCTTAAATACAAAATACACAGCCAGTATCAGACATACAAAAGCTGCCAGATGATTCCATTTCAGCTCCATTTTAAAGGCAATCATAGAAAAAATAGTAAATACTGCAAGCGTTATTACCTCCTGAATCACCTTCAGCTGCATGATATCAAACGGACCGCCACTGTCTTTAAATCCCAAACGATTGGCAGGAACCTGCAAACAATATTCAAAAAAAGCAATCGCCCAGCTGAAAGCGATTACTCCAATCAGCGGCAATGCAGCAAACCAGCTAAACTCTTCACGCATTTTCAAGTGTCCATACCATGCAAATGTCATAAAGACATTCGAAAACACCAGCAATACAATCGAATATATTCCTTGTGAAACCATTTTTTAAAGCATTTTTAAAATCGGCTGCAAAGATAATCTTTCCCAATGAAAAATAATGAAATTTCAGCAGGATATTTATCCCCTGAAAAACAAATGCCAACAAGCCTCATCCCTTCTAAAGCTTTTTTATATAATCAGAAGGAGATTCGCCTGTAATCTGTTTAAATACTCTGCCAAAACTATTCGGAGAATTAAACCCAACTTCATAAGCAGTCTGTTCAATATTCATAGCATTATCAGTCAATATCTCTATTGCCCTGACAATGCGTAAGTAGTTAAGATAATGTACAAAACGTATTCCGGAATTGGTGAACAAGCGTGTCAGGTTTCTGACAGAAAAGCCAAAACAAAATGCAACATGCTCAATACTTAAATCCTGATTTAAGTTAGCTTTTATATAATCCAATACAGGAAGCAAACGGATATCCTTAGGAATAATAAACGGCTGAGCAGGAAACGACGCTTCTTTACAGATATACGGCAGGACACCGAAAAATCCCATAGCAAAAGCAAAAATTTCAGGTGTACGGCTCTTGTCGACATACTCATGCGTACTAATAAAATTCAAATTACGGACCACCAGTTCATCAGTCTTATAAATAGCAAAACAATCCTCCCTGATATCCTTCAGGCAGAAGTAACTGGTAAGCAATGAAATCTGAGTGTTGTTACTCGACAAACGATGTTCCACTCCGTTCGGAATCCATATCAGATGACGTCCCGTCACAAAATAGCTACTACCGGCTACCTCTACATGAAGTGTCCCCGACAAAATATATATCACCTGATGACGATTATGAACATGGGAATGCAAACTTACCTCCTCACGCCCAGTTACCTTTGTAAAAATCACATTTGCAGGTATCTCCTCAATCAAAGATAGACGTTCTTCCGTAACCGAATTTTCTGGCGTAATTTGCATGGTTTATTTCTTAATCTGTAGATTAGGAACAAATTTAATTAAAGAAATTTGCGCAGTCAAATTAAATAGTGAAATTCATGGAAGAAAACCACACAAAAAGTAAAGCAGAACTACTGCGCCGGTACCTTATTTTTGGGCTATCTCTGCTCATTATAGCATTCGGTATAAGCATTATCACCCGCTCCGATTTAGGAACTTCACCGATAACAAGTGTTCCTTATGTAGCAAGTCTCAACACCCCCCTGTCTTTAGGAAGTTACTTTTTCCTGTTTACCATCATCCTGATATGCCTGCAAATGCTCCTACTAGGCAAAAAAGGCATCATGGAACGAAAAATGGAACTACTCATGCAATTTCCTGTAGCCTTCGTTCTGTCTGTTTTCACCGACCTGACGATGTGGATAACCGCCTGCTACATACCTCAGCTTTACTACGTAAAAATTATCTCACTGGTCATCGGTTGTCTGATACTCGCCTTCGGCATCTGTCTGGAGGTAATAGCCGACGTAACAATGATCAGTGCCGAATACACCATCCAGTTTGCCACATTGCGCTTCAAAAAAGAGTTTGGCAATATAAAAATCGGATTCGATGTATCGCTGGTAATTATTGCAGCCCTCTGTTCATGGCTGTTAAGCGGGCGCATCGAAGGAGTAAGAGAAGGAACCATCATCGCGGCACTCATTACAGGACCATTTGTTCGTCTGATCATGCCTCGCCTGATATTCATCCGTCATTGGCTGGCAAAATCTGGCGGTCCCCAAGCCACAGTTCCTTCAGCAACAGAAAGCAGCCTGCCACCTGTCATCACCATCTCCCGCGAATACGGAAGCGGCGGACATCAGGCTGGGGAACTGATAGCCAAACAACTAGGAATTGCCTTTTACGATAAAGAACTAATTACACTGGTAGCCAAGGAAAGCAATTTCAGTGAAGACTTCATTTCAAAAAACGAACAAAAACTTCCCAGTTCATTACTTTATCAGATGATTATGCAGGATTACGAAGCTCCACTAAGCCGTAGCCTTTCGTACGACGATGCCCTGTTTGTCGTCCAAAGCCGAGTAATCCGTCGCATAGCTTCCGAAAAGCCTTGTGTTATCGTCGGTCGTTGTGCCAACTACATACTGAAGGACCGTCCCAACACCATCAATTTATTTCTTTATGCCGACATGGCTCATAAAATAAAACGTGCCACTGCCGAATATGGCATACCCTCCACACAAGCGCCCGAGACCATTGCCAATATCGACAAAGCACGACAAGAGCACTTCTTCCATTATACCGGACAGCACTGGGGAGATGCACGCAACTATCACGCCACCTTCAATACGAGTATGGTTTCAGTCGATCAGGTTGCACAAATTACTGAAGAGTTATATAGATCTTATTCTAAAGTATAACACGAATATACCTAGAATTGCACCATAACTGTTTTCATTTCCTAGTCACGCTTAGCGAATATCCATCCGTATAAGCGTGACTTTCATTATCTGTAATTATTATTTCTTATATCGAGCGTAACATCCATATATGTCCGCTTCCCCTCAATATAATCGGCATACAAAGTTTCAGCATCCTTTCCCTTCAAGACACGACACTTGCCACACGATTCACAATCGTGCAAACACTTCCATGCATCAATCACAAACGCCCGTCGTTCTTCTTTGGTAGATTCTTCAATTTTGGGAGGTATCATAACTTATATCTTTTATTTTTAACGGCTGCCATAAAGCATAGATGCAAATATATCATTTTTATCCAAACAAAGCCGACAGGTCAATGCTGAAATCCAATCCTCTGCCGGGTTGAAGTACCAATACGCTCATTGCGACAAAGCTCAGCAAGCAACAGGAGATCGATCGTATCCTGTCCCGACAAAATAGCATTTACCATATATTTACGACTAATATTTTCTATTTCACCACCCGACAAATCAAACTGAGAAGCAAGCGTACAAGCATCCCTTTCTGTCAGAGCAGGAAACATGGCCTGCCAGATCTGAGCACGAGCTTCCACCGTCGGACGATTAAACTCTACCTTATATAAGAAACGCCGTTCGAAAGCCTTGTCAAGATTTGTTGTAAGGTTAGTCGTAGCAATCATTATACCCTCCAATGCTTCCATTTCCTGAAGAATAATATTCTGTATAGAGTTCTCCATCTTATCTACCGCCCGGGTAGCCCCTTCCATCCGGACACCAAGAATAGCATCCGCCTCGTTGAAAAGCAAAATCGGAGCTAAAGACGTACTCTTGCAGATATTACGATATTTGTCAAAAACTTTTTTCATATTCTGTTCACTCTCACCTACCCAGCAACTCTTGATTTTATCAACATCCACCCGCAGAATATCACGCCCCGTTGCACGCGCCACCTGATACACTGTTTCCGTCTTTCCCGTACCAGGCGAACCATAAAAAAGACAACAGAACCCGGCCCTCATCCCTACATTCCGCAAACGGGACTGCACTTCACTGAAACGTTCTGCCGAAAGTATGGATGAAAGCTCCATAACCTGCTTTTTCTCAGAAACATTATAAACCAGTTTCTTTTCAGGAAACGAATCCCATTTTATCAGATCGCAATCAGACTTAGCATTAACAGTCAGGTTCAACTCCGAAAGCAGATCCGTCTTGGCATATTCTGTCAATCTAAAACAATCCGAACGTGCCATTCCGTCCTCATTTACGTTTTCAATCAACTTACAGCAAAAGAGTTCCGATGTCCGGCTTCGTAACTCATTTTTACACCAATTAGGAATTTTGTCATTATCATACAAGTTATCTATATCAGAAAAGTTAATGCGGTCATCATTGTTTTCTACAAACAAATGGGCCATATAAATAAACAGTAACCTATTTTCATTAACCAGCCCAAACCTTTTCAATGCCCTAGCAAAATGAGAATCCCGGATATCCCCAAGATACTCCTCTGTTTCTTCAAGGAGCGCTTCATGCGTCAATTCATCATTATTCATATATTCCATAAGCTCATTGAAGCGGTCGAAAAAACTCTGAAGACCAGTTATCGGTTCTACAACATGTACATAAGGCCGGTTCTTTTTCAAGGCTTTCAATACGTCAACCGGCACACGATAGGTAAGTCTATTATAAGAGTGTGAAGCCCGCAAATAATACTTATCTACCAGCACATCAATCTCCGATGAAAGTCGCAGTATCTTAGTAGTACGGCATCCCGTATAAGCTGCTATGTCTGACATACGAATGGAGCTATCCTCACTCTGATCGACGAAGAGTGCCAGCAGCACAGTCTGCATCGACGACAATTTCAGCTTGCGTGCAGCATATTTTATATGGACCGATGCATTTTCAAAGAAATCTGCATCCAGACTGGAATCTTTTGCCAGCTCAACAATATATTCGAATGCTTCCAATATACTTCTGGCACGAATCTTCGGAATATTCGGCAACACTTCCTTCTGCTGTATCTCATCCAGCAAAATATCTTCATTATCGAAAAGCTGTCTCATCTTTTATACCTGTTTAAGTTTACACCACAAAAGTATGGAAACGATGTACCATTTATCGGTACAAGTTTCCAAGAATTTGCTAACTTTACGGCAACTAACAAAAAAGAATATGACACAACTGCAAAAATATATCTGGCTTATTGATACCATCCGCCGAGCCGGAAAAATCTCTCTCGAAGAAATCTCCAGCCGCTGGGAACGCAACAAAGATCTGAGCGACTACAAACCTTTGAGCCGCACCACCTTCAACCGCTGGAAAGATGCCATATTCTCACAGTTCGGAATAATCATCTCCTGTCAACGGTCGGGAGGCTACCTCTATTACATCGAAAATCCGGAAGATATAGACGAGGACGAACTGAAAAAATGGATGCTCGACTCCTTTGCCATAAGCAACCTTATCGGCGAAAACCTTTCACTGAAAGACAGAATTATTGTGAACCAGATTCCGTCAGCCCAAAGTCATCTTGCCACATTGCTTGAAGCCATGCAAGGGAATCGTGTTGTACTAATAACTTATTGCGGATTCAACAAGAAAAGAAGCTATACATTCCCAGTTGAACCATATTGTGTAAAACTTTTCGAAAACCGCTGGTATCTGCTGGCCCATAATGTTTCATACAACAAAATCAGAATCTACGGACTCGACCGGATAGAAAGTCTGGAACTGACAGACAACACATTCAAGCTTCCGAAAGATTTTTCCGCATCCGGATTCTTCTCAACTTACTATGGCATTGTTACCAGCAATGACATAAAACCGGAACGTATCATCATCAGAGCATACCACGACCATATTCCTTATATGAAATCACTCCCCCTGCATGCCAGTCAACGACTGCTGGAAGAGCACGATGAGTATGCCGATTTTGAAGTCTATCTTGCTCCTACCTACGATTTCATCATGCGACTGCTTCATACAGGTGCAATGATTGAAGTTATATCCCCGACTTCTCTCCGACAGACAATGAAAGAATGGATATTAGATATGTATGAACTGTATAAAAATGATTAACTGTCTCCTCAGCAGTAACTATCCTACAGAAAAACACAGTCGACAGGTTCACAATACCTGCACCAGGTAACACAATTTAGCCCTCCACCATCTTTTACAAGAGAAGCTATATTTATTTGCTCAACAATACTATTCGGATAATATAATTTAATCTGAGATAGCGCCTGCTCATCCTCCTCTATATTAAAAACAGGCAATACAATTAAATTCCCGACTGTCAAGAAATTGATATATGCCCAGCTACGAGAGTCCTTCTTTTCCACATTATAGGATAACATTTCAATTTCAAACTTTTTAGATAACCTTTTCACTACCTCCTTACTATATTCCTTATCATAGTCCTGATAATTAGTCATCAGCACTGCCGTATCAGACAGTGGCTTGACAATTCCATCCGAATGACCATAAATTTCATATTTATCCCACGGAATAAATACCACTTCACACTCAAGATGGTTTTGTATTTTTCTTTTTAACCATTTTGAAGATACACCCGAGTTCTCATAAAAAACCTTCTCAGTCATAATTGCTTTATCACCAATCTTAACGACATTACCACCATCAATAACCAGAGAAGATTTCTTTACATTAATACCCATATATTTACTCACTTCTATTGAATCTGTAATATATTTACTATCACAAGACTTTTTAAGCAAATAATCTGGTCTGTATGTATAGCATAAATATCTGTCTGCATCCAATTGCAGAGGCATATAATCCCGGCACCATACATCCTTTGTTGCAGGTATTATACCATAAGCAATACGATGCTTCTTGAATATCTTTATTAAAGCCGTATATACTTCATTATAATCTCTTTCAAGCCATACTGACATATATACGGCATTTGACTTATAATCAGGAATCATACCAATTTTATTTCACTTTAAAATTCCACTTCCTAAGACATTGTCTATACATCTTGTTAGCAGTTGCATCTCCGTCTCCTTCAGAAGACAGTACCTTTACCACCATATTCCTTTCATCTCTTTTGAATTGAGGCACATTGACTCTCACTTCTGACTCCTCTTCCAACTCAACAAGATTTTCACCATCAACCCATTGTATGCTGAATCCATCAAAAACAGAGAACTGCGAATAAAGTGCATCATATAAATATGTCGGCTTCGTCACAATATCTCCTCTACGATTTCTCTTTAGTTCCAGATAGTCCATACAATAGTTATCCTCTAACTTTTTACTATCATCCATACGAAATTCTCTGATTAATGCTGACATTCGTATAGCATCCTGAGGATTATCTCCTTTCTCAAATGTCATATCAATGCCCGACACATGATTATGCAATATTCCCAATGGGAAAAGAGATTTATCCATCTTACCATCATCATTATTTCGATGATAGACAATATAATCTTTGATTTTGTCATCCCTATCACCCTCTTCATGATAATATATTTCAACACATGTAGGATGAACTTTCACACAAGAATCACTCTGATTTTTCTGTACCAAGAAATAGCCACTTAAGATTTGCTGCGCTACATTTCTAAATATCTCCACTATTTTATTTTCTTTATCAACTCCTTTCAAATCACCAATCTGTGCATGCAAATCTAACGTTTTAACTTCTTCTTTTAAATTCATATTCTTATATAATTAATATATTAATTATCAGCATATTACACACAACAAAGGTATAATATCTTTCTATATAAACAAATACATCGCACAATATTTTTCATTCTCTTAAAATTCTCCCACTGTCAATTTTACAAACAACTCTTCAGACAGTTATCCTTTCTCAACGATATGTGTGATATGCCCACTCATATTTGGAAAAATAACCTCTTCTGCAGCAAACATGAGGAAGTGGTTAATATGTCAGTATTCTGCTTCTTGCTTCCTGCCTGTAAAGCACATGACGTAAACCTAAGAAATTATCTGAATGATGTCATTGCCTGAATGCCCTATTCAAAAAGGCTGTTCATGAGGAACTACTTCCACATAAATTGAAGCTGCAACATCCGGAAAGAGTATTGACAAAATAGCGACTGCAACTATTAGGTTCATAGTGACAGTCGCTATTGTTGTATATAAAGATTTGATACCTGTAGTTTACCGAATGCTTACGATCAACACCTCTTACAACCAAGATTCAACCAAAACAGGATCTATACTTCGTGGTATATCGCTAGGATTTACATATTATCAACCACTATGAGTAGCAGCATTTATGAGCATTTACTCCTCTGTATTATCTCTGTTAAAAAAATAACTACATCATATTTTTGTTTATATTTATTTGATTAGGCTACTTGCTTATATGATATGCTATTCAAAACACTAGGCTTATTCACATAAAATATGTAATTAGACTAAACATAAATATCAGAGCTCTGATGTCTTCGATGCATTCATAATTGCACTATATGTAGTATATCTTTGATTATATGTAAAAGCACAAGGTTTTCCATTCTTATCAACTGTATCATTTTTAATTTCTGGATTAAAAGCATGAAGATGTTTTAATTTAAAGAACTTTCGAGGCTTATGATTATAATTAGGCTCTTTTTCTTCTAGATACTTTTGTCCAACCAAATTCTCTGTTAAACAAGTAGATTCAATTATATCTTCTATCTCAAAAATATTCTGTATTCTATTCTTGTGATAAAATGCAATATACTTTGCTGGAAGAAAATACCGACCTTCTTGACATGCATAAAAATGATATTTAAGAGCGACATCTTCTCCCCACGCTCCTCCAACTATAATTACTCTTTGATCTTTATCAAGCATTTCTATTGAGGATAAAGCACCATGGTTTGATAATCTACCTTTATTCCCAAATACAATATGATCAACATAAATACAAAATTGATCAATAAGAAACTTAACTAAATTATCTGATGTTTCATAACCTCTGAGTTTCTCAACAATTTTTTGCCAGTTAATCCAAATTATCTCTGAAGCTGCTTCAAGTTCTTGAGGTTTTCTTTCATCAGGAGTAATATATACAACCCATTGAGCATCATTGGGACTAGAGAGTTTTTTATTAGCCTCCAGTTGTTTTTTTCCATGAACAGAATTAAATGCATCTGAAAAAATTTTACTTTCTATAAATATTTTATATTTACAATCACAAGATACAACTCCGTCAGGCCTAGATTCATCTTCTACAACTTGAGGAGACACATTTATTTCATTAGATGGCAAATCAATATCCTCAAAAAGACTACAAACAATGTTATGGCCACCATAATGTAGTACTTGTAAAAGAGCTGCAGTTACTTTATCTTCTGATTTTTTATATTCACTAAATATCGACTGTTCTGAAATTTTCTTAACCATTTTACCTCAATTTTTAATCAAATATTATTAAGCTACTCTTTATGACATTGTATATCGTGTCAAACTTTACATAATTCAGTTTTTAATTAAAGTCGACAAATTTTGATATACGCTTGTAATATAACAATGGTGTTATATAGTCTTTAAAATTTTCCTAATTTACAGGACCTCGTATGATATTACAGACCTCAAACAAGAAATTGTATAAATCTTGTGCTCCTATAAGTTCTTTTTTTATTGTTTTCTTTGCCATTTAGTCATTCATTGATTTTATAAATCTCTGTCAATACATAACTGCCTGTCTTTAACGATCCTTGATATTCTACCAAACCTAAAGGCTCTGATGAGAGTTGCTTGAGAATTCTCTCCAAAGTTACCTTGGAAATATCAATGTTATCCAATAATAATTTACGCTTTATGGAAGGAGTCCTTGATATTGCCAATAACACCAATCGGGTATTATTATTTAAAGCATCATTTATAGCCTCATTTAATGGCTTATTTAATGGCTCAAATCCTCATCAATCATCCTAGTCTTTTTCTCCCCCACCAACTTCTTCACCACCTCCACATCCGCCGGAAGCCAGTCCACAGTACCCAGTTCCTCCCGATTCAGCCAAGCTGCGTTTTCATGCTCCTTCAACACCAGATGACCGGAACGGATAGAGCATAGAAAGCAGTGCATCGTGAGGTGGAAAGCTGGATAATCACATTCTACTGTAGTGAGGAAGGTATCGACACTGATTTCCGTATCCAGTTCTTCACGTATCTCGCGCTTCAAGGCTTCCTCCCGGCTCTCGCCTGCTTCTATCTTTCCGCCGGGAAACTCCCAGTAGTCCTTAAACTCACCATAGCCGCGCTGGGTGGCAAAATACTTCCCTTCACGACAAATTATTGCCGCTACAACTTCTATCTGCTTCATCTCAATATGTAAATTATTTTTCCCTTCAAAATTCAATACTATCTCCTTCCCTGCTGATGCACCAGAAAGGAATGTTTTTAGCATCTGTAAACTCTTTCATACGCCAGGCTGACTCGAATCCACTTGCCACAAAGTGCATGGGAACAAGCAGTCCTACCTGAAACGTGTCGATAAACTGACGGGCGCCACGGGTATATCCGTTACCGATACGACCGTCTACCGGAAACATTACCACGCTGAAACTGTCCGTTATTTTTCGGATGTCTTTCAGTTCTCCCAAAAAGCGTTTTTCTTCTTTCTCGGGATTGACATCGATACCGAATTCGGCGCTGTAGACCAGCCCACCCCGATAATCATCGGTCAGGAAACGGGCATACCAGTTATTCAGGTCGCCTGCATGAAAGATACGCCTGCCATCAGTTTCCACTATCCACGACACACCGCTGTCGTTGCTTCCAGTTGCCGCTACACGAATCAGTCCGTCGCTCCATGTACCTCCTTTGGCAAGCCAGACATCGGCTTCTTCTTTCTGTGCCCGGCGATGTTTCAGGATATCTTTCGAGAGGATATAAATGATGTCAGACCTCGTTTGCCGCCACGAAAAGATTTCCCGGTTGAAATGATCTTCGTGAAAATGACTGGAGAACACGTACACCGGCTTCTCAGTTTTTAGCAACTGAGGTACAATACCCTCCGGGTCCATCCAGTAGTCGAATATCAGGATGCACCGATCTGTTTCGATGGCAAAGCCACTGTGAAAAATATATGTAAGTCTCATTTTTTTACTATTGTATATCGAAATAATGCAAGGTTTATATCATCCTTGACTGAATGAGTGCGAATATAGTAATTTTCTCTCGATTCCGCCTCTGTGAAACAAAAGCAAACAGTCTTAAAAAAACGCTTAAAAGAGCAAGGGGAAAGCTAAAACCTGTTACAACAAACCAATATTATTTTTAACTTTAAGGCAGTTTATACAAACAGACATAGGCAAGAACAAATAGGACACAAAAAATGAAAAAAGGAATATTATTACTTGCTTTCCTGCTGGCTATATGCTGCGGAAGCGGACTATATGCCCAAAATGTATCGTGTAAAAGTTATTTTGAGGTAGTAGAGACAAACGATGAAAATCACCGGCTGGACGAAGTTGCAATTTATCCGCCCGTATTCGGAACGTTGCCTGAGGGAAAAAGACTGAAAATAAAAGTCTGCAACAATGACGAAAAGAAGCTCAAAAAAGCATTTTTTTATGTATATTACAAAAACAAGAGGGTAAGCAAACTCCTCCTTCCTGACTTGAAAAAGGGTGAAACGTACGAATTTTGTGTAAATATTCACTCGAAAATGACCAGGAAAGACAGACAGGAATTACTCTTTAAAATAAGAAGAGGAAAAACGTATATAAGTTACCGGATAGCTCAGCCTCACAACAAGAAAGGATATTGATAAAAATATTTGCATACACTTTCTGTCAGACAGCTATAATTTATATCATCCATATCAATTTACTTTTTGTCAAAATGACATTTCTGCCTTTTGAGAATCTCTTTTTCGGTTACTCCCCGGGGTGCTGGAATTTATTTCTGATTCTCATAAGGCAGATTTTTTTCAGAAAGCAAGCAAAGCAGCTAAACTGGCAGATGTATTTTTCCGATAGTGCCTGAGCAGATTGCTTTCAAAGAGAATGGACCTATAAAAACTGACTTTCTGCTAAAAGAAAAACAGTGTTTGAATGTCTTTAAGAGATAAAAAAGATCTTTCCAGAGTGTCCATATAGGCCCTTTTTCGCCGCAATATGGGAATAGAGGAAAAACATCAGGAAGTTTTTATTTTTTTCCGGCATCTTTTCATTAATCTTTCAGCATGTTTTCGCTGTTTTTTCACCGTCTTTCTTTGCCTCATTTACTGCCATAAAGCATCTTTCAAGAGTGAAAAACGAATAAAAATCTCCTTATATTACTGACGGAAGGGGAATTTTCTTCGGATTGCCTGTTGAATAAATAGAAGGAATACTTACAAAAAGAAAGTAAAATATCGGAATCACAAAACAGCACTCTCTACGAAAGCCACAAAATCACCAGCCATATCAATAGAGAAACCACAGCTACAATGGTAATAAATATTAACTTTCCTCGAAAATAACTCTTTTGTTCCCACGCAGTCCGTACTTCTGTTTCGGCCTGAATCTGTTCTAGTTTTTCGGGTGAAATGTCAGACGAACGACGCTTGCCGGTAAGTCCCAGCAAACGACCATGAGTTTCGCTCATACGTTTTTTGCCGACTTTTCGCAGTTCGCGGTTTTCCTTATCGCGCTGCATCATATCGTTTATACATCCTAAAGTTCCCATAGCAGCATACATTTAACCAACTGCCTGAAGATAAGGATTTTTCTCTTCATTCACAAGAAAAGAACGATAAAGGTGTATATCTGTTTTCAGTGTATCTTTTTCAGAATGTTCTTTCTGGCAACTCTCAAGGCGGGAGTTAACGGGGAGGTATCGTCCAGCATCTCGAGTGCGGAACTGAATTCTGCCAGAAGCTCGGGATATAATCTGCATAGAAGATAGGAAAGCTTCATGCTTAGCACCCGGACTCCTACAGAGCTTCCGGAAGATATCATCTGGTTCATGCAGAAATCGAGAAAGTCGGTACGGAGATTGTCTTCACATAATGGCTGGGCTGCAAGCAGCGTAAGCAGTAACCGGCGCTTTGTTTCGCTGGATGTACTCATGGCTTCTTGCATCAGTTCGTCGCATTTGGGGTATAACCAGCCTTGATGGGCTGCATCGAGATGAGTGAACAGCCAGGCTGCATTATCAGCAACTCTTTTCTCGCTGTCGAAGAGCAGAGTGTAAAGCTGTTCGAGTAAGGAACGATCTTCGCAGCACTGGATAACATGACACAACTCATGAATGTCGTTTTCGTGGATTCGCCCAAGAAGTCTGTTGCGAAGATTGTGGGAGTTGTCAGTCTCTGCCATATTTACATGCATTTTTTAATTGCTTTCCGGCAACGGTTCAGCACTTTCTCCCCTGCCGGATGCTGTCTGGTTCCACCAAGTTCAATAGCCGATACGACTTTGAAACCGCTCCATTTTAAGATCTCACGCATAGCTTTTATTGCGCCACGGCTTTGCCCAAACAGGATATTGAAAGGGAAAGGTGTAGTGCTTGTACTTATCAATATGGCTTTTTTGCCTTTATGAAGCGGCAGAGGCAGCCCATGGGTATCTTCTCCTATCATGCCGTATACGATACGATCGAAGATGATTTTCAACTGCCCAGGCATATTTCCCCAATAGCAGGGTGCTCCTACAACCAGCACATCGCAGCTTTTTATGGCAGCAAGTACACACTGTGCATCGTCTTCGGGCAATACACAATGGTGGGTTTCACGGCAGGTCATACAGCCGGTACAGGGTTTTACCTGCAATCGGGAAGCTAAGATGGTAGTGACTTCTGCTCCTCTTTGTTCTGCTTCCTCGCGAATGGCATCCAGCATGGCAGAGATATTTCCGTGAATGCGCGGGCTTCCGTTGATAATCAAAATGTTCATGAGAAGTGGAGATGTATTTATAATTGCAGATTGCTGTGTATTATGCTTTCATGGCACGCAATGCCTTGCATAACTGATCGGGGCAGGAAGTAGATTTGTTGCCGCAATGGATTCCTTCCAACCGGCTGATTACATCGTCTACTTTCATTCCTTTGACAAGAGAACTGATTCCTTTCAGATTTCCGTTGCAGCCTCCTGTGAAATGTACGTCTGTGATGATGTCATTTTCTACCTCTATCTCGATATTACTGCTGCATGTACCTTGTGTTCTGTAATTTATTTTCATGATGTTGAAGTTTTTGCTGCTATAAAAAAACATTCCGGACAAAGCCGGGCATTCTTATAATGGCTGTTTTCACTGCCTGCTCTGCCGCTTTATCCGGAATGAAATGATGGGTAATATTATTCTTCTACCTCTTCAGGTTTCATGTTTGTATATACAGTCTGAACGTCATCAAACTCTTCCAGACGTTCTATCATCTTGTCGATGGTTTCACGCTGTTCAGGAGTTACATCCTTCAAGTCGTTAGGAATGTATGTAAAGTCACCACCTACATCTTCGAAACCACATTCTTCCAGATGTTTCTGAATTGCTGCGTAGCTCTTCGGATCACCATAGATAGTAATTGTACCTTCTTCCGGATCTTCATCGAATTCGTCTTCTACGTTGTAGTCAATCAGATCGAGAATCAGTTCTTCCATGTCTACACCATCTTTCTTCTTGAATGTGAAGACACATTTGTGATCGAACAAGAAAGCCAAAGAACCAGTTGTTCCCAAGTTTCCGCCGAACTTGTTGAATACAGAACGTACATCAGCAACGGTACGTGTTGTATTGTCTGTCAGTGTATCAACAAATACAGCAACTCCGTGAGGACCGTATCCTTCATATGTCATTCCTTTGTATTCGCTCTGGTCTTTACCCATTGCGTTCTTGATTGCGCGTTCGATATTATCCTTCGGCATGTTTTCGCGCTTACAAGTTGCGATAACTGAACGTAATGCCGGGTTGTTTTCCGGTTCCGGACCGCCAGCTTTTACAGCAATAGCAATTTGTTTACCCAGTCTTGTAAATGTTTTGGCCATGTGACCCCATCTTTTCAGCTTAGTAGCTTTTCTATATTCAAACGCTCTTCCCATTGGATTTATGTTTTAATATGTTTTTTATAATTGTTGTTTTCTTAATTATCTCAGTTTGGCATCCAGCTTGTTCTGCAAGTTAGCAATCAGCTTCTGCATTACCTTGTCGATCTGCTTGTCGTTCAGTGTAGCATTTTCATCCTGAAGCATGAAGCTTACCGCATAACTCTTCTTGCCGGCTTCCAGATTCTTACCTTCGTAAACGTCGAACAGTTCTACGCTCTTCAGTAATTTCTTATCTGTTTCGTAAGCTATCTTTTCGATTTCGGCAAATTGTACCTTCTTGTCGATCAGCAAAGCAAGGTCACGTTTTACTGCCGGGAACTTAGAGATTTCTTTATAAGCTACCGTATTGTTCTTGATAGCTTTCATCAGTTCTTTCCAGTTCAGGTCGGCATAATAAACTTCGTTGTCGATATCGAAGGCTTTTTGTATTTTCTTATGCAGCACACCGAAAGTTGCCAGCAATTTACCTCCACGTGTATGTACTGATATAGCTACAGAATAAATATCGTCGGTCAGGTTTCCGAATACCAGTCCACCGAAGTTTACTCCCAGACGACGGAAGATATTTAATACGTATGCTTTCAACTCGTATACAGAAGTGTTTTCATCAGGATGTGCCCAAGAGTTGCTTACACGCTTACCGGTAATCCACAAGCCTAAATGCAGTTCTTCTGAATAAGCAGCAAGAACTTTTTCCGGATTCTTCTTTTCAGCATTGAAGTGATAGCAGTTACCGAATTCGAAGAACTTCAGGTCAGCATTCTTACGGTTAGCGTTGTGCTGGATACTTTCCAAACCACCGAACAACAGTGTAGCACGCATTACATTAAGGTCGTTGCTCAATGGATTCATCAACTGCACCAGATTTTCAGGCTTGTAAGTTTCCAGACCTTCGTAGTAAGTAGCAGCAGTAAGAGAGTTGTTCATTATTTCATTGAATCCACAACCAACCAGCTGTTCTGAAACAAGATTCTGAAGTTTTACAGACTTGTCTACATCGCCTTTTACGCTTAAGCTTGACTTCACAGATGTAGGTATTTCTACATTGTTGTAGCCATAGATACGAAGAATGTCTTCTACTACATCGCACGGACGCTGAACATCTACACGATATGCCGGTACCAGCAATGACAGTCCTTCGGGTGTTTCACCAGTGATCTTCATTTCGAGGCTGGTTACAATGCTCTTGATTGTTTCTGCCGGAATAACTTTTCCGATCAAAGCGTTAGTATATTCATAAGAAAGCTCTACCGGGAAGTCTGCTATAGGTGCAGGATAGTTGTCTTTTATTTCGGATGCAATCTCACCGCCGGCAAGTTCTTTTACCAGCAGGGCTGCTTCTTTCAGTGCGTAAATAGTACCATTAGGATCGATACCACGTTCAAAGCGGAAAGAAGAGTCTGTGCTCAACCCGTGACGGCGTGCAGTTTTACGTACCCATGTAGGATGGAAATATGCACTTTCGAGGAATACATCTTTTGTTGTTTCTGTAGTTCCAGAATCGAGTCCACCGAATACTCCGGCGATACACATCGGTTCTTCTGCATTACAGATCATCAGGTCACGGTCGGAAAGCTTACGTTCTACTTCATCCAAAGTAACGAACTTAGTTCCTTCGGGACAAGTTTTTACTACAATCTTACCGCCTTTAATTTTGTCAGCATCGAAGCAGTGCATCGGCTGACCATATGCATGAAGAATGTAATTGGTAATATCGACAATATTGTTGATAGGACGTACACCGATAAGACGCAGTTTGTTTTGCAGCCATTCGGGACTTTCCTTTACTGTTACGTTCTTGATAGCAACACCTGCATAACGGGGACAAGCTTCAGTGTTTTCTACCACAATATCAATGTTCATATCGTGATTGTCGACCTTGAATGCATCTACCGAAGGACGTTTCAATGTTGCCTGACGTCCGTTCTGAATCAACCATGCATACAAATCGCGTGCAACACCATAGTGAGAGCAGGCATCCGAACGGTTAGGAGTAATATCTACCTCCAGCACGTAATCGCTCTTGATATTATAATAGTCTTTGGCAAGAGTTCCCGGTACAACATTTTCAGGAAGTACAATGATACCTTCGTGGCTTGTACCGATACCGATTTCGTCTTCAGCGCAAATCATACCGTTCGACTCAACGCCGCGAAGCTTTGACTTCTTAATGGTAAAGCACTCATCACCGTCGTACAGTTTGGTTCCGAGTGTTGCAACTACTACCTTTTGTCCGGCAGCTACATTTGCAGCTCCACAAACAATCTGAACAGGATCGCCCTGTCCCAAATTAACGGTAGTGATATGCATGTGATCTGAATTTGGATGCGGTTCGCAAGTCAGCACTTCGCCGATAACAAGCCCTTCCAATCCTCCTTTTATCGATTGAACTTCTTCTACATCGCCTGTTTCCAGACCAATGGAAGTAAGTGCGGCTGCCACTTCATCGGGTGTCAAATCGAAGTTGACATATTCTTTCAGCCAATTATACGAGATATTCATATATGTATAGTTTTATGTATTTCTTAAATTGTCGTGCAAATGTAATATAAATATTTGGGATAGAATATGAGTGCAGGGAGTTTTTTACGTTCACTCAAAGACAGATATCCAAATAAATTACTTTATTTTCCGCCTTCTTATCATACGGATGTACGCATCAGAACGGCACATCCGGAACCGGAGCGCCAAACGGATTTTCGGGTTGCGGAGCCATCTCTACTGGAGGAGGAACAAACGATTGTCCGCCGCCGCTGTTTATTTTCGAACGGAGTACAGGAGCTGCACTTTCTTCACCCGGCATCGGCACGATCATTTCGTCATCTGGATTCTGGAAGCGGGCAAACTCGCCGCGGAAGCGTAACAGCACATCGCCTACCGCACCGTTACGATGCTTGGCAATAATGATTTCTGCCATACCGTGAAGGTCGTTTCCTTTTTCATCGGTATAAATCTTGTAATACTCCGGACGGTGAATGAAGCATACCATATCGGCATCCTGCTCGATGGCTCCCGATTCACGCAAGTCGCTCAACTGAGGGCGTTTGCCGTCGATTCCCTCACGACTTTCTACACCACGGTTCAACTGACTCAATGCGATGATAGGGATATTCAACTCTTTGGCAAGTCCTTTCAACGAACGTGAGATGGTACTTACTTCTTCCTGACGGCTTCCGAATGACATACCACTGGCATTCATCAACTGAAGGTAGTCGATAATGATAATCTTTACATCGTGTTCACGTACAAGTCGGCGTGCTTTGGTTCGCAACTCAAATACAGACAAGGAAGGTGTATCGTCAACATAAAGCGGAGCATCGTATAGTTCCTTTATCTTATAGTCGAGCTGTCCCCATTCGTAAGGAGCGAGCTGACCGCTCTTGATTTTCTCACCGGGGATCTCGCACACATTCACAATCAGACGGTTCACCAACTGTACGTTACTCATTTCCAGAGAGAACAATGCAACGGGAACTTTATTGTTTACGGCCATATTCTTCGCCATAGAGAGCACGAATGCTGTCTTACCCATCGCCGGACGGGCAGCAATAATAATCAGGTCGGAATTCTGCCAACCGGAAGTCATCTTGTCGAGCTGATGGAAACCACTCGACAAACCACTCAAACCGTCGGTTCTTGCCGCTGCTTTCTGAAGCATCTCATACGCTTCCTGAATGACAGGATTAATCTGCGTATAGTCTTTCTTCATGTTCTGCTGCGAGATTTCGAAGAGTTTTCCTTCGGCTTCCTGCATCAGATCGTCTACATCCTGAGTCTCGTCGAACGCCTTTGTCTGGATGTTGCTGGTAAAAGAGATCAACTCGCGTGCCAGAAACTTTTGGGCGATGATACGAGCATGATATTCAATATGGGCAGAAGAAGCTACCTTACCACTTAACTGAGTGATATAAAAAGGTCCTCCCACTTCGTCCAGGTCACCACGCGAACGAAGCTGTTCTGTCACCGTCAGGATATCAATCGGTTTCTGCTGTATTGCCAGATCGGTAATCGCGGCGTAAATCAACTGATTGCGGTGTTCGTAAAAAGACTCAGGACGGAGGATTTCACTGACTAGCGAATATGCATCCTTTTCAATCATCAATGCACCCAGCACAGCCTCCTCCAGTTCGGGAGCCTGTGGCTGCAAATGTCCGTATTCATCAACCGGCTTCGTTTTGGTAGCCTTCGGGACACGGGTAGTTCTTCTCGTTTCTGCCATTTCTCTCTTTTAGATTTTAATTGTGCAAAGATAGAAAAAATGATTCTTATTTCCATAATGGCGGGCATGCCAAACTTTATTGTACATGGCACAGGCTATAATGTTTTACCCTCACCTGATGTATATTTTCTGGAAATGGATGCAGATTTTAAAAACTTTACACTATCTTTGAAAAAACAAAATTTAACGATATGATTACTTTTCCTAATGCAAAAATAAATCTCGGACTAAACGTCGTAGAGAAGCGTCCGGACGGATACCATAATCTGGAAACTGTCTTTTATCCTATCAAGCTGCAAGATGCGCTGGAAGTGAATCGTCTGGAAGGTTCTGATCTTCCTTATAAGATTCATATAAGCGGAACTGTTATCGAAGGAAACCTTGAGGATAATCTGGTTATTAAAGCATACAATCTGCTGAAAGCAGAAAATTACCAGATGCTTCCGGTAGACATTCATCTGTTTAAGCACATTCCGACTGGTGCCGGATTGGGTGGCGGATCGGCTGATGCTGCTTTTATGATAAAACTGCTGAATGAAAAATTCAAGCTTGGAATAAGCGAAGAGAAAATGGAAGAATATGCTGCACGCCTGGGAGCAGACTGCGCATTCTTCATCAAGAACAAACCGGTCTTTGCGTCTGGTATCGGAAATATATTCGAACCTATAGAGATTTCACTGAAAGGTTATTATCTCGTACTAGTAAAACCGAATATATTCGTCTCTACACGTGATGCTTTTGCATGTATCAAACCTCAACATCCGGAAGTTTCATTGAAAGAGATTATCAAACGCCCGATAGAAACATGGAAAGACTGTATGAAGAATGATTTTGAATACAGTGTATTCCAGAAATATCCGGAAATTGCAGCTATCAAAGATAAATTGTACGATCTGGGAGCAGTCTATGCTTCAATGAGCGGATCAGGATCGGCTGTTTATGGTATCTTCAAGGAAGCGATAGAAAACGTAGATGAAAAATTCGGCGAATGCTTCTGCCGTCAGCGTGAACTGGAATAATTTTTTGTATGACAGACTTCATAGACGATAAAATACATTATCTGAATATTGATTCCGACGGAATAGAGCTTCCGTCGGAATTTACTTTTCCTTTTCATTATACTCCTCACCCATTAACTGTCAAAGCTGCGCACGAGGTGCAGAATTATATAGCTTCACGAACAGACTGGACTGAAGAATTGTCAGCAGGAAAAATGTTCGGGGTGCTGATTGTGCAGACTCCTGATGAAAAAGTCGGCTATCTGGCTGCATTCTCCGGGAATCTTGCAGGCAGTAACTTACACCAGTTTTTTGTACCTCCCGTATATGATCTGTTACAGCCAGACGGTTTCTTCCGCATCGAAGAAGCAAACATTTCTGCAATCAACAAACAGATTAAGGAACTGGAAGGTAGCCAGCAACTGAAGGACATGCGCTCAAGGCTGGCGGCATGTCAGGCTCAAGCTAGCCAGACATTGACTGACGCCAAACAGCAAATGAAAGAAGCTAAACTCGCGCGTGAACAACGGCGTGCTGAAGGTATCAGTGAAGAAGAGCAGAAAAACCTGATCCGTGAGAGTCAGTTTCAAAAGGCTGAATACAAACGACTGGAGAAAAAGTTGAAGGAAGAAACACAGCAGCAGGAGGAAGAGCTGAAACATATGGAGCATCTGATCTGTCAATTGAAACAGGAACGCAAAGTACGTTCTGCTGCCCTGCAACAAAAGCTGTTCGAACAATTTCGTATGCTGAATGCCAAAGGAGAAGTAAAAGACTTATGTGAGCTATTTAAAGATACACCACAAGGAGCTCCTCCAGCCGGAACAGGTGAATGTGCGTTACCCAAGCTGTTGCAATATGCTTATCTGCACCAACTAAAGCCACTTGCTATGGGAGAATTCTGGTGGGGGAAATCGCCAAAAGAAGAGATAAGGCATGCAGGGCACTTCTACCCTTCTTGTAAGGGAAAGTGTGAACCCATTCTGAAACATATGCTTGTCGGCTTGCAAGTGGAAAAGAACCCATTGTCAGAAAACATACACCAGGACACAAAGCCTGAAATTGTTTATGAGGACGACTGGCTGGTTGTGGTCAACAAGCCTGCCGGTATGTTATCTGTACCCGGCAAAGAAGCACTGAACTCGGTATACCAGTTTCTGCACGAACGCTATCCGGAAGCAACAGGTCCTATGCTTGTACATCGGCTGGATATGGCAACATCCGGCTTACTGCTTGCAGCAAAAGACAAAGATACGCATCAAAAGCTACAGGCTTTATTTTGCGGAAGAGAGATTAAAAAGCGTTACACAGCTGTGCTGTCCGGCATAGTCAACACTGATGAAGGAACTATCAGCCTGCCGCTTTGTCTGAACTTTCACGACCGCCCGCGACAAATGGTAAGTTTCGAATATGGCAAACCAGCCATCACCCGCTACAAGGTGCTGGAACGGAAAAACGGGAAAACGCTGATAGCGTTCTATCCGCTTACCGGACGTACCCATCAACTGCGCGTACATGCTGCTCATCCACAAGGACTGGCCTGTCCCATTGTGGGCGATGAACTGTATGGAAAACGTGCAGACCGACTATATCTTCATGCCGCCGAACTAAGCTTTATCCACCCTGTGAACGGAGAAGATATTACAATCTGCCGCGAGGCTGACTTTTCTCTTGAATAAACAGGAAATACTAAAATTTGTTATTCCCGATAAACCTTTCTGCTTTCTTTCTGTCATAACACCAGAAAGCGCGCTAAAAATGATTTTAGTATAAACCAAAATTACAACAACAATGAAAACAAAACGTTTATTCACAGCACTGATGATGGCTACCATGATGAGTTGCGGCATAATATTGGCACAACCCGGTCAGAAAGAAAAGAAACTTACACCGGAACAACGGATTGAAATGCAAGTAAAGAAAGCACAAAAACGTCTTCTTCTGGATGAAGAAACCGCTGCAAAATTTGCCCCGTTGTACAAAGAGTATCTGAAAGCTATGAAAGAATGCAAGCCGGCTCCAAAGCAACTACAGAAAGGAGAAAAGAAAGAATTGACTGATGCAGAAATAGACCAGATGATGCAAGACCGCTTTGCTGCTCGCAAAAAGCTTGTGGAAACTCAGGAAACCTATTACAAGAAGTTTAAAAAGATCCTGAATATCCGTCAGGTAGAAGTTTTATTCAAAGACAACGGTCCTAAACGTCCTCATCGTCCTTGTATAAATAAGCCTCAGTGCCCACAAGGTCCTAAAGCTAAGATGGGAGAAGCTCCGGCACCTTGCAAGCAATGTCCGGCTTCACAAAAGTAAGTATTTACTCATGCAAGATTGATAACTTTGAAAATAGAATCAGCCTCCGGCGTAACTCACTGGAGGCTGATTTTTTATTGTCACCCGCTCCGTTTAAGGTCTTCTTCATTCTGCTTCGGAGCAGCCACATTTATCTAATATTTTCCGTCAGGGTTAATACGCATGATCGTCTTCTTTCATTTCGTCTATCGTAATCGGCTTGCTGTCTATAGCTCTCCATGCATAAACTATGTAAGCCAAAACAAACGGTACGAGAATAGAAACATATGCCATAGTGGTCAGCGTAAATTTACTGGAACAGCTGTTGGCAAGCGTCAGCGAACTTTGCAAATCGGCTGTTGAAGGATAATAAGCGGTATGGTTATATCCCACACAAAGTAACAATGCCAATACGGTAAGTACCGTACCTGTCCCTGCAAACCAGATGCCCTTCGTATATGTAGCACTGAGAATACTTTTTACCAAACCAAACAATACACCGATAACTCCCACCAAAAACAATATCAGCAGATAAGGCATAGCCAGCAAATTGTTAAAGTATTTATAAGGTTCCATAACAATGGTCTGTGTTTCTGCATCTACAGCAAATCCATCCTTCAGCAACGTACGGATAACAAAAGCCAGAAAAAACAACAGGAAAGGTACTGCATCTGAAATCAGCTGGCGTCGGCAACGAAGAATCAGTCCTTCATGACGAATATTATTGATAAAATACATATTACCCAACAGGCGTGCCAGGAAAAATACAGCCAGCCCTAAAATCAAATTCCAGGGATCACCAAAAGCGTCTAATCCATGCCAGCCGTTTGCCCAGCGACTGATGACAGGCATCATTTCATTGGCCATATTAGCTTTTCTGACAATGAAGTTTGAGCCATTGAAGAATGTAGCCACAGCCGCTCCCAGCAACACAGGTCCTACAATTCCATTTATCACCAGAAAATACTGATAAGTACGCTTACCCAGCAAATTACCTAACTTTGACTGAAACTCATAAGAGACAGCCTGTAGCACAAAACTGAACAGAATAATCATCCATAGCCAATATGCTCCCCCGAAGCTTGTACTGTAAAACAAAGGGAAAGAGGCAAAAAAGGCTCCTCCAAAAGTTACCAGTGTAGTAAAGGTAAACTCCCATTTACGACCGGTAGAATTTACCATTAAAGTCCGCTCTTCTTCCGTTTGTCCTAAACGAAACAGTAAAGAGTTTCCTCCCTGAACAAACAGCAGAAATACCAACAAAGCTCCCAGCAAAGAAACCAGAAACCACCAATAGTTCTGTAAAAAAATATATGTTGAATCCATAAATTCTATTATTTAAGTAATAGTTGACTTATCGTTTATTTACACCTCTTCCGGACCTTTCTTGATAGCTTTCAGCATAATACCTATTTCAGCAATCAACAGCACTGTAAACATAATCAGGAAGATGAAGAAAGTTGTCTGTACCGAACCGGTTTCCAGTCTGGAAATTGCAGCATTCACAGGAAGCAGATCTTGTATAGCCCAAGGCTGGCGTCCTACTTCGGCAACAATCCATCCGGCCTGACTGGCGATATAAGCCAACGGAATACTCCAAAGTGCAATCCAATGCAGCCAGCTGGCTTTCGACAACTGATGTTTCCATGCCAGAACCAATATCAAAATAAAAAATGCGATGAAATACATACCCAGTCCAACCATTACACGGAATGACCAGAACGACAACCATACATTCGGAACGATCGAATTAGGATCTTTTATATATCCATATCCGAAATAAGGCATGTTTTCATCCAGCACCTGGCGAGCACGCTGCATACCTTCCTCATTTTTTTCTTCCTTTGCCTGACGGAAATTGGCAAGGGAACTGATAGCCAGTTTTCCTCTTTCCATTTTTTCCATAACAGAAAGTGCCTGAGAACCGTCTGGAAGCGTATATCCTCCCAACAAAATATTATTGATTCCCGGAACATATCCAGCTACATCATGCGTTGCCAGGTATGACAACATTTCTGGAATCTTAAGACTGCCTACCACAGTAAGCGGTTCATGAGTACCTCCATCGTAAAGAGCTTCCATAGCAGCCAGTTTCATTGGCTGATACTTGGCTACCTGATAAGCAGATTTATCACCGGAAAAAGCAGTAACCAACGCTGCAAACAATCCCACTCCTGCCGCAATCTTAATGCTGGCTACAGCAAACTCCTTTTCACGTTTACGCAACAGATACCACGCACTGACACCGATAACAAACACTGCTCCCAATATCCAACTGCTGAGCACTGTATGCAAAAACTTCATAACAGCTACTGGTGAAAAGGCTACCGAAACAAAATCCACCATCTCGTTGCGTACTGTTTCGGGATTAAATGCCATACCTACCGGATACTGCATCCATGAGTTGGCAACCAAAATCCACCAGGCAGAGAAAGTTGCTCCCAATCCGGTCAGCCAGGTAGACGCCAGATGAAACTTTTTGCTCACTTTATTCCACCCAAAAAACATTACGGCTATAAAAGTAGCCTCCATGAAAAACGCTACGATTCCTTCAATGGCCAGAGGAGCTCCGAATATATCTCCTACAAACCACGAATAGTTGCTCCAGTTGGTTCCGAACTGAAATTCCAGAATCAGTCCGGTAGCAACTCCCACCGCAAAATTAATTCCAAACAACTTCATCCAGAACTTGGCTGTCCGCTTCCAGAATTCGTTGCCGGAAACATAATAAAGTGTTTCCATTAACCCCATAATAACAGCCAATCCCAACGTTAGCGGCACAAATAGCCAATGATACATGGCAGTTAAGGCAAACTGGGCTCTTGACCAATCCACCATCGATGTGTCAATACTTTCTAACATAAATTTCTAGTTTTATTTAATAATTGAATTACTTGAACGATTTATAAGCTCTGAACCTACATACTGCTGTTTTTCCTCATCCGTTTTATCCTTCAGAAAAGAAGGAAAGAAAAATAGCTTCAGAATAAAAAACATAATAAAGAGCTTGACCAAAATCAGCATCCAGAGCGTACGGCCGAGCGTCATTTCCCGAAATCCATCCCGATAAAACTCCCAAATTCGAATGATACAGTTTTTAATCATAGTTTATTTTTATAATGATTACAAAGTAAAGTCTTTTATCGGTAAAAAACAAGCCTTTGTCTTGATAAAATCAGGGTTAATCTAGTTCATTTGAGCCGATATATAGTATAATGTATTTTTGCATTAGAAAATTAAATAAACAGAATATGAAACAACAAGCACTATGTTTAATTGCAATCCTTTCGGCAGCCTCTCCTCTTTATGCCCAGGAAGAGAAAGAATGGACTCTGGAAGATTGTATCAATTATGCACTTGAGAAAAACATTCAGTTGCAGCAGAATAAGATCTCGTTGCAAGAGAGTGAAATAGATGTAAAAAGTGCAAAGGCTAATCTTTTCCCAAGTTTATCATTCAGCACCGGGCACAACATGATCAACCGCCCTTATCAGGAACAGAGTGCTACGGTAAGCGGCACGGAAATTATTACCAGTGATAATAAGACGACCTACAACGGGAACTACAGTCTTAATGCTCAATGGACGCTATGGAATGGCGGCAAGCGACTGAACACCATCAAACAGGAAAAAACAAACCGGGATATTGCTGGGCTTGCCGTTACAGAAACCGAGAATACGCTACAAGAAGAAATAGCCAAACTGTTTATTCAGATTCTATATGCAGATGAATCTATCAATATAAACAAAAATACGCTAGAAGTGAGTACTGCTACATTCAACCGGGCTCAAGAATTATTCAAAGAAGGAAGTATTTCTAAAGCAGACCTTGCACAACTTGAAGCACAGGTAAGCAATGACAAATATCAGCTGGTTACTGCCGAAAGCTCCTTGCGCAACTATAAATTACAACTGAAACAGTTATTGGAACTGGATGGTACAGCAGAAATGAAGCTGGCACTTCCCACACTGAATGATGAGCACGTGATGGAAGTATTGCCAAGCCAGACAGACATCTATCAGACTGCACTAGCTACCCGTCCGGAAATACAAAGCAGCCAACTGAGCATTGAAAACGCTAAATTAGGTATTTCGGTTGCTAAAGCTGGATATTATCCAACTATCAGTTTATCTGCTTCCAGCTCAAGTACGACAAACAGCGCCAGTACTAATAACTGGGCACAGCAGATGAAGTACGGCTGGAACAATATGATAGGAATCAGCTTAAGCATCCCCATATTCGATAACCGACAGAACAAGAGCAACGTACAGAAAGCAAGATTACAATACAGCAACAGCCAGTATGAGCTGCAAAGCAAACAAAAAGAATTATACAGCACGATAGAAACATTATGGCTGGATGCACTGAATGCCCAAGAACAATACGCTGCTGCCGAGAGTAAAGTGGAAAGCAGTCAGACAAGCTTCGATATGGTTAGCGAGCAATTCAATCTGGGAATGAAAAATACAGTAGAGCTCCTTACAGAAAAAAATAACTTACTCAGTGCACAGCAACAACGGGTACAAGCCAAGTATATGGCTATATTAAACAGAACACTGCTCAATTTCTATGCAGGGAATAAAATAGAACTATAAAAAATTTGAATATGAAGAATAAAAAAACAATCATCATTACAGCAGCTGCCATCATCATTATAGCTGGAGGATGCTGGATATTCGGTGGAACAAAAGCGAAAAACAAGATCGACTTTGTCACAGAACAAGTACAGAAAGGAAACGTTAGCAATTCTATCACAGCTACCGGAACGATAGAGCCTGTAACAGAAGTAGAAGTAGGTACTCAGGTTTCAGGTATCATCGACAAAATATATATCGACTATAATTCAGTAGTAAAGCAAGGCGAAGTCATTGCCGAAATGGATAAAGTGACACTTCTGAGTGATCTCCAGTCGGCACAGGCTACATACAACGGAGCGAAGGCTGAATACGAATATCAGAAAAAGCAATACGAACGCAATGAACAACTCCATAAAAAACAGCTTATCAGCGATACAGATTACGAAGAGTCATTATACAACTACCAACGCTCACGCAGTTCATACGAACAGAGCAAGGCAGAACTGGCCAAAGCAGAACGTAATCTTTCATATGCAACAATCACATCGCCGATCGATGGTATCGTAACCAGCAAGGATGTTGAAGAAGGACAGACTGTTGCATCTGGTTTCGAAACTCCGACATTATTTACCATCGCTGCCGACCTGACCAAAATGGAAGTCGTAGCCGATGTAGATGAAGCCGATATAGCAGGTGTGGTTGAAGGAGCACGTGTCACATTTACTGTAGACGCATATCCGGAAGATGTATTCGAAGGGAAAGTACGACAGGTTCGCCTGGGAAGTACAAACAGCAGCTCAAGCAGCAGTTCAACAAGCACATCGGAAACAGTTGTAACTTACGAAGTTGTCATTACCGCAGACAATCCAGCCCTGAAGCTTAAACCGCGTTTGACTGCAAACGTAACTATCTATACTCAGATCCGCGAAAATGTACTTACTGTTCCTGCCAAGGCACTACGTTTTTCTCCGAACAAAGAACTTGCCGGCAGCCGTAGTATCAAAGATTGCCAGGGAGAGCATAAAGTCTGGACACTGGAAAACGAAACATTCGTTGCACATCCTGTAAAAGTAGGCTTAAGCGATGGATCGCATACTGAAATACTGGAAGGTGTAAGCGAAGGAACAAGCATTGTAACCGAAGCTGTAATAAAAGGCAGCATGCCGGATATGAGTGCTATGGAAGCACAAGGAGAACGCAGTCCTTTCATGCCAGGCCCTCCGGGAAAAGATAAAAGCAAAAGCAAAGGAAACAAATAAAACTCCAACAATAATACAATGAGTAAAGTTGTCATAGAATTACAAAATATAAAACGAAACTTTCAGGTAGGAGATGAAACCGTACACGCGCTGCGAGGTGTTTCATTCTCTATCACAGAAGGAGAGTTCGTTACCATCATGGGAACATCCGGTTCAGGAAAATCTACATTACTGAATACACTGGGATGTCTGGACACTCCCACCAGCGGAGAGTATCTGCTGGATGGAGTTTCCGTAAGAACCATGAGCAAGCCTCAACGAGCTATCTTACGTAACCGCAAGATTGGATTCGTATTCCAGAACTACAACCTGCTGCCTAAAACAACGGCAGTAGAAAACGTAGAACTCCCGTTGATGTATAATTCAGCCATCAGTGCTGCCGAACGACGCCGCAGAGCTATAGAAGCGCTGATTGCTGTAGGATTAGGCGACAGACTGGAACATAAGTCGAACCAGATGTCCGGTGGACAGATGCAGCGTGTAGCAATCGCCCGTGCATTGGTAAACGATCCGGCGGTTATTCTGGCCGACGAAGCAACCGGTAACCTTGATACACGTACATCTTTCGAAATTCTGGTACTCTTCCAGAAGCTACATGCCGAAGGACGCACCATTATTTTCGTTACTCACAATCCGGAACTCTCTCAATACAGTAGCCGGAACATCCGCCTGCGCGACGGACATGTAATCGAAGATACGGTAAACAATCATATTTTATCGGCAGCAGAGGCTCTTGCAGCCTTGCCGAAAAATGATGAAGACTAACTAAGTCTTTATCGTACGATAACTTATAAATTAAGAACAACATGAACGGAACAAACCTTTTTAAAATAGCCCTCCGTGCGTTGGCCAACAATAAGCTCCGCGCCTTCCTTACCATGCTTGGTATAATCATCGGCGTAGCTTCCGTAATTGCCATGCTAGCTATCGGACAGGGATCGAAACGAAGCATACAACAGCAGATTTCGGAAATGGGTTCGAACATGATTATGATTCATCCGGGAGCAGAAATGCGAGGAGGAGTTCGCCAAGACCCGTCTTCCATGCAGACATTGAAGCTGGAAAACTACGAAACATTGTGCAATGAATGTATGTTTCTCTCGGGCATCAGTCCCAATGTGTCTTCTTCCGGACAACTTATAGCCGGCCCCAACAACTACCCCTCTTCAGTGAGTGGAGTAAGTATAGATTACCTGAAAATCCGCCAGCTCACAGTAGAACAGGGAGAAATGTTTACAGAGAATGATATCCAGACAGCAGCTAAAGTCTGCGTAATTGGTAAAACAATTGTAGACAATCTTTTCCCCGACGGAACCGATCCGATAGGTAAGATTATACGATGCAACAAAATACCTTTTCGGGTAGTAGGAGTCCTGAAGTCGAAAGGATACAACTCAATGGGTATGGACCAGGATGATGTAGTGCTGGCTCCTTACACCACAGTAATGAAGCGTCTATTGGCACAAACTTATCTGAGTGGTATCTTCGCCTCGGCACTGACCGAAGATATGACTCAAGAGGCAGTAGATGAAATCACAACTATCTTGCGCCGTGAACACAAACTGAAAGCAAGCGACGATGATGACTTTACCATCCGTACCCAGCAAGAATTGAGTTCAATGCTGAATACAACAACCGACCTGATGACAACCTTGCTTGCCTGCATTGCCGGAATTTCACTGGTCGTAGGAGGTATCGGAATCATGAACATCATGTATGTATCCGTAACAGAACGTACACGAGAAATAGGTCTGCGAATGTCAGTTGGTGCGCGCGGCATCGACATCCTGTCACAATTCCTGATAGAGGCCATACTGATAAGTATTACCGGAGGACTGATTGGAGTAATCTTAGGATGCGGAGCCAGCTTTGTCATCAAAACAGTGGCACACTGGCCGGTATTTATACAGCCCTGGAGTGTATTGCTGTCATTCGCGGTATGTACCGTTACAGGAGTCTTCTTCGGATGGTATCCTGCCAAAAAAGCAGCCGACCTTGATCCGATTGAAGCATTACGATATGAATAACGATAAATGAGCTTGTGAAAGTTCATCTTTATAACTTTGTTCTTCATAACTTTGGTTTCCTTGTCCGGCTGTCTATGGCAATAAAAGTATTGCTACGCAGCCGGACTTTTTAAATTTTTTAGTTACTTTTGTTTGTACAGACTACATCACCTATGAAACAGCTCACTGATAACACACACCGTTCACTCGAAATCCTGATACACACCATTTGCTGGGGACTCTTTTTCGCTTTCCCGTTGTTCTTTACGCAAAACAATGACGGAACGATAAACTGGAAAGATTTCATGTTTCACTGTATAGTGCCAACCACACTATGCATTATCTTTTATCTGAATTATTTCGTTTTTATACCTCATATTTTATTTCATGAGCAAACCAAACGGTTTATTTTCATAAATGCGATAGTTATTATTATTCTGACCTTTGGCTTACGCTACTGGAACAATATGCACTGCCCTCCTCCACCGTCTCATCGCCCCATGCCGCCATCATATATCTTTTATTTGCGCGATATGGCAAGCCTTATATTCTCGGCAGGGCTGAGCGTTGCCATCTGTATGAGTAAGCGCTGGAGCCAAACCGAAGCGGAACGCCGGGAAGCAGTAAAAAGCCGTACCGAAGCAGAACTGAAAAACTTACGTAATCAGCTTAATCCTCACTTTCTGCTGAATACGTTAAACAATATTTACGCACTGATAACATTTGATACAGACAAAGCACAACAAGCTGTGCAAGAGTTAAGCAAGTTATTGCGCTATGTACTTTACGACAACCAGCAGATGTTTGTCCCACTGAGCAAGGAAATCGATTTTATACGCAACTACATCGAACTCATGCGCATCCGTATTTCTGCCCAGGTAGATATACAGACCAACTTCAATATCAAGCCCAAAAGTCAGACCCCCATTGCTCCCTTGATTTTTATCTCACTGATAGAAAATGCATTCAAGCATGGGATTTCTCCCGTGGAGCCCAGTTATATAAACATCTCCATTTCGGAAGATAATGACAAGATAGAATGTACCATACGCAACAGTAATTATCCTAAGACAAGAGCCGATAAAAGTGGTTCGGGTATCGGACTGGAACAAGTACGAAAGCGTCTGGAACTGGTTTACCCCGGAATATATAAATGGGACAATCACTTGTCTGACGACGGAAAAGAGTATTTTTCCAATATCATCATATACCTTAAACATTAACTCTCAAAAACTATAAATATGAACTTAAGATGTGCCATTGTAGACGATGAGCCCCTAGCACTCGGGCTTCTGGAAAGTTACATAAAAAAGACACCTTTTCTGGAACTCTCCGGCAGTTATTCCAGTGCCATACAAGCCATGAAGTATTTACCCGATCATCCGGTAGATGTACTTTTTCTGGATATCCAGATGCCTGAACTCAACGGGCTGGAGTTTTCACGCATGGTATCTGAAGACACACGAATTATTTTCACTACAGCTTTCGACCAATATGCACTCGACGGCTATCGGGTAAATGCCCTCGATTACCTGCTGAAACCCATCAGCTATTCCGATTTTATGGAAGCTATCAATAAAGCTGTAAAATGGTTTGAACTACAGCAAAAAGCAGATAAGCAAAGCACGGAAGGAGATTCAGACGAGAATAAAAAAGACTATATATACGTAAAAAGTGATTACAAACTAATACAAATAGAGCTTAACAAAATATTATACATAGAAGGCCTGAAAGACTATATCAAAATTCATCTTGAGAATGAAGACAGACCTATCCTGTCATTGGTCAGCATGCGTGTCATGGAAGAAAAGCTTCCGGCCAACCAGTTTATCCGTGTACACCGGTCTTTTATCGTACAGAAACAGAAAATAAAAGTTATCGACAAAGGACGAATCGTATTCGGAAAAGATTATATTCCGATCTCTGACAGTTACAAACAGGAACTTCAAAATTATGTTAATGAACATATTGTTTAGTCAGAGCACTATTATTTAACTTTTTTTTACTGCACATTTTGAAGTTTTTTGCGCAAAGGCTTGTCACTTCTAAATATAACCTCTATATTTGTAGAGTACATAATAAGAACAGAAGTTGTGAAACTTCTTATTTGAATAGTTTAGTTAAGTCTAGTTTAGTTTTTGTGTTGTGATACTCCTGCTGAAAGTGTTCATCAGGAGTATCTTTTTTTTATAATATTTCTCTTCTATCAATAAATTCGCAGGATAAAGCATAAATTGATTATATTTTCGTATTTTTGAATTCTGTATCGCTCCGGCGGTATCAAGGAATAACTTTTAAAAGCGTTATAACCTCCGGTAAATAAAGAGATTGCAGTTCCACGCTTTTTGTATTACTTAAATGTCTTTTCGGGACTGAAGGACTGTACTTAATATTATGGAAAATCAAGAAAAGATATCGGGCAATCCCGTACACCAAACAATTATCATTCGGGAAGAATCCAGAAAATCGAACGGTCTGGGAACTGCCGGATTTGTATTGGCTCTGCTGGCGCTTTTAGGATGCTGGGTACCTGTACTCAACTGGATATTGTGGTTGCTGGGATTCATTTTTTCGTTTATCGGCATATTCAAATCTCCCCGCGGACTAGCCATTGCCGGATTGTGCATCAGTTTGGTAGACTTAATTCCGTTAATCCTCCTTTTAGGATTCGCAGCCGCCTTACTAATCTGATAATAAACAAATTACCCTAAATAAGCGATTTATTTAAAGCTTCTGATAAACCGATTTATCCCTATTCATAAAATATCTAATAAAAGAAGGTAATCTTTCAATAAAAATTTGTACAATTTTTTTCAAAATATCACCTTCTTTTCAGGAAAATATCAGCATATTTTTTATTAGCATTGCTTAACATTATATCAAACCAATATAAACACGTATGAAACAATCTGTATATATCCTTGCCTGTATGGCTTTTGCCTGCATGTTCAACTCATGTGGCGGAAACAAATTTATCTCCTCGTCAGGATTACACTCTGCTCATTTCCAACAAAAGGTAGACGGAGAAAAAACCTGTTTGTATAGGATCTACAACAAAAATGGTGTTGAAGCATGTATTACCAACTATGGTGCACGGGTAGTATCCCTCATGGTTCCCGACCGTAACGGAAAAATGGAAGATGTAGTATGCGGCTTTTCTGATATAAACAGCTACACCAGCCAGTCACAAAACTATGGTGCTACCGTGGGGCGATACATCGGACGTATCCTGCATGCTAGATATACAATGAATGGTAAGGAATACCACTTGCAAGCTAATCACGCTGACGGACATACCGCTCATGGAGGCAATCCGAATTTCGGTGCACGAATGTGGAAAGCCAGACAAACCTCTCCCTCGTCTGTTACACTGACTTATCTCTCTCCCGATGGAGAAAACGGATTTCCAGGGAATCTGCATATAGAGCTGACTTATACAATCACTGAAGATAATGCGTTAGATATATCCTGCAAGGCTACCACGGATAAACCTACCGTTCTTAACTTGTGTAACCATTCATTCTTTAATATATCGGGAAACCTGAACAGCAGCGTAGAAAATCAGACCATGTGGGTAGATGCCGACTATTTCACTCCTTACGACAGCAAGAAATGCGTAACAGGAGAATTCTGGCCCGTAGAAAGTACACCACTGAATTTCAAACAACCTCATGCAATAGGTGAACATATAAACGACGACTATGGACAGTTGCATGTAGTGAACGGTTACGATCATGCCTGGGCACTTAACCATCCGGGAGATGATACTCGCCCGGCAGCATGGATATATGATGAAAAAAGTGGACGTAAAATGGAAATTTATACTACCGAACCAGCAGTCCACATATATACAGGAAACGGACTGAAAGGCAAGGTCGAAGGTAAGAACGGCATCTATTATCCGTTCCGAGGAGCCGTATGCTTCGAAACATGTCATTTTCAGGACAGCCCGAACAACCCGCAGTTTCCTTCTACAGCATTGGCTCCGGGAGAAATATTCCAAAGCCATACCATGTACAAGTTCGTTATAGAAAAATAACAGGTCTTTGGGTGATATTCAGCAAATTGGAACAGTTTTTCTGTATAAACAGTTATCGCAATGTGATATTTTATGGCAACATTTGCATAACAAACAGAAAAACAAAAATATATGTTCAAAAAAAAGCAATATATCCATGTCTTGCATAGCCTGTTGGGCTGCTTTTTACTTGGAAGTACAATCATAGTCCAGACAGGATGCGACATGATAGAATATCACCCCTACGATTTAAACATAGAGGGAGAAACTAATATTAATGAAAGGAATATCCAGTCGATAGAAGCCAGTACAGCCGGAAAGCAAAGTATCTCGTTTGCGCTTATCAGCGATACCCAGCGCTGGTATGACGAAACGGAAGATGCAGTAAATGCAATCAACGGACGAAATGATATCGATTTCGTAATACACTGTGGCGACTTATCCGATTTCGGTATGAAAATGGAATTCGAAGAACAACGTGACCGTTTGAACCGACTGAACGTTCCTTATGTATGCTTACTAGGTAATCACGACTGTCTTGCTACGGGAAAAGAAGTGTTCAATACGATCTTCGGCAATGAAAATTTTTCGTTTACCGCTGGAGATACTCATTTTATATGCCTGAATACGAATGCGTTGGAGTTTGATTATTCGGAAGCTGTTCCTAACCTTTTGTTTCTAGAAGATGAACTGAAACACGTTCCGTCTCAAACAAAAAAGACAGTAGTAGCAATGCATGCACCTCCTTACTCTGAACAGTTCAATAACAATATAGCAAAAGTATTCCAGTATTACATTACTCAGTTCCCGTCCTTGCAATTCTGCGTGTACGGACATGTACACAGCTTTAATGAAAATGAGTTTTTCGATGACGGCATTATGTACTATTCTGCTCCTTCCATAAACAAGCGGAGCTATATTTATTTTTCTATCACCCCAAATGGTTACGATTATGAACTGGTCAATTTTTAAATATTTACTGACTCTCCTGCTGGCCATCCCGGTCAATCTGCTTGCTATAACAGATGAGCCTCAAGAGGTTTCCGATACTAAAAGATGGGACAAACGTATACACTTAAGATATGAAGGATGGGAACGAATGAAACCTACTCACGTAAAAATGCAGTATGCCGGTGGTATGGGAGTACTGTCTACCGGTGTAGGCTGGGATTATGGTAAACGCAGGCAATGGGAAACAGATGTTCTGCTCGGATATCTGCCTGCTAAATATGCCAGCGATTTCCTTCTTACACTGACAGTAAAGCAAAACTACATACCGTGGAGCATGAGTTTCGACAAGCATTGGGCACTGGAGCCTTTTTACTGCGGAATGTATCTTACCACCATTGCCGGAGAAGAGTTTTGGGAGAAGGAACCCGGACGCTATCCTAACCGATATTATAATTTCAGTACGAAAATTCGCCCGTATATCTTTATCGGGCAACGTATGAACTTCAATCTGAAAAACAGTATAGTACAACATATCTCTCTATTTTACGAGGTCAGTACCTGCGAGCTGTATATCATCAGCAAAGCGACCAACCGAAGTCTGACCATGAGAGATGTACTTCGCTTTTCTTTCGGTGCAAAAGTGCAACTGTTTAAGAACAAATAAAGGATTTTAGCTTCCCGATAATTAACAAGGCTTAAAATAAGAAAAATCGTTTCCGCCCGGTGCAGTATTTGCCTGTATCACTCATTTTAAAGATGACTAACAAAAATAATTATGATGATACAGCAAATCGAACATAAATATAGCGAGGAACATATTATGGAAAGTACCACAGTAAACAAGAAAAATACAGCAAGAACCATATGTGCCATTATCGGAGGAATCATTGTACTGAATCTCCTGTGGTGGATTGCTATATTATGTATACGCTAAACATATAATGCAGAAACACTCAAAATAATCTCTTTATAAACTTTCTTCCTATATGATAAAAAAGCTTGCTCTATGTGAATAGGGCAAGCTTTTATTCAGGTCAAAAAGAGAACTGTCAAATCAGAATTACCGTAACACTGCGGGCTCCGTGTGCCCCCATAACAAGCGCCTGTTCGATATCGGCTGTCTTCGAAGGGCCAGAAATGAATACGCCATAGCCATATTCGCCTGTATCGATTCGCTTATAAGCCTCGTGCATGTTATTTACCAGATTGTTTCTGTCGAGTATAATCACCAGCGCTTCGGATATAAAATATACGGCACGTTGTTCCACATCTTGTGTCAACCATACTGCTCCATTCTCACAGACTCCTATACGTCCATCGACGATTGCTACATCAGTACCATCCAGATCTCCCGATTCCTCTACATCGTCCGGATGAAAAGTACTACAAGTAATGGGTTGTATTGTATTTCCTGTCTTTATTTCCTTTATTGTTGAAGCAATGCGTTTGGCATCAGGATATGCAGCCTTTATCACGTCATTGACATTTTCCTCATCTTTCAGTATTACAGCCTGTCCGCCTACTTGTTTTATAACCTCGCAAAACTTCGAAAGTTTGTCTTCGTATGTAAGAGCTTCATGCTCCAAGGTGGACAAATCAGGCTTTTCATAACGCACTCTGGTATTGCGGCGTATGCTTTGCAATATGTCTTCTCTGCTACTCATACTCATTTCACTTTATTCTTTTTCCACATTTCATTGAAGCTCTCTTTGGCAAATTCAGGTATTTCACGTTCTTTACCCCAATCATTCAAGTCGTTGTATATCATGCCTCGAGGCAATGAGTTTACAATCGGAGCATTTTTTAAAGCGAAGTTAAACAATGCCGGACGCGACATAAGGAATTTCATTCCACCTGACATCAGTTTCTTGGAAGAGCTGGCTACCCCCAGTGTATGCAACTGCTGTCTCCAGTGATAAATCTGATCGGCCAGATCTACCTTTGCAGGACACACGTTCTGACATGAATAGCACAACGAACATGCCGATACGTTATCATAGTAATGAAGAGGTGCCTTCAGCATACCCAAATTGATACCGATAGGACCAGGGATAAAATAAGTATATGAATAACCTCCCGAACGACGATAGACCGGACAGGTATTCATACACGCTCCACAACGAAGGCAGTTCAAGGCTTTTACATGTTCCTGATCGGCCAAAATACGGCTTCGGCCATTGTCTACAATGATGATATGCAACTCTCCTCCTTTACGAGGTTTCCGATAATGAGATGTATAAGTCGTAATAGGCTGTCCTGTACCTGAGCGAGCAAGCAGACGGGTAAATACTCCCAGTGCATCACGGTCCGGCACAATCTTCTCCATGCCGAACGCCGTTATCTGAAGCTTGGGCTGTGATGTTCCCATATCAGCATTGCCTTCGTTGGTACAAACGACACATTCTCCAGTTGAAGCGACAGCAAAATTCGCACCCGTCATAGCAGCTTCGGCTTCGATAAACTTACGACGCAGGTTTTTACGGGCAGCATGAGTAAGATAGGTCTGGTCATTATTGCCAGGCTCTGTTCCCATCTCGCGGACGAACAACTCTCCGATTTCTTCTTTCTTAACATGGATAGCAGGAAGTACGATATGACTCGGACGTTTATGCATCAGCTGAAGAATACGCTCTCCCAAATCGCTTTCTACGACCTCTATACCTTTCTTCTCAAGAAATTCATTCAGTCCACATTCCTCTGCCAGCATTGATTTGCTTTTGATAAAATGCTTCACCTGATGTCCGTTCAATATATTATAGACAATGGAACAATATTCATCGGCATCTTTCGCCCAATATACATAAGCTCCGTTGGCCAAGGCATTTTTTTCAAACTCCAACAGCAACTGATCCAGGTGGCTGTTGCTATACATCTTTATGGCAGATGCCATATCACGTAAATGTTCCCATTCAGGAACCTCTTTGCTCACTTTATCACGCTTGGCACGAACCATCCACAATGTTTCATCGTGCCATGCTGCCAGTTCTTTATTCTCCAGAAACTTTCCGGCAGCTTTTGAATGTTTCGTACTCATAATCCTGCAGCTAATACTTGAACAATATGAATGGTCTTTATAGGAAGCTTTTCACGCGAGATAATACCGTTTTGGTGCATCAGGCAAGAGCCATCGGCTCCTACAATATATTCGGCTCCAGTCGCCATGTGACGCTTTACTTTATCACGACCCATTTGCCCTGAAACATCGTGTTCTTCTACGGCAAACATACCGCCAAAGCCACAACATTCGTCTGGACGTTCGGGTTCTACGATCTCGATATCCTTTACCAACGACAGCAAATCGCGTAGCTTATTATAATAAGGTATGTTCAGTTCACTGGGAGAAGAGAGTTTCATCAGACGCACTCCATGACAACTGTTCTGAATACTTACTTTATGAGGAAACGAAGCCTGAAGAGAAGACGGCTTCACCACATCGTGGATAAACTCGCAGATATCGTATATCTTGCCTTCGCTGGCACAACGATGTTTTTCTCCTTCCAGCAGATTGCCATAATGATCGCGCACGAATACTACACAACTGGCAGAAGGTCCAACTATATAATCATAACTCTCGAATAACCGGTCGAATCGCTTTGCTAATTCTTTCGATTCATTTTCGAACCCTGCATTCGCCATAGGCTGTCCGCAGCAGGTTTGGTCTAACGGATAGTCTACATCTACCCCCAAACTTTTAAGGAGCTTATATGAAGCAACTCCAACTTCGGGATAAACGGCATTGATATAGCAGGGAATAAATAATCCTACTTTCATCATTTTACCTATTTTGTTTCTGTATAAACAAAGGTATGCGTTATCATCGAATAAACAAAAAAAGAAAAATGAAAAAGTTTAAGAAATATGCGGTTTTTAAGAAAAAAGTAAGCGATGTCCGGTCTATACTGTATCAAAATTGAGCCAAAGGGATAAAGCGCGTGCACCCCGCGAATCACTTCGCAGGGTGCACCCAACTAATAACTAACTTTTTACTTTGTGGTTTTACGTAATTTCATATGACTAACACTGCAAAGATACGGTCATTTGCCTATCTCAGCAATACCTATTTGTAGGTATTTTAGAAGCATTCCAGATAAGAACGCTATATTTTCATTTTTACCTCGCTTAGTTCCACCAGCTTATTTACAATAGCATAAATAGTAAGTCCGGCCGCCGAATGAATTTGCAGCTTGCGCGTAATATTCCGTCGGTGGGTGATTACGGTATGAACAGAAATATAGAGTTTTTCGGCTATTTCCTTATTGGTCATCCCCCGTACTACGCAACCGATAATTTCTTTTTCTCTCTGACTTAGTGTATCCTGATCGGAATCATCTTCTTCTGCAAAATTCATAAGTACAGAGATTTTCTTCTCCAAAGATTCAACATCATCAAACAGATTAATGCTTTCTTCGTATCCCTTCAACTGATTGGCATCTACAAAAGTGCAGATTAATGATACAATCTTTGTTTCCAGATGAGGATAGTGTTCTTTGAAAGCATCCACATCGAACCACCCTTCGAACTGAGGATTCACAATCAGAATATTCGGTGTATGTGCTTCCATACAATGCTGAAGTCCTTCTTTCGATGTCACTTCAATAGTCTGTATATTCATGTCAGGCAGGCGCTTCAGTACCGCAACCAGTCCGCTCCGGACTATCACCGAAGTTTCTGCCACAGCTATCAAGATTATTTCCTGAGATTTCATTTTTCCCCCTTTTCCAATTCCATTATGGCAGGGACAAACAAGTAATCTTCTACCCGATTATGCGATGCCAAATCTTCTTCACAACTAAATATATCGAACAATGTTGCGTTCAACAACTGATTATCGCCGTTGGCCGGATAATACTTAATGATGATATTTTTCAATTCGGTCAGCTTTGCATTTACCTGATCGTGATGACGCGCAAAGACTCCTATATTATATTGGGCGGAACGTTCACCGTTCAATAAGTCGCGTACGTAGGTAAAGACCTTCTCATTTTCATACTCCATGTGTTTTCTGACCTCACCTACATAGTCATCGAAAAACTGGAGTATCAGAAACGATACTTCATTTTGAGATGAAAAGTCTATAGCCTTAATCAACTTACGGCGTATGGTAGGCAACTGAAAATCCAGGAAATACGAATGGGCCCGCTGCAGATAATCCATCAAAGCAGGTACAGAAAGCCCGGTCACGTGATCCTGCATACGATTATTTTCTTCAGTCAGAAAATTTACGACAGCAAGAAAAGTGGTACAATCTACTCCATTCATGCTGCATACCTCCTGTACTGACTTATCTCCGAATCCCAGTGATACACCAAAACGACTTAAGACTTGCAACAAAGCATAGTTTTCGCAAATCAAGTCACTCATCTTATCGGTTGGCTTATATATTTTGGTTCCGCACATATTAAAAACAGAATTCATACATTATTTTCGTTTACAAAGTAAGACAATCTATACAGGGTACGCAATCCCTATTTATAGGTATTTATTAAATTCGGCTGTCCCTTAGTCTATCCAAAGTTTCAAAACTCTTTGCGTCTTTTCGGTTACACGAAAACGATTATCAGTACGTTCATTTACCAGCCATACAATATTCTCTCCCGAACAGACTACATACTGGTTCTCTTTTTCAAACAAAGAGTATTTACGATCGCGCAGATAGTCACGCACTTTTTTGAAACTATGCATACCGAAAGGAACAAACTTATCCCCCGACTGCCACCGGCGCAATACAAGTGGTTCTTTTACAGTATCGGCATCCAAACAGGCAAGTTCAGGATTTCGGGAAACCTCAAAACCATCTTCTATTTGACAAATTTCCTGATGTAAAGTGTAAGATTGATCCTCCTTCGATTCTTCTCTTCTTTTCAGAAATAAATAATCGCGGTCACGCAGTAAAACGTAATTCTCTGAATAAAACAATTTACCTGATTCTGTACCTAAACTTCGATATATATTCTTCAGTTGAACAGCATTGAAGCCATAAGGATGTAGTAATTCAAACAAAACGGCAAGGGGAGCTACAGCTTTCATTATTCGGGAAATACTGAATTTACCTTCCCTCTCTGTTACTTCTGTACATACTGTTTGTATCGACTTACGGTACACAGCCTCCACATCAGACAGTCTGCGTGCAGTTTCAGTTATTGATTCACAGACAGAAGGGTTTATCTCTTTTAATAACGGGATAACATTAAGACGAAGTTTATTACGCAGATATTCATCTTCCAGATTTGTACTGTCGGTCACATAATCTTGTTTTAAATCGGCAAGAAAAGCCAATATGTCATCACGGCTGACGTCAAGCAGCGGACGCACCACTTTACCATTGACAGCAGCAATTCCCTTAAGTCCATTAATACCTGTCCCTCTGACTAAGTTCAAAAGAAAAGTTTCTACACTATCATCACGATGATGAGCTACAGCTATCACACTTGCTCCAACCTGTAGACGTACCTGTTCGAACCATTCATACCTAAGTTCGCGTGCGGCCATCTCAATAGAAATTCTTTTCCGGGAAGCATATCCGTTCGTATCAAAATGTATAACCTGAAGTGGCACATCCAGCCCTCGACACAAATTCTGAACAAATTCTTCATCCCGGTCAGATTCTTCACCACGTAAGTGAAAATTGCAATGTGCTGCAACGCAATTATATCCTTCCAGCAACAACACACGCAGCAAAGCAACGGAGTCTGCACCGCCACTCAATGCCACAAGTATCTTATCGCTACGATGAAACAAGTGTTTCTCATTTATATATTGAATAACCTTTTGTCTAAACATACTGCAAAGGTAAAAAATGTTCTGTAAACACGCAGGTGAATATTTCAAAAGTAGAAAAGTATATCATTGTATAACTTAAAACTTACTTTATAAGGGATGTTGTAAAAAATACTTTCCTGTAAGCAAAATAATCAAATTAAAATATTTTACGGCAATAAAGTAATATATTGTTATTTTTAATAGCAATAATTAATGCATATATAAGAAACTGTAATAGAAAAATATATTTTATCAAAACTCTCTTTCATCTTTATTTGTTTTTTGAAAGCATATATATATTTTTGCAAACACAAAGAAACAACAAACGGATATAAAAATAAAATAAGAAAGCAAATGAAAGAAAAAGGTTACATTTTATCAAATAGCAGCGTAAATATATCGCAACATCAATGCGGACTATATAGTCCGGCCAATGAACATGATGCTTGTGGTGTAGGTATGATAGTCAACCTACATGGTACAAAATCGCACGATTTGATAGACTCTGCCCTAAGAGTATTGGAAAACATGAAGCATCGCGGTGCTGAAGGAGCAGATAATAAAACGGGGGATGGAGCTGGAATTATGGTCCAGATACCTCATGAATTCATTCTGCTACAAGGAATCCCTGTGCCTGAAAAAGGGAAATATGGAACCGGACTAGTCTTTATGCCCAAAGATAAAGAGGCTCAACAAGCTATCATGAGCATAATGATTGAAGAAATAGAACGCGAAAGTATGACGCTCATGCACGTACGAAGTGTTCCTGTCAATTCAAATGTGCTCGGAAAAGATGCTCTTGCAACAGAGCCTGATGTAAAACAAATATTTATTACGGCAGAGGCAGACGAACAATTTCTTGAAAAGAAACTATATATAATAAGGAAAAAGATAGAGAACAGAATCGAACACAAAGACTTCTATATAGTATCACTCTCCAGCCGGAACATGGTATACAAAGGTATGCTTACTTCCACTCAGTTGCGAGAGTATTATGCCGATCTGACACAACCCTATTTTACCAGTGCCCTAGCCTTGGTACATTCACGTTTCAGTACCAATACTTTCCCTACATGGAGCTTGGCACAACCATTCCGTATGATGGCACACAATGGTGAGATAAATACGATCCGGGGAAACCGTGCATGGATGGAAGCCAGAGAAAGCGTATTGTCATCGGAAGCACTAGGAGATATTTCACAAATACGCCCCATCATACAACCAGGTATGAGCGACAGTGCTTCGATGGATAACGTACTGGAATTTTTTGTCATGTCAGGATTAAGTTTACCTCATGCACTTGCCATGATGGTTCCAGAATCGACGAATGACAAAAACCCTATCAGCCCTGCATTAAAGGCTTTTTACGAGTATCATTCCATCTTAATGGAACCATGGGACGGACCAGCCGCCTTGCTTTTCAGCGACGGCCGCTATGCCGGAGGTATGCTCGACCGTAACGGACTCCGTCCGGCACGCTGGCTGGTTACCAAGAGTGGCACAATGGTTGTGGCAAGCGAGACAGGAACAATCAGTTTCAATCCCGACGAGATTGAAGCAAAAGGAAGGTTGCAGCCCGGCAAGATTCTACTTGTCGACACACAAGAGGGAAAAATATATTATGACAATGAAGTAAAAGAAAACCTGGCTTCTGCCCTACCTTACTCAGAATGGCTTTCTGCCAACCGTATCGAGCTCGATACATTGCGGAGCGGACGTAAAGTAGAAAATGCAGTAAAAGAAGCCGGACGCCGGTTGCGTATTTTCGGATTCACACGTGAAGATGTAGAAAGAACGCTGACTCCAATGTGTAAAACAGGGGCTGAACCAACAGCTTCAATGGGAAATGACACTCCACTTGCTGTCTTATCAGAAAAGCCTCAGCTGCTTTTCAACTATTTCAGACAGCAGTTTGCCCAAGTTACCAATCCAGCGATTGATCCAATTCGTGAAGAACTGGTAATGTCACTGACTGAATACATTGGTGCGGTAGGAAAGAACATTCTTACCCCAGATGCCCTGCATTGTAAGATGGTACGTCTGCCTCATCCGATACTGACAAATACACAACTTGATATATTGTGCAACATCAGATACAAGGGCTTCAGTACTGTAAAGCTAAAAATGGTCTTTGACGCCCAAACTGGAGAAGACGGATTGCGTGCCGCTATTGACAACCTATGCAAGAAAGCAGAAGAAGCAGTCGATGGAGGAGCTAATTACATTGTACTTTCAGATCGGGATATAGACGAGAGCCACGCACCAGTTCCCTCCTTACTTGCTGTAAGTGCCGTACACCATCATCTGATATCAGTACAAAAACGTGTACAGACTGCTCTGATAGTTGAAAGTGGTGAAGCACGCGAAGTAATGCACGCTGCCTTATTATTAGGCTACGGTGCAAGTGCGATCTGTCCGTATATGGCATTTGCAGTAATAGACGGATTAGTAAAGAGAGGCGACGTACAACTGGATTACAATACAGCCGAAAAGAACTATATAAAGGCCTTGTGTAAAGGACTATATAAGGTAATGAGCAAGATGGGTATCAGCACCATCCGATCATATCGTGGCGCAAAACTTTTTGAAGCTGTAGGATTGAATTCGGAAATGATGAAAAGATACTTCGGTACTTGTATTTCTACTATCGGCGGAGCCGGTCTGAAAGACATTGCAAACGATTATCTGAAATTCCACACCGCTGGAGTTTCCATCACCGATGATGAAGCAGAAGCAATGCTCGATAATATCGGACAATTCTCTTTCCGCAAGGATGGTGAAATACATGCATGGAACCCTGATACCATTAGTTTGCTACAACTGGCCACTCGTACCGGAAGCTACAAGAAATTTAAGGAGTTCACACAAAAAGCAAACGAGAAGTCAGCTCCTGTATTCCTTCGCGACTTTTTCAGTTTCCGAAGTAATCCGATAGACATAAACTCTGTCGAACCGGTAGAAAACATTGTCAGACATTTCGTAACCGGTGCAATGTCATTCGGCGCCATCAGTAAAGAAGCTCATGAAGCCATGGCGCTTGCCATGAACAAACTGGGTGCACGAAGCAATACCGGAGAAGGTGGAGAAGACAGTGCACGATTCAGCGCCGTATATCATTCCGACAGTGACAATGAAGACATCAGTTTATGCAGTAAGACCAAACAGATTGCTTCAGGACGCTTTGGAGTCACAACTGAATATCTGGTCAATGCAGAAGAAATCCAAATCAAAGTAGCCCAGGGAGCAAAACCGGGAGAAGGCGGTCAGCTACCAGGATTCAAGGTCAATGAAGTGATAGCACGTACACGTCACTCCATCCCTGGCATTTCCCTCATTTCTCCTCCACCTCATCATGACATTTACAGTATCGAAGATTTGGCACAACTTATTTTCGATCTGAAAAATGTAAATCCACGTGCAACTATCAGTGTGAAACTGGTAGCAGAAAGCGGTGTAGGAACAATTGCAGCCGGAGTAGCGAAAGCCAAAGCTGATTTAATTGTTATTTCTGGAGCAGAAGGAGGAACAGGCGCATCACCAGCTTCTTCGATGAGATATGCGGGTATTCCACCTGAAATAGGATTGAGTGAAACACAGCAAACACTCGTACTTAACGGACTGCGCGGACAAGTTCGCCTGCAAACAGACGGACAATTAAAAACGGGTCGTGACATCATCAGCATGGCATTGCTGGGAGCCGATGAATACGCTTTTGGTACAGCTGCTCTGATTGTGTTGGGATGTGTAATGATGCGTAAATGCCACACCAACTTATGTCCGGTAGGAGTCGCTACCCAAAACGAAAAATTGCGTGAACATTTCCGCGGACACTATCGCTACCTGATCAATTACTTCGAATTCCTTGCTCAGGAAGTACGAGAGTATCTGGCTGATATGGGTTTCACGCGTCTGGAAGACATTATTGGCAGAACAGACCTTATCGAGATTATTCCGCATGATAATGCTGGAAAAATAGGAGGATTAGACTTCAGCCGTATTCTCCATCAGGTAGATAACGGAACAGATATCCACCATACGGCCGACCATCCTACCGATCTTTCTGAGGTAAAAGACCGATCAATCATTGCTGCGGCACACGAAGCGCTGGAAAAAGGGAAACAAGTAGAATTGGAATATACCATTTCGAATACAGACCGTTCAGTAGGAACTATGCTTGCTGGAGAAGTTGCCACCAGATATGGACACAAAGGACTACCCGATGGAACTATTAATGTCAAATTCAAAGGCTCCGCAGGTCAGAGTTTCGGCGCATTCCTTACACGGGGTATCAGTTTCCGTCTGGAAGGTGAAGCAAACGATTATGTCGGTAAAGGTTTAAGCGGCGGACGTATAGCTGTACTTCCTCCAATGGGATCTTGCTTTGATGCTTCAAAAAATACAATTGCCGGCAACACCCTAATGTATGGAGCTACAACCGGAGAAGTATATATAAACGGATGTGTAGGTGAGCGCTTTGCTGTCAGAAACTCAGGAGCCATTGCTGTAGTAGAAGGCGTAGGAGACCACTGCTGCGAGTATATGACAGGCGGACGAGTTGTTGTCTTAGGACATACCGGACGAAATTTCGCTGCCGGAATGAGTGGCGGTATCGCATATGTATGGGATCCGGAACGCACATTCGATTATTTCTGCAATATGGAAATGGTGGAACTCAGCCTGTTGGAAGACTCTGCTGCACGTAAAGAACTTCGCGAACTGATAGAATCTCACTGGAAATATACAGGTTCCAAGTTAGCACGTACACTGCTCGATAGCTGGCAGCAACATGTAGACGAGTTTATTCAAGTCACTCCTATCGAATACAAGCGCGTACTGGCAGAAGAACAAATGAAAAAGCTTCAGCAGAAAATAGCAGAAGTACAAAGAGATTACTAAAGAACAACTAATAAAACTATTGACATGGGAAATCCTAAAGCATTTCTAAATATACCTCGCCAGGAGGCAGGCTATCGCCCCATCCACGAACGCATCTCTGACTTTGGAGAAGTAGAACAAACACTGAACTCAAGCGAACGCAAGTTGCAGGCATCACGCTGCATGGACTGCGGTGTACCTTTCTGTCACTGGGCATGCCCGCTGGGCAACCGTCCTCCCGAATTTCAGGACGCATTAAGTAATGGTAAATGGCGTGAAGCTTATGAAATATTAACCCGTACAAACGATTTTCCGGAGTTTACTGGAAGGGTCTGCCCCGCACTATGCGAGAAGTCATGTGTACTCAAGCTGAGTATTGACTCACCGGTTACTATCCGAGAAGACGAAGCTGCTATCATCGAAGCAGCATTCAGAGAAGGATATATTACAGCAAAACAATACAAAAGAAACGGATTAAAAGTTGCTGTCATCGGCTCCGGACCTGCCGGACTGGCTGCTGCCAATCAATTAAACCGTCGGGGATATCAGGTTACTGTATTCGAAAAAGACGAATATATAGGAGGTTTATTACGTTTCGGCATACCGAACTTTAAACTGCATAAACCAGTAATCGACCGCCGTCTGAAGATTATGGAAGACGAAAGTATTTGCTTCAAGACAAACTCAACAATCGACTTGGAACATTTACCCGAAGGATTTGACGCATACGCTATCTGTACAGGAACACCAGAGGCACGCAACTTGAACATCCCCGGACGTGAACTTCGCGGCATTCATTTTGCCATGGAAATACTGGCACAGCAAAACAGAGTTCTAGCCGGACAGACATTCAGCGATGAAGAACGTATCACGGCAAAGAACAAGAAAGTTCTCGTAATCGGAGGAGGTGATACAGGAAGCGATTGTATCGGAACAGCCAATCGTCAGGGAGCTATCAGTGTATGCCAGATAGAAATCATGCCTAAACCTCCTGTTGGTCATAATCCCGCAACCCCCTGGCCACAATGGCCCGTAGTTCTGAAGACCAGTTCAAGTCATGAGGAAGGATGTACACGCCGTTGGAGTCTTACTTCAAACCGTTTTCTAGGAACTGAAGACGGGCGTGTATGCGGCGTAGAAGTTGAAGAGGTGGAATGGATTCCCGCAGCAGACGGCGGACGCCCTCAAATGCGTCCTACTGGCAAAAAAGAAATCATAGAAGCAGATTTAGTATTGCTTGCCATGGGATTCCTCAAGCCACAATTACCCGAGCTTCCTCAAAACGCGGTAGTAGCCGGAGATGCTGCTACAGGTCCGAGCCTGGTAGTAAAATGTATAGCAGCAGGACGCCGGGCAGCCGCTGAAATTGATGCTATGCTGCAAAAGGGCAGCCATTAAAGAACATTTAAAAACAGAAACATTATGTGTGGAATAGCCTGCATTTTCAATATCAAACAACAAACGCCAGAACTCAGGCAGAAAGCCTTGTCGATGGCGAAAAAGATACGCCACCGCGGTCCGGACTGGAGTGGCATTTACTGCGGTGGAAGCGCCATACTGGCACACGAACGTCTTTCCATTGTCGATCCGCAATCAGGAGGACAGCCTCTCTACTCAAGCGACGGGAAAAAAGTACTTGCCGTAAACGGCGAAATTTATAATCACCGCGACATACGTGCGCAGTATGCCGGCAAATATAATTTTCAGACAGGCAGTGACTGCGAAGTGATTCTGGCACTTTATCAGGAAAAAGGCATACACTTTCTGGAAGACTTAAGCGGCATTTTTGCATTTGCCCTCTATGACGAAGAGCGTGATGAATTTCTGATAGCCCGTGACCCGATAGGCGTTATACCTTTATATATAGGACATGATGCAGACGGAACCGTATACTGTGCCAGTGAACTGAAAGCTCTGGAAGGATTCTGCGAGGAGTATGAACCGTTCCTTCCCGGACACTATTACTGGAGCAGAGAAGGTAAAATGGAGCGATGGTACAAACGTGACTGGATGGAATATCAGGCCGTAAAAGACCGTTATACTTCATTACCCGAATCAGAAGCATATACCACTCAGGTAAACGAGGTGCGTACAGCTCTCGAAGCAGCCGTACGCCGTCAGCTGATGAGCGATGTTCCTTATGGAGTGCTTTTGTCAGGCGGACTGGACTCCTCGGTTATTTCCGCCATAGCAAAGATTTACGCCGACAAACGTATCGAAACTGATGGGAAAGCTCCTGCCTGGTGGCCTCAGCTACACTCCTTTGCCGTAGGTCTGAAAGGTGCTCCCGATCTGGAAAAAGCCCGGCTGGTAGCCGAACATATCGGTACTGTACATCATGAGATCAATTATACGATTCAGGAGGGTCTGGATGCCATACGCGACGTTATATATTACATCGAAACATACGACGTGACAACCGTCCGTGCCTCTACTCCGATGTATCTGCTGGCTCGAGTCATCAAGTCGATGGGTATCAAAATGGTACTAAGTGGTGAAGGAGCTGATGAAGTATTCGGAGGTTACCTTTACTTCCATAAAGCCCCTACAGCGGAAGCCTTCCACGAAGAAACTGTCCGCAAGCTCTCCAAACTCCACTTGTACGACTGCCTGCGTGCCAACAAATCACTTTCTGCATGGGGTGTAGAAGGTCGTGTGCCGTTCCTCGACAAAGAGTTTCTGGATGTAGCCATGCGCCTGAACCCGGCTGTAAAAATGTGCCCGGGACATACCATCGAAAAACGTATCGTACGTGATGCCTTTGCTTCTCTTCTGCCAGAGAGTGTAGCATGGCGACAGAAAGAGCAGTTCTCCGACGGAGTGGGATATTCGTGGATTGACACCCTGAAAGCAATTACAGCAGCCGCTGTCAGCGACGAGGAAATGCAACACGCAGCAGAACGTTTCCCGATCAACCCGCCACAGAACAAAGAAGAATATTACTACCGTTGTATTTTCGAAGAACACTTTCCCAGTGCGTCGGCAGCCAAAAGCGTACCGAGTGTACCAAGTGTCGCATGTTCTACAGCCGAAGCACTGGCATGGGACGCAAGTTTCAAAAACCTGAACGATCCGAGTGGCCGCGCAGTAGCCGGAGTACACGAGGCTGCTTACTAAAAAAGCAATAATACTGCATTGCCATTCAACCAACAATAAACTGATATGGAAATTGAATTTACAAAAATGCATGGCGCAGGAAATGACTATATTTATGTCAACACCCTGCGCTATCCGATAGATAATCCGGAAGAACTGTCAGTCGAATGGAGCCGCTACCATACAGGTATTGGTTCCGACGGACTGGTTCTTATCTGCCCTTCAGATCAGGCCGACTTTAAAATGCGTATATTCAATGCCGACGGCTCCGAAGCTCGCATGTGCGGAAACGCCAGCCGTTGCATCGGCAAATATTTATACGAAGAAGGTCTTACCAACAAGACAGACATCCAGCTCGAAACATTGTCGGGCATCAAAATTTTACACCTGCACCTCAACGATAAAAACACGGTAGAAAGCGTAACGGTCGATATGGGTATTCCGACAGATATTCACGAAGTAGCTTTGGGTGAAGGTTATATCGCCTCCAAAGGCATCGCTGTATCAATGGGTAACCCCCATCTGGTAATCTTTGTTGACGAGATTAACAAAATAAAGCTGGAAGAAGTAGGTCCTGCCCTAGAGCATCATCCTTTGTTCCCCGACCGGGTAAATGTAGAATTTGTTCAGGTTCTTACCGACAGCAAAGTCCGGATGAGAGTATGGGAACGAGGCTCTGGAATCACTCAGGCATGCGGTACAGGAGCATGCGCCACAGCTGTAGCCTCAGCTTTTACAGACCGATGTGGCAGAAAAAGTTCCATCGTAATGGATGGAGGAACACTTGAAATAGAATGGGCAGGCGATAATCATATTTATATGACAGGACCTGCTACTAAAGTATTTGATGGTAAAATAGAAATATAATTATACATTATGGCATTAGTAAACGAACATTTTCTGAAGCTGCCGGGAAGCTACTTATTCTCGGACATTGCTAAAAAAGTCAATGCATTTAAAGTTACTCATCCTGGAAAAAATTTAATTCGCTTGGGAATAGGTGACGTCACGCGCCCACTTCCTCCCGTCTGCATAGAAGCCATGCACCGTGCCGTAGATGAAATGGCAAACGCCAAGACTTTCCGCGGATACGGACCGGAACAAGGATACGACTTTCTGATAGAAGCAATTATCAAACATGATTTTGCCTCACGTGGCATCAGCCTCAGCCCATCGGAAATATTCATCAGCGATGGAGCCAAAAGTGATACCGGCAACATCGGTGAACTGCTTCGCTGGGACAACAGCATGGGAATTACTGATCCGGTATATCCTGTTTATGTAGACAGCAACATCATGTGCGGACGTTCAGGAACACTGGATGAAAACGGAAAATGGAGTAATGTAACTTATCTTCCATGCACTGAAGAAAACAATTTCATACCCGAGCTGCCTAAGCACAGAGTCGACCTGATATATCTGTGCTATCCTAACAATCCGACAGGCACTACCCTAACCCACGAACAGTTAAAGAAATGGGTAGATTATGCACTCTCGAATGATACACTGATTATCTTCGATGCAGCATACGAAGCCTTCATTCAGGAGCCTAACGTGCCCCACTCCATCTACGAAATACGAGGAGCCAAAAAGGTGGCAATCGAAATCCGCAGTTTCTCGAAAACAGCTGGATTCACCGGTGTACGTTGCGGGTATACTGTCATCCCCAAAGAGGTAACAGCAGCCAGCCTGGACGGACAGCGTATTCCGCTTAATCCGCTATGGAACCGCCGTCAATGTACAAAATTCAATGGAACAAGCTACATAACCCAGCGCGGCGCAGAAGCGATCTATACCCCCGACGGGCAGAAACAGATAAAAGAAACTATAAACTATTACATGGAGAATGCCCGTATCATGCGCGAAGGTCTGAAAAAAGCAGGATTCAGTGTTTACGGAGGTATAAATGCTCCATATATCTGGCTGAAAGTTCCGGAAGGTATGACTTCATGGAAATTCTTCGACCAGTTACTATACGAGGTAAACATCGTAAGTACTCCGGGAGTTGGTTTCGGTCCAAGCGGTGAAGGTTATTTACGACTCACAGCCTTCGGACAACGTGAAGAATGTCAGGAAGCCATGCAGCGCTTACAGAACTGGATATAAAATATAATAAAATAAAAAGGGAGGCCGTCGATTACTTCTTGTTTATCAAGTGGTAACGACGGCCTTTTTTACGGCTATAAACCTGCTTATAAATAGTATACTCACCTCTCTCCGAAAATATGCTGATGTTTTTAAAAAATATGCTGATATTTTACTAGAAACTTCTCGATGTTTCTAAAATTTTTGTACAAAAATTATATGCCCTCTGCTGACGTTATTTGTAAACAATAAGTTATCTATATCTGGGAAAAAGCAATGTTAAGTTATCTCTTCATCCAAATCGAATACAAAAAGATTCATAAAGAACGATATTTGTATCAATTTATCATATATAAAACAATTTAAGTTTCAATTTAAAATACAATACAAGATTTTAGTTTCAAAATAAAACATATATGATTTTATAAGAAACAATTTGCTCTTTCAATGTTCCACACAAAAGCAAAAAGATATAATTTTGCAATACAGAAAAACAAAAAGAAACAAATATAAAATATTATATATAATTTAAACACAAAATAAACAAAACGCAATACAAATAGATACAAATACACTAATTTAAAAAGCAAAAGCAATGAAAACAACGATTCAACACAAACTAGCAGCAGCAATAATAGCAATGCTACCTGCAGCCTTATCGGCACAAGAACATATCGAAGCTGATATCGGAGCCGACATCGTCAGTGGATATATTTGGCGAGGACAGGACTTGGGAAATATCAGTATTCAGCCCTCCGCTTCCATCAGTTACAAAGGAATATGGTTATCAGGATGGGGAACGGTAGGATTTGATAAAGATGATACCAAAGAGTTCGATTTGACAGTAGGATATAGCATTAAAGGCTTTAGCGCTTCAATCACAGATTATTGGTTTGACGGAGGAGCCGGTTATTTCCACTATGGCGCAAGAAATACATCGCATGTGTTCGAAGCACAAATAGGATATGATTTCGACTTCATAGCAGTCAACTGGTACACCAACTTTGCCGGAAATGACGGACTTAACAAGAAAGGAGAACGAGCTTATTCATCTTATTTTTCCCTAGCCGCTCCTTTCAAGCTGGGAGGTTTGGACTGGTGCGCTGAAGTGGGAGCTACTCCATGGGCTACAAGCTTCTACAACAAATCCGGAAGCGATGACTTTGGAGCTAATGGCTTTGAAATAGCAAATATAAGTCTGGCAGCAACAAAAACACTAGATATAACAGAATCGTATTCATTACCGGTATCGGCTAAAGCCATATGGAATCCGGCAACAGAAGGAGCTTACTTTGTATTTGGCATTAATTTCTAAGAGAGAGAGAAAATTTAGGTATAGTTTTGATATTAAGGTTAAAAAGACAGGATAACGTTTATACATTACAAAATACAAATACAACGCTTATGAAAAAAATTGAGGCAATTATTCGCAGAACACGGTTTGAAGATGTCAAAGAGGCTTTATTGGCAGCTGATATCGAATGGTTCTCTTACTACGATGTAAGAGGAGTAGGTAAGACACGCGAAGGTCGCATTTACCGAGGAATCGTATACGACACCAGTTCGATAGAAAGAATACTTATATCAATTGTCGTACGCGATAAGAATGTAGAAAAGACAGTACAAGCTGTCATGCAAGCTGCCCGCACGGGAGAAATCGGAGACGGACGTATTTTTATCATCCCTGTAGAAGATTCTATCCGGATCCGAACCGGAGAGCGTGGTGACATAGCATTATACAATGCAGAACAGGAGAAATAAACAAACGAAACGATACAAAATACAAAACTAAACAAGAATAATTATGGATACAAACATTATACTCGACACAGGAAACACAGCATGGATGATTGTTGCCACCTTGCTCGTACTGTTAATGACAATTCCCGGTATTGCTTTATTTTACGGAGGATTGGTTCGACAGAAAAATGTACTAAGCATTATTATGCAATGTATGCTTATCGTATGTGCCGTCACTATCATATGGATCGCCTTTGGTTACAGTTTTGTTTTTGGAACAGATCTGATGGAAAGCGGCAGTCGCTGGGGATTCCTGATAGGAGGATTCGACAAAGTTCTGCTAAATGGCATCACAACAGGTAGTCTTTCCGCCGGTAACATTCCGGAACTGATATTTGTCCTGTTCCAGTGCATGTTTGCAATTATCACCCCTGCCCTTATTTTAGGAGCTTTTGCCGAGCGCATTAAATTTTCGGGCTTCCTGCTGTTCACCGTATTATGGAGCATACTGGTATATATACCTATGGCACATTGGGTATGGGGAGGAGGATTTCTCCAGCAGATGGGTGCAATAGATTTTGCAGGAGGAACGGTAGTACACATCAACGCAGGTATTTCAGCTCTTGTCATGGCCATTATGGCAGGAAAAAGAAGCGACTACAAGATTGGACACCCTATGACTCCACACAACATCACATTTGTATTCCTAGGAACAGCTTTTCTATGGCTGGGATGGTTCGGATTCAATGCTGGAAGTGGACTGAATGCTGACGGTATAGCAGCTAACGCATTCCTTGTTACCCATCTGGCCACTTGCGTAGCAGCACTTACATGGATGGCAGTCGACTGGATACACAATAAAAAGCCGACAACCGTAGGGGCATGTACCGGTGCTGTATCAGGTCTGGTAGCAATCACTCCGGCAGCCGGAACTGTAGATATCGTCGGAGCTTTCTTTATCGGCTTAATTACCCCGCTTATCTGTTTCTACATGGTAGCAGTCATCAAACCCAGATTCAAATATGATGACACACTGGATGCTTTCGGAGTACATGGCATCGGAGGTATAGTAGGATCCATTCTTACCGGTGTATTTGCCACTCAGTTCATCTCCGGAGAAGGTGGAGTAAAAGGAGCCTTGTACGGTGACTGGCATCAGTTGTGGATACAAATCATAGCAACAGTCATATCAATCGTATTCAGTGCTGTAATGACCTATATATTATTTAAAATAACTGACCGTCTGGTTGGTATCCGTGTAGATAAAAGAGTAGAAGAAGAAGGACTCGACATTTACGAACACGGAGAATCAGCTTACAGTCATTAAAAATGAATAAATCAAACATCTTATTAATAAATTAATTAAAATCAAGGTATTATGTCAAAGTTAAGATTTAGAGTTGTAGAAAAAGCTTTCCAGACAAAACCTTTAGAAGTAACGGCTCCGTCAGAACGGCCAAGCGAATACTTCGCAAAGTATGTTTTCAACCGCGAAAAGATGTTCAAGTATCTGCCTACTCCTGTTTACAGCAAGCTGGTAGATGCCATGGATAACGGTGTTGCACTCGACCGCGACATCGCCGACAAAGTAGCAGAAGGTATGAAAAGATGGGCTATGGAACTGGGAGCTACACACTATACTCACTGGTTTCAGCCATTGACAGAAGGTACTGCCGAAAAGCACGATGCTTTCGTGGAACACGACGGCAAAGGCGGCATGATGGAAGAATTTTCAGGAAAATTACTTGTTCAGCAAGAACCGGACGCCTCTTCATTCCCTAACGGAGGTATCCGAAATACATTCGAAGCACGTGGTTACAGTGCATGGGATCCGTCTTCACCTGTTTTTGTTGTGGATGATACATTGTGTATTCCTACTGTATTCATTGCATACACCGGAGAATCACTCGACTATAAAACTCCGTTGCTGAAAGCACTGAGAGCAGTCAACAAGGCTGCCGTAGATGTCTGCCATTATTTCAACCCGGATGTCAAGAAAGTAGTTGCTTACCTGGGATGGGAACAGGAATACTTCCTTGTGGACGAAGGTCTGTATGCAGCACGTCCAGACTTGCTTCTGACGGGTCGTACTCTGATGGGACACGAGGCATCTAAAAACCAGCAGCTGGAAGACCATTATTTCGGTGCTATCCCTACCCGTGTGGCTGCTTTCATGAAAGATCTGGAAATTCAGGCTTTGGAATTGGGTATTCCGGTCAAGACACGTCACAATGAGGTAGCACCTAACCAGTTTGAACTTGCTCCGATATTCGAAGAATGTAACCTGGCAGTAGACCATAACATGCTTATCATGTCGCTTATGAGAAAAGTGGCACGTACACACGGGTTCCGTGTCTTATTGCACGAAAAACCATTCAAAGGTGTAAACGGTTCGGGTAAGCACAACAACTGGTCACTGGGAACAGATACCGGTATCCTGCTGATGGCTCCGGGAAAAACAGCTGAAGAAAACCTGCGCTTTATCACATTCGTAGTCAACACCCTGATGGCTGTATACCGCCACAACGGTCTGCTGAAAGCATCTATCATGAGTGCAACCAACGCTCACCGTCTGGGAGCCAACGAAGCACCCCCCGCAATTATTTCTTCATTCCTTGGAAGACAGTTGAGTAAGGTTCTGGATCATATGGAAGACAGTTCTACCGACGAACTGATTTCACTGGGCGGAAAGCATGGTATGAAACTCGATATTCCACAGATTCCGGAATTGCTGATTGACAATACAGACCGTAACCGTACCTCTCCTTTCGCCTTCACCGGAAACAGATTTGAGTTCCGTGCTGTAGGTTCGGAAGCTAACTGTGCCAGTGCAATGATCGCCCTGAATACTGCGGTGGCTGAACAGCTCATCGAATTCAAGAAAGACGTAGATGAACTCATGGAAAAAGGAGAGCCGAAAGTTTCTGCTATCATTCAGGTTATCCGCAAATACATCAAACTATGCAAGCCTATCCGCTTCGACGGTAACGGATACAGCGACGAATGGAAAGAAGAAGCAGCCCGCCGCGGACTGGATTGTGAAACCAGCTGCCCGCTTATCTTCGACCGTTACCTTACTCCGGAAAGCATCAAGATGTTTGAATCAACCGGAGTCATGACTCAGAAAGAGCTGGAAGCTCGTAATGAGGTAAAATGGGAAACTTACACGAAGAAAATCCAGATAGAAGCACGTGTATTGGGCGATCTGGTCATGAACCACATCGTACCTATCGCTACTGAATATCAGACCAAACTGCTGGATAACGTTTATAAAATGAAAGGACTGTTCCCTGCCGAAGAAGCTGAACATCTATCATCGGAAAATCTGGCAATTATCCGTAAGATTTCCGAACATACCATTTACATTAAAGAGCATGTAGATGCAATGGTAGAAGCTCGCAAAGTAGCAAACAAAATTGCCGATGAGCGCGAAAAAGCAATCGCTTACCACGACAATATTTCACCAATGCTGGAACAGATTCGTTACCACATCGATAAACTGGAATTAATTGTCGATGACCAGATGTGGACACTACCTAAATATAGAGAGCTGTTATTCATAAGATAAAATAACCAAAAACGAACTCTAATTTTTTTATTGGATGTTTGATGGAAGTCGGGCTGTTGGGAAAACAGTTCGGCTTTATCATTTTTCAGCCTCTTAAAAAACATATTTCCTGAGATACGAGAAACTATCATATTTCTCACCAAACACAGCTCCAAGCATAGCTGAGTAAATTCCATTCAGACAGATTGAAGAGCCGATACTGAACTTAACAGTCCTAAAACTCTTACAAGTTAAATCCTTTATATGAAAAAATCTCTCTATTTCAGTCTTGTATCCTAATATGACAAACACCTGCAATAGAGAGATCTTTCCAAACAATATTAAGCCAATATACACAGTTATTGCTCATCCGGGAATGGAATCACTTCTCCCGTTGCCTTTAACGACGGTCTTTGCGCATCTCTTTCCCTCAAATAATCAGACAGTTCAGCAGTCAGTTCCTTTACTTTATCAGGCATGGTTTGTGACAGATCATTCTGCTCGCTTATATCCTTCTTTACATTATACAACCGAATCTGGCGTGTTTCCCATGTATAAATGAGGTGATAGTCTCCTTTCAAAATAGCAGAATAAGCACCGTATCCTTCTTCTTTATTCTGAGATTCGCCCCATAAGTTAGGGAAATGCCATATCAATACTCTGTCTTTTGTTTTTTCCGGAGATTTAAGCACATCTGCAAAACTCACACCGTCTATAACCTGATGAGTGGTATATTTCTTTACTCCTGCCATATCGAGTATTGTAGGATAAAAGTCTTCGATAATAACTCGCTGGCTGCATTCAGTATTTGGCTTGGTAACTCCCGGCCAGTACACCATCATAGGTTCACGAACTCCTCCCATAAATGCAGATCCTTTTCCACCGCGTGCAGGGTAATTCTGGTCTCTGTTTGCTACTCCCTGACGGACATTATTCAATCCCTGTCCTCCATTGTCGGACATAAACAGTAAAATCGTATTCTGAGCAACTTCCGGATTCTTCTGCAAATAGTCCAGAATATCTCCCAGACTTTTATCCATACCCTCTACCAATGCTGCATATTTGGCTTCATTTTCATTCAATCCAGTCTTGAGCTGTTCATCGTAACGTCCGCGATATTTCTGACTGAAACGTTTATCATCGTCATATGGAGTATGAACTGCATAGTGCGACATATACAGATAAAAAGGTTTATCCATTTTCACAGACTTTTCCATTTCTGTTATAGCTTCTCTTGTCAGTGCCTCGGTAATGAATATATCTTGTCCGTAATACTTTTCCAGTCCTTGCACTGCAAAGCGGGATCCCTCACCAAAATTTTTTGTCCCCAGATAACTTCCCGGAGCACCGTTTGCTCCTCCTGCTATATTTACATCAAAACCCATATTTATAGGGTCTGCTCCCGGCGTAGTTCTTGCACCAAAATGAGCTTTTCCACAATGAATGGTTCTGTATCCGTTTTCCTTGAGCACTTGAGGAAGTGAAGTAATAGCCGTAGAATTATTTATTTCCTTTTCCTCTGATGCAGGCTGAATACCATTATAATTCCATTCAGGAAGATCAATCACATCACTAGCTGCATCGGTCTTCTGATCGAGTTCCAATGTCCAGTTTGTTACTCTATGCCGTGACGCATTCATTCCCGACATCAGACTACATCGCGTAGGTGAAGAAATAGCACATGCATATGCATCCGTAAAACGGACACCCATTTGTGCCATTCGTTCCATATTGGGTGTAATAAATCGTCTATTCAGTGACGTGAGTTCGTTATTATAAAAAGGAACAGAAGTGTCCTGCCACCCCATATCATCAACCAGAAACATAATAATGTTAGGATGCTGAGATATTTGTGAATAAATAGATACCGGAATAAACGAACTGCATGCAATAAATGGAATAAGGTGTTTTTTCATAGGAAATAATGTTTTAACAAGTATAATTTAGTTTCGTGTACAAAAGTAATCTAAATCTGTCAACTTGTACAGACACTCCTCATAATATTCATTAAAATCAGACTGTCCTTTTAAAATATCCTTCTGCCGCAACATCATCGCTTTATATATAACCTATACAACTCTTGCTGTTATTTTTAGAAACACGACGACAGATTTTCATAATAAAGCCCCGCAACAACTTTGTTACAGGGCTCAAAATCAGTTTAAAATAAATTTTACTTTACAATAACAGAAGGTCAGATCCGTCGAAGCAACTTTGCTGGATTTCCTGCAACTATAGTATTCGATTCAACATCATGGGTAACAACGCTAGCCGCTCCAACTACAGCATTTTCTCCTACTGTAACACCCGGAAGAATAGTTGCACCAGCTCCAATCCATGCTCCTCTACAAATATGTATCGGTTTACAGGTTATTATATGACGGTATTTCAAATCATGGTTATTGGATATAAGCTGAACATTAGCAGCAATCTGCACATCATCATCAATTGTTATTCCTCCTGCTGACATCATCAGACAGCCAGGCATGATAATCACATTACGCCCGAATTTCACATTACCAGTTCTGACACCAGCAAAAGGTATTTCGATACGACAATTTTCTCCCAGATTTGGAAAAACCTTATGTAATAATTCATAGTATTCTTCCGTGTCTGGCATCGTATGATTCAGACGAAAAATATGCTGTTTCAATACTTTCGCTTTATCTAACTCTTCAGCTGTTTGATGTAAGCAGTCAATTCTTAATTCTTCCATATTTACTTAATTATCTGTTTCGCCCAGTCTTTAGCCTGTCCAGTTCCGTTATTCAACAATTTACCCTCTCCCCATTTTATCTGAGGATAAAGTTTCTTGAGATACTTTATGCTATTAGTTATCGAACTACTTCCCGAAGTAGCAAATGGAATGATGGTCTTACCAGAGAAATCATATTTCTCAATAAATGTATTAATCGGACGCGGACATAAATTCCACCATATAGGATAACCCAGAAATACAATATCATAATCTTTCACATTAAGAACATCTCCACTCAATACAGGACGCGATTGTTCATCTGACATTTCTCTAGAACTTCGACTATTCTTATCCTTCCAATTAAGATCGGCTGAGGTATAAGGATCAGCAGGAGTTATTTTATAGGGTTTTCCACCTGTCACTTCAACAATGGCATTTGCAACCTTTTCAGTTGTTCCCGTACATGAGAAATAGGCCACTAAAATTTTTTTGCCTGACTGCACATCACTGTTTACACTTTGTTTCTGTGCTCCTAACGAGAAACTAAAGCTGATAATTCCCAAAAGTGTTAAAACTATACTTTTCATGACTTGTTTTGATTATTGTTTGACTATCTAATATGAAGTAGATTCATACACAGTTTTATAGATTTTAGAAAATTAAATTTTGCATTACCTTAAGTCAACATTTAATAATCTGTTTTTTAACAAGCACAAAAATAAAAGTTTTCTAATAGATATTCTTATACAAAATACTGGTTATCATACCATTTTTACTGAAAATATATAATGACCATTACAGTAAATCCATTTCTTTCGGATATTTTTATACAAGTCCTTCTCTATAATCCGAAAAACTCACACCTAAATTTTATTGAACATATCGACTAAAATGGACAGGTAATAAAACTCAAAACATATCGGAAGCCTGAACAAATGAAAGTGATTTATCTCGCAACAGTCATACTATATCAGATATTGTATAGCGATTTATCCAATAGCCAGCTCCATATCCACTTATTTGTTTTGATACTTCGATAGATATTTTGACGTGACACACAGACTATCAGCATAGTAGTTTCTTATGCCCTATAAGTTCCGTCTTTCAACATCTTTAAAGAACGATTCATAAGCGAAACTTTTTGTCTAGAGATTTCAATATCACTATAAATGCAGACATGAAAGTCAAAGAAATCAAGAATTACTGCTTGCATGGTGTTTACTTACTGTTTCACAATAAAAGTGATACCCTGCATCATTTATTCGCCGTACCCTCAGCTTTTACGTTGAGCCGTGAACTCGAGCTTTGAAAGAATTTCAGTAAAAATAAAAAACTAGCTTATTACATTCTAATAAGCTAGTTTTCTGAAGTACACCCTCAGGGAGTCGAACCTTTTATTTTATATTCTGAAAATCAATCAAATATTCTCTATAAAACTTTATAGTCCCATGAATAAGTCCGTTTTCAAATTCAGGATTATGCTATAAATTGCATCTTGTATATCTCCTTACAAAAATAATATTTTCCATCGAAAATTCCTATAAAAACCTGAAAAGAAAGATTCAGAATTATGATATGAATAACTAAATATAATAAGAAATTACCTTCAACAATTAATATTCTTAAAAAAGATACATCATTATTTCATTTCTTACAGCAAATATCGCCCTTTGCCACTGACTATGCAAGGCGGCCCTATCGGGCTGGTTGGCTGGAAAAAAATCATCCTCGCTTCGCTCCGGTATTTTTTTCCGCCAAGCCTTGCACTGTTCATTGGCAAAGAACATCCGGGCCAGTAAGAAATTGAAATACTGGCTCCACGGAGCCGGTCATGTCTAATTTAAATAAAAGAATATGACTGAAGAAGTTGGAAAGAAGGTATGTGAAGGTACAGTAGCAGACCTCATGAAGGACAAGACCGGAAAACAGACGGTTATCACGTTGACAAGAAAGAATGCTTATCGAGTGAAGAAAATCAGAGAACAAGGGACGGATGACGAAGCCGTCCTTTTTCATTTCCGTAAACGCTGTACGGGAATGGGCTCCTATGTACACACCATCGAAACGGCAGACGGGGAAACAGAACTTCATCCAAATGAATTTGAAAAATGGGAAGCTGTGGAATTCCTGTATCCCGGCTATCTGGAAGACCTGCTTGATGCTGCATACAACGCGTACAGATGGAGTTCCTTCGAACCTGAAGCAAGGGCGGAAACAGACATCATGCAATATGAAAAACAACTTGTAGAGGATCTGAAACAGATTCCGGAAGAAAAGCAGAACGAGTATGTCAGTGCATACCATAGTAAGTTCTCCGCCCTGTTGGGTAGTCTCTCACGATGTGCCAGTCCGATGGTGACAGGACCTGCCAAGTTCAACTGCCAACGCAACAACAAGGCACTAGACGCATACCAGAACAGATTTGATGAATTTCACGACTGGCGTAACCGCTTCAAGGCTGCCATGGAAAGGATGAAAGAGGCTGCCAAACCGGAAGAACAGAAGCAGGAAGAGGCATGGAACCGCCTGAAGCGTGACATTGCAAGCAGCGCACAGACCATTCATGATATTGATACCGGTAAAGCAAGAGGATACAGCCGTGCCTTGTTTGTCAGCAGTATCCTCAATAAGGTAAGCACCTATGCAGGAAAAGGAGAAGTGGAAATCGTACAGAAAGCGGTAGACTTCATTACAGACTTCAATGCGCAATGCAAGAAACCGGTTATCACTCCGCGGAACCGTTTCTTCCAACTGCCGGAAATGGCACGCCAGGCCAGACTGAAACTTCAGGAAATCAGAGAACGGGAAAACCGTGAACTGAAATTTGAAGGCGGAACGCTGGTATGGAACTATGAGGCAGACCGCCTGCAAATCCTGTTTGACAGTATTCCGGATGACCAGAGGCGCAAGGAACTGAAATCATACGGTTTCAAATGGTCGCCGAGATACCAGGCATGGCAACGGCAACTTACACAGAATGCCGTATACGCAGTCAAAAGAGTGTTGAACCTTCAAAACCTATAAGACATGAAAGACCGATTGAAATATGTAATCGATTCCCGTTACTTCGACGGAACATGCCTGACGAGTATGAGTGACGGATTCCACAATGACTATGGTGGGGAAACAATCGAAGAACTGCGCATACGGGAAAACAATCCCTATCTGAAAGCCGTAACACCTTCTGATATAGACAAGAAGCTGCGGCTATACAATCAGTCCCTGTCCGAACCGTTCAAGGAAATCACCGAAGAAGACTACTATGACCTGCTGAATGTACTGCCACCCTTGCGCATGAGACAAAACTCGTTCTTTGTGGGAGAACCGTATTACGGAAATATGTACTCTTTCTGCTTTACCCGTCAAGGAAGATATTTCAAGGGCCTACGCTCCGTACTTACTCCGCAATCCGAACTGGACAGTCAGATAGACCGTCACATGGAAATCATCAACCGGAAAGCCGTGATCTCAAAAGAGGAAACAAGCAAAACAATCAGCGGAACCAGACTCATTCCCTATTATTTTTCACTGGACGGAAAACAGTCCGTATTCATCTGCAACCTTGTCATCCAATCAGATTCCAGACAAGCAAGGACGGACATGGCGAATACCCTGAAAAGTCTTCGCCGGAACCATTATCAGTTCTATAAAGGAAAAGGACATTACGAAACTCCGGACGAACTGATAGACCATGTATCAGGAAAGAAGCTCACCCTTGTTTCCGACGGACATTTCTTTCAATATCCTCCCGACAAGGAATCAGTAACTTTCATCGGACACATCAAGGAGACATCAGAGGAATTTCTTTTCCGGATCTATGACCGTGAATATTTCCTGTATCTCCTAAAAAGATTGAGGACCGTGAAAAAGGAGTTCGCACAGGAACAAATAAATATCAGATCATAACATTCGGGGGAATGCGGTAGAATAACTGCCGTATTCCCTCATAAAAACAATACAAGTATGAACAAATCAAACACTCTATACTGGAAAACAGCCACAGAACCGGCTGAACGTATTGAGGTCAGACTCGTCCTTAACAGTTATATCGACAATGATAATCTGTATGTAGGACTTGAATCCCGGTCTAAGGAGAATCCGGAATGCTGGGAATCCTACACGGACATCACCGTCAACCTCAATTCCCTTCCCCCGTTCCATGCCTATGTGGACAATCGGGAGTGCAACAGACATGTGCATGATTTTCTGACCAATAACAGAATAGCAGAACCTGCCGGATTTGAATATCAGGGATTCAGAATGTTCCGCTTCAATCCTGACAGGTTGAAGGCACTCGCACCCGAACAGTTCAAGACAATCAGCGCCAAACTGCCACCACAGGATGACATGATAAAGGACATCATCTATCAGGAAAGACGTTTCCCTTTGAGAACTGTTCAAGACATTCACGGAATATATCTTGTTTCAAGCAAGGAACTGGAAGAATCTCTGATCGAAGGAGTACGGAACCTGGATGCTGCGGCAAATGAACTGCTGGATGGCATCCGCCTGTTCTGCTCCACACAGGAACTGCGCTATCTTACGGATACAGAACTGATAGAAACAATCTACGCACAATAAAAAGGAGGAACAAATATGAAAACCGGAGACATTGTATTTCTGAGACGTCCCTATAAGGGATACCGTGCCGTCAAACTGATGGAAAGACTGGAATGCCGCTGGCTGGTCAGGATTGTCGAGAGCGGTCTTGAACTGGAGGTATATGAAGATGAACTTATATCAGAATTTTAATACGAATAAAGTGTTATGGAAAAATATCAGTTTGCATTCCATTCGGAAATAATCGGCTATACCTCACCCCATATCGGCGAGGTCAGAAAAGCCATACACAGAAAAGTGGAAAAGGAAAAGTCTGCCGCCATAAAGAATGATATTGAGCTGCACATGTACAAGGTGCATGACGGCATACCGGTTCTCCTTAACACCTGCTACCTGTATGATGAAAAAGGATGTATGGTACACGGAAGTATCAAGGGAACCAAGGATTATCTGCTTGAGACATGGAGATACCATACAAACAGACATTCCAAAGTTTTCAGTTCCACAAGAATCAGGCCCTGCACGACAAGCAGGGCTTTTTCGTTTGTATAACTCTTAAAATCAGGAATAATGAACCAGACATTACAACTTACAGACTATATTCCACAGTATGTAAGCCTCTACTACGTGGACTACCGGGATGACCTTGATGAGCATGAAGACATCCAGGAGGAATGCATCCGTTCCAACAATATGGAAAAACTCTATGAAAAGGCATACGAATGGTATGAGGAACAGGAAAGCTCAAACATGCACGACTATCTGGAGGAGACAAGAAAGAACATGGAAGCGGACAATTTAGCCGGAGAGTTTGAAGAGCATGAAGATGAAATCAGGGAACTTATCTACGACCGGAACGATTCCGACCCGGTAAAGGACCTGATACGCAACTCATCCGTCACTAATTTCTTCTATTCGCTTGGAGTGGAAATCAGCGGATATCTGACCGGTTGTTCACTGCGGGGAGAATCAGTCGCCATGGCCTGCCATAAGGTACGCCGCGCACTGCATCTGAAAAAGGGGCAGTTTGACGAGAAGATTGAAGAACTGGTAGAGAATGCCACATACGGTGGAGAACTGCGCATCTACTTCAACGCCATGTTTGACAGGCTCATCAGCAAAGACCCTGAGAACGATTTCAAGAGCATCCGTTTCCACGGGAATGTAGTGGTGGCCATTTCCGACAGCCGGAACGGTTCCGGACATCATGTACGGATTCCGCTGGATATCACTTTACCTTTCCGAAGAGAGAACCTGTTTGTCGATTCACAGGTACACTATTCCTATGCCAATGAAGTCTGCGGCATGACCAATGACTGGTGTGATTCCACAAAATGGGAAACGGGCATGATACCTTTTACCGGATCTGTCCGAAAAAGCCGGATGGCTGAATACAAGAAACAGGAAGCCGCTTATGAGCAGACATTCCGAGACGGGAAATGCACCTTCGGTGACATGAACTACAAACGCCACCGTGACGTGCGGTATTCGAATGAATATCCTGCCGGATGCAGGTGCCCTCATTGCGGTACTTTCTGGATTGACTGAAAAAACATTTACCAACCAATAAATTCAAACGATATGAAAATCTGCTGTTCACAAGAGCATTACGACAAGGTCGTACAGTATGCAAAATCAATCAATGACAAGACACTGGAAAACTGTCTTGAACGTCTAAAACAATGGGAGAAGAACGGGAACCGTCCATGCGAAATCGAACTCTATTACGACCATGCGCCTTATTCGTTCGGATTCTGCGAACGTTATCCGGACGGAAATACAGGCATTGTCGGAGGACTGCTGTATCATGGAAATCCGGACGAGTCCTTTGCCGTCACCATGGAACGTTTCCACGGATGGAGCATACATACATAAGAAAATTATTTGAATAAAGGCACAAGTGCATTGTCCAACATTTCAAATTTACAGACATTATTGACAAGTAAAAATCCCTGACGGTGACACAATATTAATTACATCATTGTCAGGGATAATATTCATAAATCTTGATTGCTTTTATTTTTCCGGAAAGTTTTCTGTTCATCACTCACACGGCAGAGTTCCAATTGAATCCGGACAGCATCATTAGACGGCTCATATACCCACGGATAATTGAGAGTTGTACCCATCCAGAAACCCATTGCCTTGACTTCCTATTCTATCTTATCACAGCAAACTATTTATCTGTTTCTTTGACAGGGGTATAATCCAAGGATGATTCTTCATCTGTAGCCTCCAATTTAAAGATTACAGGTCGCAAACCATCATTACAACTGCATATAGCTACACCTGGTTTCTTTATCCAGTCTCCGAAATAGAAAGTTTCCTTTGAAGCACCATGAGCCAAAGCAAATACATACTGATAGATTGCTTTCCATGCTTCATCGCAAAAGCCATCAGGCTTTGCATAATCAGCGTAAAAAACCTGTCCTTCTTTCAACATCGGACATTTGCTCAATCCCTCTACTCCGTATTCTTTGGCCAGATCCTCTATTATAGTTTTCCTTAATACAGTTATTTTTACTTTTCTCATACTGATATTATTTTAGTTTGTACGTAGTATTTAAGTCAGTATTCATTTGATTCTGCCATAAAATCAAATGAAAATCGGAATTTTTTAGATGTGTAAAACCATCCCGGTTGAATAACTGTGTTCCGTTTACCGCTCATCCAACTTACTTATGGCTTTTACAAATTCTTTAAATGGTTTGAATGATAGGCTTATGTTGTTTTTACTATATAGCAACAAAAAAAATTCCGTTTGCAAATGTAATCATTTTCAAGCTATCACAAAAAATATCACGCATCCTCATTTCTTGCTGCAAAAATAGCTGTTTGCCGCGCAACTCCCGCAAAGCGGCCCTGCCGGGCTGGTTGGTCGGAAAAATTATCCTTTCCATAATAAAATCAAAGATAAATGTGGCAGCAATATAGCATACACGCTAATAGTTTCTTCTTGATAGTTGCCTGATATGTAAACTTTTTATAAGTTTGTAATGTAAAACATGACTGTGGCATATCAGCTTACAAGAATTATTTCATGAATTTAATCTCATCTTTAAGAGACAATGAAAACCATAAGACAGAAAAAGTCATAGAAGATATAACTTTCTGAAACAGAAAAGACATTAATGATAAAGGAGGAATATTATGAAAGAAAAAAATGAGAACCTGACCAGTATCGATACCGTCATGAATGCGAAATTCGGTAAACCAGGAACACCCGAGCGTGAGGAGTTCAGGAAGGAAGCATACGCCTATTGCATGGGACAGATTATATGCAGTGCACGCAAAAAGAAAAAAATGACGCAGTCTGAATTGGCAGAAAAGATTGGAACTAACAAATCCTATATCTCCAGAATTGAAAATGGGACTGTAGATCCCAGTATCAGTACATTCTGCCGTATCATTGACGCACTCGGATTAAAGATCGAGATTGTGAAACCGGTAGTATAATGAAAAAAATATTAGAAAAAAGCCAAAGGAAACTTTTACAGTAACCATAAGTTTATACCTGAAAAGGATTTATACTATTCTGTTTATAATGTAATATTACAGAAAGTCTTACTTGATTTTAACTATCTTTGCTGAATTGACAACAACTATATTTATTGTATTAACCTGATTATTAAATATTAATATGCTTATAACTCGCGATATTTTAAATAAGGCATTAGAAGATAAAGCACCTCTTTTTCATGATGGAGATTACATTGATGATGATGTTCTGTATGACTTATTTTATGCTCCATTAAATTTAAAAAAATTACCCAATGGAAAGAAAGTTTTAAGAACACTTATTTCAAGGAGTGATAGAAATATTCTGTGTGCCGAAATGAAGGGATATAATCCAAAGAATCGAAAAGGAGGATTTGATAAAATATATTGTAGTGTGAAATGTAAATCATGTGGAAAAGTCTTTCCTATTCATATTACAAAATGTCAAATTATTTATAAGACATTTAAAATAAGGGAACATGTTCATATATGTTATGGTAATCCTGGATGCTCGAATGGGTATAATTCAAACTATATTTCGTTTCAAAAACTTTATGATATGAAATTTGGTAAAGCGGATGATGTATATGTCTGTAAACCTTGTATTGAAAAGTTTATTTCAGATTTAAATCAAGAAGCCTTGGAGATTTTGGAACGAAAAGATAAGTTTGATTGGTTTTGTTCTGATGAAAGTACTAATGATTGGAGAAGGGGCTTATTTTATGAAGTTGAAAATTCATATTCTATAGGAATTAAAATTAATACAATAAATGGACTTTCTTGGACTGATGATAAGTATAATGAGTGGCAAAAAGATCAAGAACGGAAAAGGGAAGAAGAACGAAATCATCAAAGAAAACTCGAAGAAATACGCCGCCAGCAAAAACAGAATGAAGAAGCTGAACGCGAGAGAACAAGAAAAGCAAATGAATTGTTTCTTGCAAGCCATCAGTTAAATACTCCAACTCAAAAATATATTGATAAGTTTTGCAATAAAGATTCTGATATTGATATAACAGATAAAGAAATTCAGAGAGAAGCACTTTCACCAGAAGATGTGAATTATGAAGCCATTCAAAAACACAATAGTAAACTATATAGAGAATATCTTCAATCACCTCTTTGGAAAATCATATCATCAAAAGTAAAATGGAATGCCAATTATCGTTGTGAAAAATGTGGTTCTACCAAAAATCTTGTAACACATCATACATCTTATGAATTTAAAGGTATAGAGTTTCTTGCTTTTCATACACTTCAATGTTTATGCTCAAAATGTCATGAAAAGGAACATGAGAAATAGAATATTTCAGTATTTACAATTATATACTTATTATGCCTTTAGTGACTAACGTATGTAACCATATATTACATACGTTAGTAATCAATCATTACATACGTTAGTATTTACCAACGACTAACGTATGTAATAATCAATAAGAAAACTTTGTCATTTCAAATAAAATTGTAACTTTGCCGTTACAGTCCCCATTAATTAAAAAAGGAGGTCAGTATGTACAAATACAAACTCGTAAAGAAAATCAATCCGCAGGATAAAGCAGCACCTAAGAAATGGTATGCAATTCCTATCAGCGAAGTTCCACAGACTGTAAAAGCCATGACACGTGCAGCTACGGAAAACACAACAACCGCTCCCATAGAAATGGAAGCCGCTCTTGAATTACTTGGAAGACACGCACGTCAGCAATTGCAGCAGGGACACACAGTAAGAGTTGGTGATTTAGGTACTATACGTGTTTCATTTAAAAGTGACGGCGTAGAAGACATTACCGATTTCAATGCCGGAGCAATGATTAAAAATCCACGTATCATATTCACTCCAAGCAAGGAATTCCGTGAAAGTGTACTCCAAGGTATTCAATTCCAAAATGCCGGAGTATTGGACGAAGGCATCAGCTATGCCAGCCTTTCTGACTACAAAAAGGCAAAGGGTATTACTTCCGGTGGAAGTGATGACAGCGGTGGAAGCAGTACCGGAGGCAGTGGTACTGGAGAAGATGGAGAAGGTGGATTTAGTTAATAGCCATCTAATATCAATAACCAATATAAGCCTGTTTCTTCCAGTCAATAAACTGGGGATTGTATGACTTGAAGAAGGAACAGGCTTATTTAATCTTATAATGCTACAGTTGTTCCACCATAGAATCCAATTTTGAATTCTCTTCTATAGTAATAACATCTTTAAAATTCTCTTTACAGGCGATAATATTATTTCTGAGATTTGTTCTTTTATTATCTAGATTTTTAGAGTATAAATCAAGTAGTTTAAAAAAGAAAGTTTGCATTTCTTTGATTATTTCTAAAAAATCTGATAACATAGCAATAATTTCGTTTCTATCCACATAGTTTAAAGCTTTATTGTATAAATCGAAATCAGGATTAATATGTGCAGCAATATTATTTCTAATCTTTTCTCCAATATTTTCTATTTCATATTTTTTCTTAAATGATTTTATTTTCTTAGACAAAAACTTACGTTGGTCATCTAATAAATTTATAAAATCGTTACTTATTATATTGTTTATGTAAGTATTATGTTTATTATAAGTAATAAAGAACTCATATATCAATAAATATGACTGTTTCCCGTGAAATTTATTGTACCATTCATTATCATGTGACAATATACAATCGCGACAATTAGTTATTGTATCAAGAAATGTAATTGATAATAAATCATTAATCTTTAAAATATCTAGAAATTTTGAGACCATTAATTGTGGTTCTTCATATTGTTTATCTTTACATATAGAAGATAGTTGATTTACAATTTCATGATACATTCTCACTGTATTAAACCGTTCTTGAGCATCTATTATATAATTATTTTCTATTTGCATATATAACTCGTACTCAGCTTCATTTAGTTTAAATGTTATTTGTTCAATCATATTTTTTATTTATTTGTGTTGTTAGAACAGGCAATATCACCTGATGCTGCAAATGTATTCAATAATTATTTAGTACAAATAATAATTATTTTATTTTTCTGTGTAATATGGTATAACAGAGCAGATTTTACTGGAACTAATGATAAAACTATATCTCTATTTCATCTATATTGAAAGATAATTGCAAATTATCTTCAATATTCCTACTTAACTTTTGTCGTTTAATTTCCTCTAAAACTCTTAATTTCCTCTTTCCTTTATACATGTGGGAACATATTTGCCAGCCAATTCCTAGGTTTTGAGCTGTAACGTATGCACTATATGATTTCATTTTAAACTCTTTAATGGTTACATATTTTTGTGCTTCAGCATATAGTTTTTCAATTGTCCATTTGCGCTTAATCGGTGGTTTACACATATGAATACATATTTCATTAAGCCATTTTTCCCTAACAGCCGTCGTGTATGCACTTCCATCATTCTTTTTAAAATCTGATTTAGTTTTATACAATAAGGCTCTCTCTTGACATTTTTCTTTTGTCCAATAATTATTACTCTTATGCTTAAATTTCATGTGTGAGCATATTTTATCTAATAGTTTTGCTTGTTTTGCGGCACTATAAGCAGCCTTACTATTATTACTAAATTCACTCCTGCTTTTATACTTTGATGCTTCTGCTTGTAAAGATTCAAAAGTCCATTTCCTTCGTATAGATTTAGTTCTTTTCAGTTCTTTCTTTATCGGCATTGAGGAAAGCATATGTAAACAAACTGTATCAAGCAATTTATTCTTTCGTGCATAATTATAAGCAGAATAACAGTTTTGAGCAAACTCCTTTCTTGTGTTATATTTTAAAGCCTCAGTTTTTACCTTTTCGAGATTCCATTGTATTGGTTCTGCAGTTTGAGAAACCATATGAGCCGATACCTCATCATACCAACCATTTCTTACAGCACTTGCATATGCGCCACTATATTTTTTTATAAACTCAGCTTTTGTTTTACAACTCTTTCCAGCTTTTAGGCATTGTTCTTTTGTCCATTTTATAGGCTTAACAGGTGAAGTCATGTGTGCAGAGACTTCATCATACCAACCATTTTTTACAGAACTACTATAAGCACCATAATACCTCGTTATAAACTCACTTCTTGTCTGACATTTTTTCCCAGCCTCTAAGCAACGTTCTTTTGTCCAAAATAGAATTTTGCCACCTAATGCACCCGTTTTTGCCTTATTTAGAATATTCCAACCTTTATCTATATAGGATTGTAAAAATGAATTTTCTAATTTCTGTGCAACAACCTTATCCGTGTATTCGTTTAATATAATTGCTATTGGCTGTAAATTACTGTCTTTTATATGTCGAAATACTGGAGATTTACTACTACTTAAATGATCTTTCTTCCTACGACTAAAGTTATCAGTCAACCCTACATACACATAATTATCAGAGAATTCGAAAGCATATATACATCGCTTGAAAAGATTTCCAATCACCTCCATATGAGAACAAATCTCATCCAACCAATTATTCTTGCTTGCTGCAGCCCAAGCACCTGAAGCAAATTCCTGAAAGTCTTTTCGATTAGTGTATTTAAGAGCTTCTTGATGACAGGTTTCTTTATTCCATATATTATATTTTCTTCGTATTTCCATATGTGAACAAATTTCATCCAGCCAGCCTTTTTTACATGCAGCAGTCCATGCTCCAACCGCATATTTAGCAAAATCACTTCTATTATTGTATTTTAAAGCTTCCTTCCTACAACTTTCTTTATCCCATTTATGCTGCCATTTTACAACCATATGTTTGCAAATTTCATCTAACCATCCTTTTTTCAAGGCAGCAGTATATGCGCCATTACTTTGCTTAGAAAATTCTGTACGGTTAGAATATTTCAATGCTTCTAATCTACATTTTTCTTTATTCCAATATCCACACGGAATAGAACGACCTGGCATATGTTTGCAAATATCATCAATCCAACCATTTTTTAAACTACTGTTATAAGCAGAATAATATTTCTTGCTAAACTCATAACGCGATGAACACAAAGCAGCAACTTTGGCACAATTATTCTTGTCATTCCAATATCCTTTCGGTTTCATATTCTCTTTAATCATAAATAAAACAGTTGGTTAGAAAAGAAGCTTTTAAGAACCACAAAGTTACGTTATTTAATCTATAAGACAAACCCTCAATATAAATTATTAAAATACCAATTAATACGTAAAAGCTATAAATATTTTACTTTATACCTTTCTGAACCTATGATAAGTAAATGTCACCACCAAAGAGAATCTTGATTTCCTGTACTGTTCAGCCATGAAGTATGCGCAGCTCCTGAATGTGGAGCTGCCATACCATCCTGTAGGCATGACTTCCACAAGAGAAAAAATATGCCAGCTATATAATGCGCTGGATTCCATAGTATCCCATCATGTGAATCTGGAACTTATTGGTGACAGGTTCCAGTTCTGTATCTATCATTTCCATGAATGCCTTGATTACACCCTGTTTCTGATACCGATAGATTTTACAGAAAGACTGAAAGGTGAAATCAAAAGGATCACACTGGAGTTCATCAGAAGGTTCATCAAGTATCACAGGATGATGGATATAACCGATACCCCTTATTTTGAGATGTCGGAAGTCTGTATCGATTATGTGGACTTTGAACAGCTCGATGAGGAAGAGAAAAAGGATTTGTACAGAAAGGAAAAGCTTTTCAGGTCATATGAGAAAGGGAAAATCCACAGGAAACTGTGCCGGATGCACTCCAGGGCTTTCTGTAGGAATCTGGAAGAACATATACGCAACTGTAATCCTTCCAGCAATAAGGAAAAAAGACTTTTGGAACTGATTACTGAAGGGATGTCCCTGATTGCAAAAGACAGTCCTCATATCTTGAATTATGATTATGACTATGCAAGCGAAAAGGAAAGGGATTTCGAACCGCCACCGCTCGAATATCAGATTCTGCTTACCTATTCCATTACGGATACGGTTACCAAAGATATGGAAAGTTGTTTCAGTACCGACTGTCAGGAAACATATAACCAGACTCCCGTATCATTTACATTCATCACACCGGAAACAGAGGAACTTTTCAAACCGGACAACTATCCGGAGCGTTTCTCCAGTTGGTTTGAGAAATTTGTAGAACATGTTACCTATAATTTATAAACATCATGAATGAACTGACCCAAAATATTCAAAAAATGATGGTGCCGAAGGCGGCTATCATAGCCTACAAGTATGAAGACAGAAGAAATTTTGATACCAGGTACTTCATAGAATTGCGTCCCATCGGAAAAAACGGACAGATGGGAGCAGGTATCCCCGTCACATACGAATTCATGAATACCCTGCTGGAATCCTATACGGAAGAAATGAGCGGGATACCGGCAGGCAGAGTCCCCGAAAACATGCTGGCCTGCAATCCAAGAAAAGGACAGGAAGAATATATCTGGTACAATCCGCCCGGAAAGAGACAGATGTTCTTTCACAAGGATCTCAATATACAGGACGGCATGTTCAACCTGCCGGGAATTGTCTACCATGTAAGAAACGGAAGCATGGACGTATTTGCCTTCAAGGGAATACGTCCGGTGGAAACGACACCGCTATTCCGTGCCCCGTTCTTCAACGTGACCGGATCAAGTGTCTGTCTTGGCAGCAGTTCTCTGGAAAAGCCACAGAACCCGACTTTCCTTTCCCTGCTGGAATACTGGGAAAAACGGTTCTGGCTGACTGAATTCTCCCATCTGGGAGGAAATGTGAATCCTACAGTTTCAAATCTTGTCATCGTTACCGAGAACATAAGAAACAATCCGTTCGACATGAACGAACTCAAGCCCATGAATAAAAAACTTAAAGACATACTTCCATGAAAAAGATACATTTTACCGACCGCTACCTGCTCAATCCGCGTCATCCGGTAACGGTATTCGTCATCGGAGCAGGAGGTACCGGCTCACAAGTGATAACCAATCTTGCACGCATGAGCATGGCACTTCAGGCATTGGGCCATCCCGGACTGCATGTCACCGTATTCGATCCCGACACAGTAAGCCAGGCCAATATAGGACGTCAGCTTTTCAGTGAGACGGAACTGGGACTGAACAAGGCCGTATCACTTGTCACACGCATCAACCGTTTCTTCGGATACGCATGGACTGCCAAACCGCAATGCTTCCCCACCAGGAACTTTTCTGACAATAGTACAGCCAATATCATCATAACCTGTACGGACAATATACGCTCACGTCTTACGCTTTGGAAGTTCCTGAAGAAAGTCCGCAAAGAAAACTTCAGTGACCATTCGGCTCCCATATACTGGATGGATTTCGGGAACAGCCAGACAAAAGGACAGGTCATCATCGGAACGGTACGTGAGAAAGTTCTCCAACCTTCTTCACAGGAATATATTCCCATGCCTAAAATGAATGTCATCACCGAGGAAGTGGACTATGCAAAAATCAAGGAAAAGGAATCGGGGCCGAGCTGTTCTCTGGCGGAAGCTTTGGAAAAACAGGATTTGTTCATTAACTCCACACTGGCACATATCGGATGTGACATATTATGGAGAATGTTCAAGGAAGGAAAAACACTGTATCGCGGTGCCTATGTCAATCTGGAGACATTGAAAGTGACCGCAATCCCGGTATAATGCATAAGTGACCGTATGTATCATCTTTCCATCAGAATACGGTCACTTAGTCTATTTGCTACTTATTATTTACTACGTTCTTACCACGCTGAAGCAGGAAACTCTGTATCTCTGAGGCGAGATAGAATGATTTCCCGTTCTTTTCCACCGAGTAATATTTAATCTTGCCCTCTTGCCTGTAACGTGCTAGGGTTCTTTGTGACACACCAAGGAGCTCTGCCAAATCCACATTATCAAGCAGTCTGTCTCCGTTCATACATTCCTTCAAACGGTTCATCTGGTCCAGTTTCTTTTCAATGCGGGCAAATCCCTCTACCATTGTACCTATCAGTTTTTCGAGTATCTCATTATCTATGTATGACATAATTCCAATCTTATTAAGTGAATAAATCGATACTCCCGTTGTGCGCACTCTAAGAGTATGTACTTATAATAGTGAAAATAGTATGCCACATAGTTCATATTTATTTAATATTACTGCTTAACTGCTGATAATCCAAAACATACAGAATAATGTCTAAATATTAGTGTAAACCAAAAGTGTAAACTATATAATACGGAAATCAAGTATCGGTTAACATGATTAACTTCCATGACATCTAATGAATTTTGATGCTATCTGATGAAGCAATCAAACATAATATATATTGCTGCAATTACCTTTATCCCAACAATCCTAAAATACCAAATATGGAAATAGTTAATATTGAAGCAAAAACATTTCAAGAAATGCTAGATGCATTATTTGATCTAGAAAAAGAATTCAAATTATTGCGAAATCAACACCCTAATTGTCAGCTAAATGAATGGTTAGATAATCAAGAAGTATGCGAAATACTAAATATTTCACTCAGAACATTACAGTACTTAAAGAACCGTGGAAATATTACATTCACTCAGATTGGCCGCAAAACGTACTATCATAGACAAGAAGTCATGAACCTAATTAAGGAACAGCAATATGGGAAAAATACTGACAAAGAATGATAAAGAAATCATCGATTTCTTTAACCGAATCCAAGATTTAAAGAAGATTTTAAAATCACTTAAAACTGATCAATTGAGAAGTCTCCAAAATGAACAGTATATAACAGACTCTGAACTTGCGGAAAAATTAAAACTTTCAAAACGTACTTTATCCGAATACAGGTGTACTGGAATATTACCTTATTATCAAATTGGTAAAAAAATTCTTTATAAAGAAAGTGATATTGAAGAGTTATTAGCTAAGAACCGGACAAACATATTCGGCACCCATTTTAACTGATAAATTTAAAATCACAAGAAGGAATAGCTTGTAAACAATTCCTTCTTGTGCCTCTTTTTTCATTGTCTAAAGCTCCGTTCAACATTTTCCATATCATTCAATATGGACTGATCCAGAACTTTCGCATAGTGTCTTGTCATATTAAGATTGGCATGTCCAAGGATCTTTGCAACATTCTCCATCGAAACTCTATTTGCCAAAAAGACTACTGTAGCAGCTGTATGCCGTGCAACATGTGTTGTTAATTTCTTCTTTATACCACAAATATCAGCTATTTCTTTCAAATATGCATTGGTTTTCTGATTACTGGAGACCGGCAATAACAACCCCTTAGCATTTGTTGATGCAAAATCCTTATACTTTTCTAGAATTTCTTTTGCAGCACTAAGCAAAGGAATGTTACACATTTCCTTCGTTTTCTGTCTCATTTTTCGAATCCACATATTTCCCTGGGCATCTTTAATTAAATCCTCAGCAGTTAATTGAGAAACATCCACAAAAGCCAAACCCGTGAAGCAACAAAACACAAAAATATCACGAATACGCTCCAGTCTTGGTATCGTTATTTTCTTTTGTCTGATACGTTTCAATTCATCGTTAGATAAAAAATCTACATTAACTTCTTCAGCTTTAAAACGAAGTCCAAAAAAAGGATCTCTTTTAATCCAATCATTACCTATAGCTATACGTATTACTTTCCGGAAATTTTTTATATGCTTAAGAGCTGAATTATTCTGACACGACTTCTCGGTCTTTAAGAAAAATTCAAAATCTCTAACAAATTCCTGATTAATCTCGGGAAGGGGGATATCATCTTTACGATACCTCTGTTTAAGAAACTGCTTTAAATATAACAAAGTCGTATCAAATTTTCTAACCGTCCCTTCCACATATTCTTTACCAATAAGTGCACGACATTTATCATTGTGATCTTCGAAAACCTCCAACAACATCTTTACATCATTACCACAATATCTATTCATTATGGCATTTGCTGTAACTGGAGCAGACATGTCCAAAACTAATTCCCGATGTATCTGGTGTATTTTTAAACGGATAGCTTCAAGATAACTATTCAGTTCTTTTGCAACTCTGTCTTTTCCAAGAGCACATCCTTTAGCTGGACTCCAACGATTAACCAAGATACTGCGTTTAATTCGGATTTCTGCTATTTGCTTATTCAATGTCAAACGCAAACAAATTGGTGCTTCACCATTTTTTAGAAGTTTTGTCTTCTTAATAAAGAACAAAATGCTCATTGTTTCTCTTTCTTCTCTTGCCATAAACCAATTTCTTTTGTTTCTACAAATTTAATTTATTTACCACAAGATGAATTCATGCAAAACACTGATAAATAATGAAATAGAATCATATCCGTGGGACTTTTTTAGGGGCTAAAAAAAGTCCCACGGATAAGTCCTTTCTTTCTTTCCGAAAACCACCTTATTCTGCATAGTAAAAAACAAAAAAGTTCTGAAAATCAATTGATTTTCAGAACTTTTCTACTTTTTGCACTAATTTGTTGTACACCCTCAGGGATTCGAACCCTGGACCCACTGATTAAGAGTCAGTTGCTCTACCAACTGAGCTAAGAGTGC
>OBKR01000070.1_pt1 | contig 125968 bp, 88 predicted proteins | sample 1518991 | NCBI WGS metagenome assembly OBKR01 (sample SAMEA2452117, study PRJEB22498) | human gut metagenome | biome: human feces; feature: human gut; material: feces | place: Australia | collected 2012
AAGGATAGGCTTTAAGCCTGTCCTTTTTCTTTTGGTAGTCGGTAGTCCGTTTTAACGAATTTTCCTTATATATACATGTAATGCGAGGGAGCGACGAGATTGCGCTTTGAGTCCCTTTACTTTTTGGAAAAATCTTTTCAGTTTTTACGAACTACCAGTACTACCAGATAGCCAAAAGCCTTGCAAATCAAGGCCTTTCTTCGGTAGCAGGCTCAGTAGCAGATGGCTCGGGCTCGACTACCTCGACTGCCACGGAGACCCGCAGGAGCTGTCCTTCGGGGACGAAGGCCTTGATTTGCTTTACAAAGCTCGCCGCATTGAAGGCTCCGGAGAAGCAGAACGAGAAGTTCTCCAAAGTTATTTTTTTTTGTCGGCGCATTCGCGCTGATACCGTAGTCCTCTCGGAATCTCTCGAGGTCGTCCTTCGTAGGTTGAAAACCTCGCTTGAAGGAAAAGCCTCTCTTGCTCAGGTAAACGCCGACCGCGCCGGCGTTCGCGCCCATAAGCTCGGCGAGAGCCGAAGGCCCGACGCGGTACTTGTCAAGGATGTTCTGCACGTAGCTCTTCTGCAAGCCCTCGGGAAGGGCCTTGAACTCTGCGTATGTGATACGCTTTTTCAGGTTGAGCGTGTAAGTAGGACCGCTCATTTCTCTCATCTCCTTTGCCGTGTATTGCGGTAGGCGGCAACCGCTATGCCGAGGGCGCTTCTTAGCACTCCGGGCTGTTATCGCCTTTTCTCGTACATCTTCTTTGAAGAGGTACTCTTCGTCTCTCATATAAACCTCCCCGGGCAAGCCCCAAACCTCCCGTATCGCGTTTTAGCTCAGGGGCCCTTAGATTTACCCTCTGAAAACTTTGGACGCGATACGGGCTGTTCTGGAGTCCTTTTAGTCAGCCCTCTCCATAGCGACCTCGCAGATACCGCAAATGAGGCTGAGGTCGGCAGTCGTTTTAACTTCCTGCCCGCAGACCGGGCAAACATAGCGGTGAGGCTTTTCGCGTTCGGCCTTTGCTTTCTCCTCAGGCATAACGCGGGCGAACGGGACCTCAAGTACGAAGCCGTTATCTTCGAGCGTCTTCTTGAAGGCCTCGGTCGGATTCGTGTGGGAGAAGCCCACCGTGCGGTCATAACCGATTTCAAGGTCTCTCGCCTCAGCCTCGGCCTTGAAGGTCTTGTTGTGGTAGCGGCCCTTCTGGCAAGTGTCCTGAATCTCATTCACAAGGCAGTAAAGATGGACCATCTCATGACACATCGTCGCGGCCGTATTAGCAGACGGGCGATTGAGGAACTCGGCGCCGATGTTGATTTCATACTGGCCGTCGCTCTCGCTCTTCCAAATCTTCTTAGTAGAGCAGTGACCATAAGCCTTAGGGGTAGACTGAACGGTGATAACCGGTTTCGGCAGCGCGTTGTCGAAGTAGACGCGATTCAGAATGTCGAACAGGCTCTCGAGCTTAGTCACAACGTCCGACATTTTCATGGGCTCGTCGTGGTTAGTCTCGGGCTCAGCAACCTCATTGACTGGGGCCTCAGCAGTCTCAGGCTCCTCGTAAAGCTTCCAGCGACGGTCATAGCTTGCAGCGGCCATGATACTCGGCTCGGCGTTAGGCTCGTCCACGGGAACGGAGTGAATCTTGCGATTCTCCTCGTCAATGCTCACGACCAGACGGACCTCGTTGGTCTCCTTGTTGATAATCTTCTTGTTAGTGATAATGCTCATGTCTTTCATTGTATTTGCCTCCTTTGTAATTCCCAGTGCTTTCCAGCTGACAATTATTATTTTACCGTGTTTGGTAAGAAAAGGGAGCGCGTAAAACTGCCGGGATTCTGCGAACTTTTCGTTGCAGTTCTACCGCTTTTGGTAAGTAGTCAAGTCTCGGACTGCGGCGTCAAACTTTTCAAGGACCATATCGAGGTCCGTTCCGTTAAAGCACGCAAAGCCTTCGTCAGCGTCAAAGATGGCTTGATTGAAGTCTTTACGCCGCGCGTCATGGTGAGGACTGTCCACGGTAAGGCGTTTGATGAAGGCCTTTCTCAGTTCCTTATACATCGCTTTCCTCCTTATCCGGCTTTGTCAGGTCTTCAGGCTGGCAGTCAAGAGCAGTGGCCAGCTTGAGAGCCGTTTTAAGCGTGATATTCTCAGGCTTGATGATACCGACCTCAATGTCACGGATTTTCTGATAGCGGATTCCACTGACTTTTGCCAGCTCGGTGCGGCTGTAGCCTTTCGCAAGCCGCAAATCTTTAAGTCCCAAAGTGTCATTCTCCTTTCACCGCGGGGCACAAGGCCCCGCGGATTCACAGATTGATGATTAAATATAGAAGCCGAAGCAAACGCCGCTGGCGTCGTTGGCGCCGTTAAGGTCCGCGCCGCCGCCGCCGCCCACACCGCAGAAGCTGCCGGAGCCGCTCCCATAAGGAGAACGCTCCCACCACCAGTCCGCATTTCCGTCCTCGTCGACCTTGATACGGTTACGGCGGTCCTTGAAGTACTCGAACTGGAAGCCACGGTCAGGGTCATTCTCGGTCCAGTCATGCTCGCCGAAGACCTCCATCTCGGAGAAGAGCCAGAGCTTGTCCTCCTCTTCGCCGAACTTACGGGGCTTGATGACCCCGACGAGCTCGTCAGGGAGCAGCGCGAGAACTTCGCTGTTGAGCCAGTGGCGCATACCGCAAGCGAGCCAGCCTCCCTTGTTGGTCCAGTCTTCATTCATGCGGTGGTAGCCGAGCAGATTCTTCAGCCCGATAACGCCGTCGTCCATGACGACGAACACGACCTCGCGACCGTCCTTAAGAGTTTCGGCGATTTCGTCGCCGACCTTGAGTGTACCCGGATTCGCCCAGTTGAAGGCACGGGTCTCTTTCGTTGTGATAGTTGCCATAATAAAAACCTCCTGAAAAATATATTTGCTTATAAGAGCGTTCCGCCCTTGAGAAGCCTTCTGATAGTCCACACATCGGAGCAGTACATCGGTGTAAACCAGTAGTTCTCCAATGCGTCGTCCGAGCGCATGGGCTCGGTAAGCGAGTTACCTACCTTGATATAACCGGCGACGCCGAGAAGCGAAAGCTGGATATAACACATATAAGCCACGGTGTAATCAACGTCCTGTGCGGTCACGAGAATATGATTCTGCCAGTTCAGACCCGCCTTGCTTATCTGCTTAGCTGTGGCATGAACACCGGCAATCAGAGTAGCGCCGGCGCCGCAAGCACAGTCGTTAATTGAGACATAGCCTTTCGCCTCGATAGTCGGCAGCACGTTGCCGCAAGTCATTTCCGCCAGCATTCGGCAAACATCGTAGGGCGTAAAGAACTGCCCGCCGGAGTCATTGCCGAGGTTAAGCGCCATGAAGATACTTCCGAGGAAGTCCTGCTCTGGATTCTTCTCGAGAGCAAGGACCACTTCTGCAGCGAGCTGAGGAAAAATCTCTTGCTCCTTCTTGTTGTACTTCTGAATCCGCTTGAGGTAGAGCTCTTCACGTTTTTCAAAGTGAGGCTTGTCGACTGCGTTCGAGATAGCGCAAGCGTACATCGTAACGAAGTCCTGCCAGACCTCCCATGGAGTCCAGCGGTATGTAAGCTCTCGGAAGAGCTTTACAAAAGGTTGGTCGTCGGTCTTTCCGACTCTTTTTGCCATTAAGTTGCCTCCTTTAATAAAGTAGTGTGCTAAAGTAATCAGCTCGAAAGAAACGCCCTTGCGGGCGAATCTTTCTCAGACGATATTGACCTCGTAAATGAGGTAGTCGGTGAAGTCTGCCGTGCGGTAAAGGTACGGCGAGATTTGCTGTGGACGGTCGGAACGGCTCTCAACAAAGGCCTGCGCCTTTTCTAAGGTTGAGTAGCCTTCCTGACTGACTTTCCCGAGGCTCGCCTCGGGAATCACTTGAACGATGTAAACTTTCATACTATTACCTCCTTGTATTATTTATTATGCCGCGTTTTACTGATTTCGGGAGCGCGTAAAACCGCCGGGATTCTGTAAACTTTCCGTTGCGGTTTTACCACTTTCAGTCAATCACGCAACCACCTTGCAACGCGTGAGAACAGTCTGCTTGACGCCATTCCGTTCGTTGTGAGCTTTGATTGTGGCCTTGAGGGTCATACGCTCTTGAAGCTCAATAGGTCGAGACGCGTACCAGATAAAGACGTTTCCTGCCTCGTCAGCGAACTTATAAAGATAGGTGGTACCGAAATCGTTATACCATGAGGTGAGAAGCACTGCAGCAGTCAAGTTGAGGGTCAGACGAGTACCCACTTCTCCAACATACGCCGAAGTATTTTCCGTGTTTGTTCTCTGTTCTTCCCGGGCTTTACGCTCCATATAATGCTCATACGCGAGAGGCATGTATGCCAGCCGGCCGACCTGCTTAGCCGTTACATATTCGCCCTTAGCAAATACAGAGCAATTACGCTCGAGGTCACTTGCAGAGTCAAAGTCAATGCCAAGCAGCCAGCTATTGATAAGCTCGGCCTGCGACATTGCTTTGTCAGAGGCGGCTACTTGCTCGCGGAGCTTATCAAGAACAACTTCCCGCGTGCTATCCTGCTCGTCGCTTTTGCGGTAGCCGTATTCCTGAATTGCGTCATAAGCGCAGGCGAGAATCTGGCGGACTTCAAACATTTGCGCACCCCGGCGAGTATTCCAGTCAGTCATAGAGCAATCAAGGTCCTCTGGAAAGAGGTCTCTCACTTCGGCCCAGAGAGCGGCAGTCGCCGGGCTGATTCCGGTGTAGTCATGCAGGCAAGCACGTCCGACCTGTCGAGTATCGCCCTCGGCGTTCTCAATGAAGAAGGTAACGGCGCGCCGGCGATTCGTGTTGCAATGGTCGCAATGAGGAGTTGCGGTAAACCACTCAGAGCGGGCTTTCTGCTTACCGAAGCAGCTTACGACATTTCCCTTGTCCCCGTGCTCGACCTTAGCGAGAACAGTCCAGCCGTTCGCCTTGATAAGCTCTTCGCAAGCAATATCAAAATCAACGGCAGCGACCTTGTAGGAGCCGGCTTTGTGCGAGAAGTCGTCGAAGACGTTAACCGTCTCGGGGTGTTCGTCGGAAACGGTGTAAGAGAACGGAACATTATAGCGAGTAGCCTTTTTAGCGAGCTTATCAAGGCGCTTGCTGACTTCTTCAGCCTTATCTGCGTAAACAGTAAAAATCATAATCGTTACCTCCTTAGGGTTTACTTTCTTACCTGAATGCGATATAATATATGAACACTCTCGAGCTCAGCCGGTCTTGTGACCGGCCAAGCTCTCGAGCGGACGAGGTTAGTCGTCAGTTACGTATTCAAGGTACTCGGTGTCGGTCGCGAAGAGCATGTACTCTCCGTTTACCAAGCCCATGAATCCGTAGTCGGTGTGGTAGCCGTCCATGATTGACCTCCTTTCTGAGCTCTCGTTGTTCCAGCAACGGGGACTCTTTTCTTTGTCAAGGTTTTCCCCTTGACAATTATTATTTTACCGTGTTTGGTAAGAAAAGGGAGCGCGCAAAACTGCCGGGATTCTGCGAACTTTCTGTTGCATTTCTACCGCAAATAGTAAAAGGCCGGAGCCGTCCCACGAAGGAACGACTCCGGCCTTATCTCTTAGGCGAGCTGATTTACTTTTTTCTGTACGACGGCGTAGTCATACCCAGCGGCCTCAAGCCGCTTTTTACGCTCCGCACCGTTGCCCCACTTGCCTTGCAGGACCTCCCGAGCGAGCTCGTCTACCGACTTGTCCGCGCCCTCCTCAGTAGTGATGAAGGCCGAAAAGCCCGCGGCTTGCAGCTTCTTCATCATAGCCTCCGCGTTCGCCTTGACCTTGAAGGCCCCGACCTGAATCTTGTAGAGGTCTCCGACCTTCACCATATAGGTGTCGAAGCCTTTCGCCTTGACCTTAGCCAGCATGGCGTCTGCATTTGTCTTAGACTTAAAAGCGCCCGTCTGGACGCGATACAAGCCCCCAGACGGCTTTTCAGGCGCAGGCTTGATATTTGTACTCCCAAGGCGTTTGTTGACCTCAGAGGCAATCTGGGCGTGCCGTTCGTAGAGGTATGTACCGGGACAGCTCTTATTCGCGTAGTCTCGGTGCACGGTCATGTTGCAGCCGTTCTTGTGATTCACGCGGTCGGCCTTATTTGTGGACCATACAAGCTCCTTGATACCGTTTCGCTTACAAATATCAACGAGCAGGTCGATGAGTGCGGCATAGGCCTTTGCATTGACTGCGTAAGGCTCTTTGGTGTCACTGGCGACCTCAATCGTGATTGCGCGATTGTCGTTCGCCGCGTTCGAGGAGCACCACGAGCGGTCTTTCTCCTCGACGTACATGCCGATACGGCCGTCGTACCCGATACCGTAGTTGCTGGACGCCTGCCGGGAAGTAGGGGCGAACACGTTACCGAGGGTTTCGACCGAGCATTGACCGACCACGCAATGGATAGTTACGGTATCGATTTTGTGGTTACGGGGGCTCGATTTATTCGGCGAGATTTTTGTATAGCTTACGAGCGGGCTGTTACTCATTCTCAATACCTCCTTCTGTCTTAGCGTTCAGGATAGCCACGAACTTAGTAAAGGCCTCCTTGATGTACTTGCAGGCCACGAGCAGCACGGCGCCGATAATAATGAGGTCCGCGAAGAGGTCGGAATACTCCTCGGGAATCGCCCAGCCGACTTGATTTGCGAATAGGGGCAGAGTCGTGATTGCCGTGCAAAGCAGCGTCAGCCCGACCACGAAGGTCAGAATCTTGAGACCGCTCGCAATGAGCTTGTCCTTGTCAAAGGACTCATGCAGAATCTTGATGTTGTACCAGAGCGAAAAGGCAACATTCGCGAGGTACGCGGCGAGGAAGATAAGCATGGCCCAGCCGATGTTGATAAGGTTTTGCAGTACGCTTTCTAACATGGTTTTAGTCCTCCTTTGAATCATTGTATATATCAGGCCCGTACTTCTTACGGAGCTTGATTCGGTTTTCGGCTTTCGCCTTACTGTAGTAGAAGCCGGTCGCGGTAGCGAGCTCGGCGAAGATGGCGGGGATAAGGTACGCAAGCGGCGAAGTGTCGCCGGTTTTCCAAACAATGGCCAAAGTAAAGACCGTTACGACTCCCGTAGCGGTCCCGACAATGGCGATTATGATTTTGGAAAACTCTCGTTTCTTAGCTCTCATCAGGCGGCGAGACCGGCAGCTCTAAGAACTTGTTATGGAGGTCGTCCATAACACCGTTCACGCCGAGGGAGTGGTACTGCTTCCAGCAGTTCTCGAAGTTTTCCCGGGCGTAGATAGGAGCGAAGCCGCGTTCCTCCCATTTGTTGTAGTCGCTAATCATCTGCGACCTGAGCAAGGCTTGCAGTCCCGCCTTTACCGCAGCCGTGTCCAGAGCGTTCTTCTTGACGAGGGAGTGCAGATACTTGAAGATGGCCGCAATGAGCGCAGGCACGCCCAAAAGGCAGAGCCATTGATAAACCGTCATTCAGTAACCTCCTCCCAGCCGTAGACCCCCGGCTCCCAAACATTATTTGCGGCAGTACTTACCCAGTGCTTGCCGTTGTGCGCAACCTTATCGCCGAGCGCGTAGGCGTCATGCGCGCCGAGGGGCTGAGACCATTCGGGGTACTCGGCCGTAGGGTCTCCGATTTCCTTCCAAAGACTTGCAGTAGCCGGCGGCGTCCAATCTGCTTGCGAGCTGTGCGCTTGTACGCAGCGGTACAGTTTTCCTTTGTAAGAGCAAATCGCCTTGACCGCATAAGCTACCGGGTATGCCCATTCTGAAAACTGCTCGGCGTGTTCCGTGAGAGTCGCGTCGTCGAGCTGTTCTGTCTCTGCCATTTTCACGAAAACAAGACTCGCGAGCTCCGGAGCCCGTGCTTTTGCGAGGGCGGTCAGATTCGCCTCAGTCGTGTAGAACTCCCCAGCATGATAGAAGTAGAAGCCGGCGACAACTTCTGCGGGAACACTCTCGACCTCAACGAGAGTATGCCGGTCGCAGAGATACCCGACCTGCTGAGTAGGCCAGAAGGTGTTGGAGTCGTTCGAGTAAATCGCGTCGGCTTTGTCCTGCTCGCTGAGAACGACGACGCCGTTTGCCTGCTTGCGAACATAACAGGGGTGCTCGCAGATTTCGACAATGAGATTTGCCGAGTTTGTGATTAAGTACATAGCGCTTTCCTCCATTCGATTTTATTATTCGGGTGGAATCCGAACAGTTTCTTAAAATATAGGTCCATGCGCTCGACGGCGTGGAAGCTGTTTCCTCGCTTCATGTGTCCGCGCCAGCTCTCATAGGCGCTGCAAATATCCGAGAGCGGAAATACGCGCCGGACGAACTTGCCGGCGATTTTTACGACTCTGCCCTCGATATTCCAGCGTTTGAACTTCTTGAGTTTGCGCCGGATTTTCTTGATACTCTCAAAGCTCATTTTGCGAAGGACCTTCCCGGTCTCCGTCAGCTTGAAGCGGATTTGCAGGAACTTGAAGCCCTCGCTGAGCTTCTTGATTTTTGTCTTCTTCGTATTAAGAATAATGCCGAGAGAGTCACAGACCTCTTTCATGCGAGTAAGACACTCTTTGAGGTATTCCTTGCTCGGATGAATCAGATAGCCGTCGTCCATATATCTGGCGTAGCCTTTAACGCCGAGCTTTTCCTTGATGAAGTGGTCAAGCTTGTTCGGCAGCATAAGAGCGGCAGTCTGCGAGATTTGACTTCCGAGCCCGTAACCGATGGGACCGAAGTTATCGAGGCACTCGTTCGCGAGAGCCCTGATTCTCACATCATGCACGCGCTTTGCCAGCTCACGGCTGACAGGCCAATGCTGTGCGTTGGCGAAGTAGTTGGAAAAGTCAAAGAGAAGAACATAGCCCTCCCGCCCATACTTCCTATAATGTCTTTGCAGGTGACAGGAAAGGCGGTTGAGAGCGAAGTCGATTCCTTTGTTCTCGGTACTTGCGCCGTTGTCATAGATGAATGACGGTTTTAAGGTCGGGTTGATGACCTTGTCGCAGAGCGTTCTCTGCACGACGCGCTCGCTGATATGAATGCTCCTGATGTGCCGCATTTTTCCTCGGTCGTAGAGGTCGAACTCAATAAAGCCTCGGCTCTTATACGTTCCGTCAAGAAGCGCGCGGCGAGTTGCGGCCGTATTCGTTACGAGATTGAAGCGGTAAGTCTGCGTGGAGCTTTTCCAGCTAACGCCGCGGCAGCAGATATGCCCGGATTGATATAGATTTTCATAAGAAAAGACGTCCTCAAAATCTCCGCAGGACTTGCTGAGAGCGAGACGTCTTTCTTGCCGTTTCTTGACTCGCCTCTGATAGCGAGCCTCGTGTCTTTCTTCGCTTGTCATTAAAAATTGTCCCCTTTGTACAGTGTTGCACGCGTAAAAGTAACTGCATAGTAGTACCGCCCATGAAACACGGTCCGCGTAAACTGTGCCATGCAAGCAGCGTCCGAGCGACTACATCAAAGGAGTGTTTTAGCCAAAAGGCAGGGTACGAGTCATCCTTCCATAAAGGTACTGATTTCAGCAGTTTCTCGCTTACTACGTCGGACCTGATTCCTTATGGAATCCGAAGCAAACGCCGTTGGTGTTGTTGGCGTTGTTATTGTTCGCGTTGCCGCTGCTGTTCACATTGCAGAAGTTGTTGGAGTTGCTCCCATTAGGAGAACGCTCCCACCACCAGTTCGCAGGACAAGACAACAGTATCATGACAGGACCCATATATCGGTTAGGGCAGATTCTTAAATCGTTCCTTATCCGATTTCTTTACGCCGGAAATTAGCTTAGCTTCCTCACTGATGAGGGAAGCCCACTCCTCGAGAGAATTATCGAGCCAGCGCAGCTTTTCAGGATTTTGCTTGAGCAGGTCTGCCATAATTCCGAGCTGACCGATAAGCGCCTGAAGCGTGGCGTTTGCCTCGATAAGGTGGTCCCGCCGAAGCTGCGCCTCGTGCTGATTTCCGGGAAAAACGCTGTTCGCCATTTTGACCTCGTTGTAGACCGTATCGGCGAGTGCGCTTAGCTCCTGAGCGCCGTAGAAGGTGTACCTCTTCGGCATTTTCAGGCAGCATTTTCTTGTATGCACGGCGAGCTTACGCGCAGTCTCTACGAACTGGACCGAGCTGTCTCCTCGCAGTGCTTTGTAAACTGACATAGTTAGCTTTTACCTCCTACCGGGGCCACAAGGGCCCCGGATTGACTAAAGATAGTAGATTAAACACAGAAGCCGAAGCAAACGCCGCCGGCGTAGTTGGCGCTGCTAACGCTCGCGTAGCCGCTGCTGTCCACACCGCAGAAGTGGTCGGAGTTGCCCCCATAAGGAGAACGCTCCCACCACCAGTACGCAGACCCGGAGCCGTTGGAGAGGTATTTGATTCTGTTCGTGGCGGTAGCAAAGTAGCTGTACTGCGAGCCCTCACCAGCTTTCGAGTAGGTAGTCGAGCCGAAAATCTCAATCTCAGAGAAGAGGAAGAGCTTCATCGAGTTTGTGTTGATAGTCGAGCTCTGACTGCCTGCGGAGGTCTTCTTGTTGACGCTCTTAAGTACTGCTCGCAGGTCGGACGGCAGGGTCGGCAAAAGCGTGTTTTGCAGCCACGAGTACATTTCAGAGCCGGTAAAGCCACCGCTATTTGTATTCGAGGCATTCATTTGGCGCGTAGCTGCCATAAGGTTTTTCATGCCGAAGGTAATACCGGCTTTGCCGCCGCTTGCGAGGTCGTCATGATTGAAGCCCATAATTACGAGCGTCAGGGTCTCGCTTCCGACCGTGATGTCCTTCGTATCGCCGACAGACCAAAGCTGAGAAGCCTTGCCTGCAGCAGAGGCCTTAGCAATCTGCGCCCATGTGTTCTTAGAGAGCACACTGTTGAAGAACAGGCACTCAACGGAGTAGGTCTGTCCGGAGGTCGTGATTGCCACGCTCACGGGGTCGGTTGTCTCCCCGCTCTTCGTAGCGGTAACGGTATAGGTGCCGGACGCGGTAATCGTCAGAGAGAGCACACCACTCGTAGGCACCGTACCGGAAAAGGTCTTCGTACCGTTCGTGGCGGTAACGACAGCGCCGGGGTCCGAAGTTACTTTCAGCGTCGCCGAGAAGTAGGAGAGCGAGATTTTGTACTGCTTCACATCATCCACGATAACGCTCTCAGTCGCGGTCTGCCCGTCCTTTGTAGCTGTTACGACCCACGTACCGTACCCCGTCAGATTGAAGGTCACGGTACCGGTACTCGTAGCGGTCAAGGTCTTAGAGCCGCATTTGCAGGTAACGGAACTGCCGCTCGGAATTGTGGCAATAATCTGAGGCGGCACGCCGACCGTACCGAGCTGAGAGTCAGGAATCTTGCCGTCGTTTCCCAGAGTAGCTACACCGCCTGCCGTGCCTTTCTGAGAGGTAGGAATGTAATCGAGTGAAGGAATCTGTGCAACCGGGACCTTCTTATTCGCATCAAGGGACGCAACGCCACCCGCTGCGGCCTTCTGCGAAGTAGGAATATAGTCAAGCGAAGGAAGCTGCCCCGAAGGGACCTTGCCGTCAGCGCCCAGACTCGCAACGCCGCCCGCTGTGCCCTTTTGAGAAGAAGGGATGTAGTCCATAGCGGGAAGCTGCCCCGAAGGGACCTTACCGTCAGCGCCGAGGCTTGCGACGCCGCCCGCTGCGCCTTTCTGTGAAGCCGGGATATAGGACAGGCTCGGAAGCTGGCTCTCTTTCAGTTTGCCGGACTCGTCGAGGTCCGCCTTGTCCTTGAGTGCGGCGTCGATTTTATCCGCGTTCTCATTGAGGTCTGCAATGTCCGCGAAGTCTTCCGGCGCCGGCTTTTTCAGTTTGTAGTTGTCTGTGTAGGTAGCCATTAAGTAAGTACCTCCTCCTTCAAATCTTTCCACGTGAGCGGCTTGACCTCGCTCCATTTATAGGGCTTGACCTTAGCCCACGTGTTATAAAGAAGCTCTACCGTAAAGACCATGTTGTACGGCAGAATGCGCTCAAGTGTCTCAGAGATAATCGTCTCCTGCTTCTTGACGCCGAGCGCGACTTTCACATTGACGGTAAAGGTCGCCGTCGTGATAGTCAAAACATAGCCTCCCGCCCCGCAGAGAGACTCAAGCAGAGCGGCGAGGCTTTTCCTTGTGTAGGGAATATTTTCGTTGTACCGGCTGAGCAGCCGGAGCTTGCGGTCGTCAAGAGTATCAGTCGCGAAGGGCGTGATACCCAGCATTTTCTCCCGGCGGGCTACACCGTTCTCGGTAGCCTCGGAGATAAACTGGTCGTTCATGCAGTCCTCGCAGGCATCCCAGATGGCTTGTACCTCCGGGGTCTCAGCTTCCATGATTGCCCGCATTTCCTGTACGTCTTTCAGCACGTCGGGAAGATACTCTTTAAGGTTGATGGTCCTGATGTTGTTGAAGTTACGCATTTGTGAACGCCCCCCTTACGGCGACCGCGTCCTTATCGAGTGTGAGATTTCCCGCCTGACCGTTCAGGGTCGTGCCGGAAATATCAACGATACCGGCAAGCGCGAGAAGTCTCGACTCGATTTGCGATACACGGACAATCAGCCCCGCCTCTTTACTCCACGTCGAGTTGAGCTCGAGATAGTAGGCGTCAAGAGCGCTCTGAATGTACGGGAGGCACTCAGTCAAGTTCCAGCCCGAGGCAAAAGTCAGGGTCGTAGAGATATTGACAGTAGTACCTGCCGCGCCGACGACCGTAACCTCATGGTCGATAGGGGCAAGGCCGATACCATCGCCGCTGTTCTGCGTCGGGTCGATGGCCGTCTGCACAGTATTGATAAGGGTATCGGAAGGCGGCTGGTAATCGCTTCCCGTGATAACGAGCTTGACTGTTCCGGGGCCTTTCCACGCACGGTAGGGCTTGCACCCGCCGACGCCGGGCAGAGCCTCGGTAACTTCGATATACTGCCCGCGATTGAAGCCGTAGGACTGATTCTCAAAGCTGTTGAGGTAGCGCAGTCTCAGGGTCTCAGTCGCTTCTTCGTCTTCACCGTTGATAACGATACTCGTCAGCTCCGCGGTCGCGAGTCCCTCGATATACTCGATGGGGATAAGCTGACCGGTGTAGCCGTTCGGGTCCGCGCCGGCGGTCTCGCAGGTAAGGTAATACTTGAGAGACTCGATTTTCTCGGTCACGGCCCAGTTGTATTTATCGCAGGAGAAGCGCGTGCCGACAGGAATATCCATACTGAACTCACCGATACCCACGGCGCAGGTCGCCGGCAGAGGCGTGATACCGCGCTCAGCGCAGCGCATGATAAGGTAGTCTCTGCTCGCAGTGTCAGCAAAGGTCTCGTTAAGTACGGTATCGAGAGCCACATAAATCATGGCGCTCTCAAGGGAGTTCGGCGCAAGCGCGTCGAAAATAATCGAGCCCTCGCGCTTATCAAGGCTTGACGCTACGCGGGCGAGCTTCTCTTGAAGAATCGCCTCATAGGTTTTATCCTTATACATCGGTTTCCACCTCCAAATCGCCGAAAATGCTATGCACGGTAAAGGTGACGTGCACGGTCTTTTTTCCGGTCTCAAACTCGAAGCCGTCTACCGAGGTGACTCGGTCGTCCTGCAGTAGGGCCTCTGTAATGCAACGCTTAATCTCTGGAAGCGCATACTCTTTCGGCTGGCCGATAAGCTCGACGAGCTCAACGCCGTAGTTCCATGAGTAAATGAGATAGGCGTACCGCTCCGTGCTGAGAATCAGGTAAATAGCCTGCCTCAGCGACTCGAGCTCGTCTACCATGCCGCGAATGCGCCCATGCTCAATATCCAGAGCGTAAGTAAGACTCGGCTGAGTCTCGACCTCAAGCGTCAAAAGGTCGTCTTCTACTTTAGGTATCATTTTGGCGCCTCCACTCTGTCTAAGATAATAAACTTCTGGCCGCCGTCGGCCCGCAGGAGAAGCACTTGCTCACCGGTCTTTAGGGCAAGGTGTACCTTGTAGGCCTTTTTGCCCTTGTAGGCGTGCTTATGACTTGCGAACTCTGCGTAGCCGCTGCCGCCGGAAGTTTCTTCTGTCTGGTGGTCCACCGTCATATAAACGGTGAAGTCTCGCACCGCATTCGTCAAGATGAGCTGACTTGCAGTAAGTTCGAGCTTCTGGTCAACCTGCACCTTGAGCGGGGAGACACTCGTCACCTTACCGAGGATAAAGCCGAAGGGTTTGCCGGCGGCTACAGCCTCGACCGCGGCGCGCTTTACGTTTTCTAAAAAACCGTTCATATCAAGTGACAAATGTACCACCTCGCAATTTCAGGTCCATCAGGTGTTGCTCTTGCTTGAACTTGTGCGTCACCGACTCGACCAGTAGGTAGCTCTGGACGTTGATGTCTCCGAGCCCCAGCTTAACAATAACAGACGAGCCCGCCCGAACTCTCGTATCGCCGAGCGCGTCGGAGATAGAGAGCGAGCGGGTCTTTGTGTTGTAGAGCTTTAGGAGAGCCTCTGCCTTTGCCGCGCCGCTTGCAGAGAGCTCGACGGTATCGGTATATTGCAGAAGGCCCCACTTGTTGATATTCGAGCTATCCTTCGCAATGAAGATTTCGCGCTTGCCCGAATCCTTGTTCTCAAAAGTAATCTTGATTTGGTTGTAGGTCTGCTTGTCGATGGTGCTCGAATAGGAGTACTCGCCGATAGTGTCGGCGTCAATAAGCAGATTCAGCTTCATGCTCTCAATGTCCTGCAGCGTCAGCTTGCCGACTTTATCGTAGAGCACATAGAGCTTAGTTTTCGCCCGGAGCGTCTCGTCAAGCGCATTCTGGGCAATGTCAAAGAGCGTAGTGTTGTCCTCGGTCCTCGAGCCGATAATGTACCCCGTGTCCTCAAGCGCTCCCACGCTGAGGCCGAAGTCCTCGGCTATCATCTTGATAACGTCGCTCGCTTTCTTGTTCGAGTAGACATAGGTGTCCTTATTCTTGAAGTAGCGGAGCTGGTCGTAGGCGGTAACCTCGATAACGTTCGGCGTGCGGCCTGAGCGGCTCTTTGTAAAGACAAAGCCGTAAAACATGTCCGCCCCATCGACGGACAGCTTTACGGCGTCTCCTTCCTGAAAAGACAAGACGGAATCCTTTACCACGGAAAACTTGAGCTTTCCGGGAGAGCCTTTGCGGTCCCACGAAAGGCTGATACCTTCCTCAACGATGGGGTAGAGAATCGTGCTGCCGCTCTGAATGATTAAATCTACTTTACTCATGGAATCGTCAACACCTGCCCCGGGTAAATAAGGTTAGGATTCTTTATCTTGCCCTTATTCGCATTATAGATTTTTGTGTACTGCGCTCCGTTGCCGTAATACTTCTTCGCAATGTTCCAGAGACAATCGCCCTTCTTTACGGTATAGGATTTCGTCTTAGGCTTGCTCGAAGTCTCGCGCTTCTTCTCCTCCTTAATAGTCGGCTTGCGTGCAGCTGCCGCTGGTTTCGTAACCGTGACGGTCTTCGTCGCATAGTCGATATACTGCTTGAGCGTTACCGAAACGGTCACGTCAGGGCCTTTTGTGGCGTCCTCTGTGATGTTGTAGCTCTCAAGGCTTACTTTCATATTCGTGTCGAACAGAAGTCTCCCAGAGGGCGACACACGGCTCACGATGAAGCGGAACGGAGTCTTGCTTGTCATGTAGTTCTCGAAAACGCTGAGGTAGTAGTCAGGCTTGCGAAAGGAGTCCGCAAAAGAGTACTGCCCCAGCATAGGGAGAACAACGTCAAAGCTAATTTCGGTCAAGCCGGGAGAACGCAGAAAGTTTATATCGCCCTCATTGACAAGGGTAAGCGTTTTGTTGTTCCCCTTGATTTTGGTCGTCAGCTTCTGCGGCGTAACCGGTAGAAGCAGACTCCCGAAGTAAAAGCTATACATTATTCATGCACCCCCTCAGCAGCGACCTCGAGCGCTTCCGCGAAGCCCTCGGTCAGAGTATTCAGCACGCCGTCAAGGTCCATATCGGAGTCAATGCGGTTAGTCATGCCGGTCATATCGATTTTGACCTCAGCGGTCGTGAAGCGGTTGATTGCTTCCTGCTCCGCAAGGTCTCTCATATACTTCAGGTCCTCGGTCGTTTCCTTCAAGGACGCGGCCGCGCTTCCCGCGCTGTCGTTAATGCCGGCGGTGTCTGCGCCGATACCGTCGAGAGCGGTCTGCTCTGCGGAACTGTCCGCTGCGGCGTCAGCCTTTGCCTGAGCGTAAGCAGCCTGCAAAGCGTCGACAGAAGAATTGAGCTCGGCTTTCAGAGAGTCGATATGCGCGTCTCTTCCGGCCTTTGCACTGGCGAGCTTGCTCTCATACGCAGCAAGGTCTGCCGCACGAGCGGACTTTGCAGCCTCGTTTTCTGCGGCCGCAGTCGTTGCAAAGGTCACATGCTCAATGGCGTCGATACTCACGCCGGGGATTTTATTCAGCACCCCGATGAACTTATTGATAATATCGATAGCGCCGTTAATCATGTTTTGGAGAATCGTCAGTACAGAGACCTTCATGTCCCCCATGAAGTTCGCGATTGCGACGCCGGCTTTCTGCCAGCAGAGCTTGAGCTTGTCTACGAGGTCAATGACCCAGTAGACGCCGGTAAAGAATGCGAGCTTGACCGCGTTCCAGCCCACGATAAGTGCGAGCTTGCAAATCTCCCACGCATTTTTAACGCCGCCGATAGATTGAATCCACCGATACATCGCCGCAACAAGTACGCCGATGATAATGGCAATCCAGAGAATCGGATTCGAGAGGAGCGAAACAATAAGGGCCTGATTTGCCGCTACCGCCAGCCACTGGGCAGCAGCGTGGACGACCCATGCAACGGCGAGAATGCCGACCGTAGTAGCCAGCCCCACGAGTACCGCGCTGACCATATCTGCATTCTCTGTGAGGAAGGCGACGATATTATTCAGCCACGAGACGATGGTCGTAAGGACCGGCAGAAGCTGCTCAGCCATAACGCCGGTAAACTCGAGCCAGCTCTCGGAGAGAAGCCGGGTCTGGTTGGCATAGCTGTCCTGCGTGCGGGCAAAGTCGCCTTGTGCATCGGCGGTCGTGCTCATAAGGTAATTGTACCGGAGCATGACCTGCTCGGCCTGAGACATTTCGTTGTAGGCCGTCGTGATACCCTGCGAGAGTGCGTAAGCCTCAAGGTTAGCGACCGACATGTTAATGCCGAGTTGCTTCAAGGGCTCTGTCTCGCCGGAGATACCGGAACGGATTTTCTCGAAGGCGGTCTCAAGGTCAAGGTTGTAGAACGACGCCATGTCGCCGGCGAGGCCGACCATATCTTTCGACATATCTACGATGGCGTCACCTGCAAGACCAGAAGACTTGAGCATGGCGCCGATAGTGCCGGCGTACCGCTTTGCGCTTACTTCGTTCATACCGTAGGCAGCAAGACATTCTTTCGACCACGAGTTGATAGCCTCCGTAGCGCTTCCGAAAGTAACGTCGACGACGTTCTGGACTTCGGCAAGGTCGGAGGCATAGTCAATTCCGGTCTTGATAGTATCAAGCGCCTTGCGGGCAATCATCACAAGCCCGATAGCTTTCGCAAGGCGGCTGAAGGCGTCGGTCGATTTATTCGTGTGGTCTTCCAACTGGTCCAGCGCGGCGCTCGCTCTCGCGAGCTCTTCGCGGGCCTCTTGAATGGAGGCAGTGTCGATAGCCCGTCCGGACGCGTCCTGCATAGCCTCAAAGCTATTAAGCACGATATTCATCGCCTTATTGATACTCTTGAGCGGGCCGGTCATGCCGTCCGTAAGTACGAGCTGCGACTTGATAAGGGCCATAGGCCTCCTCCTTTCCGGGAGTAGGCACCGAGGCTTGACCCGGCTTTACCTCAGTGCTTTTTCCCGTGTTTTGCTTTGGCGGCTTCTTTCTTCTCCTGCTCGACCTTTATATCGATAGCAGCGATAATGAACGCCTGCGTATAAGGGTCCATGTCAAGGAAGACATTCGGCGGCCACTTGAACTTGTGGAGACAGTAATAGACGTAGTTCGCCTCCGGGTCGTCTCCGAGTATTAGTTTTTTGCTTCTTCCACCATTTCGTCGCCGGACTGGAAGCCGTTGACCTGCAGGACCTTAGTGGAGTAGTCCTCGAACTCGGCGGGAGTCAGCATAGTGGTGATAAGCTGCTCCGCGCCCATAACGCCATAGCTCTGCTGGAGCTCAGCGTCATTCAGATTCGGGAATACCGTGCAGCGAACGGCCACCTTTGCGAGGTAGGCGTTCGCGTCGAAGTCCTGCGTAAACTGACCCTTGCGGCCGGGTACCGGAACGGTGCGCATGCAGGCCTTTCTCAGGCCCGCATTCTCCGCTGCGGTAATGCAGCAGATTTCCCACGGCATAGCCTCGCCGGTATCGGGGTCAACGAAGCGGTCAGAAGCAATAAAGGTAACGTTGTCGATTTTCTTCGCGTTCTGAGCAAGGAACGCAGTCAGATTCTTAGCCATAATAAAATTCCTCCTGTTTTATGTTGGTTTACTGCATGCCGTTCAGCAAGCTAAAGGTCTCGGGCATTTCCCAGTCGTCGAAGGTGCCCTCGAGTTCCTCGTCGAGAGTCTCGGCGTCGGCGTCAAACTTCGCCAGAATACCGCCCTTAGTGAGGCAATTCTTCAAGATGATAGTCTGGCGGCCGACAGAAGCGGTCGGGTCTTCGTTCGCGACCTGAATATCGAATGTAGGCATAAAGCCGGTACGCTTATACTCGAGGAGCATTTTGCGGAAAACGGACTGGTTGTAGTGGGCAGTGCCGCTCCACGTACCGGACCAGCCGGTCGGCTTATTGCCCTTGCCGGACTTGCCGAGGATAGGCACCTCAGCGACAGAGATGTCCATTTTGGACTCGAAGGAATAGAGCTGCATGAAGCAGTATCTGTTACCGTCGGCCATCGTGACATACGCGGAAGCCTGAGAGCCCGCAATCGCGTCAAGCGCGTTCATAATAGGCTGAGCCATAATTCAAACCTCCCTTACATGATGATAACGCTCATATAGAGCTGAGCCATAGCGTTCACGACGTTCAGGTCCTTCACAGTGCAAAGGACGGCCTTCTTCGTGTCGCCCTGCTCCACGGTTACGCTGTCGGGGTCGAAGTCCTCGATGGCGCGAATAGACTCGAGGTCCTGATGGAGCTTGCAAATATCGTTCCAGAGAGCGATTCTGCCTGCCGCGTCGTTCGGCACGGTACCGAGGTAGCGCGTGTTGAAGAGGACGGCCGTATCGTTCGCAATCTGGTCGCAGACGCGGATAGTCTGATTCGACTTGAAGACGTCGCCCTTCGTGTCGGAGACAGTAATCAGGGAATCGATGTCCTCGAGAATGCGAACGTCGCCGTTGACATTGTGGAACATCAAGCGACCGGCCTTGATTGCTGCCTCGAGCTCGGCCTGCGTTCTGTCTACGTCGACGGTGAGCTCGCCGTCATACTTCTTGTTCGTGTTGGACTTGTTCACGGCGCAGCCCGCAGACGCGCCGGTCATCCAATACACAAGACCGTACTGGCCAAGACCGGAAATGCCGGAATCGTAGTCCGTCACCTTGCTGCCGATTTCGATAACGCCCTCATAGTCTGCGAGCTTCTCGTTGGAATCGAGGTTAAAGATAACGGTCTGGAACTTCGCGCCGACCTCGTCACGGAGACGCTTTGTGTAGTTGATATACAGCTTGATAGTGGTCGAGTCATCGGACGGGCAGCCGAGAGTATTGAAGCTGTAGCTTTCAAACTTATCGAGCGCCGCCTGATGAGCCGCCGCGTTTGCCGTGCCGTTCGTGCCGCCGGTGAGCGGGGTCTTTGCAGTCGCGGCGAGAGACGCGGTAGTCTTCCACGTTACGAAGTCGTTATCCTTGAGCGCGGTAGCCGCAGCCACGGTCTGCGTATCGAGGAGAGTCGTATCGTAGTAGAGGCTGACGTCAAAGAGGTCAGCGTTATCAGCGTTCGCTGCGATAACCACATAGAGCTTGTTGCCGGCAATGCCGGAATACTTCGCCGTGCAGTAAGCGCAGGCAGCCTTAGCACCTCCACCGTTCAGGCGATAGGCGTAGAGGGTCTGCGTATACTGGAAGAGCTCGCGCAGAGGCAGCAAAGCGTCGTCGGTGTACGCATGACCGAAAATCTTGAGGCTGTTCTTCTGGAAGTCGCCGCTTGTCACGGTAAAGACCGTACTGTCGGGACCCCAGTCCAGCATAAGAGGCATAGCCGCGTAACCTCTGTCGGAGAGAGTAGCGGACGCCTTAGCCACGCTGGAAAAGTTGATATACGTGCCGGGGAGTACCTTATTCTGTACTGCCCAGATTCCACCGCCAAGGGCCATATTATTTCACCTTGCCTTTCATAAAGTTTTCGATAGCGGTATCAACCTCTTCGAGGGTATACCACTTACCGTCTTCCAAAAGTGCGCCCAGAAGGTCGCGGCGCTTAGCGTAGCGCTGAGACCTCAAAAGCTGCTCTTTGGAGTGAGTAGGAGCGGCGGGCTTTGCCGCCGCAGTAGCTTTCGCCATATCAGTTTCCTCCTTGTTCAATTTTCAGAGTTCCCATCTTGACCTCCTCAGCCGTCTTATACGTGAAGTGGTTATAGGAGACAAGGAAATGAAGCACTCCGTCCGTCACCTGAAAACTCATATCTGTACCGCGCAGCTTATCGCCGCCGGGCAGGTCAATCACTTCAAGCACTTCGGTGAGGGTATCTGCCACGCCGTAGCAGTCCTCCCGCCCGGACTTCGGAAAGTAGAGAACATCGAAACGAGGAAGACGTTTCTTGCGCTGCGCCGGGTAGTCCGTGACCTCGGCGTTAACCAAAAGCACAATAAAAGCAGGCTGCCGAAGCCCCTGCTTTACTGCGTTTGATTCGATATGACTGCCGGGAAAAGCGGACCGCAGGGCCAGCGTGATTCCGTCTAAGATAATGTTTGTACTAACTTCCGCCATTGCAGACCTCCTTCAGCTTTCGGAGCACCATCTTCTCAAGCACAGACGGGGCAATTCGTTTCAGCTTTTCCTCGGAGATAGTCAGCATGTACCGGCCCTCGACCCAACCGCCGCTTACGGTACGGTGACCGAACTCGACATACGAGGCGTACTCGACCGGATTTATGATTTCGACCATATACGTGTTCCCGGACTTTGTGACGGTCAGGGACTGCGCATACTCGCGTCCGGCTTTGCCGTTCTTAGCACCCCAGCCTCGGCGGAGAGTACCGCCTTTCTTACCCGAGCCTTTCGGGTATTTGCCGACCGGGGTAGCCGGAATAACGAGAGCCAGAAGTCTTGCGGCAAGCTCTTTGCTGCAAGCCACGCAGAGGTCGTCTATCTCAGAGTCGCTCAGCTTTTCAAAGCCTTTCGTGAACTCCCTGAACTGAGAGAAGTCGCAGCGTCCCCAGCGGGACATTAGGCGTACTCCTTGAACGGGACGAGCGGTATCTCCTGATGACAGCTATAGACCGCAGGCTCACCGGACCTCGCATAGGCGGTAGTCCGGCCTTCCTGCGTTACGACTATCTTAGAGCCTGCCGGGATTTCCACAGTCTTCGAGATAAAGAGCTTGACCGACTGCTGAATCAGCGGCGCGCTGTCCTGTTCGGTCGTGCTTGAGATACTTGAGAAGGACAAACGGCAGGGCTCCCCGTGGAGCTTCTGGACCTCCGTGGGCTCATCCCGGCCGTTTGCCTTATTTACCGTTGTCTCGAGGACATAAACGTCACAGAGGCCGTCCCAGAGCCTCCGTAGAGCGTTCTGATAGCTTTTCACCATACCAACCTCCTAAACGCTGCGATAAGCTCCGCGTCGGGGTTTACCATCTTCGTGAGCATTGCGTCGAACTGGTCCTCGAAAGAGCCGGTATCTGCAATCGCGAAGGTGACGGAGGTGTCGCCCTCAGAAATGCTTTTAGCCGGCGCATCGAAGTCGTAGACCTCGGAGAGTGCGCCGGAAGCCTTCTTGTCTGTGAGGAACATGCCCGCAGCCATATCCGCCCAGACATAGAAAAGACCCTCGGGCACTTCGAGCTGATTCGTTCGTACCTTTAGGGTCGTCTCGGCTTTCTTAATATTGTAATCAAGCGCCGCGCTGTCGGTCTCGGTCACGGTATAACCGAGGGCCGACAGTCGGGCGGTTACTGCCGCGAGTATCTCCATAGGCCTTAACCTCTGGAGAAGATACGCGCGATAGGAATGGCCTTGTGGTTGATGTAGGAACGCTGAGACGCGGTAGTCTCACCGGAATGCACCAATGCCCAGTTCGCGCCGTTCTTGAGCTCGGTATCGGTAGGAGACAGAGAAGTCTGAGAAGCCTTCTCATAAGAGATACCGTAAGGAGCGAAGACCTTGCGCTGACGAGTGTACAGAGTGTCCTCACCGCCGTTGGTCTTCGGGTCGCGGCTCATCTCATAAGGCACCTTTGCGCCGATGTCCTCGTAGGAGATAGCGCCTTCGCCGAGAACATAGGTCGTATACTGAGTGCCGGCAACAACGTAGTCGTTCGCAGCCAGAGTCTTGCTGCCGAAGTACGGAGTTACCTTAGACAGAAGAATCTCACCTGCGGCAGGAGTACCGGAAGCGACAATCTTCAATGCGCCGTCAGTGTTGGCGTCGGCGTCGAAGTAGCCATCAGAAGCCGGCATGTCGTCATCAACGACAACGAGCTTACCGTTCCACGTGCCGAGCTCGAGGTCGCGGGTAATGCCGTCCTTATCGGTATACTTGAGACGCTCAATCAGGTTGAGATTCTCAAGACCGGTAGAAACGTCAGAGTGCATGAACACGAGCTTGAACTTCTTCTTGTTCGCGCCGCAAGCCTTGTTCGCTGCGGAGTTCAAAGTAGAAGCCGCCATAACGCCAGTACCGACGCCGGTCACGTCGAGAGTGTGCTTAGCGACGAACTCCTTGCTCTTCGTGTCGGTCATAGCGAAAATGCCGGCGAGAATAGCGAGAATCGTGTTCTGGTCCAGATGGTCCTTGTACTCGGCCACCTGCTGGCTGATGTTGCCCATGAAGTCAACGCCGCCAGTAATGTCATAGGAAAAGTCCCTCTCAGTCCAAGCCTTCGCACGGCCGATGACAACGACGCCCTGCTCGAAGGTCTTAGTGGAGGTTGCGGTGATGTCGGTCTGACCGTCGTAGTTAACGGCGTCGCCGTCAATCAGACCGCGCATAGCCAGACGAGCATACGCGGTACCGTTCTGGGCGGTAAACACGCCGCGGATGTCAGGGTTGCCCGCAAGGGCACGAGACTTCTTGAGCTCATTCAGGTTGAGGTTAGGAACACGGTCCACCATGTACTTGAACGCCTCAGCATTGAAGCTCTTAGAATCAAACTTGCTGTTTGCCATAGTAAAATCGTCCTTTCATATTAAAGTTTTGCATCAGGATTTTCAGCGAGGTACGCGCAGAGCTCGTCGTAGGTCATAGTCTCCGGCTTTTTATCGCCGGAAGGCGCCGGGTCTCCACTCTCGCCGGGCTTGAAGCCCTTAAAGTCATTCTTCGGTTTCGTAGTGTCGAACATAAAGCCGCTGTCAGGTGCCTCGGCCAACTTCTTAATCTGGTCGGCCAGACCCTTCACGGAGCCGTCCGCGTCAAGCTCAGCCTTATCAAGGTCGAGCAATGCCTTCACGGCCTTTACGTTCTTCGCTTTGGCAGCAGACAGAGCCAACTCAACGGCGGTATCGATTTTGAGGCGCTTGATTTCCGCCTCATGGGCCTTCGTCGCTGCGGTGTTCTCGGTCTGGAGAGTAGCGATTTGCGTCTTGAGCGCCTCGACGTCGCCGGTAGAGGCCTTGAGGGTCTCAAGCTGCCTGTCACGCTCCTTGACGGTATCGGCGAGAGCTTTCTTCTCGGTGTTCAGAGTGTTGAAGTCTGCACGTGCCACGAAGTTCTTGCCGATTTCCTCAGAGACCTTCTTATCAATCTCCTCGGAATACGCTCCTCCCAAAATAGTTTTCAGCCAGTCCAACATTTTGTCCTCCTGTCTCCCGCTGTCCTTTTTATCCGGCCAGTCCCGGTATTGCGGGTACGCTATTTGTTGTCCGCCGCGTAAGGCGGTAATTTTTGTATGAAAAAAGCGCCTCCTGCTAAAAAGCAGGGACGCTCTAATCAACTATTGCTTCTGTGGGGCTCCACGGTCTCCCGTATCGCGTTTTAACTGAGGGGCCCTTAGATTTACCCTCTGAAAAATCGGGCTCGAATTAGGAGCCTTCTGGCTCGCTCGAATATCGACCGCACTTCTTACATACCTCGAGGGCCTTATCCCAGTCAGGGACGGTATCACCCTCAAGAAGAATATCGTCGGTAGCGATATTGCAAAGCTCCCAGCAATAGCCCCAGTCAATTTCCTTATTCAGTAAAGGGCACTTGACCTTATTTTGCTCGGACATATTTCATCACCTCGTCATATAGCAGTTTCCCGCGCTCGTCCAGTTGCCCGGCGGTACCAATCTCGCCGTTATTATCAAGGACCGCAAAGCCCTCGCTCGTATAGAAGGCGTATTGCGTGCCCTTACGCTGTTTAAGTGCGAAGTCTGCGTTATCAATAATATTCTGAGTCCATTCTAAGGTTATACCGCGAGAGGCAAACCGTTTTTCGGCGTGCTCGTTCGCTTTGATGGCGACTCGACCCAGAGGCGGAGCGACCAGAGTTCCGGTCGTTCGGACTTTGCCCTCGTCGTGGAGAGCCTTAACCGCTTTATGCGCAGTCCAAAAGCGCCTATCGCTTGTAGGATTCGCGCCCTTGTATCGGTAGTAACCGGTAAGGTCCTTGTAGTTCTCAGAATTATACTTTAACTGCTGAAAAGCTGCAAAGCTCTTAGGCGCGTCTGCGCCGAGTCGGGCCTTGTAGTTTTCATACTGCTTTTTGTCAGCAGATTCATTATACCACATATTTTTGAACTTTTCTACGGTACCAGCGCCATAGGCAGCGTCTTGTCTCGCTTTCCAGTCCTTATATGTCATATCCTTAGGAATATCGAAGCTCTCGCCGGTCTTTACATCTCTCGCGAAGCGGTCTCCGAGCCCCTGCATATCCTCGTAGTAAGGGGCTGTCGTGCCACGGCACCACGGATGAAAAGGCGGCGCAGTAACGCCGACTTGATACTCACTCATAGGATAGACCTTGCCGTCGAGCTGCGCGCAAAGGCCGCAAGTCTCGTTGTCAAGGGTTTCCACAATAACGTACTTCTCGACGCCGAGGTCTTTGAAGCAGTCCTTGCGGGCCTCGTTCGCGAAGGCGGCACTCTCGGTCATAACCAAACGCCCGGCCTGCGACTTAGAGACCTGAAAACGGTCGGAGATAGCCTTGATGGCTTTATCCGGTGCCGCGCCTCGCATTATCATCTGAGTAAGCTGCGTGCTGACGCTGTTGACGAGCGCCTGCTTGTTCGCCCAGATTCTATCGCTGAAGGTCTGGCCGTCTAAGGTCCACGGCCGCGAGAGTACTTTGCTGATAGCTTCATCGGTCAGCCCGTGGAGCGTCCAGCCGACCCCCATGCCCTTTTGGAGCTCAAAGGCAGTATGATAATAGCCTCGCTGGTAAACCTCGCTCAGGGACGAATTAAGGGCCTCCGTCTGCGCCCCGTGTAAGACCTCGGCCTGCTCCTGTAGCTGGAGCTTCAAGCTGTCAAGCCTTGACACGTGGACGCGGGCAGAAGCATTCTTAAGCTGCTTGAGCCACGCCTGAGAGACTGCGTTCTCTTGACCGTGTTTTATATACTCTTCAACGGTCCATCGGAACTCGTCAAGCTCCTGTGTGGTAAGCAGCTTATTCGCCTCGGCGAGCGTTATGCCGTTTTCGGCCGCAAAACGCTGATACCATCTCGCGATTTGCGATTCTATATCCTGAATAGCGGTTGCATATTGCCGCTCGAGGTTTTTAACGTAGTCGTATCCCTTGTCGAGCAAGGACTCCTCAAGAATCCGCATTCGGTTGGCCCAGTACTTATCATTCCTCATTTACCGGGTCACCGCCTTCGGGGTTACGCAAAGCCTGCGCCTGCTCAAAAGCCGCGCGGTAGGGGTCGGTTTCCTCTTTCTGCTTTTCGAGCCGTTCAAGCTCGGCAGCAGGGTCGTCGACCCACGGGTGCATAGCGACGATAGTCTCGTCGGAGATAATGCCGACGGACTTAGAGCAGTTATCAATAGCCTCGGACTCGTTGATAAGAATATCGCGGTTGAAGATAACCGTAATATCTTCGCTCTCATACGAGCCCTTGCCGGTGTTGGCGAGGTAGGTGTTCACAAACCAGAGAATCTCCTCAAAAGCCGCTTGCAGCTCGGTCTCCATCGCGTTCGCGTCGAGGTCGATGTCGCAGTACATGCTTTGAATGTTCATCTGGTTAGGCGTACCAGAGAGGCGGTCATCCTTCGCGTCGTAGCTGCGGAGGTTTTCAATGAGCGCCTTTTTCAGAAGCTCGAGGACGGTCTTATAGTTCTCAGAGTTTACCGAGATTTCAAGGCTGTCCACGCCGCCGTCAGTACCCTCGACCGTGCGGACTTTGATAGCTCCGTAGGTCGTCAGGTTACGCCGGAACTCCCCGAGGTCCTGTCCATCGTAGTTCTTGAGGACAAGGACAGTATTACGGACGTCTTCCTCCATGTTGTTCACGAAGTCGGATTGCAGGAGGTTGATAGCATCCTGCAAGGAGCGGCCCCGACGAATGAGAGGGACTTCCTTCGGGTTGTACTTGATAGGGATAAGGGGGAAGCGCTCCCAGTTCAGGGGCTGCTCGTTGCCCTTGTTGTCCTTCACCTTAACGTAGGCCTGCTTCTCGGTGTCCGGCGTGAGTACGCCGTTCTCGAAGATGTAGGTCGTGACGCCTTCCAGCGTGAAGAGGTCGACCTTCTTAACGATTTTCTTCTCGGTACCGTAGTAGACCTCGACCGGATAAAGGCGAAGAGCGGAGTCAAGCTCGGTGTGAGCTGCGTCCGCCCAGAACGGCATAATCTCGTAGCCGGGAAATACCCGGAATGTGAGCTCGCCGTTTTTATTGTAGTAGGGATAAAGCCACGAGATACCCGCGTTAAGGCACTCGACTCCCGCGCTCTTGAGAGTACGCATAAACCGCATGCCGAGTACCTTCTTGACCTCGGCCGCGTAATCGTCATTCTCGCAGGAGAAGGAAATAGGCTGACCGAGAAGGTAGTTTGCCTTCTGGTCAACGTGTTTCGCATACTGGTTATCCACAATGCGGTTGTTCGGGAGATTCTCAATCACAATCAGCTTACCGTCAGGGCCGATAGCCGTGCGCTGGCGTTTGAGAATGTCATGGTCTCCGGTATAGTACCGGTCGCCGTCAATCATCTCGCGCCGCTCGGGAGAGGTCTCCCAGTCGGTAAGCTCTCTCGCGTAGAACTCAAGCTCGGTCATAGGCCTGCCGGCGCGGAGGCGCAAACTGAAAAACTCCTGCTCGATAGGCTTCTTGAATAAGGGCATTTATCGCACCTCCTTAAAAACTGAATCTCGACGGCTGGAACGCGGCGCGGACGAAATATCTCGTATCGTCCATAGCGTGGTCGTCGGTTTTTAGCGGCCGGTCTTCGGCGGCTTTTTCGTCCCACCGATATAAACCGAACTCTCTTATACAGTCCGTGCAGCAGTCGCAAAAGAAAATGTCGCCAGCGTTCAGCCGGGTAGCAACATCGCGAATACCGTCAAGGACTCTGTTGCTTGCCTGTTCGACCATGAAGCGGTCGTGCCGGCGTATGACCTCGATAAACGAGGCTGCGGACGGGTCAACGATGATTTTCCGAATCGAGAGGTCTCCCGCAAGCTCTTCAATAGCCGCATAGTGCTCCTCGTCCGTTCGCTGATACCGTTCCTTGCGTCCGTCATAGTAGTATTCTCGGACGCGGTACCATTTTCCCTCGCAGAGGCCCCAGAGCCCGGCCGAAGTCGGGTTTAAGGTGCCATAGTCGCAAGAGATAAGGTATTCCTCATAATCGCGAGGCACAGAAGGGACTACATGATAGTCCTTATTAAACATTGTATATATCAAGCCTTCTGCGACGGTCCAGAGACCGCGGATATACCGGTCGTAGAACACGCCGGAGTACATACCCTCGTATCGGGCTTTGATTTTCTCGTCAAGGCTGAGGTTGTCGTCCATCGTAAAATGCAGGTAGAGCATATTGCGCTCCGCCGCCTTACGAATCCACTCTTTATAAAACCAGTGGCCCGGCGACTCGGGGTTGCAGTTAAACCAGAACTTCGACCCGGAGACCGAGCAGCGCGCCATAGCCTGCTCTACGAAGGAGCGAGGCATAAGGGCGACCTCATCGAAGAGGACTCCCGCCAAAGTAATGCCCTGAATAAGGGTGTAGCTGGATTCGTCCCGGCCTCCGAAGAGGTAGTAGGTATTAGAGCGATTGCCGATAGTGACGACCATTTTATTCTCGCTGCGGCGCTCAGTAACCTCGAACATACCCTCAAGCCATGTGGGAATATGTACGATAACGTTACGCCGAAGCGCTTCAATCGTGCGGCCGCAGATAGCGAAGTTCTGTTTATCGAAGCTCGCCATGCTCCACATGATAAAGCCGATAGCCATTGAGACCGTCTTGCCGGAACGGATTGACCCGTCGCAGATAAGGCCGTCTCTATTCTGATGTTCCGGTTTCGTCCACCAGAAGAGGGTCGCATTCTGCCGAGGACTGAAGCTCTGGTATTGCACTCAGGTCAACCTCCTTTCCAGCAGCACGAATCGCCTCAAAGAAGTTGGTCTCCTTCGCGTCGAACGACTTAATCGCCTCGTTAGCTGTGTATTTGTCAATGACGATACCCATAGCAGTAGCAAGCTGATTGACCGTCGCGGCGGCGAGCTTGTCTTCATCTCCCATAGCCGCAAGCAGCTTATCAATCAGTCCGCAGACGTCATTTTTCTTAGAATCCATAAAGGCCAGAATGCTTGCCGTATTCTCAGCCTTTTTTTGTGTGACCTTTTGCGTTAGCGTTGTGTCGCTTTTCAAAACACGCTGAATCGTAGTCGTAGAGACGCCGTATTTCGCGGCCAGCGCCCGAATGCTCGAGCCGTTCACCGATTCAGCTATAATCTTTTTCCGTTGCTTATCGGTCAGCTTAGCCACGTTCGTCCCTCCCTCGTTAGTTGTTGCTAACCTCCATTCATAATAATAGACGGAGCACTGCACCGGAGGCCCGCGCAGTGCTCCGCCCGCGATACCGGAAGTCCGATAACGCAGAAAAAGCCGGACTCTTCATCCGACTTTTTCATCATATATTATATCGCATGTTCGGCGTGAATTAACGCGCTTTCGGTAAAAATTATGAGAGCTTTTTTATGAAGAGTCATAGTCCAACGGAAAGTGATGTCAAGCCGTACCGCGATTTCCTCCCATTTGAGGTACTTAAGATACCTCATCTCTAACAGAGCGTTAAGGGTCGGGTCGGTAACCGCCTGATTGATAGCTCTCCCGATTTCCAGCTCGATGGCCGCAAGCTCGTAGATTTCCGCTTTGATTTCCGACTGCAAATCGACGATAGCGCAAGCAGCATCCTCGACCTTCTTCGACGGGGTAGAAGAGAACGAGGCGACCGGCTTAATCTCAGCCGTGATAGACTCAGCTCTGCGAATCCACTCGTCGATACGTTCCTCCTTAACCTTTATTCTTTCTCTGGACCTATATCCTCTGTTGAGGAAGTCCTTCGCTTCCTGTATTGTCATTTTGATACCTCCTTGATTCTGGCTTTCAAAGCCTCGAGGCAAGCGTTCTGCCTTACCTCCTTCGGCGCGAGTATGTCGTCTAAGACGCGGTAGTCGTAGGTGTCCTTCATCAGGATATGGTGAATCAGGACCGTTTTCTTTTGTCCCGGACGGTGCAAGCGCTTGTTTGCCTGCTGGTAAAGCTCAAGACTGGTAGGAAGCCCGTACCATATCGCGATATGACCTCCTGCCTGCAAGTTCAGGCCATGCCCCGCGCTCGCAGGGTGAGCGAGCATAATCGGAATCTTGCCCTCGTTCCAGCGAACGACCGCGCCATCGTCTTTAATGTCTACCGCTTCCGGGTACCGCTCCATAATTCTGTCGCGCTCATGCCGAAAGGCGTAAAACACCAGAACGGGTTGGCCGTTCGCTTCTTCGATAAGCTGGTCTAACGCCTCGAGCTTGCAGTCATGCAGGACCTTGACATTGCCATTCTCATCGTAAGCCGCACCTCCCGCAGCCTGCAAGAGCTTATTCGTCAAGACCGCAGCGGTCGGCGCGTCTATGTCGCCGTCAGCAAACGGAAGAAGAGTATCCCGCTCAAGAGTCTTATAAAGCTCCATCGCCTCCGGGGTAAGCTCGAACTCACGACGGAGAAAAAGCCTGTCCGGTAGCTGTAGGTAGTCCGCCGCGTTCATACTGATACAGAGCTTACCGATTCTCTCATAGATAAGGTCCTCCGCGCCGTCTTTCGGTTTCCATGAGAAAATGGTCGTGGCGTTCCGCTTATCCGGGACGAAGTAAGTATCGCGGTACCCCGTCAGGGTTTTGCCGAGAGCCTTGCCCTCGTCAAGCAGGTACATTTCCGGCCATAGGTCAAGCAGTCCATTCGGCGACGGCGTGCCGGTAAGACCGACAATCCGCTTGATATACTTCCGGACCTTTTTCAGAGCCCGGAAGCGCTGCGCCTTGCTGGACTTAAAGCTCGACAGCTCGTCGATGATAACCATATCGAAAGGCCACTTGCTTTTGAAGTAGTCCACAAGCCAGACGACATTCTCGCGATTGACGATATAAATATCTGCCTCCCGCTCGCAAGCTGCGATACGCTCGGACTTCGACCCAAGAATCAGCGAGAGCTTCAGGTGTTTCAGGTGGTCCCACTTCTTGACTTCGGGTGGCCACGTCTCCTTTGCCGGTTTCAGCGGGGCGATAACAAGGACCTTGCTCACGGCAAAGTAATCGTTCAGGAGCTTGTCCGCCGCGCTCAGGCTCGTTACCGTTTTCCCCATACCCATATCCAGTAAGAGCCCCGCCTCGGGGTTATCGAGAATGAACTTCTCCGCGAAGTCCTGATAATAGTAAGGTTTATATTCCATCGGCTTTTAGCCTCGCTTTCAAATCCTCCATATCGGAGATACGCCAAACGGTACAGCCGAGCCCCTCTAATGTCGCGATGACCTTTTTCTGCCTGATACTCAAACCGTCACTCAGCCCCGGCCGCTTGACCTCTATAAAAATTATTCGTCCCCCCGGCAATATCGCGATTCGGTCAGGCACCCCCGGAGTTCCCGGGGACACCCACTTATACGCTTTACCGCCGAGGGACTTGATATACTCGCAGAGCTTTCGCTCAAAAGTGCTTTCATACATAAAATCCCTCCTTCAGGTAGTCGAGTAGCGCGTGTAACAAAGATTCCCTATATATACATGTAATGCGAGGGGGCGACGGGATTGCGTCGAGTGTCCCTTTACTTTTTCAAAAAATGTTTTTAAGATTTTTCGACTACCAGTACTACCAAGTAGCCAAAAGCATTGATATATAAGGCTTTTTCGAGGTAGCAGAGTAGGTAGCGCTTTGTTGCAAGTAGTTCTCAAAGTGCTACCTTTGTTGCAAGCACGCTTGTACGACCTACCCTCTAACGAAAAAAGTTGGCCTTTCAAGTGCTACCTTTGCTACCTCAGACCTCTTTCACGAAGCCCCTCTGCCTGCCGTAAATTGCTCCGCAGTTGACGGAGGTGGACAACCGCCAGCCCGGAATCATGCGCAGGAGCCCGATAATCTCTCGGGCCTGAGTCTGCGAATAGCTCTTCGGGTCTCCCTTGAAAAGCTCCTGCCAGACCTCAAGCGCGCAGACCTTCGTTCTCGGTACGGTGCCGTTACGCTCCTCGCCGAAGCCGCCGCTCCAGAACATAAGACGCTTTTCGAGGTCCCACTCGTCCCAGCCCTCGGGCAGCAGGACTTCAAGGAAGTTCTCGATAAGGCCGAGCTTGCCGTTCGCCTCGGTGTGGTCAGCCTGTACCTTGCGGGCCATCTCTTCGACCGCGCCGTCAAGGTACCAAGTCTCGCCGGCCTCGTAGTAGGTCACGGCCTCGGCCCATATCTGGTCCACGATAGAGGCGGTCAGCTTGTCCCCGAGAGTCTTGCCCGCGTCGGTAACAACGACCGGCCAGAAGCGGCGAGCACCGGTAGGGTCTCTCAGGAACTCCTCGTCGTTCGTGGTACCGAAGAAGGCGCATTGCCTCGGGTGGCATTGTGTGCGGCGAGCGTATGCCGCGCGGTAGTTGTCCTCTTGTTTAGAGACGAACTGCTTAATCTGCTCAACCTCAGCTTTACGGGTCGCAGCCATTTCAGAGAGCTCGATAATCCAAAAGCCTTGAAGCTGCTCGTAAGCATCCTTACCGGACATGGTATAAAGCGAGTCTGAAAACCACTCCTTGCCGAGCTTCTTCAAGGTCGTGCTCTTGCGGCAGCCCTGAGGACCGATAAGGACGAGCATGTGGTCGTGCTTGCAGCCGGGAGATAAGATTCTCGCAGCCGCGCCGATAAGCGCCTTGCGGGTTACCGTTCTCGTATACCGAGAGTCCTCAGCGCCGAGGTAGTCGATGAAGAGCGTCTCGCAGCGTTTCTCGCCGTCCCAGATAAGGCTCCGCAGGTACTCGCGTACCGGGTGCCTTGTAACGTCAGCGAGCGCAAGGTCAACGCCTTCTCGGGTCTTCGGCATGGAGTCGATTTTGTAGTCCTTCTCAAGAACGTTGTGCACGCCGGCGTCGTCGGTGTCGTCCCACGAGCGTGGCTTTGCGTCGGCCTTTCTCCAAGGAAGGTCCCCGCAAACCATAGGCCGCTCCATGAACTCGTCCCAGTAGAAGGTACCCTTAAAGCGAGGGTCGTTCTTCACGATGATACGGATATTCTCGACCGTGGTTGCTGCGTGTCCTGTCTTCGGGTTTACCTCAAGCTGAGATACCCAGTTCATGTCCGGGGCCTCGTCACCCTCGCCGAAGAGCTGGACGATGTAGTCAAGCTGCTTGCTTTGCAGCTCCTTCATAACGCTCTCGCAGTTGGTCTCAATCCACTTACACATATTCTTATAGGAGGGAAGGTTGTTCGCCGCAGTGTTCGCGGGTTTCCCTTCGTCGTCCTTACCGAACATGTGAATGCGGACGAGGTCGAACGCATTGCAGAGCTTGCCGCAAGTCGGGTCCGTGCTGTGATGGCTGTACGCAAAGCGACCGTCTTCGTAGATAACGAGGCCGCCGGAGGTCGAGCCGCCTTTATAGGTGTAGCGGCCGTTTTCGCCCTTGATGTAGACGTCAGGCAGGAAGGTCTCGATTGCGTCCTCAACGGAGTAAGTACGGCAGAACGCGCCGACGATACCGTCTTTCGCGGTCGGGTCTCCCTGCTTGTCAGCGAGACGCCGAATCGTGCCGGACTTCCTGCTCGATACGGGCCACTGAGTCGGGTCTTTCCAGTCCGCATACCTTGCGAGCTGCTCGTCGGCGTCCAGCCATGGACCGTCCTGCACTTCATAACGGAACTCGCCGTCAGAGGAAGCGCTCGCCCAGTACATGAGCCGATGGGGCTCATAGGTGGTATCGTCGCACATGTCGATACCGATGTCGCCTGCAATCCTGCGGGCAATGGCCTCGTACTCCTCAGGAGACACGGGCCTTGAGAGAGGAAGCACAAGGCGAAGTCTCGGAGCTTTCGCCGTGTGGCTATGTGTGCTGTAGAGCACCGCAGCGCAGCCCAGAATCAGCTCGACCGTAGGCCAAGGGTCTTCGCCGGCTGTGATAGAGTCCATGTCGAGGGTGATAAGCCGACGCTGCAGTACGGCGTCGATTTTACGGCGGCCGCCCTTTAAGGTACCGCCGACAAAGCCGCCGACGTCCTTCGCGTTGTCGCGCTCCTCCTTCGGCATACGGAAGTACTCTTGCTGGGTCTCCTGCGTCCGGGTCACACGGCCGAGCTTATCAACGAACTCAGACCAGAGCATTTCTTTAGTTTTCCAGCTTGCCGAACGCCGCGAGCTACCCGTCGCAATCGTTATCAAGCCGTCGTATTGAAGAGTCGGCATTAAAAGGTACCGGCTCTCGTTACTACTCTCGTGATACCCGCGTTTTTAATCATGCGGTCGCAGATATTACACGGAGCGGGGTCAATGGTTTCATCGAGGCATGCAAGGTAAAGGGTAGCACCTCGCATGGACCGCCTCGGCGCACTGATAATCGCGTTCTGCTCGGCGTGAACGGCGACGCAGGTCCCGTACTGGTCCCCATGACGAGCCGCGTGCTCGTCAATAGGCGTGGAATGCTCTCGGCAGTAGCACTTCCCAACGTCGCAGCAGTTGGCCTCACCTCTGGGCGCGCCGTTGTAGCCGGTCGCGATGATTTCGTCGTCTGCGACAATCACGGCCCCATACTGCCTGCGAAGGCAGGTAGAACGGGCCGCGACGGCTTTTGCGATATTCAGATAGTAGTTGTCTTTGTCTATTCTCATAGTCTTACCTCCCGCTACTTCCGAAAGCTCCGGTACCACGCTCGGCAGACTCTGCATACGTGAACTCAGGGATAACGACCGGCATAATCACGAGCTGGCCAATACGGTCGCCTTTCTTGATGTCGTAACCGTCGCCCCCGACATTCGAGACGATAGCGTGGACCTCTCCGCGATAGCCGGAATCAATGGGCGGAAGCTCGCATACGATACCGCGAGCGCTCAGGCTGCTGCGAGGAAATATGTACCCCACGTAACCGTCAGGCAGTTCCAAACCGAAGCCGAGCGGCAGCTTGTAAACCTGCCCCGGGTAGATGGTCTGGTCTCTGGGGCTGAACACATCCGCGCCTGCGTCGTTGTCATGCGCTCGTACAGGAGCAGGTCCGTTGAAGTCAATCAGTTTAATCTTCATCTCGCACCTCCTGCAATAGAATTTTAATCAAGGCGTGAATACCGCGGGCATTATCATGGCCTTGAATTTTTCCTGTCCCAGCGTAAAATTGAAAAAGTTTATCGTCGGCTTTGCGTCGGCAATGAAAATGCCCGGTAGCTTCATTTTTTAAGGCGTACTCAATATCATACTTCTCAAATTGAGATATGGCATATTGAATACGACTCGGCGTCTTAGCGATTCGGGCTTTATGATTCTCATTAGCTAAATCGCGTAAGCCATCCCATAAAGGGTCGCGTTCACTCATTCTCGCACCTCCATGCAGAGCGGAAAATCCCGCTCGAGAATATCGTGCGGCGTAAGGTCGGACGCCAGCGGAGCGCCGCAAGCCATCTTACCTTCAAGGCACTTGCCTTTCATACAGAAGGGGCCGGTCGTCTCAGGAGAGAAGAGAGCCGGAGCCAGTTCGTAAAGCTCTTCCCAAAGGCGGAGCATAACGTAGCGGGTCTCGGCGGTATTACGCCGGCAAGTTCTCTGGCTTATCATGTGCTTCCACTGATAAGGCGTTGCACTGATAATCAGAACGTTTCTCAGACCTTGCGGAGCCAGATAGCCAGCAGAGTCGTTGTCCACGCCATACTCGACGAGGAGCTTGTACTTCCGCATGGCGTCCTGACACTGAGAGAGGTAGGAGAAACGCATTTGACTGTCAAGCAGCTCATAAGGGACAACGAAGTCGGCCTCGTCCGAATAGTCGCTGTACTGCAATGACGCAGACATGAACTTGACCTCGTTCTGGTGTCTCGTAATCTGGGCAAGGAATCTCCTTGACGCTCCGACAATTACGGCGTTGATGACTGCGAACTTCTGAATCGTGGGGTGCGGAAGCTGGGTCATAACCTTAGCCGTTTTCTCGGTGTACTCTTTATCGTAAAGAGCGAGGAAGTCGGAGAGGTCTTTGACCGTATGCCCGCGCTGCGTCAAGCGCGCTGCGCAGACCATCATCTTCTCCGCCTCGCTGATTGCGGTCGGGTTGAGGATTGCGACTTTAATTTTATCCATTGCCGTTCGCCTCCTCTTCGACCAAAGCCTTGAGCAGAAGCAGGTAGTTAATGCTGTCCGTGATTTTCTCGGTCCAGCGGTCAAGAGAGTAGCTGCGGCCGTCGGTACACATATCCGAGATAGAAACGAGGTGCTTTGTCAGCATACCGAGTAGCGCCTCTTTCGGAGTACCGTCAATAATCGCAGCCGCCTTCTTGAAGTGTGCAAGGCGGTCGATGTTGCTCTCGTCTACGGCGTCAGGGGCGTACTCGTGGCCCTTGCCGGTAAGCAGGTGCTCGCAGACAAGAAGCTGCTCTTTGACGACCTTATTAAATACATCTATCTTCATAGCGGTTAGTCCTTTCTATAGTATTCGCACTCATAGGCGTCAGCCTTGAGCGGTAAGCCGGTCGCCCACTCGATGGGCTCCGACATGATTTTGCTGATTTCCTCGGCGGAGCTTACGCCGATAGGTACCTCGCAGATAACTTCGTCATGGACATGGAACACGACCGGAAAACCGGCCCGCTCCAAACGGTCAATAGCGACTGCAAGGCAGTCCCGGGCCGTAGCCTGAACGATATTCTCCACAAGTTTCGGGCCATAGGACTCAATACGACCCCAGCCGCCCGAGGACTGAATCGTGCCCTCATAGGTGATACTGTCGTCGTCGATTCTGGGCTTTACATAGCTCAGCTCGCGGCCGTTCGGAAGTCTCAGTTTGAGGAGAGGGCCTTGCTTGTAGAAGCCCATACCGAAAGGCAGCTTAGTAGGAGCCTTTGTCTGAATGGTCCTGCGCGCTGCGGCGTCCGTGTCCCACCACAACTTAGTGATGGCAGGATTTGCGGCGCGCCAGCTATTGACGAGCGGTTTCAGCTCAGACTCTTCGAGCCCCATTTCGAGAGCGCCCATAGATTTCAGAGCGCCGACACTGCCGCCGTAGCCGAGCGCAAGCTCAGCGATTTTTCCTTTCTGCCGCATAGGGTCACCCTTCTTGACGGAGCCCTTCGGAAGGTGAAACATCTGCTCGGCGGAAGCCTCATAGATTTTGCCGTGGGTCTTGAAAACCTCCATGCGCCACTCTTCGCTTGCGAGCCATGCGATAACGCGAGCCTCGATAGCAGAGAAGTCGGACACGATGAAGCGGTAGCCGGGTCTCGGGATAAAGGCCGTGCGGATAAGCTGCGAGAGGGTCCCGGAAATGTCATCGAAGAGCATTTCAAGGGTCTCAAGGTCGCCGGCCTCAACGAGTTGTCTTGCGGTATCAAGGTCACGGTCCGGCATTTTGTTCTGCGGCAAGTTCTGCATTTGCACGAGACGCCCGGCCCATCGACCGGTACGCGCTGCGCCGTAAAACTGAGTCAGGCCCCGAATGCGTCCGTCCGGGCAAGCCGTGCGGAGCATGGCATTGTATTTTTCAGTTGAGGTCTTTGCAAGGCCCGCTCTGATGTCAAGCATACGGTCTACCGCGTCGCAGTCAGCGTCAGCTCTTACGCCGGCGATACTCTTCTTGTTGAGGCTCTCGACCTCAATGCCCGCGGTGTCCTCAATCCAGCTCTTGAGCTGTGCGGTGCTCTTCGGGTTTTCAAGGCCCGTGAGTTCCTTAGCCTGCTCGAGAAGTCTCGCCTTGATAATGGCGTCAATCTCGACCGCGTGCTCCGCGAGGTTAAGGTCCACGCCGACGCCTCGGTCGTTGATATGCTGGTCGTGAATCCAGAGAGGCTGTTCCTTCTCGTATACCGGGAAGCGAGAGAGCTTCTGCCGAATAGCGCGCTCCGAGACGACGTCCTGACGGTTGTACTCAACATAGATAGCCCAGCGGTCAGGGTCATGCTCAGGAAGGTTGCGGGTCCGGTTGCCGTTCGTCTTCGTGGGCTTGCAAGGTATCGAGAAGTAGCGAATAAGCGCCCGGCCGGTCTTAGACTTCTGCTTGTCTTCGGGAAGTCCGATAACTTCGCCGACAGCCTCCAAACTTCCGGGCAGGCCAAGCTCTCTGGCCATGACTGCGGTGCAGCTCCATTGCTCGGGCGGTGTCACGCGGCCCATAAACGCACTCAGACAAGTCCGTTCAAAAGACGCATTGAATGCTGTCTTCAGGATTTCGGGGTCATACAGAGCGTTCTGGAGCTCCTCGGGCAGGCTCTCGCCTCTGGCAAGGTCGATAACCTCGACCGGGCCGTCGTCCCAAGCGTACCCGAAGAGAAGAATCTCAAAATCGGGGCTCTGAGCGTAGGCGTAGACGCCGCACTTTTGCAGAGAGACCGAGCTGTAGGTCTCTATATCGATTGCTAATGTTCTCATATTGCCTCCTTCCTCCGGGCGGCGTTCGCCTCAGCAAATCCGAGACGAACGCGCCGGAGCATACGCTTAACCGAGGAGGTCGTCGTTGTCGTCCTCGTCTTCCCAGCCGTCGTCCCAATCGGAATCCGTAACAACGCCGCCGCCCAGAGGCTCGCCGTCGTAGAGCTTCATAATACCGTTGAGGCCGGCAGAGATACCCTTGTTGCCCTGCGTGTCATACACATAGAAGTTGATGATTGCGCGGCCGTAGCAGCCAGAGTAGAGTTCCTGCGGGTCAGTCAGCGGGGTCTTGTCTGCGTGGACGAGAACAGGCTTGTTGTTGGAGCTGACGGTGATAACGTAGCAGCCCTTGCACTCTTCGCCGAATTCGCCGCCGTTCGGGCGTTCGCCGTCGCCGTCGTGCAGCGTGCTCTTGAGGTTAGTAGGCAGCTTCTTACCGCTATTGCTTGCCATGAACTTCTGCTTAGCCTCGTCCATAGCGGCCTTGATTTTCTGCATGGTGGCCTTGTCGCTCTTCGGAATCAGGAGGGTAACGCTGTACTTCGGCGTAGCGCCTTCCTGAACGGCGCGAGGGGTGAAGAGGTTGCAGTAGGAAAAACGGACCTTACCAGTAGTGATTTGAGTAGACATAGTATCAATCTCCTTTAATATAAATAGTTTTCATCTGAACGCCGTACTCGACGGCGAGCTCATGTGAGTCAAAATAGATGTCGATAACATTTCCCTTAACGGCGCTTCCCGTATCTTCGGCTATGTACTCGTGGCCGTCGATAATGAGGACCGTTCCGAGAGGTATCACATCGGGGTCAACCGAGACCGTGCGGTCTGCGGTCGGAATCGTGCCGCTCTTTGTTCGCTGCACGTAATCGGTACCGACCCGAGAAGGGTGTTCCGCGCTCCAGATACCGCAGCACTTAACGCAAGTGCAATAGGCGGTAGTCTTGAACTCGCCAAGCTCAATAAGCTCAGGCTCCGGCGCGGCGGTCTCGGTAATCGGCTCAGGAGCTTCTACCCGAACGGGCGAAGACTCAGGCTCATCAGGAACGGAAGCGCTCGGTCTCGTAACGAACGAGATAATCAAGGCGACAATGAGCGCCAGAATGAGGAGCCACTGGATTTTAATAAGGCGGATTCTCGCCCGCGTTCTGCGTCTTGCCGCTTCCGTCATAACGAGACCTCCTTACTTATCGAACTCAGCGAGAAGCTGTTCCTCAGGCTTAAACTCAGGACGTTTGTCCTTCGCAGGAGCCAGAGTGGGCTTGCCCTGAGGCTTAACGATAAGCTCGCCGAGCGTTTCAGCTACGGCCTTCTTACCGAAGTCCTTCTCCATCTGAGTCAGGGTAATCAGCTTGCGCTCGTAGAGCAGACTCTCGTCATAGCCAGCAGACTTCATAGCTTCGACGACTTTCAGCTCGTCCGCGAACTTGCGGTTGCTGCGGCCCTCGACCATCTTCCAGCCGGTAACAGGCTGGCCGCTGAGCAGAGTAGAGGACACGAGACCTTCAAGGTCCGTAAGCCACGACTGAATATCCGCGGCCTTTTCAAGAATCGCGCCTGCCTCTTCAGGAGTCAGGAGCATAGCGTCTGGGGCCTCATCGAAGAGCTTGAGATTCTTGTCAGCTCTCGCTTTGCACTGGGCTTTTGCCCGGCAGAACTTGCAGACCTCTTCGGACGGAGCGAACTCGCCTTCGCCCTTATAGGCCAGCTTAGCGCGAGGCTTGACATACTTCTCGGCCCACTCGAGCAGCTCTTTGACGGTGATTTCGTCGGAACTCTGAACACCCGAGAGACGCGGCTGGAAAATCGTCATGCGAACGGAGTTGATGTCGAAAAGCGTGTTGTACTTGAGAAGCGCGCCAATGGCGTAGAGCTTCATCTGAGGGTTACCAGTCGCCTCGACACGGACGCCCTTGCCGTACTTGAAGTCCACGATTTCGAGGACCTTGTCAGCGACGATGATACAGTCGCCGGTGCCGAATCCGTCCTTGACGTACTTCGAGAAGTCGACTCTCACCTCAAGCTCGGTAAACGCATCCTCGCAAGACTCCTGCGCAGCTTTGGTCTTTTCAGCAACAAATCTTGCGTAGTCATTTGCGCATTCCTGCATTTCAGCGTTGTAGTAAGGGCCTTTTGCCAATTTGTCACGGCGATTCTCGAAGTCCATCTCGGGGACCTCGCCGAGGAAGTAGCGGGCAGTCAGTTCGCAGAGCTCATGAGCTGCGGTACCCTCTTCGGCATACTCGCTCGTGCTCTGCGGAAATTGAAGCTCGAGCAGCGCGCTCGGAGTACACTCGAGCCAGCGGTGAGCACCGCTTGCGGAAAGTAGTGCGTGCTTAGCCATTGACACTCACCAGCTCTTTCATAAGCGCCGGATAGTCTTCCGTGCGGCTGTCGAAGTCAGAGAGTTTCTTGCAACCGAACTTCGCGAAGATGTCGGCGAGCTCTTTCTGCTTGCCGGCTTTGGAGAGCTTCAGGGCTACGGCGCGAATGTCGGTCTTCGTGATAGGCTTGTCCTCGGTCTTCGGAGTCTCAGTCGCAGGAGCAGGGGCCTCGGTCTTCGAAGTCTCGACGGGCTTTTCCGAAGGGGAATCGAACATACTTACCTGACCGGGAATCTCGGTATCAGGGAGCAGGGCTCTCAGCTTGCTCAGGTTTTCCTGAGTCAGTTCCATTGTTACGGTGATTTTCATTTTGTTTTGCCTCCTTGTTTTTCTTCCAAGCCAAATAGGCTTGCATATTTTGTGGATTTTCGTAAAACGCATTGACCGCAGCGCTTAGTCGGTCAAGCATAAGATTCTCTCTTGCAAGAGCGGTTTCGGCGAGCGTCGGCCGCATTTTTGTCTTTTAGGACAAATCGGCAGCAAAAAAAATTGCGTTCGCCGTGGGCGGGTCAAGGTGTAGTAGGTCCTTGCAAATCTGCACTTCAGGTACCGTGAAGGCAGTCTCGCCCTTAATTTTGCGATAAGCATTTCTTACGCTCCAGCCTTGCGCGTCCGCAAGGTCCTTCGCATTTACACCATTCAAGACCATGTGGGCTTGAAGCAGTCGAGTGTTAATCATACAATATGTTGCCTCCTTTCATCAAAGTAACCACAGTGCACTGTGTTTTGTCTTAAAGGACAAAGCCATTATAGCGCGCTTTGTGGAGTTTGTAAATAGCCTTTTGGAAAAATTTTTCTCGTTCTGGACAAAAACTGTTCCCTTTGCGACAAATACATGCTATAATAAGACGCAGAGGTGATTAAAATGACGTTAGGCGATAGAATACATTATCTCAGAACAAGGATAGGCTTTAAGCCTGTCCTTTTTCTTTTGGTAGTCGGTAGTCCGTTTTAACGAATTTTCCTTATATATACATGTAATGCGAGGGAGCGACGAGATTGCGCTTTGAGTCCCTTTACTTTTTGGAAAAATCTTTTCAGTTTTTACGAACTACCAGTACTACCAGATAGCCAAAAGCCTTGCAAATCAAGGCCTTTCTTCGGTAGCAGGCTCAGTAGCAGATGGCTCGGGCTCGACTACCTCGACTGCCACGGAGACCCGCAGGAGCTGTCCTTCGGGGACGAAGGCCTTGATTTGCTTTACAAAGCTCGCCGCATTGAAGGCTCCGGAGAAGCAGAACGAGAAGTTCTCCAAAGTTATTTTTTTTTGTCGGCGCATTCGCGCTGATACCGTAGTCCTCTCGGAATCTCTCGAGGTCGTCCTTCGTAGGTTGAAAACCTCGCTTGAAGGAAAAGCCTCTCTTGCTCAGGTAAACGCCGACCGCGCCGGCGTTCGCGCCCATAAGCTCGGCGAGAGCCGAAGGCCCGACGCGGTACTTGTCAAGGATGTTCTGCACGTAGCTCTTCTGCAAGCCCTCGGGAAGGGCCTTGAACTCTGCGTATGTGATACGCTTTTTCAGGTTGAGCGTGTAAGTAGGACCGCTCATTTCTCTCATCTCCTTTGCCGTGTATTGCGGTAGGCGGCAACCGCTATGCCGAGGGCGCTTCTTAGCACTCCGGGCTGTTATCGCCTTTTCTCGTACATCTTCTTTGAAGAGGTACTCTTCGTCTCTCATATAAACCTCCCCGGGCAAGCCCCAAACCTCCCGTATCGCGTTTTAGCTCAGGGGCCCTTAGATTTACCCTCTGAAAACTTTGGACGCGATACGGGCTGTTCTGGAGTCCTTTTAGTCAGCCCTCTCCATAGCGACCTCGCAGATACCGCAAATGAGGCTGAGGTCGGCAGTCGTTTTAACTTCCTGCCCGCAGACCGGGCAAACATAGCGGTGAGGCTTTTCGCGTTCGGCCTTTGCTTTCTCCTCAGGCATAACGCGGGCGAACGGGACCTCAAGTACGAAGCCGTTATCTTCGAGCGTCTTCTTGAAGGCCTCGGTCGGATTCGTGTGGGAGAAGCCCACCGTGCGGTCATAACCGATTTCAAGGTCTCTCGCCTCAGCCTCGGCCTTGAAGGTCTTGTTGTGGTAGCGGCCCTTCTGGCAAGTGTCCTGAATCTCATTCACAAGGCAGTAAAGATGGACCATCTCATGACACATCGTCGCGGCCGTATTAGCAGACGGGCGATTGAGGAACTCGGCGCCGATGTTGATTTCATACTGGCCGTCGCTCTCGCTCTTCCAAATCTTCTTAGTAGAGCAGTGACCATAAGCCTTAGGGGTAGACTGAACGGTGATAACCGGTTTCGGCAGCGCGTTGTCGAAGTAGACGCGATTCAGAATGTCGAACAGGCTCTCGAGCTTAGTCACAACGTCCGACATTTTCATGGGCTCGTCGTGGTTAGTCTCGGGCTCAGCAACCTCATTGACTGGGGCCTCAGCAGTCTCAGGCTCCTCGTAAAGCTTCCAGCGACGGTCATAGCTTGCAGCGGCCATGATACTCGGCTCGGCGTTAGGCTCGTCCACGGGAACGGAGTGAATCTTGCGATTCTCCTCGTCAATGCTCACGACCAGACGGACCTCGTTGGTCTCCTTGTTGATAATCTTCTTGTTAGTGATAATGCTCATGTCTTTCATTGTATTTGCCTCCTTTGTAATTCCCAGTGCTTTCCAGCTGACAATTATTATTTTACCGTGTTTGGTAAGAAAAGGGAGCGCGTAAAACTGCCGGGATTCTGCGAACTTTTCGTTGCAGTTCTACCGCTTTTGGTAAGTAGTCAAGTCTCGGACTGCGGCGTCAAACTTTTCAAGGACCATATCGAGGTCCGTTCCGTTAAAGCACGCAAAGCCTTCGTCAGCGTCAAAGATGGCTTGATTGAAGTCTTTACGCCGCGCGTCATGGTGAGGACTGTCCACGGTAAGGCGTTTGATGAAGGCCTTTCTCAGTTCCTTATACATCGCTTTCCTCCTTATCCGGCTTTGTCAGGTCTTCAGGCTGGCAGTCAAGAGCAGTGGCCAGCTTGAGAGCCGTTTTAAGCGTGATATTCTCAGGCTTGATGATACCGACCTCAATGTCACGGATTTTCTGATAGCGGATTCCACTGACTTTTGCCAGCTCGGTGCGGCTGTAGCCTTTCGCAAGCCGCAAATCTTTAAGTCCCAAAGTGTCATTCTCCTTTCACCGCGGGGCACAAGGCCCCGCGGATTCACAGATTGATGATTAAATATAGAAGCCGAAGCAAACGCCGCTGGCGTCGTTGGCGCCGTTAAGGTCCGCGCCGCCGCCGCCGCCCACACCGCAGAAGCTGCCGGAGCCGCTCCCATAAGGAGAACGCTCCCACCACCAGTCCGCATTTCCGTCCTCGTCGACCTTGATACGGTTACGGCGGTCCTTGAAGTACTCGAACTGGAAGCCACGGTCAGGGTCATTCTCGGTCCAGTCATGCTCGCCGAAGACCTCCATCTCGGAGAAGAGCCAGAGCTTGTCCTCCTCTTCGCCGAACTTACGGGGCTTGATGACCCCGACGAGCTCGTCAGGGAGCAGCGCGAGAACTTCGCTGTTGAGCCAGTGGCGCATACCGCAAGCGAGCCAGCCTCCCTTGTTGGTCCAGTCTTCATTCATGCGGTGGTAGCCGAGCAGATTCTTCAGCCCGATAACGCCGTCGTCCATGACGACGAACACGACCTCGCGACCGTCCTTAAGAGTTTCGGCGATTTCGTCGCCGACCTTGAGTGTACCCGGATTCGCCCAGTTGAAGGCACGGGTCTCTTTCGTTGTGATAGTTGCCATAATAAAAACCTCCTGAAAAATATATTTGCTTATAAGAGCGTTCCGCCCTTGAGAAGCCTTCTGATAGTCCACACATCGGAGCAGTACATCGGTGTAAACCAGTAGTTCTCCAATGCGTCGTCCGAGCGCATGGGCTCGGTAAGCGAGTTACCTACCTTGATATAACCGGCGACGCCGAGAAGCGAAAGCTGGATATAACACATATAAGCCACGGTGTAATCAACGTCCTGTGCGGTCACGAGAATATGATTCTGCCAGTTCAGACCCGCCTTGCTTATCTGCTTAGCTGTGGCATGAACACCGGCAATCAGAGTAGCGCCGGCGCCGCAAGCACAGTCGTTAATTGAGACATAGCCTTTCGCCTCGATAGTCGGCAGCACGTTGCCGCAAGTCATTTCCGCCAGCATTCGGCAAACATCGTAGGGCGTAAAGAACTGCCCGCCGGAGTCATTGCCGAGGTTAAGCGCCATGAAGATACTTCCGAGGAAGTCCTGCTCTGGATTCTTCTCGAGAGCAAGGACCACTTCTGCAGCGAGCTGAGGAAAAATCTCTTGCTCCTTCTTGTTGTACTTCTGAATCCGCTTGAGGTAGAGCTCTTCACGTTTTTCAAAGTGAGGCTTGTCGACTGCGTTCGAGATAGCGCAAGCGTACATCGTAACGAAGTCCTGCCAGACCTCCCATGGAGTCCAGCGGTATGTAAGCTCTCGGAAGAGCTTTACAAAAGGTTGGTCGTCGGTCTTTCCGACTCTTTTTGCCATTAAGTTGCCTCCTTTAATAAAGTAGTGTGCTAAAGTAATCAGCTCGAAAGAAACGCCCTTGCGGGCGAATCTTTCTCAGACGATATTGACCTCGTAAATGAGGTAGTCGGTGAAGTCTGCCGTGCGGTAAAGGTACGGCGAGATTTGCTGTGGACGGTCGGAACGGCTCTCAACAAAGGCCTGCGCCTTTTCTAAGGTTGAGTAGCCTTCCTGACTGACTTTCCCGAGGCTCGCCTCGGGAATCACTTGAACGATGTAAACTTTCATACTATTACCTCCTTGTATTATTTATTATGCCGCGTTTTACTGATTTCGGGAGCGCGTAAAACCGCCGGGATTCTGTAAACTTTCCGTTGCGGTTTTACCACTTTCAGTCAATCACGCAACCACCTTGCAACGCGTGAGAACAGTCTGCTTGACGCCATTCCGTTCGTTGTGAGCTTTGATTGTGGCCTTGAGGGTCATACGCTCTTGAAGCTCAATAGGTCGAGACGCGTACCAGATAAAGACGTTTCCTGCCTCGTCAGCGAACTTATAAAGATAGGTGGTACCGAAATCGTTATACCATGAGGTGAGAAGCACTGCAGCAGTCAAGTTGAGGGTCAGACGAGTACCCACTTCTCCAACATACGCCGAAGTATTTTCCGTGTTTGTTCTCTGTTCTTCCCGGGCTTTACGCTCCATATAATGCTCATACGCGAGAGGCATGTATGCCAGCCGGCCGACCTGCTTAGCCGTTACATATTCGCCCTTAGCAAATACAGAGCAATTACGCTCGAGGTCACTTGCAGAGTCAAAGTCAATGCCAAGCAGCCAGCTATTGATAAGCTCGGCCTGCGACATTGCTTTGTCAGAGGCGGCTACTTGCTCGCGGAGCTTATCAAGAACAACTTCCCGCGTGCTATCCTGCTCGTCGCTTTTGCGGTAGCCGTATTCCTGAATTGCGTCATAAGCGCAGGCGAGAATCTGGCGGACTTCAAACATTTGCGCACCCCGGCGAGTATTCCAGTCAGTCATAGAGCAATCAAGGTCCTCTGGAAAGAGGTCTCTCACTTCGGCCCAGAGAGCGGCAGTCGCCGGGCTGATTCCGGTGTAGTCATGCAGGCAAGCACGTCCGACCTGTCGAGTATCGCCCTCGGCGTTCTCAATGAAGAAGGTAACGGCGCGCCGGCGATTCGTGTTGCAATGGTCGCAATGAGGAGTTGCGGTAAACCACTCAGAGCGGGCTTTCTGCTTACCGAAGCAGCTTACGACATTTCCCTTGTCCCCGTGCTCGACCTTAGCGAGAACAGTCCAGCCGTTCGCCTTGATAAGCTCTTCGCAAGCAATATCAAAATCAACGGCAGCGACCTTGTAGGAGCCGGCTTTGTGCGAGAAGTCGTCGAAGACGTTAACCGTCTCGGGGTGTTCGTCGGAAACGGTGTAAGAGAACGGAACATTATAGCGAGTAGCCTTTTTAGCGAGCTTATCAAGGCGCTTGCTGACTTCTTCAGCCTTATCTGCGTAAACAGTAAAAATCATAATCGTTACCTCCTTAGGGTTTACTTTCTTACCTGAATGCGATATAATATATGAACACTCTCGAGCTCAGCCGGTCTTGTGACCGGCCAAGCTCTCGAGCGGACGAGGTTAGTCGTCAGTTACGTATTCAAGGTACTCGGTGTCGGTCGCGAAGAGCATGTACTCTCCGTTTACCAAGCCCATGAATCCGTAGTCGGTGTGGTAGCCGTCCATGATTGACCTCCTTTCTGAGCTCTCGTTGTTCCAGCAACGGGGACTCTTTTCTTTGTCAAGGTTTTCCCCTTGACAATTATTATTTTACCGTGTTTGGTAAGAAAAGGGAGCGCGCAAAACTGCCGGGATTCTGCGAACTTTCTGTTGCATTTCTACCGCAAATAGTAAAAGGCCGGAGCCGTCCCACGAAGGAACGACTCCGGCCTTATCTCTTAGGCGAGCTGATTTACTTTTTTCTGTACGACGGCGTAGTCATACCCAGCGGCCTCAAGCCGCTTTTTACGCTCCGCACCGTTGCCCCACTTGCCTTGCAGGACCTCCCGAGCGAGCTCGTCTACCGACTTGTCCGCGCCCTCCTCAGTAGTGATGAAGGCCGAAAAGCCCGCGGCTTGCAGCTTCTTCATCATAGCCTCCGCGTTCGCCTTGACCTTGAAGGCCCCGACCTGAATCTTGTAGAGGTCTCCGACCTTCACCATATAGGTGTCGAAGCCTTTCGCCTTGACCTTAGCCAGCATGGCGTCTGCATTTGTCTTAGACTTAAAAGCGCCCGTCTGGACGCGATACAAGCCCCCAGACGGCTTTTCAGGCGCAGGCTTGATATTTGTACTCCCAAGGCGTTTGTTGACCTCAGAGGCAATCTGGGCGTGCCGTTCGTAGAGGTATGTACCGGGACAGCTCTTATTCGCGTAGTCTCGGTGCACGGTCATGTTGCAGCCGTTCTTGTGATTCACGCGGTCGGCCTTATTTGTGGACCATACAAGCTCCTTGATACCGTTTCGCTTACAAATATCAACGAGCAGGTCGATGAGTGCGGCATAGGCCTTTGCATTGACTGCGTAAGGCTCTTTGGTGTCACTGGCGACCTCAATCGTGATTGCGCGATTGTCGTTCGCCGCGTTCGAGGAGCACCACGAGCGGTCTTTCTCCTCGACGTACATGCCGATACGGCCGTCGTACCCGATACCGTAGTTGCTGGACGCCTGCCGGGAAGTAGGGGCGAACACGTTACCGAGGGTTTCGACCGAGCATTGACCGACCACGCAATGGATAGTTACGGTATCGATTTTGTGGTTACGGGGGCTCGATTTATTCGGCGAGATTTTTGTATAGCTTACGAGCGGGCTGTTACTCATTCTCAATACCTCCTTCTGTCTTAGCGTTCAGGATAGCCACGAACTTAGTAAAGGCCTCCTTGATGTACTTGCAGGCCACGAGCAGCACGGCGCCGATAATAATGAGGTCCGCGAAGAGGTCGGAATACTCCTCGGGAATCGCCCAGCCGACTTGATTTGCGAATAGGGGCAGAGTCGTGATTGCCGTGCAAAGCAGCGTCAGCCCGACCACGAAGGTCAGAATCTTGAGACCGCTCGCAATGAGCTTGTCCTTGTCAAAGGACTCATGCAGAATCTTGATGTTGTACCAGAGCGAAAAGGCAACATTCGCGAGGTACGCGGCGAGGAAGATAAGCATGGCCCAGCCGATGTTGATAAGGTTTTGCAGTACGCTTTCTAACATGGTTTTAGTCCTCCTTTGAATCATTGTATATATCAGGCCCGTACTTCTTACGGAGCTTGATTCGGTTTTCGGCTTTCGCCTTACTGTAGTAGAAGCCGGTCGCGGTAGCGAGCTCGGCGAAGATGGCGGGGATAAGGTACGCAAGCGGCGAAGTGTCGCCGGTTTTCCAAACAATGGCCAAAGTAAAGACCGTTACGACTCCCGTAGCGGTCCCGACAATGGCGATTATGATTTTGGAAAACTCTCGTTTCTTAGCTCTCATCAGGCGGCGAGACCGGCAGCTCTAAGAACTTGTTATGGAGGTCGTCCATAACACCGTTCACGCCGAGGGAGTGGTACTGCTTCCAGCAGTTCTCGAAGTTTTCCCGGGCGTAGATAGGAGCGAAGCCGCGTTCCTCCCATTTGTTGTAGTCGCTAATCATCTGCGACCTGAGCAAGGCTTGCAGTCCCGCCTTTACCGCAGCCGTGTCCAGAGCGTTCTTCTTGACGAGGGAGTGCAGATACTTGAAGATGGCCGCAATGAGCGCAGGCACGCCCAAAAGGCAGAGCCATTGATAAACCGTCATTCAGTAACCTCCTCCCAGCCGTAGACCCCCGGCTCCCAAACATTATTTGCGGCAGTACTTACCCAGTGCTTGCCGTTGTGCGCAACCTTATCGCCGAGCGCGTAGGCGTCATGCGCGCCGAGGGGCTGAGACCATTCGGGGTACTCGGCCGTAGGGTCTCCGATTTCCTTCCAAAGACTTGCAGTAGCCGGCGGCGTCCAATCTGCTTGCGAGCTGTGCGCTTGTACGCAGCGGTACAGTTTTCCTTTGTAAGAGCAAATCGCCTTGACCGCATAAGCTACCGGGTATGCCCATTCTGAAAACTGCTCGGCGTGTTCCGTGAGAGTCGCGTCGTCGAGCTGTTCTGTCTCTGCCATTTTCACGAAAACAAGACTCGCGAGCTCCGGAGCCCGTGCTTTTGCGAGGGCGGTCAGATTCGCCTCAGTCGTGTAGAACTCCCCAGCATGATAGAAGTAGAAGCCGGCGACAACTTCTGCGGGAACACTCTCGACCTCAACGAGAGTATGCCGGTCGCAGAGATACCCGACCTGCTGAGTAGGCCAGAAGGTGTTGGAGTCGTTCGAGTAAATCGCGTCGGCTTTGTCCTGCTCGCTGAGAACGACGACGCCGTTTGCCTGCTTGCGAACATAACAGGGGTGCTCGCAGATTTCGACAATGAGATTTGCCGAGTTTGTGATTAAGTACATAGCGCTTTCCTCCATTCGATTTTATTATTCGGGTGGAATCCGAACAGTTTCTTAAAATATAGGTCCATGCGCTCGACGGCGTGGAAGCTGTTTCCTCGCTTCATGTGTCCGCGCCAGCTCTCATAGGCGCTGCAAATATCCGAGAGCGGAAATACGCGCCGGACGAACTTGCCGGCGATTTTTACGACTCTGCCCTCGATATTCCAGCGTTTGAACTTCTTGAGTTTGCGCCGGATTTTCTTGATACTCTCAAAGCTCATTTTGCGAAGGACCTTCCCGGTCTCCGTCAGCTTGAAGCGGATTTGCAGGAACTTGAAGCCCTCGCTGAGCTTCTTGATTTTTGTCTTCTTCGTATTAAGAATAATGCCGAGAGAGTCACAGACCTCTTTCATGCGAGTAAGACACTCTTTGAGGTATTCCTTGCTCGGATGAATCAGATAGCCGTCGTCCATATATCTGGCGTAGCCTTTAACGCCGAGCTTTTCCTTGATGAAGTGGTCAAGCTTGTTCGGCAGCATAAGAGCGGCAGTCTGCGAGATTTGACTTCCGAGCCCGTAACCGATGGGACCGAAGTTATCGAGGCACTCGTTCGCGAGAGCCCTGATTCTCACATCATGCACGCGCTTTGCCAGCTCACGGCTGACAGGCCAATGCTGTGCGTTGGCGAAGTAGTTGGAAAAGTCAAAGAGAAGAACATAGCCCTCCCGCCCATACTTCCTATAATGTCTTTGCAGGTGACAGGAAAGGCGGTTGAGAGCGAAGTCGATTCCTTTGTTCTCGGTACTTGCGCCGTTGTCATAGATGAATGACGGTTTTAAGGTCGGGTTGATGACCTTGTCGCAGAGCGTTCTCTGCACGACGCGCTCGCTGATATGAATGCTCCTGATGTGCCGCATTTTTCCTCGGTCGTAGAGGTCGAACTCAATAAAGCCTCGGCTCTTATACGTTCCGTCAAGAAGCGCGCGGCGAGTTGCGGCCGTATTCGTTACGAGATTGAAGCGGTAAGTCTGCGTGGAGCTTTTCCAGCTAACGCCGCGGCAGCAGATATGCCCGGATTGATATAGATTTTCATAAGAAAAGACGTCCTCAAAATCTCCGCAGGACTTGCTGAGAGCGAGACGTCTTTCTTGCCGTTTCTTGACTCGCCTCTGATAGCGAGCCTCGTGTCTTTCTTCGCTTGTCATTAAAAATTGTCCCCTTTGTACAGTGTTGCACGCGTAAAAGTAACTGCATAGTAGTACCGCCCATGAAACACGGTCCGCGTAAACTGTGCCATGCAAGCAGCGTCCGAGCGACTACATCAAAGGAGTGTTTTAGCCAAAAGGCAGGGTACGAGTCATCCTTCCATAAAGGTACTGATTTCAGCAGTTTCTCGCTTACTACGTCGGACCTGATTCCTTATGGAATCCGAAGCAAACGCCGTTGGTGTTGTTGGCGTTGTTATTGTTCGCGTTGCCGCTGCTGTTCACATTGCAGAAGTTGTTGGAGTTGCTCCCATTAGGAGAACGCTCCCACCACCAGTTCGCAGGACAAGACAACAGTATCATGACAGGACCCATATATCGGTTAGGGCAGATTCTTAAATCGTTCCTTATCCGATTTCTTTACGCCGGAAATTAGCTTAGCTTCCTCACTGATGAGGGAAGCCCACTCCTCGAGAGAATTATCGAGCCAGCGCAGCTTTTCAGGATTTTGCTTGAGCAGGTCTGCCATAATTCCGAGCTGACCGATAAGCGCCTGAAGCGTGGCGTTTGCCTCGATAAGGTGGTCCCGCCGAAGCTGCGCCTCGTGCTGATTTCCGGGAAAAACGCTGTTCGCCATTTTGACCTCGTTGTAGACCGTATCGGCGAGTGCGCTTAGCTCCTGAGCGCCGTAGAAGGTGTACCTCTTCGGCATTTTCAGGCAGCATTTTCTTGTATGCACGGCGAGCTTACGCGCAGTCTCTACGAACTGGACCGAGCTGTCTCCTCGCAGTGCTTTGTAAACTGACATAGTTAGCTTTTACCTCCTACCGGGGCCACAAGGGCCCCGGATTGACTAAAGATAGTAGATTAAACACAGAAGCCGAAGCAAACGCCGCCGGCGTAGTTGGCGCTGCTAACGCTCGCGTAGCCGCTGCTGTCCACACCGCAGAAGTGGTCGGAGTTGCCCCCATAAGGAGAACGCTCCCACCACCAGTACGCAGACCCGGAGCCGTTGGAGAGGTATTTGATTCTGTTCGTGGCGGTAGCAAAGTAGCTGTACTGCGAGCCCTCACCAGCTTTCGAGTAGGTAGTCGAGCCGAAAATCTCAATCTCAGAGAAGAGGAAGAGCTTCATCGAGTTTGTGTTGATAGTCGAGCTCTGACTGCCTGCGGAGGTCTTCTTGTTGACGCTCTTAAGTACTGCTCGCAGGTCGGACGGCAGGGTCGGCAAAAGCGTGTTTTGCAGCCACGAGTACATTTCAGAGCCGGTAAAGCCACCGCTATTTGTATTCGAGGCATTCATTTGGCGCGTAGCTGCCATAAGGTTTTTCATGCCGAAGGTAATACCGGCTTTGCCGCCGCTTGCGAGGTCGTCATGATTGAAGCCCATAATTACGAGCGTCAGGGTCTCGCTTCCGACCGTGATGTCCTTCGTATCGCCGACAGACCAAAGCTGAGAAGCCTTGCCTGCAGCAGAGGCCTTAGCAATCTGCGCCCATGTGTTCTTAGAGAGCACACTGTTGAAGAACAGGCACTCAACGGAGTAGGTCTGTCCGGAGGTCGTGATTGCCACGCTCACGGGGTCGGTTGTCTCCCCGCTCTTCGTAGCGGTAACGGTATAGGTGCCGGACGCGGTAATCGTCAGAGAGAGCACACCACTCGTAGGCACCGTACCGGAAAAGGTCTTCGTACCGTTCGTGGCGGTAACGACAGCGCCGGGGTCCGAAGTTACTTTCAGCGTCGCCGAGAAGTAGGAGAGCGAGATTTTGTACTGCTTCACATCATCCACGATAACGCTCTCAGTCGCGGTCTGCCCGTCCTTTGTAGCTGTTACGACCCACGTACCGTACCCCGTCAGATTGAAGGTCACGGTACCGGTACTCGTAGCGGTCAAGGTCTTAGAGCCGCATTTGCAGGTAACGGAACTGCCGCTCGGAATTGTGGCAATAATCTGAGGCGGCACGCCGACCGTACCGAGCTGAGAGTCAGGAATCTTGCCGTCGTTTCCCAGAGTAGCTACACCGCCTGCCGTGCCTTTCTGAGAGGTAGGAATGTAATCGAGTGAAGGAATCTGTGCAACCGGGACCTTCTTATTCGCATCAAGGGACGCAACGCCACCCGCTGCGGCCTTCTGCGAAGTAGGAATATAGTCAAGCGAAGGAAGCTGCCCCGAAGGGACCTTGCCGTCAGCGCCCAGACTCGCAACGCCGCCCGCTGTGCCCTTTTGAGAAGAAGGGATGTAGTCCATAGCGGGAAGCTGCCCCGAAGGGACCTTACCGTCAGCGCCGAGGCTTGCGACGCCGCCCGCTGCGCCTTTCTGTGAAGCCGGGATATAGGACAGGCTCGGAAGCTGGCTCTCTTTCAGTTTGCCGGACTCGTCGAGGTCCGCCTTGTCCTTGAGTGCGGCGTCGATTTTATCCGCGTTCTCATTGAGGTCTGCAATGTCCGCGAAGTCTTCCGGCGCCGGCTTTTTCAGTTTGTAGTTGTCTGTGTAGGTAGCCATTAAGTAAGTACCTCCTCCTTCAAATCTTTCCACGTGAGCGGCTTGACCTCGCTCCATTTATAGGGCTTGACCTTAGCCCACGTGTTATAAAGAAGCTCTACCGTAAAGACCATGTTGTACGGCAGAATGCGCTCAAGTGTCTCAGAGATAATCGTCTCCTGCTTCTTGACGCCGAGCGCGACTTTCACATTGACGGTAAAGGTCGCCGTCGTGATAGTCAAAACATAGCCTCCCGCCCCGCAGAGAGACTCAAGCAGAGCGGCGAGGCTTTTCCTTGTGTAGGGAATATTTTCGTTGTACCGGCTGAGCAGCCGGAGCTTGCGGTCGTCAAGAGTATCAGTCGCGAAGGGCGTGATACCCAGCATTTTCTCCCGGCGGGCTACACCGTTCTCGGTAGCCTCGGAGATAAACTGGTCGTTCATGCAGTCCTCGCAGGCATCCCAGATGGCTTGTACCTCCGGGGTCTCAGCTTCCATGATTGCCCGCATTTCCTGTACGTCTTTCAGCACGTCGGGAAGATACTCTTTAAGGTTGATGGTCCTGATGTTGTTGAAGTTACGCATTTGTGAACGCCCCCCTTACGGCGACCGCGTCCTTATCGAGTGTGAGATTTCCCGCCTGACCGTTCAGGGTCGTGCCGGAAATATCAACGATACCGGCAAGCGCGAGAAGTCTCGACTCGATTTGCGATACACGGACAATCAGCCCCGCCTCTTTACTCCACGTCGAGTTGAGCTCGAGATAGTAGGCGTCAAGAGCGCTCTGAATGTACGGGAGGCACTCAGTCAAGTTCCAGCCCGAGGCAAAAGTCAGGGTCGTAGAGATATTGACAGTAGTACCTGCCGCGCCGACGACCGTAACCTCATGGTCGATAGGGGCAAGGCCGATACCATCGCCGCTGTTCTGCGTCGGGTCGATGGCCGTCTGCACAGTATTGATAAGGGTATCGGAAGGCGGCTGGTAATCGCTTCCCGTGATAACGAGCTTGACTGTTCCGGGGCCTTTCCACGCACGGTAGGGCTTGCACCCGCCGACGCCGGGCAGAGCCTCGGTAACTTCGATATACTGCCCGCGATTGAAGCCGTAGGACTGATTCTCAAAGCTGTTGAGGTAGCGCAGTCTCAGGGTCTCAGTCGCTTCTTCGTCTTCACCGTTGATAACGATACTCGTCAGCTCCGCGGTCGCGAGTCCCTCGATATACTCGATGGGGATAAGCTGACCGGTGTAGCCGTTCGGGTCCGCGCCGGCGGTCTCGCAGGTAAGGTAATACTTGAGAGACTCGATTTTCTCGGTCACGGCCCAGTTGTATTTATCGCAGGAGAAGCGCGTGCCGACAGGAATATCCATACTGAACTCACCGATACCCACGGCGCAGGTCGCCGGCAGAGGCGTGATACCGCGCTCAGCGCAGCGCATGATAAGGTAGTCTCTGCTCGCAGTGTCAGCAAAGGTCTCGTTAAGTACGGTATCGAGAGCCACATAAATCATGGCGCTCTCAAGGGAGTTCGGCGCAAGCGCGTCGAAAATAATCGAGCCCTCGCGCTTATCAAGGCTTGACGCTACGCGGGCGAGCTTCTCTTGAAGAATCGCCTCATAGGTTTTATCCTTATACATCGGTTTCCACCTCCAAATCGCCGAAAATGCTATGCACGGTAAAGGTGACGTGCACGGTCTTTTTTCCGGTCTCAAACTCGAAGCCGTCTACCGAGGTGACTCGGTCGTCCTGCAGTAGGGCCTCTGTAATGCAACGCTTAATCTCTGGAAGCGCATACTCTTTCGGCTGGCCGATAAGCTCGACGAGCTCAACGCCGTAGTTCCATGAGTAAATGAGATAGGCGTACCGCTCCGTGCTGAGAATCAGGTAAATAGCCTGCCTCAGCGACTCGAGCTCGTCTACCATGCCGCGAATGCGCCCATGCTCAATATCCAGAGCGTAAGTAAGACTCGGCTGAGTCTCGACCTCAAGCGTCAAAAGGTCGTCTTCTACTTTAGGTATCATTTTGGCGCCTCCACTCTGTCTAAGATAATAAACTTCTGGCCGCCGTCGGCCCGCAGGAGAAGCACTTGCTCACCGGTCTTTAGGGCAAGGTGTACCTTGTAGGCCTTTTTGCCCTTGTAGGCGTGCTTATGACTTGCGAACTCTGCGTAGCCGCTGCCGCCGGAAGTTTCTTCTGTCTGGTGGTCCACCGTCATATAAACGGTGAAGTCTCGCACCGCATTCGTCAAGATGAGCTGACTTGCAGTAAGTTCGAGCTTCTGGTCAACCTGCACCTTGAGCGGGGAGACACTCGTCACCTTACCGAGGATAAAGCCGAAGGGTTTGCCGGCGGCTACAGCCTCGACCGCGGCGCGCTTTACGTTTTCTAAAAAACCGTTCATATCAAGTGACAAATGTACCACCTCGCAATTTCAGGTCCATCAGGTGTTGCTCTTGCTTGAACTTGTGCGTCACCGACTCGACCAGTAGGTAGCTCTGGACGTTGATGTCTCCGAGCCCCAGCTTAACAATAACAGACGAGCCCGCCCGAACTCTCGTATCGCCGAGCGCGTCGGAGATAGAGAGCGAGCGGGTCTTTGTGTTGTAGAGCTTTAGGAGAGCCTCTGCCTTTGCCGCGCCGCTTGCAGAGAGCTCGACGGTATCGGTATATTGCAGAAGGCCCCACTTGTTGATATTCGAGCTATCCTTCGCAATGAAGATTTCGCGCTTGCCCGAATCCTTGTTCTCAAAAGTAATCTTGATTTGGTTGTAGGTCTGCTTGTCGATGGTGCTCGAATAGGAGTACTCGCCGATAGTGTCGGCGTCAATAAGCAGATTCAGCTTCATGCTCTCAATGTCCTGCAGCGTCAGCTTGCCGACTTTATCGTAGAGCACATAGAGCTTAGTTTTCGCCCGGAGCGTCTCGTCAAGCGCATTCTGGGCAATGTCAAAGAGCGTAGTGTTGTCCTCGGTCCTCGAGCCGATAATGTACCCCGTGTCCTCAAGCGCTCCCACGCTGAGGCCGAAGTCCTCGGCTATCATCTTGATAACGTCGCTCGCTTTCTTGTTCGAGTAGACATAGGTGTCCTTATTCTTGAAGTAGCGGAGCTGGTCGTAGGCGGTAACCTCGATAACGTTCGGCGTGCGGCCTGAGCGGCTCTTTGTAAAGACAAAGCCGTAAAACATGTCCGCCCCATCGACGGACAGCTTTACGGCGTCTCCTTCCTGAAAAGACAAGACGGAATCCTTTACCACGGAAAACTTGAGCTTTCCGGGAGAGCCTTTGCGGTCCCACGAAAGGCTGATACCTTCCTCAACGATGGGGTAGAGAATCGTGCTGCCGCTCTGAATGATTAAATCTACTTTACTCATGGAATCGTCAACACCTGCCCCGGGTAAATAAGGTTAGGATTCTTTATCTTGCCCTTATTCGCATTATAGATTTTTGTGTACTGCGCTCCGTTGCCGTAATACTTCTTCGCAATGTTCCAGAGACAATCGCCCTTCTTTACGGTATAGGATTTCGTCTTAGGCTTGCTCGAAGTCTCGCGCTTCTTCTCCTCCTTAATAGTCGGCTTGCGTGCAGCTGCCGCTGGTTTCGTAACCGTGACGGTCTTCGTCGCATAGTCGATATACTGCTTGAGCGTTACCGAAACGGTCACGTCAGGGCCTTTTGTGGCGTCCTCTGTGATGTTGTAGCTCTCAAGGCTTACTTTCATATTCGTGTCGAACAGAAGTCTCCCAGAGGGCGACACACGGCTCACGATGAAGCGGAACGGAGTCTTGCTTGTCATGTAGTTCTCGAAAACGCTGAGGTAGTAGTCAGGCTTGCGAAAGGAGTCCGCAAAAGAGTACTGCCCCAGCATAGGGAGAACAACGTCAAAGCTAATTTCGGTCAAGCCGGGAGAACGCAGAAAGTTTATATCGCCCTCATTGACAAGGGTAAGCGTTTTGTTGTTCCCCTTGATTTTGGTCGTCAGCTTCTGCGGCGTAACCGGTAGAAGCAGACTCCCGAAGTAAAAGCTATACATTATTCATGCACCCCCTCAGCAGCGACCTCGAGCGCTTCCGCGAAGCCCTCGGTCAGAGTATTCAGCACGCCGTCAAGGTCCATATCGGAGTCAATGCGGTTAGTCATGCCGGTCATATCGATTTTGACCTCAGCGGTCGTGAAGCGGTTGATTGCTTCCTGCTCCGCAAGGTCTCTCATATACTTCAGGTCCTCGGTCGTTTCCTTCAAGGACGCGGCCGCGCTTCCCGCGCTGTCGTTAATGCCGGCGGTGTCTGCGCCGATACCGTCGAGAGCGGTCTGCTCTGCGGAACTGTCCGCTGCGGCGTCAGCCTTTGCCTGAGCGTAAGCAGCCTGCAAAGCGTCGACAGAAGAATTGAGCTCGGCTTTCAGAGAGTCGATATGCGCGTCTCTTCCGGCCTTTGCACTGGCGAGCTTGCTCTCATACGCAGCAAGGTCTGCCGCACGAGCGGACTTTGCAGCCTCGTTTTCTGCGGCCGCAGTCGTTGCAAAGGTCACATGCTCAATGGCGTCGATACTCACGCCGGGGATTTTATTCAGCACCCCGATGAACTTATTGATAATATCGATAGCGCCGTTAATCATGTTTTGGAGAATCGTCAGTACAGAGACCTTCATGTCCCCCATGAAGTTCGCGATTGCGACGCCGGCTTTCTGCCAGCAGAGCTTGAGCTTGTCTACGAGGTCAATGACCCAGTAGACGCCGGTAAAGAATGCGAGCTTGACCGCGTTCCAGCCCACGATAAGTGCGAGCTTGCAAATCTCCCACGCATTTTTAACGCCGCCGATAGATTGAATCCACCGATACATCGCCGCAACAAGTACGCCGATGATAATGGCAATCCAGAGAATCGGATTCGAGAGGAGCGAAACAATAAGGGCCTGATTTGCCGCTACCGCCAGCCACTGGGCAGCAGCGTGGACGACCCATGCAACGGCGAGAATGCCGACCGTAGTAGCCAGCCCCACGAGTACCGCGCTGACCATATCTGCATTCTCTGTGAGGAAGGCGACGATATTATTCAGCCACGAGACGATGGTCGTAAGGACCGGCAGAAGCTGCTCAGCCATAACGCCGGTAAACTCGAGCCAGCTCTCGGAGAGAAGCCGGGTCTGGTTGGCATAGCTGTCCTGCGTGCGGGCAAAGTCGCCTTGTGCATCGGCGGTCGTGCTCATAAGGTAATTGTACCGGAGCATGACCTGCTCGGCCTGAGACATTTCGTTGTAGGCCGTCGTGATACCCTGCGAGAGTGCGTAAGCCTCAAGGTTAGCGACCGACATGTTAATGCCGAGTTGCTTCAAGGGCTCTGTCTCGCCGGAGATACCGGAACGGATTTTCTCGAAGGCGGTCTCAAGGTCAAGGTTGTAGAACGACGCCATGTCGCCGGCGAGGCCGACCATATCTTTCGACATATCTACGATGGCGTCACCTGCAAGACCAGAAGACTTGAGCATGGCGCCGATAGTGCCGGCGTACCGCTTTGCGCTTACTTCGTTCATACCGTAGGCAGCAAGACATTCTTTCGACCACGAGTTGATAGCCTCCGTAGCGCTTCCGAAAGTAACGTCGACGACGTTCTGGACTTCGGCAAGGTCGGAGGCATAGTCAATTCCGGTCTTGATAGTATCAAGCGCCTTGCGGGCAATCATCACAAGCCCGATAGCTTTCGCAAGGCGGCTGAAGGCGTCGGTCGATTTATTCGTGTGGTCTTCCAACTGGTCCAGCGCGGCGCTCGCTCTCGCGAGCTCTTCGCGGGCCTCTTGAATGGAGGCAGTGTCGATAGCCCGTCCGGACGCGTCCTGCATAGCCTCAAAGCTATTAAGCACGATATTCATCGCCTTATTGATACTCTTGAGCGGGCCGGTCATGCCGTCCGTAAGTACGAGCTGCGACTTGATAAGGGCCATAGGCCTCCTCCTTTCCGGGAGTAGGCACCGAGGCTTGACCCGGCTTTACCTCAGTGCTTTTTCCCGTGTTTTGCTTTGGCGGCTTCTTTCTTCTCCTGCTCGACCTTTATATCGATAGCAGCGATAATGAACGCCTGCGTATAAGGGTCCATGTCAAGGAAGACATTCGGCGGCCACTTGAACTTGTGGAGACAGTAATAGACGTAGTTCGCCTCCGGGTCGTCTCCGAGTATTAGTTTTTTGCTTCTTCCACCATTTCGTCGCCGGACTGGAAGCCGTTGACCTGCAGGACCTTAGTGGAGTAGTCCTCGAACTCGGCGGGAGTCAGCATAGTGGTGATAAGCTGCTCCGCGCCCATAACGCCATAGCTCTGCTGGAGCTCAGCGTCATTCAGATTCGGGAATACCGTGCAGCGAACGGCCACCTTTGCGAGGTAGGCGTTCGCGTCGAAGTCCTGCGTAAACTGACCCTTGCGGCCGGGTACCGGAACGGTGCGCATGCAGGCCTTTCTCAGGCCCGCATTCTCCGCTGCGGTAATGCAGCAGATTTCCCACGGCATAGCCTCGCCGGTATCGGGGTCAACGAAGCGGTCAGAAGCAATAAAGGTAACGTTGTCGATTTTCTTCGCGTTCTGAGCAAGGAACGCAGTCAGATTCTTAGCCATAATAAAATTCCTCCTGTTTTATGTTGGTTTACTGCATGCCGTTCAGCAAGCTAAAGGTCTCGGGCATTTCCCAGTCGTCGAAGGTGCCCTCGAGTTCCTCGTCGAGAGTCTCGGCGTCGGCGTCAAACTTCGCCAGAATACCGCCCTTAGTGAGGCAATTCTTCAAGATGATAGTCTGGCGGCCGACAGAAGCGGTCGGGTCTTCGTTCGCGACCTGAATATCGAATGTAGGCATAAAGCCGGTACGCTTATACTCGAGGAGCATTTTGCGGAAAACGGACTGGTTGTAGTGGGCAGTGCCGCTCCACGTACCGGACCAGCCGGTCGGCTTATTGCCCTTGCCGGACTTGCCGAGGATAGGCACCTCAGCGACAGAGATGTCCATTTTGGACTCGAAGGAATAGAGCTGCATGAAGCAGTATCTGTTACCGTCGGCCATCGTGACATACGCGGAAGCCTGAGAGCCCGCAATCGCGTCAAGCGCGTTCATAATAGGCTGAGCCATAATTCAAACCTCCCTTACATGATGATAACGCTCATATAGAGCTGAGCCATAGCGTTCACGACGTTCAGGTCCTTCACAGTGCAAAGGACGGCCTTCTTCGTGTCGCCCTGCTCCACGGTTACGCTGTCGGGGTCGAAGTCCTCGATGGCGCGAATAGACTCGAGGTCCTGATGGAGCTTGCAAATATCGTTCCAGAGAGCGATTCTGCCTGCCGCGTCGTTCGGCACGGTACCGAGGTAGCGCGTGTTGAAGAGGACGGCCGTATCGTTCGCAATCTGGTCGCAGACGCGGATAGTCTGATTCGACTTGAAGACGTCGCCCTTCGTGTCGGAGACAGTAATCAGGGAATCGATGTCCTCGAGAATGCGAACGTCGCCGTTGACATTGTGGAACATCAAGCGACCGGCCTTGATTGCTGCCTCGAGCTCGGCCTGCGTTCTGTCTACGTCGACGGTGAGCTCGCCGTCATACTTCTTGTTCGTGTTGGACTTGTTCACGGCGCAGCCCGCAGACGCGCCGGTCATCCAATACACAAGACCGTACTGGCCAAGACCGGAAATGCCGGAATCGTAGTCCGTCACCTTGCTGCCGATTTCGATAACGCCCTCATAGTCTGCGAGCTTCTCGTTGGAATCGAGGTTAAAGATAACGGTCTGGAACTTCGCGCCGACCTCGTCACGGAGACGCTTTGTGTAGTTGATATACAGCTTGATAGTGGTCGAGTCATCGGACGGGCAGCCGAGAGTATTGAAGCTGTAGCTTTCAAACTTATCGAGCGCCGCCTGATGAGCCGCCGCGTTTGCCGTGCCGTTCGTGCCGCCGGTGAGCGGGGTCTTTGCAGTCGCGGCGAGAGACGCGGTAGTCTTCCACGTTACGAAGTCGTTATCCTTGAGCGCGGTAGCCGCAGCCACGGTCTGCGTATCGAGGAGAGTCGTATCGTAGTAGAGGCTGACGTCAAAGAGGTCAGCGTTATCAGCGTTCGCTGCGATAACCACATAGAGCTTGTTGCCGGCAATGCCGGAATACTTCGCCGTGCAGTAAGCGCAGGCAGCCTTAGCACCTCCACCGTTCAGGCGATAGGCGTAGAGGGTCTGCGTATACTGGAAGAGCTCGCGCAGAGGCAGCAAAGCGTCGTCGGTGTACGCATGACCGAAAATCTTGAGGCTGTTCTTCTGGAAGTCGCCGCTTGTCACGGTAAAGACCGTACTGTCGGGACCCCAGTCCAGCATAAGAGGCATAGCCGCGTAACCTCTGTCGGAGAGAGTAGCGGACGCCTTAGCCACGCTGGAAAAGTTGATATACGTGCCGGGGAGTACCTTATTCTGTACTGCCCAGATTCCACCGCCAAGGGCCATATTATTTCACCTTGCCTTTCATAAAGTTTTCGATAGCGGTATCAACCTCTTCGAGGGTATACCACTTACCGTCTTCCAAAAGTGCGCCCAGAAGGTCGCGGCGCTTAGCGTAGCGCTGAGACCTCAAAAGCTGCTCTTTGGAGTGAGTAGGAGCGGCGGGCTTTGCCGCCGCAGTAGCTTTCGCCATATCAGTTTCCTCCTTGTTCAATTTTCAGAGTTCCCATCTTGACCTCCTCAGCCGTCTTATACGTGAAGTGGTTATAGGAGACAAGGAAATGAAGCACTCCGTCCGTCACCTGAAAACTCATATCTGTACCGCGCAGCTTATCGCCGCCGGGCAGGTCAATCACTTCAAGCACTTCGGTGAGGGTATCTGCCACGCCGTAGCAGTCCTCCCGCCCGGACTTCGGAAAGTAGAGAACATCGAAACGAGGAAGACGTTTCTTGCGCTGCGCCGGGTAGTCCGTGACCTCGGCGTTAACCAAAAGCACAATAAAAGCAGGCTGCCGAAGCCCCTGCTTTACTGCGTTTGATTCGATATGACTGCCGGGAAAAGCGGACCGCAGGGCCAGCGTGATTCCGTCTAAGATAATGTTTGTACTAACTTCCGCCATTGCAGACCTCCTTCAGCTTTCGGAGCACCATCTTCTCAAGCACAGACGGGGCAATTCGTTTCAGCTTTTCCTCGGAGATAGTCAGCATGTACCGGCCCTCGACCCAACCGCCGCTTACGGTACGGTGACCGAACTCGACATACGAGGCGTACTCGACCGGATTTATGATTTCGACCATATACGTGTTCCCGGACTTTGTGACGGTCAGGGACTGCGCATACTCGCGTCCGGCTTTGCCGTTCTTAGCACCCCAGCCTCGGCGGAGAGTACCGCCTTTCTTACCCGAGCCTTTCGGGTATTTGCCGACCGGGGTAGCCGGAATAACGAGAGCCAGAAGTCTTGCGGCAAGCTCTTTGCTGCAAGCCACGCAGAGGTCGTCTATCTCAGAGTCGCTCAGCTTTTCAAAGCCTTTCGTGAACTCCCTGAACTGAGAGAAGTCGCAGCGTCCCCAGCGGGACATTAGGCGTACTCCTTGAACGGGACGAGCGGTATCTCCTGATGACAGCTATAGACCGCAGGCTCACCGGACCTCGCATAGGCGGTAGTCCGGCCTTCCTGCGTTACGACTATCTTAGAGCCTGCCGGGATTTCCACAGTCTTCGAGATAAAGAGCTTGACCGACTGCTGAATCAGCGGCGCGCTGTCCTGTTCGGTCGTGCTTGAGATACTTGAGAAGGACAAACGGCAGGGCTCCCCGTGGAGCTTCTGGACCTCCGTGGGCTCATCCCGGCCGTTTGCCTTATTTACCGTTGTCTCGAGGACATAAACGTCACAGAGGCCGTCCCAGAGCCTCCGTAGAGCGTTCTGATAGCTTTTCACCATACCAACCTCCTAAACGCTGCGATAAGCTCCGCGTCGGGGTTTACCATCTTCGTGAGCATTGCGTCGAACTGGTCCTCGAAAGAGCCGGTATCTGCAATCGCGAAGGTGACGGAGGTGTCGCCCTCAGAAATGCTTTTAGCCGGCGCATCGAAGTCGTAGACCTCGGAGAGTGCGCCGGAAGCCTTCTTGTCTGTGAGGAACATGCCCGCAGCCATATCCGCCCAGACATAGAAAAGACCCTCGGGCACTTCGAGCTGATTCGTTCGTACCTTTAGGGTCGTCTCGGCTTTCTTAATATTGTAATCAAGCGCCGCGCTGTCGGTCTCGGTCACGGTATAACCGAGGGCCGACAGTCGGGCGGTTACTGCCGCGAGTATCTCCATAGGCCTTAACCTCTGGAGAAGATACGCGCGATAGGAATGGCCTTGTGGTTGATGTAGGAACGCTGAGACGCGGTAGTCTCACCGGAATGCACCAATGCCCAGTTCGCGCCGTTCTTGAGCTCGGTATCGGTAGGAGACAGAGAAGTCTGAGAAGCCTTCTCATAAGAGATACCGTAAGGAGCGAAGACCTTGCGCTGACGAGTGTACAGAGTGTCCTCACCGCCGTTGGTCTTCGGGTCGCGGCTCATCTCATAAGGCACCTTTGCGCCGATGTCCTCGTAGGAGATAGCGCCTTCGCCGAGAACATAGGTCGTATACTGAGTGCCGGCAACAACGTAGTCGTTCGCAGCCAGAGTCTTGCTGCCGAAGTACGGAGTTACCTTAGACAGAAGAATCTCACCTGCGGCAGGAGTACCGGAAGCGACAATCTTCAATGCGCCGTCAGTGTTGGCGTCGGCGTCGAAGTAGCCATCAGAAGCCGGCATGTCGTCATCAACGACAACGAGCTTACCGTTCCACGTGCCGAGCTCGAGGTCGCGGGTAATGCCGTCCTTATCGGTATACTTGAGACGCTCAATCAGGTTGAGATTCTCAAGACCGGTAGAAACGTCAGAGTGCATGAACACGAGCTTGAACTTCTTCTTGTTCGCGCCGCAAGCCTTGTTCGCTGCGGAGTTCAAAGTAGAAGCCGCCATAACGCCAGTACCGACGCCGGTCACGTCGAGAGTGTGCTTAGCGACGAACTCCTTGCTCTTCGTGTCGGTCATAGCGAAAATGCCGGCGAGAATAGCGAGAATCGTGTTCTGGTCCAGATGGTCCTTGTACTCGGCCACCTGCTGGCTGATGTTGCCCATGAAGTCAACGCCGCCAGTAATGTCATAGGAAAAGTCCCTCTCAGTCCAAGCCTTCGCACGGCCGATGACAACGACGCCCTGCTCGAAGGTCTTAGTGGAGGTTGCGGTGATGTCGGTCTGACCGTCGTAGTTAACGGCGTCGCCGTCAATCAGACCGCGCATAGCCAGACGAGCATACGCGGTACCGTTCTGGGCGGTAAACACGCCGCGGATGTCAGGGTTGCCCGCAAGGGCACGAGACTTCTTGAGCTCATTCAGGTTGAGGTTAGGAACACGGTCCACCATGTACTTGAACGCCTCAGCATTGAAGCTCTTAGAATCAAACTTGCTGTTTGCCATAGTAAAATCGTCCTTTCATATTAAAGTTTTGCATCAGGATTTTCAGCGAGGTACGCGCAGAGCTCGTCGTAGGTCATAGTCTCCGGCTTTTTATCGCCGGAAGGCGCCGGGTCTCCACTCTCGCCGGGCTTGAAGCCCTTAAAGTCATTCTTCGGTTTCGTAGTGTCGAACATAAAGCCGCTGTCAGGTGCCTCGGCCAACTTCTTAATCTGGTCGGCCAGACCCTTCACGGAGCCGTCCGCGTCAAGCTCAGCCTTATCAAGGTCGAGCAATGCCTTCACGGCCTTTACGTTCTTCGCTTTGGCAGCAGACAGAGCCAACTCAACGGCGGTATCGATTTTGAGGCGCTTGATTTCCGCCTCATGGGCCTTCGTCGCTGCGGTGTTCTCGGTCTGGAGAGTAGCGATTTGCGTCTTGAGCGCCTCGACGTCGCCGGTAGAGGCCTTGAGGGTCTCAAGCTGCCTGTCACGCTCCTTGACGGTATCGGCGAGAGCTTTCTTCTCGGTGTTCAGAGTGTTGAAGTCTGCACGTGCCACGAAGTTCTTGCCGATTTCCTCAGAGACCTTCTTATCAATCTCCTCGGAATACGCTCCTCCCAAAATAGTTTTCAGCCAGTCCAACATTTTGTCCTCCTGTCTCCCGCTGTCCTTTTTATCCGGCCAGTCCCGGTATTGCGGGTACGCTATTTGTTGTCCGCCGCGTAAGGCGGTAATTTTTGTATGAAAAAAGCGCCTCCTGCTAAAAAGCAGGGACGCTCTAATCAACTATTGCTTCTGTGGGGCTCCACGGTCTCCCGTATCGCGTTTTAACTGAGGGGCCCTTAGATTTACCCTCTGAAAAATCGGGCTCGAATTAGGAGCCTTCTGGCTCGCTCGAATATCGACCGCACTTCTTACATACCTCGAGGGCCTTATCCCAGTCAGGGACGGTATCACCCTCAAGAAGAATATCGTCGGTAGCGATATTGCAAAGCTCCCAGCAATAGCCCCAGTCAATTTCCTTATTCAGTAAAGGGCACTTGACCTTATTTTGCTCGGACATATTTCATCACCTCGTCATATAGCAGTTTCCCGCGCTCGTCCAGTTGCCCGGCGGTACCAATCTCGCCGTTATTATCAAGGACCGCAAAGCCCTCGCTCGTATAGAAGGCGTATTGCGTGCCCTTACGCTGTTTAAGTGCGAAGTCTGCGTTATCAATAATATTCTGAGTCCATTCTAAGGTTATACCGCGAGAGGCAAACCGTTTTTCGGCGTGCTCGTTCGCTTTGATGGCGACTCGACCCAGAGGCGGAGCGACCAGAGTTCCGGTCGTTCGGACTTTGCCCTCGTCGTGGAGAGCCTTAACCGCTTTATGCGCAGTCCAAAAGCGCCTATCGCTTGTAGGATTCGCGCCCTTGTATCGGTAGTAACCGGTAAGGTCCTTGTAGTTCTCAGAATTATACTTTAACTGCTGAAAAGCTGCAAAGCTCTTAGGCGCGTCTGCGCCGAGTCGGGCCTTGTAGTTTTCATACTGCTTTTTGTCAGCAGATTCATTATACCACATATTTTTGAACTTTTCTACGGTACCAGCGCCATAGGCAGCGTCTTGTCTCGCTTTCCAGTCCTTATATGTCATATCCTTAGGAATATCGAAGCTCTCGCCGGTCTTTACATCTCTCGCGAAGCGGTCTCCGAGCCCCTGCATATCCTCGTAGTAAGGGGCTGTCGTGCCACGGCACCACGGATGAAAAGGCGGCGCAGTAACGCCGACTTGATACTCACTCATAGGATAGACCTTGCCGTCGAGCTGCGCGCAAAGGCCGCAAGTCTCGTTGTCAAGGGTTTCCACAATAACGTACTTCTCGACGCCGAGGTCTTTGAAGCAGTCCTTGCGGGCCTCGTTCGCGAAGGCGGCACTCTCGGTCATAACCAAACGCCCGGCCTGCGACTTAGAGACCTGAAAACGGTCGGAGATAGCCTTGATGGCTTTATCCGGTGCCGCGCCTCGCATTATCATCTGAGTAAGCTGCGTGCTGACGCTGTTGACGAGCGCCTGCTTGTTCGCCCAGATTCTATCGCTGAAGGTCTGGCCGTCTAAGGTCCACGGCCGCGAGAGTACTTTGCTGATAGCTTCATCGGTCAGCCCGTGGAGCGTCCAGCCGACCCCCATGCCCTTTTGGAGCTCAAAGGCAGTATGATAATAGCCTCGCTGGTAAACCTCGCTCAGGGACGAATTAAGGGCCTCCGTCTGCGCCCCGTGTAAGACCTCGGCCTGCTCCTGTAGCTGGAGCTTCAAGCTGTCAAGCCTTGACACGTGGACGCGGGCAGAAGCATTCTTAAGCTGCTTGAGCCACGCCTGAGAGACTGCGTTCTCTTGACCGTGTTTTATATACTCTTCAACGGTCCATCGGAACTCGTCAAGCTCCTGTGTGGTAAGCAGCTTATTCGCCTCGGCGAGCGTTATGCCGTTTTCGGCCGCAAAACGCTGATACCATCTCGCGATTTGCGATTCTATATCCTGAATAGCGGTTGCATATTGCCGCTCGAGGTTTTTAACGTAGTCGTATCCCTTGTCGAGCAAGGACTCCTCAAGAATCCGCATTCGGTTGGCCCAGTACTTATCATTCCTCATTTACCGGGTCACCGCCTTCGGGGTTACGCAAAGCCTGCGCCTGCTCAAAAGCCGCGCGGTAGGGGTCGGTTTCCTCTTTCTGCTTTTCGAGCCGTTCAAGCTCGGCAGCAGGGTCGTCGACCCACGGGTGCATAGCGACGATAGTCTCGTCGGAGATAATGCCGACGGACTTAGAGCAGTTATCAATAGCCTCGGACTCGTTGATAAGAATATCGCGGTTGAAGATAACCGTAATATCTTCGCTCTCATACGAGCCCTTGCCGGTGTTGGCGAGGTAGGTGTTCACAAACCAGAGAATCTCCTCAAAAGCCGCTTGCAGCTCGGTCTCCATCGCGTTCGCGTCGAGGTCGATGTCGCAGTACATGCTTTGAATGTTCATCTGGTTAGGCGTACCAGAGAGGCGGTCATCCTTCGCGTCGTAGCTGCGGAGGTTTTCAATGAGCGCCTTTTTCAGAAGCTCGAGGACGGTCTTATAGTTCTCAGAGTTTACCGAGATTTCAAGGCTGTCCACGCCGCCGTCAGTACCCTCGACCGTGCGGACTTTGATAGCTCCGTAGGTCGTCAGGTTACGCCGGAACTCCCCGAGGTCCTGTCCATCGTAGTTCTTGAGGACAAGGACAGTATTACGGACGTCTTCCTCCATGTTGTTCACGAAGTCGGATTGCAGGAGGTTGATAGCATCCTGCAAGGAGCGGCCCCGACGAATGAGAGGGACTTCCTTCGGGTTGTACTTGATAGGGATAAGGGGGAAGCGCTCCCAGTTCAGGGGCTGCTCGTTGCCCTTGTTGTCCTTCACCTTAACGTAGGCCTGCTTCTCGGTGTCCGGCGTGAGTACGCCGTTCTCGAAGATGTAGGTCGTGACGCCTTCCAGCGTGAAGAGGTCGACCTTCTTAACGATTTTCTTCTCGGTACCGTAGTAGACCTCGACCGGATAAAGGCGAAGAGCGGAGTCAAGCTCGGTGTGAGCTGCGTCCGCCCAGAACGGCATAATCTCGTAGCCGGGAAATACCCGGAATGTGAGCTCGCCGTTTTTATTGTAGTAGGGATAAAGCCACGAGATACCCGCGTTAAGGCACTCGACTCCCGCGCTCTTGAGAGTACGCATAAACCGCATGCCGAGTACCTTCTTGACCTCGGCCGCGTAATCGTCATTCTCGCAGGAGAAGGAAATAGGCTGACCGAGAAGGTAGTTTGCCTTCTGGTCAACGTGTTTCGCATACTGGTTATCCACAATGCGGTTGTTCGGGAGATTCTCAATCACAATCAGCTTACCGTCAGGGCCGATAGCCGTGCGCTGGCGTTTGAGAATGTCATGGTCTCCGGTATAGTACCGGTCGCCGTCAATCATCTCGCGCCGCTCGGGAGAGGTCTCCCAGTCGGTAAGCTCTCTCGCGTAGAACTCAAGCTCGGTCATAGGCCTGCCGGCGCGGAGGCGCAAACTGAAAAACTCCTGCTCGATAGGCTTCTTGAATAAGGGCATTTATCGCACCTCCTTAAAAACTGAATCTCGACGGCTGGAACGCGGCGCGGACGAAATATCTCGTATCGTCCATAGCGTGGTCGTCGGTTTTTAGCGGCCGGTCTTCGGCGGCTTTTTCGTCCCACCGATATAAACCGAACTCTCTTATACAGTCCGTGCAGCAGTCGCAAAAGAAAATGTCGCCAGCGTTCAGCCGGGTAGCAACATCGCGAATACCGTCAAGGACTCTGTTGCTTGCCTGTTCGACCATGAAGCGGTCGTGCCGGCGTATGACCTCGATAAACGAGGCTGCGGACGGGTCAACGATGATTTTCCGAATCGAGAGGTCTCCCGCAAGCTCTTCAATAGCCGCATAGTGCTCCTCGTCCGTTCGCTGATACCGTTCCTTGCGTCCGTCATAGTAGTATTCTCGGACGCGGTACCATTTTCCCTCGCAGAGGCCCCAGAGCCCGGCCGAAGTCGGGTTTAAGGTGCCATAGTCGCAAGAGATAAGGTATTCCTCATAATCGCGAGGCACAGAAGGGACTACATGATAGTCCTTATTAAACATTGTATATATCAAGCCTTCTGCGACGGTCCAGAGACCGCGGATATACCGGTCGTAGAACACGCCGGAGTACATACCCTCGTATCGGGCTTTGATTTTCTCGTCAAGGCTGAGGTTGTCGTCCATCGTAAAATGCAGGTAGAGCATATTGCGCTCCGCCGCCTTACGAATCCACTCTTTATAAAACCAGTGGCCCGGCGACTCGGGGTTGCAGTTAAACCAGAACTTCGACCCGGAGACCGAGCAGCGCGCCATAGCCTGCTCTACGAAGGAGCGAGGCATAAGGGCGACCTCATCGAAGAGGACTCCCGCCAAAGTAATGCCCTGAATAAGGGTGTAGCTGGATTCGTCCCGGCCTCCGAAGAGGTAGTAGGTATTAGAGCGATTGCCGATAGTGACGACCATTTTATTCTCGCTGCGGCGCTCAGTAACCTCGAACATACCCTCAAGCCATGTGGGAATATGTACGATAACGTTACGCCGAAGCGCTTCAATCGTGCGGCCGCAGATAGCGAAGTTCTGTTTATCGAAGCTCGCCATGCTCCACATGATAAAGCCGATAGCCATTGAGACCGTCTTGCCGGAACGGATTGACCCGTCGCAGATAAGGCCGTCTCTATTCTGATGTTCCGGTTTCGTCCACCAGAAGAGGGTCGCATTCTGCCGAGGACTGAAGCTCTGGTATTGCACTCAGGTCAACCTCCTTTCCAGCAGCACGAATCGCCTCAAAGAAGTTGGTCTCCTTCGCGTCGAACGACTTAATCGCCTCGTTAGCTGTGTATTTGTCAATGACGATACCCATAGCAGTAGCAAGCTGATTGACCGTCGCGGCGGCGAGCTTGTCTTCATCTCCCATAGCCGCAAGCAGCTTATCAATCAGTCCGCAGACGTCATTTTTCTTAGAATCCATAAAGGCCAGAATGCTTGCCGTATTCTCAGCCTTTTTTTGTGTGACCTTTTGCGTTAGCGTTGTGTCGCTTTTCAAAACACGCTGAATCGTAGTCGTAGAGACGCCGTATTTCGCGGCCAGCGCCCGAATGCTCGAGCCGTTCACCGATTCAGCTATAATCTTTTTCCGTTGCTTATCGGTCAGCTTAGCCACGTTCGTCCCTCCCTCGTTAGTTGTTGCTAACCTCCATTCATAATAATAGACGGAGCACTGCACCGGAGGCCCGCGCAGTGCTCCGCCCGCGATACCGGAAGTCCGATAACGCAGAAAAAGCCGGACTCTTCATCCGACTTTTTCATCATATATTATATCGCATGTTCGGCGTGAATTAACGCGCTTTCGGTAAAAATTATGAGAGCTTTTTTATGAAGAGTCATAGTCCAACGGAAAGTGATGTCAAGCCGTACCGCGATTTCCTCCCATTTGAGGTACTTAAGATACCTCATCTCTAACAGAGCGTTAAGGGTCGGGTCGGTAACCGCCTGATTGATAGCTCTCCCGATTTCCAGCTCGATGGCCGCAAGCTCGTAGATTTCCGCTTTGATTTCCGACTGCAAATCGACGATAGCGCAAGCAGCATCCTCGACCTTCTTCGACGGGGTAGAAGAGAACGAGGCGACCGGCTTAATCTCAGCCGTGATAGACTCAGCTCTGCGAATCCACTCGTCGATACGTTCCTCCTTAACCTTTATTCTTTCTCTGGACCTATATCCTCTGTTGAGGAAGTCCTTCGCTTCCTGTATTGTCATTTTGATACCTCCTTGATTCTGGCTTTCAAAGCCTCGAGGCAAGCGTTCTGCCTTACCTCCTTCGGCGCGAGTATGTCGTCTAAGACGCGGTAGTCGTAGGTGTCCTTCATCAGGATATGGTGAATCAGGACCGTTTTCTTTTGTCCCGGACGGTGCAAGCGCTTGTTTGCCTGCTGGTAAAGCTCAAGACTGGTAGGAAGCCCGTACCATATCGCGATATGACCTCCTGCCTGCAAGTTCAGGCCATGCCCCGCGCTCGCAGGGTGAGCGAGCATAATCGGAATCTTGCCCTCGTTCCAGCGAACGACCGCGCCATCGTCTTTAATGTCTACCGCTTCCGGGTACCGCTCCATAATTCTGTCGCGCTCATGCCGAAAGGCGTAAAACACCAGAACGGGTTGGCCGTTCGCTTCTTCGATAAGCTGGTCTAACGCCTCGAGCTTGCAGTCATGCAGGACCTTGACATTGCCATTCTCATCGTAAGCCGCACCTCCCGCAGCCTGCAAGAGCTTATTCGTCAAGACCGCAGCGGTCGGCGCGTCTATGTCGCCGTCAGCAAACGGAAGAAGAGTATCCCGCTCAAGAGTCTTATAAAGCTCCATCGCCTCCGGGGTAAGCTCGAACTCACGACGGAGAAAAAGCCTGTCCGGTAGCTGTAGGTAGTCCGCCGCGTTCATACTGATACAGAGCTTACCGATTCTCTCATAGATAAGGTCCTCCGCGCCGTCTTTCGGTTTCCATGAGAAAATGGTCGTGGCGTTCCGCTTATCCGGGACGAAGTAAGTATCGCGGTACCCCGTCAGGGTTTTGCCGAGAGCCTTGCCCTCGTCAAGCAGGTACATTTCCGGCCATAGGTCAAGCAGTCCATTCGGCGACGGCGTGCCGGTAAGACCGACAATCCGCTTGATATACTTCCGGACCTTTTTCAGAGCCCGGAAGCGCTGCGCCTTGCTGGACTTAAAGCTCGACAGCTCGTCGATGATAACCATATCGAAAGGCCACTTGCTTTTGAAGTAGTCCACAAGCCAGACGACATTCTCGCGATTGACGATATAAATATCTGCCTCCCGCTCGCAAGCTGCGATACGCTCGGACTTCGACCCAAGAATCAGCGAGAGCTTCAGGTGTTTCAGGTGGTCCCACTTCTTGACTTCGGGTGGCCACGTCTCCTTTGCCGGTTTCAGCGGGGCGATAACAAGGACCTTGCTCACGGCAAAGTAATCGTTCAGGAGCTTGTCCGCCGCGCTCAGGCTCGTTACCGTTTTCCCCATACCCATATCCAGTAAGAGCCCCGCCTCGGGGTTATCGAGAATGAACTTCTCCGCGAAGTCCTGATAATAGTAAGGTTTATATTCCATCGGCTTTTAGCCTCGCTTTCAAATCCTCCATATCGGAGATACGCCAAACGGTACAGCCGAGCCCCTCTAATGTCGCGATGACCTTTTTCTGCCTGATACTCAAACCGTCACTCAGCCCCGGCCGCTTGACCTCTATAAAAATTATTCGTCCCCCCGGCAATATCGCGATTCGGTCAGGCACCCCCGGAGTTCCCGGGGACACCCACTTATACGCTTTACCGCCGAGGGACTTGATATACTCGCAGAGCTTTCGCTCAAAAGTGCTTTCATACATAAAATCCCTCCTTCAGGTAGTCGAGTAGCGCGTGTAACAAAGATTCCCTATATATACATGTAATGCGAGGGGGCGACGGGATTGCGTCGAGTGTCCCTTTACTTTTTCAAAAAATGTTTTTAAGATTTTTCGACTACCAGTACTACCAAGTAGCCAAAAGCATTGATATATAAGGCTTTTTCGAGGTAGCAGAGTAGGTAGCGCTTTGTTGCAAGTAGTTCTCAAAGTGCTACCTTTGTTGCAAGCACGCTTGTACGACCTACCCTCTAACGAAAAAAGTTGGCCTTTCAAGTGCTACCTTTGCTACCTCAGACCTCTTTCACGAAGCCCCTCTGCCTGCCGTAAATTGCTCCGCAGTTGACGGAGGTGGACAACCGCCAGCCCGGAATCATGCGCAGGAGCCCGATAATCTCTCGGGCCTGAGTCTGCGAATAGCTCTTCGGGTCTCCCTTGAAAAGCTCCTGCCAGACCTCAAGCGCGCAGACCTTCGTTCTCGGTACGGTGCCGTTACGCTCCTCGCCGAAGCCGCCGCTCCAGAACATAAGACGCTTTTCGAGGTCCCACTCGTCCCAGCCCTCGGGCAGCAGGACTTCAAGGAAGTTCTCGATAAGGCCGAGCTTGCCGTTCGCCTCGGTGTGGTCAGCCTGTACCTTGCGGGCCATCTCTTCGACCGCGCCGTCAAGGTACCAAGTCTCGCCGGCCTCGTAGTAGGTCACGGCCTCGGCCCATATCTGGTCCACGATAGAGGCGGTCAGCTTGTCCCCGAGAGTCTTGCCCGCGTCGGTAACAACGACCGGCCAGAAGCGGCGAGCACCGGTAGGGTCTCTCAGGAACTCCTCGTCGTTCGTGGTACCGAAGAAGGCGCATTGCCTCGGGTGGCATTGTGTGCGGCGAGCGTATGCCGCGCGGTAGTTGTCCTCTTGTTTAGAGACGAACTGCTTAATCTGCTCAACCTCAGCTTTACGGGTCGCAGCCATTTCAGAGAGCTCGATAATCCAAAAGCCTTGAAGCTGCTCGTAAGCATCCTTACCGGACATGGTATAAAGCGAGTCTGAAAACCACTCCTTGCCGAGCTTCTTCAAGGTCGTGCTCTTGCGGCAGCCCTGAGGACCGATAAGGACGAGCATGTGGTCGTGCTTGCAGCCGGGAGATAAGATTCTCGCAGCCGCGCCGATAAGCGCCTTGCGGGTTACCGTTCTCGTATACCGAGAGTCCTCAGCGCCGAGGTAGTCGATGAAGAGCGTCTCGCAGCGTTTCTCGCCGTCCCAGATAAGGCTCCGCAGGTACTCGCGTACCGGGTGCCTTGTAACGTCAGCGAGCGCAAGGTCAACGCCTTCTCGGGTCTTCGGCATGGAGTCGATTTTGTAGTCCTTCTCAAGAACGTTGTGCACGCCGGCGTCGTCGGTGTCGTCCCACGAGCGTGGCTTTGCGTCGGCCTTTCTCCAAGGAAGGTCCCCGCAAACCATAGGCCGCTCCATGAACTCGTCCCAGTAGAAGGTACCCTTAAAGCGAGGGTCGTTCTTCACGATGATACGGATATTCTCGACCGTGGTTGCTGCGTGTCCTGTCTTCGGGTTTACCTCAAGCTGAGATACCCAGTTCATGTCCGGGGCCTCGTCACCCTCGCCGAAGAGCTGGACGATGTAGTCAAGCTGCTTGCTTTGCAGCTCCTTCATAACGCTCTCGCAGTTGGTCTCAATCCACTTACACATATTCTTATAGGAGGGAAGGTTGTTCGCCGCAGTGTTCGCGGGTTTCCCTTCGTCGTCCTTACCGAACATGTGAATGCGGACGAGGTCGAACGCATTGCAGAGCTTGCCGCAAGTCGGGTCCGTGCTGTGATGGCTGTACGCAAAGCGACCGTCTTCGTAGATAACGAGGCCGCCGGAGGTCGAGCCGCCTTTATAGGTGTAGCGGCCGTTTTCGCCCTTGATGTAGACGTCAGGCAGGAAGGTCTCGATTGCGTCCTCAACGGAGTAAGTACGGCAGAACGCGCCGACGATACCGTCTTTCGCGGTCGGGTCTCCCTGCTTGTCAGCGAGACGCCGAATCGTGCCGGACTTCCTGCTCGATACGGGCCACTGAGTCGGGTCTTTCCAGTCCGCATACCTTGCGAGCTGCTCGTCGGCGTCCAGCCATGGACCGTCCTGCACTTCATAACGGAACTCGCCGTCAGAGGAAGCGCTCGCCCAGTACATGAGCCGATGGGGCTCATAGGTGGTATCGTCGCACATGTCGATACCGATGTCGCCTGCAATCCTGCGGGCAATGGCCTCGTACTCCTCAGGAGACACGGGCCTTGAGAGAGGAAGCACAAGGCGAAGTCTCGGAGCTTTCGCCGTGTGGCTATGTGTGCTGTAGAGCACCGCAGCGCAGCCCAGAATCAGCTCGACCGTAGGCCAAGGGTCTTCGCCGGCTGTGATAGAGTCCATGTCGAGGGTGATAAGCCGACGCTGCAGTACGGCGTCGATTTTACGGCGGCCGCCCTTTAAGGTACCGCCGACAAAGCCGCCGACGTCCTTCGCGTTGTCGCGCTCCTCCTTCGGCATACGGAAGTACTCTTGCTGGGTCTCCTGCGTCCGGGTCACACGGCCGAGCTTATCAACGAACTCAGACCAGAGCATTTCTTTAGTTTTCCAGCTTGCCGAACGCCGCGAGCTACCCGTCGCAATCGTTATCAAGCCGTCGTATTGAAGAGTCGGCATTAAAAGGTACCGGCTCTCGTTACTACTCTCGTGATACCCGCGTTTTTAATCATGCGGTCGCAGATATTACACGGAGCGGGGTCAATGGTTTCATCGAGGCATGCAAGGTAAAGGGTAGCACCTCGCATGGACCGCCTCGGCGCACTGATAATCGCGTTCTGCTCGGCGTGAACGGCGACGCAGGTCCCGTACTGGTCCCCATGACGAGCCGCGTGCTCGTCAATAGGCGTGGAATGCTCTCGGCAGTAGCACTTCCCAACGTCGCAGCAGTTGGCCTCACCTCTGGGCGCGCCGTTGTAGCCGGTCGCGATGATTTCGTCGTCTGCGACAATCACGGCCCCATACTGCCTGCGAAGGCAGGTAGAACGGGCCGCGACGGCTTTTGCGATATTCAGATAGTAGTTGTCTTTGTCTATTCTCATAGTCTTACCTCCCGCTACTTCCGAAAGCTCCGGTACCACGCTCGGCAGACTCTGCATACGTGAACTCAGGGATAACGACCGGCATAATCACGAGCTGGCCAATACGGTCGCCTTTCTTGATGTCGTAACCGTCGCCCCCGACATTCGAGACGATAGCGTGGACCTCTCCGCGATAGCCGGAATCAATGGGCGGAAGCTCGCATACGATACCGCGAGCGCTCAGGCTGCTGCGAGGAAATATGTACCCCACGTAACCGTCAGGCAGTTCCAAACCGAAGCCGAGCGGCAGCTTGTAAACCTGCCCCGGGTAGATGGTCTGGTCTCTGGGGCTGAACACATCCGCGCCTGCGTCGTTGTCATGCGCTCGTACAGGAGCAGGTCCGTTGAAGTCAATCAGTTTAATCTTCATCTCGCACCTCCTGCAATAGAATTTTAATCAAGGCGTGAATACCGCGGGCATTATCATGGCCTTGAATTTTTCCTGTCCCAGCGTAAAATTGAAAAAGTTTATCGTCGGCTTTGCGTCGGCAATGAAAATGCCCGGTAGCTTCATTTTTTAAGGCGTACTCAATATCATACTTCTCAAATTGAGATATGGCATATTGAATACGACTCGGCGTCTTAGCGATTCGGGCTTTATGATTCTCATTAGCTAAATCGCGTAAGCCATCCCATAAAGGGTCGCGTTCACTCATTCTCGCACCTCCATGCAGAGCGGAAAATCCCGCTCGAGAATATCGTGCGGCGTAAGGTCGGACGCCAGCGGAGCGCCGCAAGCCATCTTACCTTCAAGGCACTTGCCTTTCATACAGAAGGGGCCGGTCGTCTCAGGAGAGAAGAGAGCCGGAGCCAGTTCGTAAAGCTCTTCCCAAAGGCGGAGCATAACGTAGCGGGTCTCGGCGGTATTACGCCGGCAAGTTCTCTGGCTTATCATGTGCTTCCACTGATAAGGCGTTGCACTGATAATCAGAACGTTTCTCAGACCTTGCGGAGCCAGATAGCCAGCAGAGTCGTTGTCCACGCCATACTCGACGAGGAGCTTGTACTTCCGCATGGCGTCCTGACACTGAGAGAGGTAGGAGAAACGCATTTGACTGTCAAGCAGCTCATAAGGGACAACGAAGTCGGCCTCGTCCGAATAGTCGCTGTACTGCAATGACGCAGACATGAACTTGACCTCGTTCTGGTGTCTCGTAATCTGGGCAAGGAATCTCCTTGACGCTCCGACAATTACGGCGTTGATGACTGCGAACTTCTGAATCGTGGGGTGCGGAAGCTGGGTCATAACCTTAGCCGTTTTCTCGGTGTACTCTTTATCGTAAAGAGCGAGGAAGTCGGAGAGGTCTTTGACCGTATGCCCGCGCTGCGTCAAGCGCGCTGCGCAGACCATCATCTTCTCCGCCTCGCTGATTGCGGTCGGGTTGAGGATTGCGACTTTAATTTTATCCATTGCCGTTCGCCTCCTCTTCGACCAAAGCCTTGAGCAGAAGCAGGTAGTTAATGCTGTCCGTGATTTTCTCGGTCCAGCGGTCAAGAGAGTAGCTGCGGCCGTCGGTACACATATCCGAGATAGAAACGAGGTGCTTTGTCAGCATACCGAGTAGCGCCTCTTTCGGAGTACCGTCAATAATCGCAGCCGCCTTCTTGAAGTGTGCAAGGCGGTCGATGTTGCTCTCGTCTACGGCGTCAGGGGCGTACTCGTGGCCCTTGCCGGTAAGCAGGTGCTCGCAGACAAGAAGCTGCTCTTTGACGACCTTATTAAATACATCTATCTTCATAGCGGTTAGTCCTTTCTATAGTATTCGCACTCATAGGCGTCAGCCTTGAGCGGTAAGCCGGTCGCCCACTCGATGGGCTCCGACATGATTTTGCTGATTTCCTCGGCGGAGCTTACGCCGATAGGTACCTCGCAGATAACTTCGTCATGGACATGGAACACGACCGGAAAACCGGCCCGCTCCAAACGGTCAATAGCGACTGCAAGGCAGTCCCGGGCCGTAGCCTGAACGATATTCTCCACAAGTTTCGGGCCATAGGACTCAATACGACCCCAGCCGCCCGAGGACTGAATCGTGCCCTCATAGGTGATACTGTCGTCGTCGATTCTGGGCTTTACATAGCTCAGCTCGCGGCCGTTCGGAAGTCTCAGTTTGAGGAGAGGGCCTTGCTTGTAGAAGCCCATACCGAAAGGCAGCTTAGTAGGAGCCTTTGTCTGAATGGTCCTGCGCGCTGCGGCGTCCGTGTCCCACCACAACTTAGTGATGGCAGGATTTGCGGCGCGCCAGCTATTGACGAGCGGTTTCAGCTCAGACTCTTCGAGCCCCATTTCGAGAGCGCCCATAGATTTCAGAGCGCCGACACTGCCGCCGTAGCCGAGCGCAAGCTCAGCGATTTTTCCTTTCTGCCGCATAGGGTCACCCTTCTTGACGGAGCCCTTCGGAAGGTGAAACATCTGCTCGGCGGAAGCCTCATAGATTTTGCCGTGGGTCTTGAAAACCTCCATGCGCCACTCTTCGCTTGCGAGCCATGCGATAACGCGAGCCTCGATAGCAGAGAAGTCGGACACGATGAAGCGGTAGCCGGGTCTCGGGATAAAGGCCGTGCGGATAAGCTGCGAGAGGGTCCCGGAAATGTCATCGAAGAGCATTTCAAGGGTCTCAAGGTCGCCGGCCTCAACGAGTTGTCTTGCGGTATCAAGGTCACGGTCCGGCATTTTGTTCTGCGGCAAGTTCTGCATTTGCACGAGACGCCCGGCCCATCGACCGGTACGCGCTGCGCCGTAAAACTGAGTCAGGCCCCGAATGCGTCCGTCCGGGCAAGCCGTGCGGAGCATGGCATTGTATTTTTCAGTTGAGGTCTTTGCAAGGCCCGCTCTGATGTCAAGCATACGGTCTACCGCGTCGCAGTCAGCGTCAGCTCTTACGCCGGCGATACTCTTCTTGTTGAGGCTCTCGACCTCAATGCCCGCGGTGTCCTCAATCCAGCTCTTGAGCTGTGCGGTGCTCTTCGGGTTTTCAAGGCCCGTGAGTTCCTTAGCCTGCTCGAGAAGTCTCGCCTTGATAATGGCGTCAATCTCGACCGCGTGCTCCGCGAGGTTAAGGTCCACGCCGACGCCTCGGTCGTTGATATGCTGGTCGTGAATCCAGAGAGGCTGTTCCTTCTCGTATACCGGGAAGCGAGAGAGCTTCTGCCGAATAGCGCGCTCCGAGACGACGTCCTGACGGTTGTACTCAACATAGATAGCCCAGCGGTCAGGGTCATGCTCAGGAAGGTTGCGGGTCCGGTTGCCGTTCGTCTTCGTGGGCTTGCAAGGTATCGAGAAGTAGCGAATAAGCGCCCGGCCGGTCTTAGACTTCTGCTTGTCTTCGGGAAGTCCGATAACTTCGCCGACAGCCTCCAAACTTCCGGGCAGGCCAAGCTCTCTGGCCATGACTGCGGTGCAGCTCCATTGCTCGGGCGGTGTCACGCGGCCCATAAACGCACTCAGACAAGTCCGTTCAAAAGACGCATTGAATGCTGTCTTCAGGATTTCGGGGTCATACAGAGCGTTCTGGAGCTCCTCGGGCAGGCTCTCGCCTCTGGCAAGGTCGATAACCTCGACCGGGCCGTCGTCCCAAGCGTACCCGAAGAGAAGAATCTCAAAATCGGGGCTCTGAGCGTAGGCGTAGACGCCGCACTTTTGCAGAGAGACCGAGCTGTAGGTCTCTATATCGATTGCTAATGTTCTCATATTGCCTCCTTCCTCCGGGCGGCGTTCGCCTCAGCAAATCCGAGACGAACGCGCCGGAGCATACGCTTAACCGAGGAGGTCGTCGTTGTCGTCCTCGTCTTCCCAGCCGTCGTCCCAATCGGAATCCGTAACAACGCCGCCGCCCAGAGGCTCGCCGTCGTAGAGCTTCATAATACCGTTGAGGCCGGCAGAGATACCCTTGTTGCCCTGCGTGTCATACACATAGAAGTTGATGATTGCGCGGCCGTAGCAGCCAGAGTAGAGTTCCTGCGGGTCAGTCAGCGGGGTCTTGTCTGCGTGGACGAGAACAGGCTTGTTGTTGGAGCTGACGGTGATAACGTAGCAGCCCTTGCACTCTTCGCCGAATTCGCCGCCGTTCGGGCGTTCGCCGTCGCCGTCGTGCAGCGTGCTCTTGAGGTTAGTAGGCAGCTTCTTACCGCTATTGCTTGCCATGAACTTCTGCTTAGCCTCGTCCATAGCGGCCTTGATTTTCTGCATGGTGGCCTTGTCGCTCTTCGGAATCAGGAGGGTAACGCTGTACTTCGGCGTAGCGCCTTCCTGAACGGCGCGAGGGGTGAAGAGGTTGCAGTAGGAAAAACGGACCTTACCAGTAGTGATTTGAGTAGACATAGTATCAATCTCCTTTAATATAAATAGTTTTCATCTGAACGCCGTACTCGACGGCGAGCTCATGTGAGTCAAAATAGATGTCGATAACATTTCCCTTAACGGCGCTTCCCGTATCTTCGGCTATGTACTCGTGGCCGTCGATAATGAGGACCGTTCCGAGAGGTATCACATCGGGGTCAACCGAGACCGTGCGGTCTGCGGTCGGAATCGTGCCGCTCTTTGTTCGCTGCACGTAATCGGTACCGACCCGAGAAGGGTGTTCCGCGCTCCAGATACCGCAGCACTTAACGCAAGTGCAATAGGCGGTAGTCTTGAACTCGCCAAGCTCAATAAGCTCAGGCTCCGGCGCGGCGGTCTCGGTAATCGGCTCAGGAGCTTCTACCCGAACGGGCGAAGACTCAGGCTCATCAGGAACGGAAGCGCTCGGTCTCGTAACGAACGAGATAATCAAGGCGACAATGAGCGCCAGAATGAGGAGCCACTGGATTTTAATAAGGCGGATTCTCGCCCGCGTTCTGCGTCTTGCCGCTTCCGTCATAACGAGACCTCCTTACTTATCGAACTCAGCGAGAAGCTGTTCCTCAGGCTTAAACTCAGGACGTTTGTCCTTCGCAGGAGCCAGAGTGGGCTTGCCCTGAGGCTTAACGATAAGCTCGCCGAGCGTTTCAGCTACGGCCTTCTTACCGAAGTCCTTCTCCATCTGAGTCAGGGTAATCAGCTTGCGCTCGTAGAGCAGACTCTCGTCATAGCCAGCAGACTTCATAGCTTCGACGACTTTCAGCTCGTCCGCGAACTTGCGGTTGCTGCGGCCCTCGACCATCTTCCAGCCGGTAACAGGCTGGCCGCTGAGCAGAGTAGAGGACACGAGACCTTCAAGGTCCGTAAGCCACGACTGAATATCCGCGGCCTTTTCAAGAATCGCGCCTGCCTCTTCAGGAGTCAGGAGCATAGCGTCTGGGGCCTCATCGAAGAGCTTGAGATTCTTGTCAGCTCTCGCTTTGCACTGGGCTTTTGCCCGGCAGAACTTGCAGACCTCTTCGGACGGAGCGAACTCGCCTTCGCCCTTATAGGCCAGCTTAGCGCGAGGCTTGACATACTTCTCGGCCCACTCGAGCAGCTCTTTGACGGTGATTTCGTCGGAACTCTGAACACCCGAGAGACGCGGCTGGAAAATCGTCATGCGAACGGAGTTGATGTCGAAAAGCGTGTTGTACTTGAGAAGCGCGCCAATGGCGTAGAGCTTCATCTGAGGGTTACCAGTCGCCTCGACACGGACGCCCTTGCCGTACTTGAAGTCCACGATTTCGAGGACCTTGTCAGCGACGATGATACAGTCGCCGGTGCCGAATCCGTCCTTGACGTACTTCGAGAAGTCGACTCTCACCTCAAGCTCGGTAAACGCATCCTCGCAAGACTCCTGCGCAGCTTTGGTCTTTTCAGCAACAAATCTTGCGTAGTCATTTGCGCATTCCTGCATTTCAGCGTTGTAGTAAGGGCCTTTTGCCAATTTGTCACGGCGATTCTCGAAGTCCATCTCGGGGACCTCGCCGAGGAAGTAGCGGGCAGTCAGTTCGCAGAGCTCATGAGCTGCGGTACCCTCTTCGGCATACTCGCTCGTGCTCTGCGGAAATTGAAGCTCGAGCAGCGCGCTCGGAGTACACTCGAGCCAGCGGTGAGCACCGCTTGCGGAAAGTAGTGCGTGCTTAGCCATTGACACTCACCAGCTCTTTCATAAGCGCCGGATAGTCTTCCGTGCGGCTGTCGAAGTCAGAGAGTTTCTTGCAACCGAACTTCGCGAAGATGTCGGCGAGCTCTTTCTGCTTGCCGGCTTTGGAGAGCTTCAGGGCTACGGCGCGAATGTCGGTCTTCGTGATAGGCTTGTCCTCGGTCTTCGGAGTCTCAGTCGCAGGAGCAGGGGCCTCGGTCTTCGAAGTCTCGACGGGCTTTTCCGAAGGGGAATCGAACATACTTACCTGACCGGGAATCTCGGTATCAGGGAGCAGGGCTCTCAGCTTGCTCAGGTTTTCCTGAGTCAGTTCCATTGTTACGGTGATTTTCATTTTGTTTTGCCTCCTTGTTTTTCTTCCAAGCCAAATAGGCTTGCATATTTTGTGGATTTTCGTAAAACGCATTGACCGCAGCGCTTAGTCGGTCAAGCATAAGATTCTCTCTTGCAAGAGCGGTTTCGGCGAGCGTCGGCCGCATTTTTGTCTTTTAGGACAAATCGGCAGCAAAAAAAATTGCGTTCGCCGTGGGCGGGTCAAGGTGTAGTAGGTCCTTGCAAATCTGCACTTCAGGTACCGTGAAGGCAGTCTCGCCCTTAATTTTGCGATAAGCATTTCTTACGCTCCAGCCTTGCGCGTCCGCAAGGTCCTTCGCATTTACACCATTCAAGACCATGTGGGCTTGAAGCAGTCGAGTGTTAATCATACAATATGTTGCCTCCTTTCATCAAAGTAACCACAGTGCACTGTGTTTTGTCTTAAAGGACAAAGCCATTATAGCGCGCTTTGTGGAGTTTGTAAATAGCCTTTTGGAAAAATTTTTCTCGTTCTGGACAAAAACTGTTCCCTTTGCGACAAATACATGCTATAATAAGACGCAGAGGTGATTAAAATGACGTTAGGCGATAGAATACATTATCTCAGAACAGAGAAAGGGTACACGCTGCAGGAGCTCGGCGATAAGGTCGGCGTTGGCGCGAGCACGGTCCGCAAGTGGGAAACGGGCTACATCAAAACACTTCGTACCGATAAAATGCAGAAGCTCTCGAACGCTCTCGGAACGTCGGTCGACTACCTAATGGGATGGACCGATAACAGCGTAAACGTCGGAACGGTGGGGACCAATAACGGCGTTATAGGCCAGAACTCCGGTGAGATTCACTTAGAGCAGCAGCGCTCCAAAGAGGAAGCGGAGCTTCTGCGCATTTTCTCCGGGCTCGATGTCAAGCGGCGTATGGAGCTGCTTATGACAGCTATCCGCTTAGACGAGGAGCAGAATCAATGAACGCGTGGAGCAGAGAGGACATAATTATCGCCTATGCCCTTTACTGCGTTACTCCTCTCGGGAAAATCAATCCCAGCAACAAGGTCATTCAGCAGGTCGCCGAGATTATTCCTCACTCAGTCGCTTCTATCGTAATGCGCATGCGGAACTTCCGGTACATAGACCCGAAGGTTTCCTCAGGGCTCAAGAATGTAGCGAAGGCGGACCGAATGATTTACGAGGAGTTCAAACACGACTGGGGCTCTCTGAGTCTTGAGGCGGAGACCTTGACGGGTCTCGCTATCTTTGACTCTTCACCTTTGCAGGGAGCAAAGCCGCTTTCGTCTCTGACGAATCACGGAAGAGTATCGCGGGAACGACACTTCTTCAAGCAGGCGGTGCTTGCAGCTTACGACGACCGGTGCTTTATATCCGGCTGCGCGCTGCCGCAAATGCTCGTTGCAAGTCATATAAAACCGTACTCGCAATGCCGAAGCGAGGCGGACCGGGTCAGCCCCGACAACGGGATTTGCCTCAATACTTTTTATGATAAAGCCTTCGACCGAGGCCTTATAACTATCACTCCTTCCATGAAAATCTATGTTTCTCCGATAATTTTGGATAGCCCTCAGGACGCTTTTACAGCCCGCTGGCTGGCTTCTCTTGACGGAATGGTTTTACCCCCCCCCCCGATTTCCGCCGCGTAGAGAGCTTCTGGAGTACCATAACGACGAAATTTTTAGGAGGGTCACATGAATACAGTAATTTATGCTCGGTATTCTGCCGGCCCGAGACAGACCGACCAGAGTATCGAAGGGCAGCTTAGAGTCTGCACCGACTTTTGTAAGCAGCGAGGGCTTACCGTTATCGACACATACTGCGACCGTCATATCTCAGGCCGCACAGACGAGCGACCGGAGTTCCAAAGGCTTATCGCTGATGCCAAGCGCAAGAAGTTCGAGGCGGTAGTCGTCTATAAGACGGACCGCTTTGCCCGGAACAAATACGACAGCGCCGTTTATAAGCGGGAGCTCAAGAGAAACGGAATCCAAATCTTTTACGCAGCCGAGGCGATACCGGACGGGCCCGAGGGCATTATCCTTGAGAGCCTCATGGAAGGCCTCGCGGAATACTACTCGGCAGAGCTCGCTCAGAAAATCAAGCGGGGAATGCACGAGAGCGCTTTGAAGTGCCAGAGCACCGGAAGCGGGAGACCGCTCGGCTATCGGGTCGACGAGCAGAAGCATTTCCAGATAGACCCAGAATCAGCCCAGACCGTTCAAACGATTTTTGAGCAGTATATTAAGGGCGAATCAAATGCGGCCATCTGTGAGCTCCTGAACAGCCGTGGACTGCGTACCGCGCAGGGTAAGCCCTTCAACAAGAACAGTATCAACCGAATTATTAAAAACCGAAAGTACATCGGCGAATACCGGTATCACGATATAGTCGTCGAAGGCGGCATGCCTGCGATTATCTCGAAGGACACCTTTAACCTCGCTCAAGCCGAAATGGAACGCCGGCGCACTCGCAAGGCTCCGAAGTCGCCAAAGGCTGAATACCTCTTAGCCGGTAGGCTCTTCTGCGGTCACTGTAAAGGGCCAATGCAGGGAGTCAGCGGCACGGGTAAGAGCGGGAACAAGTGGTACTACTATTATTGCGGGAACACTCGCGGCAAGAATAAGACTTGCGATAAGAAGCAGGTCTCACGCGACCGCCTCGAACGCGCCGTAGTCGACTTCACCGTCCGCTATATCCTTCAAGAGGAAGTTCTTGAGGAACTCGCGAGGAAGGTACATGCGGCGCAAGAGCGCCAAAACGATACCGCCTCGGAGATTGCCTTTTACGAGAAGAAGCTGGCGGACAACAAGAAGTCTATCGCGAACGTGCTACGAGCCATTGAGTCAGGAGCCGCGACACAGACCTTACCCGCGCGCTTGCAAGAGCTCGAGAACGAGCGAGCGGTCATTCTGGGCGAGATTAGCTTCCTCAAGGGCAAGCGCCTCGCGTTCACAGAGGACCAGATTCTCTTTGCCCTGATGAAACATCTCGAGCCATACCCGGGCGAGTCCGAGCAGGACTATCGTCGGAGAATCATCTCTGACTTTGTTTCAGAGGTCTACTTATATGACGACCGACTTCTTATCTACTTCAATATCAGTAGCGAAGACGGAAAACTCAAGTCCGCGGACCTCTCAAATATCGAGGGCAGTGAGTTCGACGAGGGACTCGTTAGCTCCACCAAAATGAAAACCGTCCGAAAGGGCGGTTTTCATTTTGCCGTGGGCCTGCGGGAGTCGAAGTTTATCCCCCCTTGCGGGGGAAATCCCTTCAGGTCCACCAAAAATAAACCACCCGCAGGGGTGGCTTTATTTTTGCTGTGCCCTGCCAACGCGCTGCCTCACTGTGCGTCCTGTTGCGCTTTGCCCTGCGCTGTGGTATACTGCACATAGCTATCCCCACATCGCCTTCATAAAGGAGGACTGCCTGTGTCTACAATGTTGGAGCGCCGCTACCGGCGGCAGCACCTGAACTGTGTGCGGCACATCACCCTGGACCCCAAGGGCCGGGGCGTGGTGCGTATCCACATGATCCCACCCCGTGAGGACGCGGAGAACGCGCCCTTTCTGCTGCTGCTCAACGGCAGCAAGCTGGTGCCCCTGAACCTGAGCTGGGCCATCCTGCTCTCCTGCTTCATGGACCGGCTGGAGCCCTTCGCCGGGCTGGAGATCACCGAGAGCGACTGGAGCGCCATGGCTGCCGGCGCGGTGGCCCGGACCCATAAGGTCTACCCCTTCACGCCCAAGGAGCGTCTGGCGGAGGACCTGCAAATCATGATAGAGTCCCTGGTGGCCATCGCCCGGGGGCAGGAGCCGGAGGCGGAGGTTGCGCCGCTGACGCTGGGCGAGTACGCCCCCGAGATGACCGCGCCCCACCGTATGGACCTGATGGTCAGCGCCATGACCCGTGACGGCGCGTGGCACTGCAACCAGAAGTGTCTGCACTGCTATGCAGCGGGACAGCCCCTGTCCGACACACCGGAGTTGACCACCGCCCAGTGGAAAGAGATTTTGACGAAACTGCGCGCGGCAAATATCCCCCAGGTGACGTTCACCGGTGGTGAGCCCACCCTGCGCGCCGATCTGGTGGAGCTGGTGGATGCCGCCCAGTGGTTCGTCACCCGGCTGAACACCAACGGCCGCCTGCTGACGCCGGCGCTGTGCCAAAAGCTGTATGACGCCAGCCTGGACAGTGTGCAGGTGACGCTCTACAGCCATGATAAGGACATTCACAACGCCCTGGTGGGTGCCGACGGCTTTGATGACACCGTGGCGGGCATCCGTGCCGCTGTGGCGGCGGGGCTGTCCGTGTCCGTGAACACGCCCCTGTGCAGCCTGAATACCGCCTATGACGAGATGCTGCGCTTCGTCCACGGTCTGGGCGTCCGATACGTGACCTGTTCCGGGCTGATCCCCTCCGGCGGCGCGGTGGGCGACGAGAGCCGGGCCACGGCGCTGACGGAGCAGCAGCTCACCGACGTACTGACAAAGGCCGTGGCGGTGACGGAGGAGCTGGAAATGGAACTGGACTTCACCAGCCCTGGCTGGCTGAAGGAGGAGACGCTGCGCGCCCTGGGCCTGACCCTGGTGCCCAGCTGCGGCGCCTGCCTCAGCAATATGGCCATCGCCCCGGACGGCGGCGTGATCCCCTGCCAGAGCTGGCTCAGCAGCCAACCCCTGGGGAACATCCTCGCCGACGACTGGGACAAGATCTGGCAGAGCGAGCGCTGCGCGGCCATCCGGGCCAGGAGCGCCAAAATGGAGCAGCTGTGCCAACTGCGTGAAAGCAACCGGGAGGAGGGCACCCTATGCTGAAGAAACTGCACGTTCTGCTGCTTATCTTACTGGCGGCGGTTTGCTTTACCGCCACCGCATGGGCAGATTACGACTACATCGAGCAGTACGGCGTTATGGTGACGCCCAACACGGAGGATGGCAGCCTGCTTATCACCGTGAAGCTGGAGTGGACGCCGCTGGAGGAGCTGCCCTACGGGCAGGAGCTGAAAATAGGCGTGCCCAACGGCTCCATCCGGGACGTGGCGGCGCAGACGGACAACATCGAGCGCCTGGACTTCGACAACAGCTATATGTACGTCTACCTGACCCAGGGCTATGACAAGGACGAGACCTTTTCCTTCGCCTACTCCTGGGTGCAGGAGTATATGTACCAGTTGGACGGCAGCGCCGTGACCTACGACTACACCCCCGGCTGGTTCGACGAGGCGAAGATCGGCCAGATGACCCTCATCTGGAACGACCCCGCCGGGCTGACCGGCGATTTCACCGAGGGCACGGTCAGCGGCGCTGACAGCGTGACGGTGCAGGACGGCATGACCATCACCGCCTCCGATCTGGACTACGGCTACAAAATGAACATACAGGTGCGCTACACCGACTGGCCCACCCAGCTGTCGGAGGAATACAGCGCCGACAATCTCCCCTCCGACTACGACCACTGTGTGTATGTGCCATGCGAGCATTTTGAGGACGACACCGGTGACGCCATCGTCGGCATGATGGTGATGATCTTCGTGGTGATCTTTATTATCGTGCTGATCTCCGCCGCCCGCCGGGGCGACGGCTACGCCGGCGGCTTCGGCACCCGGTATGTGTTCGTCAACCACCTGTGGTACCCCGCCGGGCCGGACGGCAGGCCCCGTCCCGGCAGCGTGGGCACCAAAACAAAGCCCAGACCGCCCAGAAGCGGTGGCGGCGGCTTCGGCGGGGGCAGCCGTGGCGGCGGCTTTGGCGGCGGTGGATTTGGCGGCGGCAGCCACTGTGCCTGCGCCAGCAGCTGCGCCTGTGCGTGCGCCTGTGCCTGTGCCGGCGGCGGCCGCGCCGGCTGCTCGGCCAAGAACCTCTACGGCGTGGGCCTGGACGAAACACTGTCCGAAAAGCTCTGATACAAAAAACATCCCCCGGTTGGGGGATGCTTTTTTTACGAGTATTGGAAACCTCTGCCCGGCTCCTTGAACTCCGCCACACGTTTGTTAAAGCTGGCGAAGGCCGCGTCCTCGAAGGCTAGGGTGTCCTCGGCGCCCATCTGCCGCAGCAGCCACTTGCACAGCGGAGGATTTAGGATCAGCAGCGGGCCGATCAGCGCCGTGGCGTACAGCCCGCCCCGGCGGAAGCCCTCCGGCTTCGACTCCGGCGTGCGGCCCACGCCCCGCACGGTGTCAAACCAGCCCTCCGCCTCCGCTGCGTCGTAGTGGAAGCCGAACAGGCTCTTGAAGCCGACGACCTCCATACCGTCAAAGGTGCCCAGGAAGAAGCTGTTGTGCCGCTTCATCATGGTGTACTTCACCCGTCCGGGCAGAATGCCCAGCCCCTCTATGGTGTCGGCGCTGTCGCTTTCTATGGCGGCGGAAAACACGTCCGGCGCATTGCCGGTCAGCAGGATCAGCTGTCCCGCGTCCGCCTTTTCGGCGATGCCCGCGGCATAGGGCCGCAGGGCGTCCGCCGCCAGACGCAGCCCTTGTTCTGTGGTACTGCCCATATAGACCAGCGCCACATCCTCCGTGAGGAACCGGGGTTTGCTGTGCAGGTCCGTCTCTATGATCTCCAGCGCCGGGCAGCAGCGCTTCAGATAGTAGATGTTCTGCAGATCGCCGTACAGGTTGCAGACCTCCGGAAACAGAATTTCCGCCTTCATTGCGCGCCCTCCTTTGCCAGCAGCTTTTCCTTCAGCTTTTCCCTGACCCGGAAGGCCAGGGGCGTGCCGTCCACGCCGTAGAGCAGATACACGTCGTCGCCGGGGGTCAGCGGCAGCAGCTCCAGGGCGGCGAACTCGTCCTCGGCCAGCCGTATCTTCTGCCGGGGGATGCCCGCCAGCAGCAGCCGCAGCTGGTAGTCATAGGCCCGCGGCCCGGCGCAGACCAGGCACGTCACATCGTCACTGTTCAGGAATTCAAAATCCGTGTCGTACATCCAGCTGGGGTTCTCCGACCAGCTTTTGGCCACGCCCAGGCAGTTCATCATCAGCAGCAGCTCCTTCTTCCCCGGCTTGGACCGGATATAGTCGAAGTTGCGGGAGCAGGCCAGGGCGTTCTTGTCCTTGGACATCTGCATAATGACCTTCACGCCGCCGATCTCCTCCTCGGACAGCCGGCTGGCGGGGATCTTCACCTCCGCCATGCGGCGGGCGATGGTGCCGTGGTCATAGCCCAGCTGCCGCAGGGCGGCGATCACCGTCACCATGTTGTAGATGTTGTGCAGGCTGTCGGTGATGAGGGTGTACGGGTATTCCTGCCCCGCCTCCCGTATGCACATGGTGTGGGCGGCGGTGTCCACCTTTGTGGCCAGATAGTCGCAGTCGGGGGAGTGGAAGCCGCAGCTCTCGCACACGGCCCGGCCGATGTGGTGGTAGCGGCGGTATTCATACCGCAGCTTCCCGGCGCATCGGGGGCAGATACGCATATCGTTCAGCAGGTTCTCGCATTCCGTCACATCGGTGGGCAGCCGGTCGATGCCGAAATATACCCGCTGGTTCTCCGGCGCCACCGTGCAGGAGATCAGGTCGTCGGCGTTGAGGATCAGCCTGCTCTCCTTAGGCAGGGACCGGGTCAGGATGTCCGCGATGTAGCCCGGATGGGCGTTCCGCATGATGGAGTCCCGGAACAGGTTGGTGATGACGATGTGCTCCGGCTTCACATAGGGATAGATCCTGGGCGCGGAGCGCTCGTCGATCTCCAGGATCGCCAGGTCGTACTCCGGCCTGATCCGGCCCAGCAGGCCGCAGCCCTTCAGCAGCGCCGTGCTGACGCCGGAGATGATGTTGCTGCCCGCCCGGTTGCTGAGTACGGTCTTGCCCTCGGCGGTGAGCACGTCGTTCAGCATATTGGCCACGGTGGTCTTGCCGTTGGTGCCGGTGACGGCTATGATGTGCTCCGGCTTGCCGATATACTTCAAAAAGTCCGGACACAGCTTCACCGCCAGACTGCCGGGAAAGTCCGTGCCGTTGTGGCGGGTGATCTTCAGCGCCGGGATGGACAGCTTTGCCATCCACAGCGCAAACAGGAACCGCAGTTTACCCATTGTCATTCCTCCAGAGCGATGGCGCGGCAGGAGCAGCCATCGGCATTCTCAAATTTCAGGGGCAGCGTAACGAACGTGAAGCGTCGGCCCAGCAGCTTGTCCAGCCCCTTGAGGTTCTCAGTGTTCACAAAGTCCGCGCCCAGCAGTGTCATGTGGTTGGGAAAATCCACGCTGTCGCAGGGGTCCAGCGAGATGGTGTCCTCGCCCACGCCCTTCAGCGGCAGGCCGGCCAGATATGCCGCCGCCTCCGCCGTCAGGCAGGGAAAGCCCTCATAGTAGCCCGGCGTGCCCCACTTCTTGTCCCAGCCGGTGCAGAACAGCACGAAGTCCGCACCGTTCAGGTCATAGCTCTGCAGCAGGGACAGAGTAATGGCGCGCTGCCCCCGGCAGTCCACCACCACGGCGGGACCGGCGAACTTCGCCGCGTCATAGCAGTCCAGCGCCGTGCCGTCACGGAGCATATGGGCCGGGGCGTCCATGTGGGTGCCGGTATGGGAGAACATATGCAGCAGCGTCTCCCGGTAGCCGCACTGGTCGATCGTGCAGGCGGTGGTCAGCCGGGGCTGCTCCGTGCCGGGATACACCGGCATATCGTTCCGTATGGTGTGGGTCAGCTCATGTGCCGTCATGCGTCCGCCTCCTTGTCGTGTGTCTGCAGCCAGATCAGCAGCGCCGCCACATCCGCCGGCGACACGCCGGACACCCGCCCGGCCTGCCCCACGTTCAGGGGCCGCAGCGCGCTGAGCTTCTCCCGCGCCTCCAGCCGCAGACCCTGAATGTGGTCGTAGTCCATATCCGGCGGCAGCTTCCGGCGCTCCAGCTTCTCAAACTCCGCCACCTGTCGTTGCTGGCGCTGGATATAGCCCTCGTACTTCACGGTGATCTCCACCTGCTCCCGCACCTCCGCGGGCAGGTCGGGTCGATTTGCGTCGAATTCTGTCAGGTCCGCATAGGTCAGCTGGGGCCGCCGCAGCAGATCGATCAGGCGGCAGCCGCTGTCCACGGCGGCGGTGCCCCGTTCTGCCAGCAGGGCGTTCAGCTCCGGCGTACCGGGTATGCCCGTGCGCTCCAGCCGCCGTATCTCCTTTGCCACGGCCTCGTACTTGGCCTCCACCGCCGCCAGCCGTTCATCGCTGACCAGCCCCAGCTCGTGCCCGATAGGGCACAGCCGCGCGTCGGCGTTGTCCTGCCGCAGCAGCAGCCGGTATTCCGACCGGCTGGTCATCATGCGGTACGGCTCCTCGGTGCCCTTGGTCACCAGGTCGTCGATCAGCGTTCCGATATAGCTCTCGCTCCGCTTGAGCACCAGCGGCTCCCGACCCTGCAGCTTCAGCGCCGCGTTCACGCCGGCCACAAAGCCCTGCACCGCCGCCTCCTCGTAGCCGGAGGAGCCGTTGAACTGCCCCGCGCCGTACAGGCCGGGCACCGCCTTTACCTCCAGCGTGGGCAGCAGCGCCAGCGGGTCGATGCAGTCGTACTCAATGGCGTAGGCCGGCCGCATCATCACCGCGTGCTCCAGCCCCGGCACCGTGTGCAGCATCTCCAGCTGCACCTCCTCCGGCATAGAGGACGAAAAGCCCTGCACATACAGCTCCTCGGTGTCCAGCCCCATAGGCTCGATAAACAGCTGGTGCCGGGGCTTGTCCGCAAAGCGCACCACCTTCGTCTCGATGGACGGGCAGTACCGGGGGCCGATGCCCTCGATAACGCCGGAGTAAATGGGACTGCGGTCCAGATTTTCCCGTATGATCCGGTGCGTCTCCTCGTTGGTGTAGGTCAGATAGCACACCGCCCGGTTTTCCGGTACGTCCTTTGTCTCAAAGCTGAAGGGCAGCGGATCCGGGTCGCCCTCCTGCAGCTCCATTTTGCTGAAGTCCACACTGCCCCGGTGTATCCGCGGCGGCGTGCCGGTCTTGAACCGCCGCAGGGGCAGTCCCAGTGCCCGCAGGCTGTCCGTCAGGGCGTTGGCCGGGTGCAGGCCGTCCGGCCCGGAGGACTCGATGCACTCGCCCACGATGGTCTGTCCGGTCAGATACGTGCCCGTGCACAGAATGACCGCCCGGGCGCCCAGCACCGCGCCGGTGCGGAGCACCACGGCGGCGGCATGGCCGTTCCCGTCGCAGCGTATCTCCGTCACCTCCGCCTGCCGCAGCGTCAGCCCCGGCTGCAATTCCAGCGTGTGCTTCATCACCTGCTGGTATTTCCGCCGGTCCGCCTGAGCCCGCAGGGACCACACGGCGGGGCCCTTGCCCCGGTTCAGCATCCGATACTTGATGCAGGCCCTGTCCGCCGCCCGGGCCATCTCGCCCCCCAGTGCGTCCAGCTCCCGGACCAGGTGACCCTTGCCGGTGCCGCCGATGGCCGGGTTGCAGGGCATATTCCCCACCGCGTCAAGGCTCACCGTCAGGCAGACGGTCTTCATGCCCATCCGGGCCGCCGCCAGGGCAGCCTCGATGCCCGCGTGCCCCGCGCCGATGACGGCCACATCATAGTCGCCGCCGTGAAACTCTCTCATCAGGTGCTCACCTCACCACATAAGACTGCTTGAACACTTTATTATACTATACAGCACACAACAGCGCAAGAGTGTTACACAGAAATAACCTATGGGTATTGTGCAATGTGCAATAAAAGTTTACAAAAGCTTTATACATAATATCCAATTTTGCCCTTGTTATCCGGGCTGCCGCGGCATATAATAACACTGTAAAACGGAAGAAAGGAGCGTGATATCACCATGACGACAACTTGGATCTGGGGTGACCTGGATGACATGATCTTTGCCGACAGCGACTGGGAAGTGAGCCAGCGGTAAGGCATACCGATGAGGAAACCACGCGAAAGCGTGGTGATTTGCTTTTTTATGGGTGTTTTTCGACAGAAAACGCCTCCTGCACATAGATCGCAAAGCCTGATCCCCGCGCAGCAAAGATGAAAAGAGACGGCCAACGCCGTCTCTTATTTGTTATTTTCGGTTGCTCTTAATGAGATATTCGTGATACCTTAACGATATCTTAGCGTTACCTTAGCGACAATGTATGTTATAATAGCGTCATCAAAAGGAGGGGAGGGCGGCTATGACCGGTAAACAAGCCCGCCGGAGACAGTTGCTGCGGACCATTGGCCTGCGCTTTTCCGGCATGGATGTGCTGAAAGCACTGGGACTCTACCTGGTAGCCGTTATGTGCTGTCTGCTGCTTCGCAGCTTCGATATGCACAACGACACCAGCTACGTTGCCATGATCTTTCTGCTGGATGTGTTCCTTACCGCCTACTGGACGGACGGCTATCTGCTGGGCATCATCATGGCAGTGGTGGGGGTGTTCAGCGTGGACATCATCTTTACCTACCCCTTCTGGCATATCAGCTTTACGCTGACGGGCTTTCCGCTGACGTTCCTGGTGATGATGACCATCTCCATCCTGACCGCCACCGTTACCAGCCGGGCCAAGCAGACCGAGCAGGTGCGCCGGGAGGCCGACCGCGAAAAGATGTATGCCGACCTGCTGCGCGCCGTGTCTCACGACATCCGCACGCCGCTGACCGGTATCGTGGGCGCCACCAACGTTCTGCTGGAGCAGGACGGCGGACTGACGCAGGGGCAGCGCCAGCAGCTGCTGCGATCCACCAACGAGGACGCCCAGTGGCTCATCCGCATTGTAGAGAATTTGCTGTCCATCACACGCATAAGCTCTGAGGAGGCTAAGGTCAAGAAAGAGCCGGAGCCGGCGGAGGAGGTCATCGAGTCCGCCGTGGCCAAGACCCACAAGCACTACCCGGAGGTGGATATCCGTGTCCATCTGCCGGATGAGCTGATGATGGTGCCCATGGATCCCCTGCTGATGGAGCAGGTACTGGTGAACCTGATGGAGAACGCCGTCATCCACGGCGAGACCCACCATATCGATGTGACCCTGTCCAGCGAGGGCAACTGCGCGGTGTTCACCGTGGCCGACGATGGCCGCGGCATTCCCCAGCACCTGCTGCCCAGGCTGTTTGACGGCTCTGCCCGCAGCGACCGCAGCAGTGACGGCAAGCGCAGCATGGGAATTGGTCTGTCCGTGTGCCGCACCATTGTGCTGGCCCACGGCGGTGTGATACGGGGAGACAACAGACAGGAGGGCGGCGCGGTATTTACCGTGACCCTGCCCATGAAAGGAGAAAACGATGAAGATTAAAGACAAAGTCCTGATCGTGGAGGATGAGCAGTCCATCAGCAACTTTATCTCCATGATCCTCACCGCCAACGGCTTCGACACCATCATTGTCCGCACCGGCGAAGAGGCCCTGACCATGATCGCCTCCCATTGCCCGGACATGATCGTCCTGGACCTGGGCCTGCCCGATATGGATGGCATGGAGGTGCTGAAATCTGTCCGCAAGTGGTCCAATCTGCCGGTGGTGGTGGTTTCTGCCCGCAACCACGAGCACGACAAGGTGGAGGCCCTGGATTACGGCGCCGACGACTATCTGGTCAAGCCCTTCGGCACCTCCGAACTGCTGGCCCGCATCCGCACCGCCATCCGCCACACCCGCACCACCCTTTCCAACACCCAGATCGCCCAGTCCGGCAAGTTCGTCACCGGCGATCTGACCATCGACTATGATAAGCACCAGGTGCTGATGAACGGCGAGAACGCCGGATTGACCGTCAATGAGTACAAGATCGTGGCCCTGCTGGGCAAGTACGCCGGCAAGGTCCTGACCTACGACTTCATTATCCGGGAGCTGTGGGGGCCCAAGGCCAAGACCGACAATCAGATCCTCCGGGTAAATATGGCCAACATCCGCCGCAAGATCGAGCCTACCCCCGGCAACCCCCAGTATATTTTCACCGAGGTGGGCGTCGGCTACCGTATGCGCGAGGGAGACTGATACATACCGAGAAGAAAAGACCGTCTGCGGGCGGTCTTTTTCATATGCGGGGTGTTTCTTTTGGAGAAAATATCTGCCGACACGAACCGACGCTTTACGGAAATTTTATAATGTACGGATAAAGAAAAACCGCATTTCCGCTGTCACCGTGTTAAGAAACACCTGTCTGTATTTACAGGGCGGTTTTTTCGCAGTAAGATACAAACACGCCCGCCGCGGCGCGGCGGGGGAAACTTGTAAGGAGAGAAAACAATGGAAGAAAGAAAAGGCTTTGGATCCAATTTCGGATTCCTGATGGCCGCGGTCGGCTCGGCGGTCGGCCTGGGCAACATCTGGGGCTTCCCCAATAAGATGGGCGCCTGCGGCGGCTTCACGTTCCTCATCATTTACCTCATTTTGGCTGTTTGCTGCGGCTTCATCGTCATGGTGGGCGAGCTGGCCATTGGTCGTAAGACAGGCAAGGGCGCTGTGGCAGCATATAAGGCCCTTAGCAAGAAGTTCAGCTGGATGGGCTGGATGGGCATCCTGTCCGCGTTCTTCATCCTGTTCTTCTACTGCGCTCTGGGCGGCTACTGCATTAAGTATGTGGTGCTCAATGTAGGCGACCTGTTCGGCGCGGGCTTTGGCGCCAGTGCCATCGCCGCCGCGTCGGCGGACGCGGCCAGCGCCTCTCTGGGCGACGCGGTGTTCGGCGCTTTCATGTCCAGCACCACCGAGGCCATTATCTATGGCTTGATCTTCGTGGTGCTGACTATGCTTATCGTTCTCGGCGGCGTTGGCGGCGGCATCGAGAAGGTCTGCTCCGTGGGTATGCCCGCCCTGTTCGTGGCTCTGCTGATCTGCATCATCCGCGCCTGCACGCTGGACGGTGTGGACACCACCGTGCAGGTGCTCCAGGCGGACGGCTCCCTGGTGGAGCACGTGATCCACGGCAGCGCCCTGGATGGTCTGAAGTACATGTTTGCCCCCGGCTGGGCTACTGAAAATGGATACTATGTTCCCGCCTCCGCCGTCATTGATGGCGTGAAAATGTCCGCGGTGGAGATCAACGGCGTCATGCAGCGCATCGTGACCTTCAAGCAGGAGACACCCGACGTCCTGACTGTGCTGGCTACCGCCGGCGGCCAGATGTTCTTCTCCCTGTCCCTGGGTATGGGCGCCATGATCACCTACGGCTCCTATCTGCAGAAGAAGGAGAACATCCAGAAGAACGCGCTGCTGATCGTGGTCATGGATACGATGGTGGCTCTGATGGCCGGCCTGTGCGTGCTGCCCGGTCGCTTCGCTCTGGATCCCTCCGGCGCAGTGGGTGGCCCGTCCCTGCTGTTCGTCACCATGCAGAACGTGTTTAGCCGCATGGGCGGCCTCGGCCCCATCTTCGGCATCCTGTTCTATCTGCTGGTGGTCTTTGCCGCTATCTCCTCCTCTATCTCCCTGCTGGAGGTCATCGTGGCTCACTTTGTGGATAAGGCCCGCGACGAGGGCAAGGGTGACAAGCGCAAGAGCTATACCCTCATCGCCGCCGCCTGTGTGGGCCTGGGCTGCATCCTGGTCTGCGCTGACCGTCTGGGTGCCAGCAGCTTCTCGCCTGCGGAATTGCTGAACATTGCAAATCCCAAGACCTGGGCTGCCGACTGGCTGGACTTCTGGGATGCGCTGTCCGAGGGCGTTATGATGCCGCTGGGCGCGCTGCTGATGTCTCTGATGATCGGCTGGGAGATCGGCCCCGAGTTCGTCAAGGAAGAGACGGAGCAGTCCGGTCATGCCATGGGCAGCTACGGCTTCTTCAAGGTCTGCGTCAAGTTCATCACGCCGCTGATCATGGTCCTCATCCTGTACGGTCAGATAAAGGAATTCTTCCTGTAAAGTCTCTTGACGAATTGTTAATAAACAAACTCTTACTTAACAGAGGGGACGCCGGTGCCGCCGCACCGGCGTCTCTTTTTGCGTCCGCGGACCCGGAAAGATTTGTGCCGTCTGCCGTAAAAAGCGCACGATGCTGTGTTTGCCGCCCGGTTTCTCTTGTAAAAACGACGAAAACGGAGTTCACAATTTGTTAAAATAATGGAATATGACGTTAAGAACTTGACAATTTCTTGGCGTGACGGTATGATACAGGAGGTTGGCGGGGCAGATACGCTGTTTCGCCGGCTGATGGTATTCACCACCAATTTGTGAGGAGGTAAATCACACACATGGAAAAGAAAAGCACCAAAATAGCGTATTTCGTAGCGCTGGGTGTTTTCATTGTCCTGCTGGTCATCCTGGGGATCCAGTTTAAGGGCAAGGAAAACCCCGTCTTCGTCGGCGACGGCGCGTTCTACACCACCGGCGACGGCGTGTTCCTGGATGGCATCCAGCGGACCGTGGACGACAGCGAGGGCTCTAAGTATGCGCTGGACGGCTCCTACTATGTGAGCCCCGAGGCCGGCACCTACTTCGAACTGTCTGAGGATGGCAACACCATCGTCGGCGCCGACGGTACCGAGTACGTCAAGTCCGAAGAGAAGTCCAAGGACGTCAACGGCGTGGAGTACACCACCTATGAGGAGCAGGTCTACTCCGAGACTCCGTTTGCCGGCACCTTCTGGTCCCTGCTGCCCCCCATCGTGGCCATCGTGCTGGCCCTGATCAGCAAGGAAGTGTATTCTTCCCTGTTCCTGGGCTGCCTGGTCGGCGCGCTGCTGTACACCCAGTTCGCTCCCTGGGATACCATCGTGACCCTGGTGGGTGCCGATTACGGTATCATCTCCGTGCTGGCTGACAGCGGCAACATGGGTATTATCGTGTTCCTGGTCACCCTGGGCATCATGGTGGACCTGATGAACAAGGGCGGCGGTTCCGAGGCCTTCGGCCGCTGGGCCAAGAAGACCGTTCACACCCGCTGCGGCGCGCAGCTGCTGACCATGCTGCTGGGCGTGCTGATCTTCGTGGACGACTACTTCAACTGCCTGACCGTGGGCGCCGTCATGCGTCCCGTCACCGAGTCCCACAAGATCTCCCGTGCCAAGCTGGCGTACCTGATCGACGCCACCGCGGCTCCCGTCTGCATGATCGCCCCGGTGTCTTCCTGGGCCGCCGCCGTTTCCGGCTATGTGCAGTCCCCCAGCATCAACGGCATTGAGCTGTTCCTGAAGCAGATTCCCTGGAACTACTACTGCCTGCTGACCCTGCTGATGATCGTCATCATCTCCGTGCTGAACATTGACTATGGCTCCATGCTGACCCATGAGTACAACGCCCAGGTCAAGGACGACCTGTTCACCACCCCCGAGCGTCCCTTCGCCGGTGCCGACGACTATGAGGCTCCCAGCAAGGGCAAGTCCTCCGTGCTGGACCTGCTGGTGCCCGTGATCGTTCTGATCGCTGTCTGCATCATCTCTCTGGTCTACTCCGGCGGTTACTTCGATGGCGGCATGACCTTCATGGAGGCTTTCTCCGCTGCCGAGGCCGGTCCGGCGCTGGCCATCGGCGGTCTGATCGGCTGCGTGTTCACGTTCGTCTACTTCTGGCTGCGCGGCGCCATCGGCTTCGAGAAGTCCATGGAATCCGTTCCCCAGGGCTTCATCCAGATGATCGCCCCCATCCTGATCCTGACCTTCGCCTGGACCCTGTGCTCCTTCACCCGCAATGCCATGTACTCCGCTGACTTCGTCAGCAACGCCATGGCCAACGTTGGCGACCTGCGTATGTTCCTGCCCGCCATCATCTTCATCATCGGCGCGGCTATCGGCTTTGCCACCGGTACCTCCTGGGGTACCATCGGCATCATGGCCCCCATCGTTGTCTCCGTGTTCAACTACGATGCGGAGCCCATACTGTGCACCATCGGTCTGGCGGCTGCCTGCTCCGGCGGCGTTATGGGCGACCACTGCTCCCCCATCTCCGACACCACCATCATGGCTTCTGCCGGTGCCCACTGCTACCACCTGAACCACGTGTTCACCCAGATCCCTTATGCGCTGACCGTGGCTGGTGTGTCCTTCGTCAGCTTCATCCTGGCCGGTCTGATCCAGAACGTGTTTGTCAACCTGCTGATCGCTGTGGCCCTGATGGTCGGTACGCTGTTGGTCATCCGCGCCATCGTTGCCAAGAAGCACGCCGGTATTTTCCAGGAAATGGCCGAGGCCGACAAGGCTCTTGCCAAGTAAGCTATACCCCGCCTAATAAAAAGAAAGCCCTCCATTGGGGGCTTTCTTTTTTTGCGTATACTATGTCGATATATCGCTATAAATGCCGGCAATATTGGCTAAAATAAACATATATTTCCAAAAAAGGAGGGGAGAAGCGCGCTAAGAAACTGTAAAGGTTTATAATAATGTCATAAATATTCCGAAAAATGGCCGCTAAATTGGATAAAAGGGAGAAAAACCGGTTCATAATTTGTTCAAAATTACCCACTCCCGGCTTTGCTGAAATGTTGACAATCTGCCAGGAAAACGTTAGGATGGTGGCACCAATTTGTGAGGAGGTAAATCACACACATGGAAAAGAGAAGCACCAAAATAGCGTATTTCGTAGCGCTGGGTATCTTCATTGTCCTGCTGGTCATCCTGGGCCTGCAGTTCAAGGGCAAGGAGAACCCTGTCTTCGTCGGCGGCGGCGCGTTCTACACCACCGGTGACGGCGTGTTCCTGGATGGCATCCTGAAGACCGCGGACGACAGCGAGGGCTCTAAGTATGCGCTGGACGGCTCCTACTATGTGAGCCCCGAGGCCGGCACCTACTTCGAACTGTCTGAGGATGGCAACACCATCGTCGGCGCCGACGGTACCGAGTACGTCAAGTCCGAAGAGAAGTCCAAGGACGTCAACGGCGTGGAGTACACCACCTATGAGGAGCAGGTCTACTCCGAGACTCCGTTTGCCGGCACCTTCTGGTCCCTGCTGCCCCCCATCGTGGCCATCGTGCTGGCCCTGATCAGCAAGGAAGTGTATTCTTCCCTGTTCCTGGGCTGCCTGGTCGGCGCGCTGCTGTACACCCAGTTCGCTCCCTGGGATACCATCGTGACCCTGGTGGGTGCCGATTACGGTATCATCTCCGTGCTGGCTGACAGCGGCAACATGGGTATTATCGTGTTCCTGGTCACCCTGGGCATCATGGTGGACCTGATGAACAAGGGCGGCGGTTCCGAGGCCTTCGGCCGCTGGGCCAAGAAGACCGTTCACACCCGCTGCGGCGCGCAGCTGCTGACCATGCTGCTGGGCGTGCTGATCTTCGTGGACGACTACTTCAACTGCCTGACCGTGGGCGCCGTCATGCGTCCCGTCACCGAGTCCCACAAGATCTCCCGTGCCAAGCTGGCGTACCTGATCGACGCCACCGCGGCTCCCGTCTGCATGATCGCCCCGGTGTCTTCCTGGGCCGCCGCCGTTTCCGGCTATGTGCAGTCCCCCAGCATCAACGGCATTGAGCTGTTCCTGAAGCAGATTCCCTGGAACTACTACTGCCTGCTGACCCTGCTGATGATCGTCATCATCTCCGTGCTGAACATTGACTATGGCTCCATGCTGACCCATGAGTACAACGCCCAGGTCAAGGACGACCTGTTCACCACCCCCGAGCGTCCCTTCGCCGGCGACGATGAGTACGAGACCGGCTCCAAGGGCAAGTCCTCCGTGCTGGATCTGCTGGTGCCCGTGATCGTTCTGATCGCTGTCTGCATCGTCTCTCTGGTCTACTCCGGCGGTTACTTCGATGGCGGCATGACCTTTATGGCGGCTTTCTCCGCTGCCGAGGCCGGTCCGGCGCTGGCCATCGGAGGTCTGATCGGCTGCGTGTTCACGTTCATCTACTTCTGGCTGCGCGGCGCCATCGGCTTCGAGAAGTCCTTTGAGTCCGTGCCACAGGGCTTCATCCAGATGATCGCCCCCATCCTGATCCTAACCTTCGCCTGGACCCTGTGCTCCTTCACCCGCTTTGCCATGTACTCCGCTGATTTCGTCAGTAATGCTATGGCCAACGTGGGCGATCTGCGTATGTTCCTGCCCGCCATCATCTTCATCATCGGCGCGGCTATCGGCTTCGCCACCGGTACCTCTTGGGGCACCATCGGCATCATGGCTCCCATCGTTGTCTCCGTGTTCAACTACGACGTGGAGCCCATACTGTGCACCATCGGTCTGGCGGCTGCCTGCTCCGGCGGCGTTATGGGCGACCACTGCTCCCCCATCTCCGACACCACCATCATGGCTTCTGCCGGTGCCCACTGCTACCACCTGAACCACGTGTTCACCCAGATCCCTTATGCGCTGACCGTGGCTGGTGTGTCCTTCGTCAGCTTCATCCTGGCCGGTCTGATCCAGAACGTGTTTGTCAACCTGCTGATCGCTGTGGCCCTGATGGTCGGTACGCTGTTGGTCATCCGCGCCATCGTTGCCAAGAAGCACGCCGGCATCTTCGCCGAAATGGCCGAAGCCAACAAGGCTCTTGCCAAGTAAGTACATACTCCAGCAAAAAAAGAGACCGCTTCGGCGGTCTCTTTTTTTGCGTGCAGGGCAGGGGAGGGCACCTCGCATCGGCGGCGGGACAGCAAAAGCTGTCCGCCGCGGGAATTTTGCGAAAAGATGTGACAAACCGCAACGAATGTGGTACAATGTCCCTATTGAGTATATAGGAGGTGTCGCTGTGCGGCAATATCCCCAATTAGAGATCGATCTTTCTCTGCTGCAAAGCAATGCCCGGGCGGTGATCTCCCGCTGCAATGCCGCGGGTATCTGTGTCTGCGGCGTTATCAAGGGCGCGGATGGCCTGCCGGAGATCGCCCGGGCCCTGCGCGCTGCCGGCGCCGCAGAGTTGGGCACCAGCCGCCTGGAGCAGGTGGCCAAATGCCGTGCCGCCGGTGTGCCCGGCCCCTGGCTCCTGATCCGCATCCCCGGCCTGTCGGAGCTGCCGGACGTGGTCGCTTTGTGCGACACGTCCCTGCAGAGCGAGTGGGCCACCCTGCTGGCGCTGGAGGAGGAGTGCCTCCGCCAGAACAGGACCCACCGCGTCATCGTGATGGCCGACTTGGGCGACCTGCGTGAGGGCTTCTGGGACAAGGATGAGCTGGTGGATGTCTGCCAGCGGGTGGAGCAGGACCTGCCCCATGTACACTTGGCCGGTATCGGTGTTAACCTGTCCTGCTATGGCTCCACTAAGCCCACCCCGGACAAGATGAACGAACTGGTCACTTTGGCTCACCGGGTGGAGGCGCGTATCGGCCGATCGCTGGAGGTCGTCTCCGGCGGCGCTACCAGCTCCTTTACGCTGGTCCATTGGGGCACCATGCCCGCCGGTATCAATCACCTCCGAATCGGCGAAGGCATCCTGCTGGGCAAGGACCTGCAGGTGGACTGGGGCATCCGCGACATGGATTACCTCCGCATGGACACCTTTACCCTCCGGGCTGAGGTGGTGGAGGTCAAGGACAAGCCCACCTATCCCATCGGCGAGCTGGCCATCGATGCCTTCGGCCGCAAGCCTACCTATGTGGACCGTGGTGTCCGCCGCCGCGCCCTCCTGGCCCTGGGCCGGGCCGATGTGGGCGACCTGGAGAGCCTGCTCCCCCGCGAACCGGGGCTGACAGTCATCGGCGGATCCTCCGACCACTGCATCGTGGACGTGGAGGACTGCCCCCGCCGTCTGCAAGTGGGCGATATCGTGGAATTCTCGCTGTGCTACAGCCATATGCTGTACGCCACATCACGGAGCGATATGCGGCTCCTATTCAAACATCAACAGGAGGAAGCGTAAGACAATGGGAGATTTAGGGATTTTGATCATCGGCGTCGTGGACACGTTTTTTGCCTTTTTTGTGGTGGCGCCCATGATGCTGCAGGCGGCCAGCCTATTTGGCGTACAGAAGCAGTTTGCTAAGGCCATGGTCCAGGAGGGCGTCGTCAAGCAGGAGGACGTGGACCGCATCCACCCCAAGAAGCAGATCGCCGGTGTGGTGATCTCGCTGATCATGCTGGCGGTGCTGGCGTTTACCTGTGCCAAGGCCTCCCCTTGGGGCTATATCTGCGGCGGCGTGGGCCTGGTGGTGGGCCTGCTGAAGTACCGCGCCATCGTCCAGTACAACAGTGAAACGGTCAAGCGCTTCAAGAACACCTATAAGGACGAGATGGATGTGGCCAAGTTCAACAAGTTTGTGGAGACGCATTTCTGATAAGTTCAAGTGAATAAAAAACTCTCCGGCGCCATGCGCCGGGGAGGTTTTTATTCGCTTTTTTCGATGGTGCCGCCGCCCAGTACCTCGTCGCCGTCATACAGCACCACCGCCTGCCCGGCAGTGATGGCCCGCTGGGGCTGATCGAACACCACCCGCAGTCCGCCGTCCGGCAGGGGATAGGCGGTGCAGGGGGTCTCCACCTGGCTGTATCGCGTCTTGGCTGCACACCGTACCGGCGCCGCCGGTATCTGGCCGCTGATCCAGTTTACATGGGACGCCAGCAGGGAGGAGGCATACAGCGCCGCGTCGTCTCCCAGCACGATGGCGTTGTGCACCTGATCCTTCTCCAGCACATATACGTGCCGCCCCACCGCCACGCCAAGGCCCTTTCCCTGACCGATGGTATAGCAGGGCAGGCCCCGGTGCCGTCCCAGCACGCGACCCGCTTCGTCCAGGAAGTCTCCCGGCGTCAGTGTCAGCCCCTGCCGCTGCAGAAAGGTCACATAGTCTCCGTCCGGCACGAAGCAGATGTCCTGGCTGTCGCCCTTGTCGGCGTTGTCCAGCCCGGCCTCCCGCGCCTTGTCACGGATAGCCGGCTTGTCATAGTCTCCCACCGGCAGCAGCAGATGGGCCAGCTGGTGCTGCGTCAGCTGATACAGCACATAGCTCTGGTCCTTCCGCCGTTCCGCACCCCGCAGCAGGCGGTATCTGCCGCTTTCCGCGTCATAGGCCACCCGGGCGTAGTGCCCCGTGGCGATATAGTCATACCCCAGCGTCAGCGCCCGGTCCAGCAGGGCGCCGAATTTCAGCTCCCGGTTGCAGTCGATGCACGGATTGGGCGTCCGCCCGGCGGCGTATTCCGCGGTAAACCTGTCCATTACGCACCGGCGGAAGCGGTCTGTCTCGTTGAATACATAGAACCGCATCCCCAGCCGTGTGGCCGCCTGCCGCGCGTCCTCAGCGTCGTCGGCGGAGCAGCAGCGGCTGTCCTCGTTAGGGGCCAGCTTCAGCATGGCGCCGTCACAGTCGTAGCCCTGCTGCACCAGCAGTGCCGCCGCAGCGGAGCTGTCCACGCCGCCGGACATGGCCACCAGCACCTTTTTCTTGCGCATACGATCGCTCTCCATAGTCTATATGTCTCCCGCGCCCGCATGGGGGCGTATGCGTCGCCATTCAGCGGCGGCGCATACTTTCGGGAAAATGTGGAAAGCTATCGGGCGAAGAGCGCCATAGCAGGCAGGGGCGCGTCCCTGCCGTGCCGCGGCGGCCCTCCGCCCGACAGCGTGTTCTTATTCGTCCAGATGCTTTGCCAGGAATGCCTCGTCGGGCAGCGCGTCCGCCAGCTCCAGCAGTACCCGCTGGAAGCCGCCGGTGTAGTCCTCGATGTTCTCGCCCAGCGTCCCCAAAGCCCGTACCATCGGCAGCGCGATGGTGGCAGTGGTGCCCTGGCCCTCCCGGCTGTTCAGCAGCAGCTGACCGCCGTGCAGCCGCGCGATCTGATGTGCCAGGGGCAGTCCCAGCCCCACACCGCCGGCGACATAGTCCAGGGTCATGGGCCGCATATGCCAGCGAAACAGCATTTCCTGCCGGTCGGCAGGAATGCCGCAGCCGGTATCCTTCACCTTGATGAGCACATGGGGCTTCTGTACGGCCAGCGTCACCGTCACCTTTCCACCGGCGGAGCAGGCCTTCAGCGCATTGGACAGCAGCTGCCACAGGGCCTGGCTCAGCCAAGGCTCATTGACGGCGGTGATGGCGTAGCGTTCCTCGCACACCATCTCCAGCTGCACGCCCTTCAGCTCAAAGGGGACCTCCGCCTCCCGGATGATCTCGTCCAGCCACACCTTCAGGTCCGTGTTTTCGGTGGGCAGCAGCTCCTTGCGGTTCAGCATAGAGGCGGACTCCAGGTTCTTTGCCAGCCGCAGCAGCCGGAAATAGCCATGGTAGAGCATGGCGGCGTTCGCGTCCAGTATCGGATCCTCGTCCCGTTCATCGGCGGGGGCCAGCTTCTGCATCCCGTAGTAGATATTGCCCAGTGCGGACCGTATCTGCATCGCCACCAGCGGCAGCCGCTCCATGTATACCTTTTCCTGCTGTGCCTGTTCCATGCGACCAGCCTCCTTCTGTTGTCAGCATACCAGTTTCCCGGCGCCATCAACCGTGCCAACTTCTGTCAGCTTGTTCACATCATATCAAATGCGGTGCAAGAATACAAGATTTTTATCAAATTTCCGCGAAACGAAAAAAAGTTTCAAAAAAGGCTTGCATTTTGCGGAACAACTGCATATAATTCTAAACATACCATACATTTAGGATATTCCATCAGAGAGGAAGATGTTTTATGAGCATTAAAGTCGGTATCAATGGTTTTGGCCGTATCGGCCGTATGGTCATGCGCTGCTGCATGGATCACCCCAACATCGAGATCGTGGGCGTTAACGACCTGTGCCCCGCCGATTACCTGGCCTATATGCTGAAGTTTGACACCATGCATGGCAAGTTCAAGGGTGAAGTTTCCTCCGAGGGCAACAACATCGTTGTCAACGGCAAGGCTATCCCCGTGTTTGCTGAGCGTGACCCCGCCAACCTGCCCTGGGCCAAGGTCGGCGCCGAGTACGTTATCGAGTCCACCGGCCTGTTCCTGACCAAGGAGAAGGCCGCCGGCCACATCGCCGCGGGTGCCAAGCACGTGGTCATGTCCGCCCCCTCCAAGGACGACACTCCCATGTTCGTCTGCGGCGTCAACCTGGACAAATACACCAGCGATATGCAGTTTGTCTCCAACGCCAGCTGCACCACCAACTGCCTGGCCCCCATCGCCAAGGTCCTGCACGATAATTTCGGTATCACCGACGGCCTGATGACCACCGTGCACTCCACCACCGCTACCCAGAAGACCGTTGACGGCGTCTCCCTGAAGGATTGGCGCGGCGGCCGTGCCGCCTCCGGCAACATTATCCCCAGCTCCACCGGCGCTGCCAAGGCCGTGGGCAAGGTCATCCCCAGCCTGAACGGCAAGCTGACCGGTATGTCCATGCGCGTCCCCACCCTGGATGTCTCCGTGGTGGACCTGACCGTCAACCTGGCCAAGCCCACCAAGTATGAGGATATCTGCGCCGCCATGAAGAAGGCCAGCGAGAACGAGCTGAAGGGCATTCTGGCCTACACCGATGAGGACGTTGTTTCCTCCGACTTCCTGGGCGACACCCATACCTCCATCTTCGACGCCAAGGCCGGCATCGCACTGACCGATACCTTTGTCAAGGTCGTCAGCTGGTACGACAACGAGATGGGCTACTCCGACAAGGTCCTCTGCCTCATCGAGCATATGTACAGCGTGGACCACAAGTAAATCGCTTACTACCGAAAGGTTTTCCTTCTTTTTGTTCCGCAGACAGCGCCGCGTCACGCGGCGCTGTCTGCATACAGAGACGCTGCGCGCCGCCTGTACAGAGGGGGGAAAGCGCTTCCGGCGGTTTTTGAAAGAAAATCGACAGCGTGACAAATATTTTTCATTTACCCCCTACCATTCCACCGGATTGTATGGTACAATAGGTACAACTTACCTAAGGGTAACGCAAGGGAAAGGAACCCCGCCATGGAACAGAACTCCATTCTGCATACTACGCTGTCGCTGGACAGCGATATCCCCCTCTACGCCCAACTGGTGGGCATCATCAAGCGCAGCATCTCCACCGGTGCCCTGCCGGTGGGCGCCCTGCTCCCCAGCGAGGCCGAGCTGTGCCGCTGCCTGAGCATCAGCCGCAACACCGTCCGTCAGGCCATCGGCGAGCTGGAGGACGAGGGTCTGGTGGTCCGCAAGCGCGGCCGCGGCACCTTCGTGGCCGACCCCGCCACCAACCGCCGGGGTGTCCGCTATTCCTTCACCACCGAGGTCTCCTCTATGGGCAAGGTCCCCTCATCTACGTTGGTGGACTTCGCTGTGGAGGTCCCCAAGCCCACCGTCTGCGAGAAGATGGAGCTGCGGGAGGGAACGCCGGTCTACTGCTTCACCCGTGTCCGCAACGTGGACGGCGAGCCTCTGATCCTGGAGACCAGCTACTACCCCCAGTACATCTACCCCAACCTGACCCGCGATATGCTCCAGACCCACAGCTTTTACAGCCTGCTCTACCATGTGGGCATCGTCCCCTTCGCTGCGGACGAGAGCTATGAGGCCGTCATTCTGGAGGACAGCTGCGCCGCCCTGCTGGGTGTGCCCTCCGGCAGCTGTGCCTTTTTCCACCAGCGGCTTACCCGTACGGAGGATGGCCGTATCTACGAGTATACCCGCAGCTACATACGCGGCGACCGGGTCCGCCTGGACGTACATATGCAGAAAAGCGGCATGAACTTCGTCCGCACCATCGACTGAATAGAAAAGCACCCCCGACAGGGGGTGCTTTTTCCACATAAAGCCCCGACCGAAGGGCGGGGCTGCGCTGTTTACGATAGCAGCAGGCGTATCAGTACCCGGGCAATGGCATAGCCCAGCACGCCGCCGCCGATGCCGGCGGCTGTGGCCCACACCCGTTTCCGCTTGGCGTGGGGCACCTGCTGGCTGTACAGCCGCTGATTTTCCCGGTTCAGGCCTACCAGTGCCTCCGGGTTCCGAGCGGACACCGCCTGTACGATAGCGTCCGCCATCCGGCGGCTGCCGCCCCTTTCGAGCCGCAGCGTGATGCTGCGCCCGTCATAGGTCAGCAGCTCCACCACGGTGCGCTTTGCCCACAGCAGTTTTAGGTCGTGACGATAGACCCACAGCACATCCGCCAGGGGCAGAACGATGTTCTGCCGCCGCCCGTACAGAAACGCCGTGCTCACCAGCGCGTCAGAGCGCCGGTCACCCTCCAGATAGTGGAATTCGCTCTCCGCCCGTTCCAGCAGCTTTCCTTTTTTCAGCTGCTTCAGCGTGCTGTTCAGTTGTGCGGTGTACAAGGCGGCGCTCGCCAGCAGCACAAAGGCGGCCAGCCCGAGGAAGCTGGCTATGAGGGACCAAAAGCTGCTCCCCGTGTCCGGTGTCAGCTCGCTGTCGATGTAATAGTCGCCGTAGGTGTACACAAAGTCCTCGGCGGTCATGCCGACGGCGGCGGCAATATCGTCGATATATGCCTCCGGCGTCTCACAGATCACGCCCACCAGACGTACCGGTGCCGGCGCGGTGGTCTCCGTCAGCGGGATATAGACGGCCAGCTCCGAGGGCGCGGCCGTATCGTCCGGCACTGCGCCGTCACCGCTGTCGTCAGCATAGGTATAGTCCACAATGTCCGCATACCGTGCGTATTCCGCGTCGCTCAGCTGCACCAGATAGCCGTATCCCTCCGTGTCCTCCGCCAGATAGAAGACCAGCTTGCGCCCGTCGCCCAGCGTCACCCGATAGGCCCAGGTGGTCATGTACTGCACGTCGATGTAGTTGTAGTCGCCCAGATAGATCTCGTCCCCGATGGGAACGGCCTCCGCTGCTGCGCTGTCCCGCTGCGCCAGCAGCCCCAGCACGATACACCCCGCCGTCAGCAGGGCCAGTATGCCGCCCACGATCCACCAGGCAGGGGAGTGTCTTACGTATCGGCGCATTTCCATATGTTGCCCCTCCAAATTTGTTGTGGTACGACATATTGTACCATATTCTGCCAGAATGTGCAATATCATTTCCCATAAACGGCATAAAAAACGCACCCCGGGTCTGACCCAAGGTGCGTTTTTACTCACAGTGCCGCTGCGCCGATGATGCCCGCCTCATTGCCCAGCCGGGCACATTCAATGACCGGCGGTGTCCGGTCGTGCCCGCCGAAGCAGTTGGCCGCCACATACGCCCGTATGGGGGCCAGCAGTCTCTCGCCCTGGCGGCTGATGCCGCCGCCGATGAGCACCTTTTCCGGCCCCAGAATGTTCACCAGGTCCGTGATGCCCGCCGCCACGTACACGCAGTAGCGGTCCACCACAGCCTGTGCCGCCGCGTCTCCGGCGGCCGCCGCGTCAAATACGTCCTTCCCGGTCAGCCCCTCACCGTATCCGGCCAGCAGGGACTCCGGCTGCGCCGCGGCCGCCCGCTTTCCCTGCCGTATCAGCGCTGTGGCGGAGGCATACGCCTCCCAGCAGCCCTTCCGACCGCAGGTGCAGTCCTCGCCGTCCAGCACCAGCACGGTGTGGCCCACCTCCGCGCCGGTGCCGCCCACGCCCTCCAGCAGTTGGCCGTCGGCCACGATGCCGCCGCCTACGCCGGTGCCCAGGGTGATGAGTATCATGTTCCGGCAGCCCACGGCCCCGCCGGCCACCGTCTCCGCCAGCGCGGCGCAGTTGGCGTCGTTGCTCAGATGACAGGGGAGCCCCAGCCGCGCCGTCACCATGCTGCATACCGGCACATTGAACCAGCCCAGGTTATAGGCCCGCACCACCACGCCGTTGGCGCTGTCGCAGGTCCCCGGCGAGCCGATGCCGACGGACGCGCAGTGCGCCGCCGTGATGCCGGCCTTCTCCATGGCCTTCTCCGCCGCGCGGCAGATGTCCGCGACAACGGCCTCCGCCGGGCGTTCCGCACCGGTGGGCAGGCTGACCTCCGCCACGATGTGCTGGCCCTCGTCCACCACGCCGGCGGCAATGTTGGTGCCGCCCAGATCAATGCCAATACGATACATATGCTGCCTCCTTGCGCTTCCTGTCCCTGCGTTCCGGGGAAATAAACGGGGCGGGCGTATCGCCCGCCCCAAGTGCGTCTCTGTCTCAGATATGGGTCACAAAATCGGTGTTTACCGCCACCGGCCGTGCGATGTCGGAGGACCGGATGCTGCCGAAGATGGTCCGCATGGTGGTCAGAGCCTCCTTGCCGGACACCTCCGGCTCCCGGTCGTGGACCAGCGCGTCCACAAACTCGTCGATAACGCCGGAGTTGTGGGACGTTGTCTCGAAGGCGAAGCTGGTGCGGTTGCCCTCCAGGTCATTGATGATGATGGGGGCCGACGGCTCACTGTAGATCATCATCAGGCCCTTGGTGCCGTACAGCACCGTGGACTGGCACTCGTGGCCATACACCGTCCAGCTGGCCGCCATGGTGCCCAGTGCGCCGCCGGACATTTTCAGGATGCACAGGGCGTTGTCATCCACGCTGATGAGCTTGCCGTTGTCGTCACGCTTATTCAGGGTGACTACCTTGGCGGTGGTCTCGATGACCTTCTGCCCAAGCAGGTACTGGATCAGGTCCACCTTGTGGATGCCCATGTCGGACAGGGCGCCCATAGCCGCCTTGTTCTTGTCAAAGAACCACGTACCCTCCAGAGACCAGCCCTCGGGGCCGGAGTTGCCCAGAATGGTGCGGAAGGTGATCACATCGCCGATGATGCCGCTGTCCAGCATTTGCTTGGCCTTGCGGTGCACCGGGTCAAAACGCATGTTGTGGCCCACCATCAGGTGTCTGCCATTGCGCTCAGCGGCGGCCACCATGGACTCGCACTCCGCCAGCGTTACCGCCATGGGCTTCTCCACCAGCACGTGCTTGCCGGCGTACAGCGCAGCCGTGCAGATCTCCGCATGGCTGCGGTTTTCCACGCATATGGACACGGCGTCCACGTTGGGATCATCCACCAGCTCATAGAAGCTGTTGTACACCTTGCCGCCGTACTGCGCCGCCATCTCCTGCGCGCGCTCCATGTTCTTGTCGTAGAATGCGACGATCTCCGCATTGGGGTTGGCTGCATACTCAGGCAGATGGCGCACCTGTGCGATCTTGCCGCAGCCGATAATGCCGACTCGGATCATAAAAAGCGAACCTCCTCTGTCCGTCCTCAAACCGCCGGGCGCCCTGCGCTCCGACGTATGTTTCTGCCCCTATTGTACCAAAAGAAAACGGGAAAGAAAAGTCTTTTTTGCCAACTTTGCAAAATTTTTCACAAAATCTGCGCCGCGATGGTGAGGGCGCAGCCCTTTTGTGCCGTATAGTCCAGCGTTACGCCTGCCGGCAGGCTGAAGCGGCTCAGCGCCAGCAGCGGACCCTTGCCCGTCAGCTTGAACAGCGCCTCCTTGGCCGTCCATATCTCCCAGAACCGCTGGCAGTCGCCGTCGTCCCCGGACCGTATGTACGCCATCTCCTGCTCGCTGCACACCCGGCGCATGAACTTCTCCTGGGCCGAGCGTACCACCTCCACGTCCACGCCTACCGGCGCGTCCGCCGTTACGCATACCGCCCACGGGCCGGAGTGGCTCACGGACACATACACACCGTCCTTTTCCACGCTGGGCTTGCCCAGCTCGTCCCACTGAAGCGGTACGTCTTTCTCGGCACAGCCCAGCGACTGCGCAAGCATCCGCCGCGCCAACAGCTCTCCGGCGATGGTGCGCTTCCGGTCGTCCTCGCCGGCGATGTCGGCCACACGCCGCCGCCGCGTCTCATCCATCATGCCTATCACGGTCTGGGCCGCGTCCTCCGTCAGCTCCCGGATGTCAAACCACTGCAATTCCATATCCCGCGCCTCCCGCGTCATATTTTTCGCACCCATTGTATCACATCCTGCCGCGCCGCGCTACTGCTTTTTCGCCGCCGCAGGCTTTTCTCTGTACTTTCCGGTACTTCCACCCCTTGCCCAGGGGACGCGGCGGTGGTATACTATCCCCGTATCTGTAGTTTTCCATGAAAGGAGATGACGCCATGACCCGTGATGAGCTCCGCGCCAAGGCCAACGACCTGCCCCTGCTGCCCGGCGTCTATCTGATGATGGACAAGACCGGCCAGGTCATCTATGTGGGCAAGGCCAAAAAACTGAAAAACCGCGTCAGCCAATACTTTCAGGACACCGCCAGCCACAACGAGAAAACGAAGATGATGGTGGCCCATGTGGACCGGTTCGACACCATTATCGTCCGGTCGGAGTTCGAGGCCCTGGTGCTGGAGAATTCCCTCATCAAGCGCCATCAGCCCCGCTACAACATTCTGCTGAAGGATGACAAGGGCTATCCCTTCGTGCGGCTGGACAGCGGCGACTACCCCCGCTTTACCCTGGTGAACCGCACCGCCGACGACGGCGCGAAATACTACGGTCCCTTCGGCGGCCGGCACGAAACGCGCCTGGCGCTGGACGCCGTGTGCGCCGCCCTGCGCCTGCCCACCTGTTCCCGAAGGTTCCCCCGCGACATCGGCAAGGAGCGCCCCTGCCTGAACTTCCACATGGGCCGGTGTGACGGCTTCTGCCGCCCGGACGGTCCGGACGCGGCGGAATACCGCCGCCGCATGGCCCAGGCCACCGCCCTGCTGGAGGGCAAGCTGCGCGCCGTCACTGCCCAGCTGACGGAACGGATGACCGCGGCGGCGGAGGCCCTGGACTTCGAGACGGCTGCCGCCCTCCGCGACCGTGTACGGGCCTTGTCCGTGCTGACCAAGGACCAGCAGGTCATCGCCGGTATCTGCGCCGACACCGATGTCTGGGGCGCGTATACCAGCCCCGCCCGGTCCGGCTGCGCCATTCTCCACATTGAAGACGGCGATCTCCTGGCCCGGCAGACCGAGGTGTTCCCCGACGCTGCCGACAGCGAGAGCGCCCTGCTTTCCGCTGTGGTGCCCCAGTACTATCTGGCCCGCCAGTCCCTGCCCCGTGAGATCCTGCTTCCCGCCGCCATCGAGGACGCTGACGCGCTCTCGGCCCTGCTGACGGAGCGCAGCGGCCACGCCGTGGCCCTCCGGGTCCCCCAGCGAGGTCAGCGCCGCGCGCTGCTGGACATCGCCCACCGCAACGCCCGGGAGGAGGTGGAGCGCGTTACCGACGCCGTACAGCGCATTAACGGCACCCTGCGCCTTTTGCAGGAGACGGCTCAGCTGCCGGTCCTGCCCCGGCGCATGGAGAGCTATGATATCTCCCACACCGGCGGCGCGGACCAGGTGGGCGGCATGGTGGTCTTTCAGGACGGCAAGCCGCTGAAGTCCGCCTACCGCCGCTTCCGCATCGAGTCCTGCGCCGGCGCCGACGACTACGGTGCCATGCATGAGGTGCTCACCCGCCGGTTCCGGCGCTATCTGGACGGCGATGAAAAGTTTGCCCCCCTGCCGGACCTGCTGCTGATCGACGGCGGTCAGGAGCACGCCCGTGTGGCCGAGCAGGTGCTGGCAGGCTGCGGATTGGATGTGCCTGTGCTGGGCATGGTCAAGGACGACCGCCACCGCACCCGTGCGCTCATCACCGCCCGGGGCCATGAGCTGGGCATACAGCAGACACCCGCCCTGTTCGCCCTTATCGGCACGGTGCAGGAGGAGGTCCACCGCTTCGCCATCGCCTACCATCACCAGAAGCACACCCGTTCCGCCAAGCGCTCGCAGCTGGACGGTATCCCCGGCGTGGGAGAGGCGCGGAAGAAGCGGCTCCTGCAGCACTTCGGCACCGTCACCGCGGTAAAAAACGCCACGCTCGAGCAACTCTCCGCCGTGGTGCCGGAGGCGGCCGCCCGGGCGGTATATGAGAAGTTCCACGGATAAAAAAGTGCCCCCGGCAGAGCCGGGGGGACGTCGTACGCAAAAGAAAAGAGAGACGGCGAAGCCGTCTCTCTTTCGTTGTGTTTACTCGTCCAGGTTCTCGATCAGCTCAGCCAGCGCATCCACAGCTTCCTTCTCATCGCTGCCGTCCGCGATCAGTGTCACTGTGGTGTCCTTCATAATGCCCAGGCTCAGCACGCCCAGCAGGCTCTTCGCGTTGACGCGGCGTTCTTCTTTTTCTACCCAGATGCCGCTTTTGAACTCGTTGGCTTTCTGAATGAAATAGGTCGCGGGTCTGGCGTGCAGACCGACCTCATTTTTCACCGTGATCTCCCGTGTATACATGAACCAGCACTCCTTACGCACATTTTTACTCTCGCGCCAGAGGGTGCAGCGCGCAGAAACTAACCCTCACCATTTCCTATTATACTGGATTATGGCAGGATTGCAATGGGCATTGATACGAAAATCCCGCGATTTGCTCTATAATTCCCACTGCAATTTGTGAAAAATGATGTATCTTGCAGACAAATTCCGGTATTTGTCCAATCGAAAGCTCACATCCTGGCCTCTGCCCAGTCGCTGAGCTGCTCCAAAATGGGCAGCAGTGCCCGGCAGCTGTCCGTGGGGCCGTATTCCACCCGCACCGGCACCTCCAGATACTCCCGCCGTGTCACCAGCCCGTCGTGCTCCAGCTCCCGCAGGGCCGAGGCCAGCACCGTGTTGGAGATGCCGTCCAGCTTGCTCCGCAGGGCGTTGTAGCGGATGGCCCCGGCGTTGGCCACGGCGCACAGGATCTGCACCTTCCACTTGCCGCCGATCAGCTGCATGGCGTGGTGCAGTGGACATTTCTCCATACAGGGACAGTCGTAGTGGCTTTGCGGCATGGCCTGTGACATGGTAAGCCCCTCCTTACTTGCCCATAAAAATCTGCGCTCTTGCATTTCTCCAAAGCTATGGTATCATTATAGCAGGTAAGAAAACCGGAGTAAATAGCATGAGGAGAAAATCACAGCCATGAATATCTATCTTCAGGGGCTGACCATGGGTCTGGCCTACGTGGCGCCCATCGGCCTGCAAAACCTGTTCGTCATCAACAGTGCCCTGACGCAGAAGCGCAGCCGCGTCTACATCACCGCGCTCATCGTCATCTTCTGGGACATCTCTTTGGGTGTGGCCTGCTTCCTGGGCGCCGGCGCACTGATGCAGGCGCTGCCCTGGCTGCAAAAGGTCATCCTGGGGCTGGGCAGTCTGATCGTCATCTATATCGGCATCGGCCTGCTGCGGTCCAAGGCCAGTCTGGAGGGCGGCCGGGACGTGAACGTGCCCATATGGAAGCTGGCAGGTTCCGCCTTCGTGGTCACCTGGCTGAACCCCCAGGCCATCATCGACGGCACCATGATGCTGGGCGCCTTCCGGGCCACCCTGACCAACGGCGGTGATCTGTTCTTCATCTGCGGCTTCGGCTCTGCCTCGGTGATCTGGTTCCTGACGCTGTCCACGGTCGTCTCCCTGCTGGGCAGTAAGTTCAACGAGAAGGTGCTGAACATCATCAACAAGGTCTGCGGCGCCGTCATCATCTTCTACGGCCTGAAGCTGCTGTACAGCTTCGTCCAGATGATGGGTTGGCTGTAAAACACTTCACAAATCACGTCCTTTCTGTTACAATAAGGCAGAAAGGGCGTGATCTTTTTATGGAACAGAACTACCGGCTCACCATCGCCTATGACGGCTCCCGCTTCTTCGGCTGGGAGCGCCAGCCGGACAAGGATACCATCCAGGGGAAGCTGGAGGCCGTGCTGGGCGCATTGCAGGGCCATCCGGTGAACGTCATCGGCGCGGGCCGCACCGACGCCGGTGTCCACGCCCGGGCCATGACCGCCAGCGTGGTGCTGGACGTGACGGAGACGCCCGACGCCATCCGTGACTATCTGAACCGCTATCTCCCCGACGCCATCGCTGTCCGGGAGGTCAAGGAGGCCGCGCCCCGTTTCCACGCCCGCTATAACGCCCTGGGCAAGACCTACCGCTACACCTGCCACACCGGTCCGGTGAAGCCGGTGTTTGACCGGAAGTACGTTACCCTGCTGGACTACGACCCGGATGTGGAGAAAATGCGGCAGGCGGCAGCGTATCTGCTGGGTGAAAACGACTTCGCCAGCTTCTGCGGCAATCCGCGGATGAAGAAGTCCACCGTCCGCCTGGTGGACCACATCGCTATCGAGCGCCGGAAGGACCGGGTGGTATTCACCTTCCATGGCACCGGCTTTTTGCAGAACATGGTCCGCATCATGGTGGGCACGCTGCTGGAGGTGGGCCGCGGCTACTGGACGCCGGAGCAGGTGCGTGACATCCTGGCCGCCAGGGACCGCAAGCAGGCGGGCCCCACCGCGCCGCCGGAGGGCTTGTGCCTGATGAAGGTGGATTATTGAGCAAAAAGCATCCGGGCGCTATCCCGGATGCTTTTGCTGCGTAAAAATGACCTAAGCCAAGGCTTAGGTCATTTTTGTTACATATTGTGAATATCGTCCAGCAGATCGTCCAGCGACATGGTCCGCACCTCGTCCTCGTCGGCCTGGGTGGGCTCGTCCTGGGCGGAGCGCTCTGCGGTCGCCGGCTCCTTCGCCGGCGCGGCGGGTGTCATAGGCGCCGCCGGGGTCTTGTCGGGGATGGCGGCAGGCTCGCTGTCGCTGCTCTCCTCGCGGGGCACCAGACGGGGCACCCGCGCCGTGTGCCGTTCCTCGGGGAGCAGGGACTTCGCCGGGGTCCGCGGCGGTTCGTCGTCGTATTCCTCGTCATCGCCGCCGCCCGTGTGGCCGCGGCCGATCAGGAAGCCCAGCAGGAACAGCACCGCCACCAGCAGCACCGCCGCCGCGATGGCCACATATACGGTCTTGACCTCGCCGATCAGCGGCATCGCAATGGTCCCGGGGATCTCCAGCGGCGGTACCTCGGGGATGGTGGCCGGGTCGATGACCTCCACCGTGGGGACAATACCGGTATAGGCCGGCATCCGCAGCACATGGATGGTATAGTTCTGCTTGGTCTTGCCGTCCTCGGCGGTTCCGGTAACCGTGAGCACAGTCTCCGCCTCCGTGGCGGACAGCCGCACCTCGCCGGTGCCGGTGATGCCCTGAGCCTTTTCATCCTTTGCCGTGGCGGCGATGGTCACCTGCTTCGTCTCATAGGGGACGTAGGCGATGTAATCCGTCACCGTGGGCGTGAACGCCGGGGACAGCGTGGCTCCCTCCAGCGTCAGGGCGGCGATGGACGCGTCGGTGGAGGGCTTGTAGTTTGGGTCCTGCTGGCGTGTGGCATCGATGGTATAGCTCTTGGTGGCGCCGTTGGCCGCCGTGACCTTGATAGTCACGGTGTTGACGCCCACCGCCAGCTCATTGCCGCTGACAGACACCGTAGCGCTGTTGTCGGCCTTTTTGTAGTTCAGGTCCAGCTTTTCCACTGCGAAAGGCACCGTGCAGGTGTAGTACGTGGTGCTGCTGGAGAAGGACGGGCTCAGCGTGGCATTGGAGCAGCTCAGCGAACTGAGGTTGCAGTTGCCGCTGGGGGCCGCGCCCACCTTGCCGGACCAGCTGGCGCTGTCCAGACTGGTGTCGCTGTTGCCGTCGGACACCACGATGTTGGAGAACGTGGCGGTCAGGGCGTCGCCCTCCTTGGCACTGCCGGATACCTTCATCTTGATGGTGACCAGTCCGCCGCTGGAGCTGGACGTGCCGTAAACGCTGAACTTGTTGTTGTTGACCACGATGCTCCATCCGCTGACGGAGCAGTTGTAGTTGGTAAAGGACAAATTGCCGCTGTAGCTCAGGTCGGCGGTCAGACCGTAGACTTTGTTGGGCACGGACAGCGTCAGTGTGACGGTGTCGCCTGCCTGCGGGGCGGCGGTGCCGGTCAGCGTCGCTCCGGCGGCGTGGGCCTGCACGGGCAGCAGTGTGACCACCAGCAGCAGCGTCAGCAGCGCGGAGGCCGCGGCGCGGAACAGTTTGTTTTTCATAGGATGTTTCCTCCTCAGCCGATGGTGCGCTGGCCCACGGTGACCTGGGCGGCCTGCACCACGTCGGTGATGGTGACCTTGCCGTCACCGTTGATATCGGCCGCCTTGGCGTAGGCGCCGGACAGGCTGCCGGAGCCCACCACGGACTTCTGCAGCTTGACCACGTCGGTGATGGTGATCTTGCCGTCGCCGCTGACGTCGCCGGTGACCACGATAGTCACGGTGGCGGAGCTGCTGACAGCGGTCATGCCGGTACCCACGAGGCCGGAGGTCACCTTGGCGCTGCCGTTATAGATGGTGTAGCCCGCACTGTTCATTGCGGAGACAGACGTGCTGGGTGATACGCCGGTCAGATAGTTGCCGGAGGGCTTGGGCGTCTCGCCGCCGGTACTCCCGCCGGTGCTCCCGCCGGTGTTCCCGCCGGTACTCCCACCGGAGTTGGGGCTCTTGGTAAACACGGCGGTGTAGGTCACGTCGGCGTCGGGCATGACGGTGCCGCTGGTATAGCGCTTGCCGCTGGCATCCGCCCAATAATCGAAGCTGTACACGTACTTGCTGTCAGCCTGCATGACCGGATTCGTTGCAGGCAGCGTAATAATGTCGTTCTGGGCCAGCTTGTAGGAATCCCACACAGCGCCCTGGGACATGAACTTCACGGTGTGCAGCGTACCGAACTTGGCCGTAACGGTGTGGTTCTTGGGTGCCACAGGCGTGCTCTGGGATATCTCGCGGTCATTGTAGAACCAGCCCTGGAAGCCCTTTTCGTCCACTTCAGGCAGCGCACCGTAGGGCTGCGCCTCTTTATAGGTGCGCGTTCCCACGGTTTTGCCGTTGACCACGAAGGTCACCGTGTAGGTGTTGTTGGGGGCCTCGGGCGTGGTGGTCGTGGCCGCGCCCACGGTGAAGGTGGTATCCAGCAGTGTCACAGTGCTGTCGCTATCGGTGGTGCCGGTAATGGTGAGATTATACTTCCCGGCGGCGAGCGCACTGAACTTCAGGTTCTCATCCAGCTTCCACAGGTCAAACCACTTGGCATTGATGCCGCTGCGGCTGGCGTAGGTAGGCACAGTCCCGGTAGCTGTGTTGGTGACCACCGCTTTTACGGTGCTGATGTTTTGGGTGCAGGTGACGATGCCGCGCAGGGGGAAGGAGGAGTTACCCTGGGTCAGGTTGTGGACGATGCTCTTGCCGGCTTCGTCCTTCTCCGCCTTCTGGGGATAGAACAGACCGATGGTGTTCCAGGCGTCCTGTCCGGCCGCGGGCTTCATGGTCACAACGGCGGCGGTCTTGCTCTCCTTGCTCAAACCGACCTTATAGGCGGTGACAGTGGTGTTTGCAGCCTTAGCCTTCAGGTCTTCTCTTACCATGTCGGCCACGACTTCCTTTTCGATATCCTCGAGTTTTTTACCTGCAAAAATTTCGAGGAGCTTCTGCATCTCGTCAACCGTAAAGTCGGGGATATCCTCGGGTTTTGTCTCTTCACTTACAGCGGCAAGCGCCTTTATCCTTGTGATAAAGTCTTGCTTCGCGGTTTCTTCCATAGTGTCGCCGAGCCCATCATTTACCATTTTGATGATCTCGTCATCCGTCTTGCCGTCAAGATTTGCCGCCATGAGGGTGATCATTTTCTCTGCCAGTGCGTCTATATAGGCCTGCGCTACCTCACTGACAGGTTTTCCTGTTTCCTCGTCAGCGCCTTTCGCAAGTTCGCTTTCGATCTCCGCCCGCTTTGCCGTGATCTCTTCTTCTGTAGGCTCCGTGCGGGCGTTGGGATCAGCGACCTGCGTCTGGCTGACCGTGATGGTCAGATAATAGCCGGTGCCCACGTTGCACAGTATGTAGCCGTTGTTGCTGCCGGTCAGTGTCCAGAACTGTCTGCTGTCGGCGGCAGCGTTTTGCAGCATCAGTGCGCCGTCAACGACCGCCAGACGCTTGCCATCCGTGGTGGCCATGGTGTATTTGTCGGAATTGTAGTAGGTCAGGATCAGCTGAGAGGCCTTCTCCTCGGCCACCAGGTCAGTGCTGCCTACGCTGTAGCTGAAGGTCCTGCCGTCGGAGTTATAGCACAGGGTGTATTTGCCCTCCAGGTGGGAGGTGGTGTTCTGATACCGCATGACCAGCGCATCGGCAGGCTCGTTGATGTGCAGGCGGCTGTATACCGAGGACTGCACATCGCCGTCCGCTGCGCTGTAATAGGCCATGGAACGGTTCTTCACGCCATAGCGGTCAGACAGCTGGGTCTGCATATCCCGATACTTGGGGATATCCTCCGCCAGTTTGCTGCACTCAGTGTAGATGGCCTCGATCAGCTCCGCCTCGCTCTGCATCTTGAAGCCGCCCAGCCGGTTGTCGATGGCGCGGGTGACCACGTTATAGGCGCCGTCCACGCCATGTTGGACGCTGCGGCTCCACAGGACGTTCTTCAGGGCGATGGAGTAGTCGTTCAGGTTCAGGGAAGGGTATTTGCTTTGCAGGCGGCTGATCAGGGTCGAGTAGCGCTCGGTACCCCAGTACTCTGTCTGAGCGTTGGCAAACTCACCCTTGTTGACGCCGTGGCCCAGCCCCCTCCAGGCACTTTCAAAGTTGGGGCCGTAGCCTGCTGCGGCTGCGCCGCTGGTGTTCTCGCCGTAGGCCTTATCCAGCGTGGCCGCGAAGCCATTGTATATAGCATTGCCCTGGTAGTTCCGCAGCCAGGTGCGGAACGCGTCCAGCGTTCCCGCCTTGCTGGAGAACATATACAGGCCGAAGGACGTGCCGCCAGGGTCGCCGGGTACGGTGGAAACAGCGCCCGGGTCAGCGTCCGCGCCCGTCTCATAATATTGGCTCAGTGCGCCCAGGTCCTTCAGGCTGCTCCAGTTCTTACTGGCAGCCAGCAGTATGGTGGTCGCGCAGCTCACCGCCATCACCGCCGCCAGGATCAATGCCATTCCCCGTTTCGTCCTCTTCATGTCGATACACCCTGCCTTATCTCTAAGTTGTATGGGAAACGCCGGCGGTGGGAAAGCCCCTCCGCCGATTTACATAACAATAGTCATGTGTAGTATACCATCGGTCTGCGTCGTTGTCTACCAAAAAAACGAGAAAAACACAAAAAATATGAAAATTTTGTCACCGGCGCCACAAGATTTGGGTGGATTTATGGCGCGGAATGGCGTATAATGGCCGCAGGCTGACAAAAATACGCAAGGAGAAATCAATTTATGTCAACGAATACGAAAAAGAAACACGGTACCGGCGCGGCGGTGGTACTCATCGTGCTGTGCCTGCTGGCGCTGGGCACGCTGGGATATATCATCTGGCGGCAGTTTAATCCCGTGGTGCCGGAGACGGCGGCGGGCTATGTGGCCGCCGCCGGGACCACCGCCCCTGTGTATGACGAAAACGGGACTCAGCTGGGTTCCCTGGTCCGCGGCGCGGAGGTACAGTACGTTGCTGAGGACGCCGAGGGCGGCGCGGACCGCGTCCGCGTGGTCAACGGCGAGGGCTACGCCTATCTGGACGCGGCCAACCTGACCACAGACTACAACGGCGCGGTGCTGACGGAGACGGTGTACGCCCTGCGGGGCATGAGCCTGACGGACGAAACGGGCGCGGTCCCCGGCTGCGCCGTGGAAAAGGGCATGGCGCTGACCGTCACCGGCTTTGACGGCCTGGACGAGAACGGCGAGGTCCTGCGCTGGGCCGTCAGCTGTGACCGGGGTCAGGGTTACATCGACAACGCCAACGTCCGCATGACGGAGGAGGAAGCGCTGGCGCAGTATGACGACGCGCTCTACCAGCGCCACGCCGCGCGGGGCGACGCCTGGGGCGGCGGCGACGCGGCCGACCTGGACTACTACCCCACGGAGAAGCCGGCCTTCACGGACAATGTGATGCCCGACGAGGTGCGGGCGCTGTACCTGAACGGCAGCGCCATTCAGTACGCGGACAGCTATATCCGGCTGGCCCAGGGGACGGGCATCAACGCCTTTGTGGTGGACATCGTGGACGGCACGGCGGTATCCTACGCCTCCCCGGTCATGCAGCAGTACAGCCCGTCCGCCTACGCTGCGGCCCAGGACACTATGGAGGATTTCAAGGCCAACGTGCAGAAGCTCCGCGACGCCGGCTACTACGTCATCGGCCGCATCACGGTGTTCAATGACGCCCACCTGGCCGCCGACCACCCGGAATATGTCATCTCCGACCTGAACGGCACGCCCCTGAAGATCAGTTCCATGTACTGGCCCAGCGCCTACAACCGCACCGTGTGGCAGTACAAGGTGGAGCTGGCGCTGGAGGCCGCCGCGCTGGGCTTCAACGAGATCCAGTTTGACTACATCCGCTTCCCCGACGGCGCGTATAAGTACGAGCAGGCGGGTACCATCGATTACAAAAACACCTACGGTGAGAGCAAGGCACAGGCGGTCCAGCGGTTTCTGATCTACGCCGCGCAGCGGCTGCATGACGCCGGGTACTACATCTCCGGCGATGTGTTCGGCGAGTGCGCCAACGCCTATGTGACGGCCTGCGGTCAGTACTGGCCGGCCATCAGCTCCGTGGTGGACGCCATCTCCGGTATGCCCTACCCCGACCATTACAGCGCCCAGGGGGACTATAAGCCCTGGGAGCACCCCTATACCACGGTCCACAACTTCGGCGAGAGCGCCATGGCCCGCCAGAGCGAGACGGCCTCTCCCGGCGCGGTACGCACATGGATACAGTGCTACAACGCCATACGGGAGCCGTATAATCACTACGGCGCGGCAGAGCTGGCCGATGAGGTCCGGGCCCTCCGCGACGCCGGGTGCACCGGTGGCTTTATGACCTGGAACGGCGCGTCCGACATCGACAAATACGCCGAGGTCATCTCCGCCCTGAGCTGATATGAACGCAAAAAAGAAAGCCCGCATGGGCTTTCTTTTTTGCTTATTGCGCTTCCATGGCCTTCTGGGCAAAGCTGTTGTCCACCAGCTTGTCGAAATCCACCCACTGGTCCTTCTCCAGCTCGCCGGCCTCGGTCATCACCGTCTCCAGCCGTTCCAGCGCCGACCGCGCCATCATCGGCCCCGCGTTCCAGGCATCGATCTGCCGGTGCCGGGCGGTAACGGCCTCCAGGGTATCCAGGTCCGTATCCGGGAACTGGTCGATGATGGCCTCCGCCACCTCCCGGTCCGTGTGGTCCACGATCCACTGCTGCGCCCGCGCGATGGCGTTGGCAAAGCCCTGAATGACCTCCGGATGCGCCGTCATATAACTCTGGCTGGCGAAATAGGCGGTGTAGGGGATCTCCCCGGACTCCTCGCCGATGGAGCAGAGGATATACCCGTGTCCGGCGCGCTCTACCTCCGTGGCGGTGGGCTCAAACAGCGTCACATAGTCCCCCTGTCCGCCGGTGAAGGCCCCGGCCATCATGTTGAACTGCACCGAGGTGTCCACCACCGCGTCCTCCTGGGGTACGATGCCGTGCTGCTTGAGGACGTATTCCAGCGTCATCTCTGGCACGCCGCCCTTGCGCCCGCCGATGATGGTCTTGCCCTTCAGGTCGTTCCAGTCGAAGGCCTCGTCGCTGCGGCCCACCAGGAACGAGCCGTCCCGCTTGGTCAGCTGGGCGAAGATCACCGGCAGATCGTCCTTGCCCTGCGCGTGGATATAGATGCAGCTCTCCGGCCCGGCCAGGCCGATGTCCGCGCCGCCGGATACCACGGCGGTCATCACCTTGTCGGCGCCGCCGCCGTTGCTCAGCTCGATGTCCAGCCCCTCGTCGGCGAAGAACCCCTGGCTCATAGCCACGTACTGCGGTGCGTAGAACACCGAGTGCGTCACCTCGCTGAGCCGGACCGTGACATTTTTCGCCTCCGTGCCGGCGGTATCGCCGGTATCGGTCCCCGCGCCGCAGCCGGTCAGCAGGCTGAGCGACAGCAGCGCGGCCATACAAATGCAGATAAGTTGTTTTTTCATGCACGTACCCCCCATAGATGATTTAAGAATGCTTCTGCCCGCAGCACCAGCAGGTACATCCCCACCGCCGCCAGCCCCAGCACCAGCACGCTGGCCATGACCAGGTCCATGTTGAATACCTGGGAGCCGTAGACGATGAGATACCCCAGCCCGGCCCGGGATACCAGGAACTCGCCCATGATGACGCCCACCCACGAGAGGCCCACATTCACCTTCAGTGTGGAGAACAGCGTGGGGCAGTTGGCCGGGAACACCAGCAGCCACAGGATCTGGCGCTTGTCAGCGCCCAGCGTCCGCATCAGCCGCAGCTTCTCCGGGTCGGTGGTGCGGAAGCCGGTGTACATACTCAGGATGGTGACGATGAGTGAAATGGCCAGCGTCATGGTGACGATGGCCCCCATGCCCGCGCCCATCCACACGATGAAGATGGGCCCCAGGGCCGTTTTCGGCAGTGCGTTCAGCACCACCAGGTACGGGTCCAGAATGCGGGCGGCGGTGTCCGACCACCACATGGCCACGGCGATGGCCGTGCCCAGCACTGTCCCGGCGGTAAAGCCCAGCACCGTCTCACCGATGGACACCGCCGCGTGGTGCCACAGCTCGCCGGAGGCGCACAGCCGCCACAGGGTCTGCACCATGCGGCTGGGACTGCTGACCAGAAAGCCGTCGGACAGCCCCAGCCGGCAGCTGAGCTCCCACACGGCAAACAGCCCCACAACCAGCGCGATCTGCCAGATACGCACCCGGCGCTTTTCGCGGCGCACGGTCCTCAGGTACGCCGCACGGCGGGGCGAAGGCGCTTTCTCAGGCATGAACGTCCAGCTCCTTCCATATGGCGTTGAAGTACCGGTGAAATTCCGGCGTGTCCCGGCGCTCCAGCGGCGGCAGACCACGCAGCGCACCCATGTCCATCTCCGCCTTCACCACGGCGGGGCGGCGGGACAGCACCACCACCCGGTCGGACATACTCACCGCCTCAGCGATGTCATGGGTGACCAGCAGGGCCGTTTTGCCCTCCTGCTGCAATATGCGCCAGATATCCGCCGACACCGCCAGCCGTGTCTGGTAGTCCAGGGCGGAAAAGGGCTCATCCAGCAGCAATATCTCCGGCTCAGTGGCCAGGGTCCGGATCAGGGCGCAGCGCTGGCGCATACCGCCGGAGAGCTGGCAGGGCCGCTTTTTGGCAAAGGACGCCAGCCCATAGCGCTCCAGCAGCCGGGACACGTGTGCATAGGCCGCCGGGTCCTTCTCACCACGGACCGTCAGCCCCAGCGTCACGTTGTCCCATATATTCCGCCACTCGAAAAGCTGGTCCCGCTGGGGCATAAAGCCGATTTTTGGCGACGTGCCCTGTACCGTCCGGCCGTCGATCTCGATGACGCCGCCGCTGAGGGGCTCCAGACCGGCAATGGCGCTGAGCAGGGTGGATTTGCCGCAGCCGGAGGGCCCCACTAAACTGACGAACGCGCCCTCCTCCACCGTGAAGGACACGTCCCGTACCGCCTCCACCTCGCCGTCCGGGGCTTGATAGCAGGCGGCGGCATGACGGAGCGTAATGCTCATATCCTATGTGACCTCCTGTCGGGAATGATGGGAGACTTCTCTCCGTGGTCATTCTACGCAGGAGGGACCCGCGGGGTGCCCTACGGCAGCAGATACGGCGCCAGCAGTGCCGCCAGTCCCGCTGACAGCGCCGCCTGCACCGCCTTGGCCGGCAGATACAGCCGCAGGGAGATACCGCTGCCCGCCGTCACCGCCGCCGTCTGGCAGTGGACGCTGAGCCCGCCCCAGCCCAGCAGCGCCGCCGCGGTGACGAAGCCCCGGCGGTCCAGCGTCAGGCGCAGGATGCCGTTGGTCAGCTCCAGCACCCCCGCCGCCAGCGGCGGCAGGGGACCGATGAGCCCCTCCGCCAGACGCAGCAGCACCAGAAAGAACACCACGAACCCGCACACCCGGGCCATGGCGGACACCGCCCCCTCCACCGCCCGGAGAAACTGCTCCGTCAGTCCGGTTTGCGGCGGCACAGGCCGTTTCGGCATGGCGGTGACGGGCAGCGGGCGGCGGCAGAACAGCAGACCCGTCAGCAGTGCGGCGGCACAGTGCAGCAGATACAGCCAAACCCCCGTCCGGGCGCTGCCGAATACCGACACCCCCGCCACGCCGATGGCAAAGGCCGGGCCGGCGTTGTTGCAGAATGTCAGCAGCCGCGCCCCCTCGGCAGGGGACAGCTCTCCCCGGCGTACCAGCTCCGCCGCCGTCCGCGCCCCCACAGGATAGCCGCCCACCAGCCCCAGCAGCAGGGCGGTGCACCCCGCGCCGTCCGCAACGTATTCGCGCC
>OBKR01000071.1_pt1 | contig 125032 bp, 111 predicted proteins | sample 1518991 | NCBI WGS metagenome assembly OBKR01 (sample SAMEA2452117, study PRJEB22498) | human gut metagenome | biome: human feces; feature: human gut; material: feces | place: Australia | collected 2012
TCCGAAGAAATTGCTACTTTTACTCATCGGTTATGCTTTTTTGTGTGGTAACTTAAAGATAACCGAAAAGGGCTGAATCCTGCAAGGGAATCAGCCCTAATTTTTCTGCTGCACTCTAAAGTTTAGCGGACAGTAATAATTCAGAATTATGAAAACTTGTTTGCGCTTTACTTTGTTTTTGATGATTAAACAGATTAGTATTACTTTAATTTTATCTTTATTGATGTGTGTGCAAGCCTTTTCTCAAGACAAGTTGGCATCATTGCCGGAACAACAGCGTGACAGTGTTTTGGTTGAAATCGCTCAGAATTTGTTAAAAGAAAAATATCCGAAATGGTATCGGGAAAATGTCAATCCGGAAGTAACGAAAGGAAAGTTTGTAGATATGGAATGGACGAAACGTTTTTATAATGTGCCGGATGATGTGAAAGAGGGTGACATATATTATAGAATTAAGTTGCATTATCCTGATTATAGTAAGGAAAAGTTTGAATTTGCTCACACTGCAGACGTACTTGTTATAGGTAAGACCTTGCAGCCATTCTATATTCATTTGGGAGCTGTGAATATTGGGCATAGATTGTTGTATAAGTCGAATGATAAGTGATGGCGAAATCTAGGATAGGTTATATTATTTCTAAATATCATTAATATTGTTTGATATAATGAAAGGTTGTATCTTGTTTATTCTTTTATTGAGCTTTCTTTTTAGCTGTTCATCTTCTGATACGGTTTTGGAGGAAGCTTTAGAACGAAGTGGTTCCAACCGTTCGGAGTTGGAGAAAGTTTTGTTTCATTATGAGAATGATGCGCTTAAGTTAAGAGCAGCACATTTCCTGATAGAAAACATGCCAGGACATTATACTTGGGACAGTCCGCAACTGGCAGTTTATCGGGCCAAAATGGACTCCGCCTATCCTGTGATGTCGTCGGTGGTGAAACGGGTGGTCTATTCCATCCCCTGGCACAACAATTTCACAATGGATGCCTGCCACCGGGTGGAAGACATTCGGGTAGTGAAAGGCGATTACTTGATTCGTCACATAGACAATGCTGTAGCGATGTGGCAGACATGTCCTTGGCTGAAAGATCTCTCGTTTGAGGATTTTTGTGAATACCTCTTGCCCTACCGGCTGGGAGACGAGCCTTTGGTAGAAGCCGACACGACCAGCCGATGGTGGAAAGTGGTAGGGAAAAGCATGGATGACTACCAGTTCAGTCCTTCTTTGCTCGATGATGTGAAGTCTTTTCAGCGTATGCATATCGGCGATAATGACAATCTTTATTTTCAGGACTTGGCTATGCCTTTGCTGGAAGATGGCAAGTACACGATGGATTGTTTGGATATGTGTTACTATGATGTGCTGGGATTCCGTCAGGCAGGCATCCCTTCGACCATAGACCTGATACCCGACTGGCCGACACGTAACGGGCGGCATTATTGGCGTACTATCATTGATGGAGCGTGTATGTACGATAATTTCAGTGGAACGATGAATCCTGTAACGGGCAAAGTCTACCGCATGACCTATTCGCACAATCCTATTCCGGAAGCGAATGGTAAAGATTCCATTCCGGAACTCTTTTGCAACCCGTTTTTGAAGGATGTGACTGAGAAGTATGTGAAGGTGACTGAGGTGGAAGTGGAACTTTCAGATAATTTTTCGGGACGACATCCGGTCTACTTGTATCTTGCCGTGTTTAATGACCTGGAATGGAAACCTGTCGCATGGAGCAGAGTCAAGGGAGGAAAGGCACGGTTCGGAAAAATGGGCCACAACTTGGTTTATTTGCCGGTATATTATCGTGGTGGAACGATGGAATGTGCAGGAGTGCCACTTTTTGTGGATAGAATGGGACGGGTTACGGAACTGCATGCCGAGAAAGGGCATACAGTGGACTTAATCCTTACGAGGAAGTATCCGATGACCTATACGAAAATCCAGTGGGGCAAGACAGTGGAAGGCAGTGTGCTGGAAGCTGCCGACAACATCGAATTCGTATCTGCCGACACATTGGCTGTGTTGACTTCGATGGGGAAGGCTCTCAATTGGGTATCCGTGCCGACTGGGACAGACAAGGCATACCGTTATTGGCGTGTCAGTAAAAAAGGACGTCCGGTAACATTGGCCGAATTGAAGTTTATTTTGCCGGATGGGCAACCGGCCGAAGGTGTGCCTTTGTCATCGGGCAGAGGAGGATTCAATCTGAAAGCTTTCGATGGTAATCCGCTTACCTATAATAACTATATGGATTGGGTCGGGATGGACTTGGGTAAGGCGCGAACCGTGCGTGAAGTCCGATTGCTGCCACGGACAGACGACAATGGTATTGCTGTGGGACATTTGTATAGGCTCTTCTATTTCGGTCGGAATGGATGGGTAAAGGCTGGGGAGCAACGGGCTTCCGGACAGACGTTGGTATTTGAAGGTATTCCTACTGGTGCGTTGTATTGGTTACAGGATGTGACCGATGGGCGCGAAGAACGCATTTTCACGTATGAAGATGGGCGAGTGGTGTTCCATTGAGCGGAACTTTCTGATTTTTATCGTCCTGCAAGTAGTTTTCATGCTGTATGTAGGGCTGTGTGCCGGAGGTTGGCAGCCTTTGGGAGGGGATGCTAATCTGTTTCTTTCCTTAGCATTGTCGGGATGCATTGGGCTGGTCGGTGTGAGTGTAGGAATCGTATCGCTACGGGGAAAGACTGAAAGACTTGGATGGGTGGACTGGAAATTGGGTTGTGTATTGCTTGTCGGAATAATTATTTATTGTGGGTTGTGGAATTTTCGTCCGGAAATCGTTCGTGAGGCTTGTACGTATGTTTTGCTCTTTGTACTGACTGCCTTTTGGATAACCGGTAAGTCGGGAGGTAAATGGTTGGTAAAGGTTATAGCCGGATGGGCGATGGTGATGTCGGTTTACGGTTTGGCCCAGCGTTGTGGTCTGTTTATTGCTCAGGCGGATATATTTCAGATGAAAGGAACATTTGACAATCCGGCCGGATTGGCTATGTTTTTGGCTATATCGTTTCCTTATGTATTGGAGCAGGGCCGTAATACATGGGCAAAATGGATTCTAGTCTTGCTGGTGGTGCTGGCGTTGGTGCTTACCGAATCGCGTACGGGTATTTTTGCGGCACTGGTGGCAACCTATGTTTGTTTTTATCCGAAGCTTCCCGGTAAGTGGCGTTGGTTGTTGCCATTATTGGCTTGTCTGTTGTTGGCGGGACTTTATTTCTGTAAGCCTCAGTCGGCCAACGGGCGTCTGTTTGTTGCTTATATAACTTTGCGCCTGATAGGTGAGAATGTCCTGACGGGAAATGGTCCGTTTGGTTTCGAAACCGGGTATATGCTGGAGCAGGCCCGATACTTCTCAGAACATCCGTATTCAATGTGGATAGGAATAGCTGATAATATGGCGCAGCCATTCAATGAGTATTTACATGTGTTGGTTCGTTGGGGAATTGTCGGTATGCTAGGGTTGCTGCTGACAGCATGGATGTTGTACCGAAGATTTCGATTGTGCCGGATTGCTTGGAAACAGACGGCATGGGCTTCTTTGTGTGCTTGGGCCGTATGTGCGTGTTTTTCTTATCCGTGCTATTATCCTCTTCTTTGGGTCTTGTTGGTGTTGGCTTTGTCTGTTATATGTATTCGGGTCGAAGATAAAGAACAGATAAAATGCAGTTGTCAACCGTGGTTTGTTATTGGATGGGCTTGTTTGGCTTTGTTTTTGTCGATTGTTCAGTTTTCCCGTGAGCAAACCAGAATTGGTCTGGAACAACGGGCTGCCAATGGAGAAGATACAGTCATGTTGCGGGAAGCTTATGAAAAACTGTCGCGTACTGTTTATTTTCGTACACATCCGGCATTTCTGTTTAATTATGCTCTTTATTTATCCGAAAGCGGACAATACGTGGAATGCCTGTCTGTATTGGAACGGTATGATGCTTATCGGTGTAATTACGATGCGCAAATGTTTCGTGCTTATATGCTATTATACGTAGGAGAAGAAGGGGCAGCAGTAAAAGCATTTAAGTTGGTTTCACAGATGCTTCCTGGACGTTTGCAACCTCGTTATGAAATCATGACTTTATATGAGCGAATGGGGCGTCATGATGTCGCACTCCGATGTGCACAAGAAGCATTGGCCCTTCCTTTGAAAGTAAAGAATAGCCGTGTATTGTATTTTCAAAAGCAGTTTCAAGACTATGTCTCAATTCATGATGTTCAACATTGAATATCCTCATAAGGTAGGAAAAAGAAGTAAAAACAGAAGCCATTGCTTCCGGATAAAAACACGGAAATGGAGGTACTTCCTGATTGGCATGAATGACGGAGTGTACCTTTATGCCTCCTTTTGTTATCCGGTGAGATGAGAGTTCTTTTTGCAGCCTTGTTGGGAGTGATGCTTGGCATTATTCTGGCAGTGGCGGCAAGAAAGGGATGAAAATCTTTAGGATTTGCAATGGTATAAGTCTTTGTAAAAGAATGTATTAATAGCTTTGTTGTTAGAGGCCTTTCTACCTTTTGTTGAGCCTTAACTCCCAGCGTGCTGAGCCTTGGTTGCCAGTCTGCTGAGGCTTGGTCGCCAGCACGGTGAGCCTTGGTCGCCAATAAACGGTTTCAATAGGGGGAGATTTGTAATCGTGTTTACAGGTTTATGCAATGCTTCTTATAAGGTATGAGGCTGACAATCTGTAGTCTTTTTATTTGGTAATGAACCGGACAGCAGATTTTTTTGCTAATTTTGCGTTGAAATAATGAACAGTACAACGAAAAACGTCATAGTAACATGCCATTAAATTTACCAGACAGACTTCCGGCTATAGAGCTGTTGAAGAAAGAAAATATATTCGTCATTGACAATACGAGGGCTGAGGGCCAGGACATCCGTCCGCTTCGTATAGTCATACTCAATCTTATGCCCCTGAAAATAACGACAGAGACAGATTTGGTACGCCTGCTCTCAAACACTCCGCTGCAGATAGAGATTTCATTTATGAAGTTGCGCAGCCATACCCCAAAGAATACGCCTATTGAGCATATGAAGGCTTTCTATAAAGACTTCGAACTGATGCGCGACGAGCGTTTCGACGGTATGATTATTACCGGAGCACCGGTAGAGCAGATGCCTTTTGAGGAGGTAAGTTACTGGCCGGAAGTGTCGGAGATATTCGACTGGGCACGCACGCATGTTACCTCTACCCTTTATATCTGCTGGGCAGCTCAGGCCGGACTTTACCGTCATTACGGAATACCCAAGCATGAACTCCCGGCCAAGATGTTCGGCATTTTCGAGCATCATGTCAATAATCCACTGTTGCCTATCTTCCGTGGTTTTGACGATGTGTTCTATGTTCCCCATAGCCGGCATACCGAAATTCGCCGTGAGGATATAGAGAAATGCAGCGAACTGGATATTGTGGCCGAATCGGATGAGGCGGGAGTATATATGGTGATGGCCCGTAACGGACGTGAGATATTTGTGACCGGTCACTCGGAATATTCGCCTTATACGCTTGATGCGGAATATCGTCGTGACCTTGACAAGGGACTGCCTATTGAGATGCCAAAAAATTATTATCGCAATAACGACCCTTCACTTCCACCGTTGGTACGCTGGAGGGCGCATGCCAACCTGCTTTTCTCGAACTGGCTCAATTATTATGTATATCAGGAAACACCTTACGATATTAACCAGATACGCTGACGCATGAAAAAGCTCACAAGAAAAATAGAACTGCTGGCTCCGGCCAGGAATCTGGAGTGCGGAATAGAAGCTGTAAACCACGGGGCCGATGCCGTATATATTGGAGCGCCACGGTTTGGGGCGAGAGCTGCTGCCGGAAACTCACTCGATGATATCCGCAAGCTTACGGAATATGCGCATATCTATAATGTGCGTATTTATGTAACCGTGAATACCATATTGCGTGATGATGAACTGCCTGATACCGAGGCCATGATATGGGATTTGTGGAGAGCCGGGGTTGATGCGCTGATTGTACAGGATATGGGTTTTCTGAAAATGAATCTGCCGCCTATACCGTTGCATGCCAGTACGCAGATGGATAACCGCACGCCTGAAAAGGTAAAGTTTCTGGAACAGACCGGATTCCGGCAGGTAGTGCTGGCACGTGAACTGTCGTTACAGGAGATTGAACGCATTCATCGCACATGTCCGAATGTGCTGCTGGAGGCTTTTGTGCATGGAGCGTTGTGTGTGAGCTATAGCGGACAGTGCTATGTGAGTCAGGCTTGTTACGGACGGAGTGCCAATCGTGGTGAATGTGCACAGTTCTGCCGTCTGGCTTTTGATATGGAAGATGCGGACGGAAAGAAGATTGTGAAGAACAAGCATCTTCTGTCGCTTCGTGACCTGAATCAGAGTGATGTGCTGGAACAGATGCTCGATGCCGGCGTGACATCGCTCAAGATTGAAGGCCGGCTCAAGGATGTGAGTTATGTGAAGAATGTAACGGCGGCTTACCGTCGCAAGCTCGATGAAATCATGGCTCGCCGTGAAGAATATGTACGTGCTTCGTCAGGAAGGGTTTATACGGAGTTTACTCCTCAGCTTGACAAGAGTTTCAGTCGTGGTTTTACGCATTATTTCCTTTTCGGACGGAATCCGGAAATATTCTCGTTCGATACTCCCAAATCGATGGGTGAGGAGATGGGGATGGTAAAGGATGTTCGGAACAATTGTCTTACGGTATCCGGAGTGAAGACATTCAGTAATGGTGATGGATTGTGTTTTATTGATGAAAACGGGCGTCTGCAAGGTTTTCGTGTGAATCGTGTAGACGGGAACAAACTTTATCCGCAGGAAATGCCTCGCATACGGCCGCGCACGGTGTTATACCGTAACTTCGACCAGGAATTTGAGCGCCGGCTTGCTCGTCGCAGTGCCGAACGGCGTATTGGAGTAAGGATGCAATTGACCGAGTGTGCTTTTGGATTTACGCTTGTCATGACCGATGAAGACGGAAACCGTGTGGCCTTGTCGTTTGAGCAACAGAAAGAACTTGCGCGTACACCGCAGTCTGATAATCTGAAGACACAGTTGGGCAAGTTGGGCAATACTCCTTTTGAACTGGATGACGTGCAGATAGAGCTGACGGGAAACTGGTTCATTCCTTCGTCAGTATTGGCCGACTGGCGGCGTAGGGTGGTCGAAAACATGCTGATGACACGGCGTATCAATTATGACCGTGAACTGATGCGTATCGGCAATTCGGACAATGCTTATCCTGTGAAAGAACTGACTTATCTGGGGAATGTGATGAATGTATCGGCAGCTTCGTTCTATCAGGAACATGGGGTAAACCGTATAGCTCCGGCATATGAGAAGCAACCGGTAGATGAGGCTGTGGTAATGTTTTGCAGGCATTGTCTGCGTTACAGCATGGGATGGTGTCCGGTACATCACAAAGTACGTTCTCCTTATAAGGAACCTTATTATCTGGTATCGTCTGACGGAAGAAGATTCCGACTGGATTTTGACTGTAAACAGTGTATGATGAAAGTGATATATTGCAACAATGAAAAGAACTGAGCGTAAAACGGTTTGTTCCATACTGGGTATGTTGGTGATTGCTGTATTGCTTCTTTTGGGGGCATGCAGTTATCCTCATCCTGACTATTCTCAGTGGGACTTAACCGCACGTCAGCGTGACTCGTTGGAATTTATCACGACACATCATTACGGAATAAACTATAATTTCAAGATTCTGGCTGATTCTCTACCGTTACGCCAGATGCTGAATCCTGATTCTTTGTGGGTATACAAGGATGATGTGCTGGTAGTGGCAGACTTTGCCCATATGCTTTCGGATACCACAGATACGATATGGATAAAGGTGGCGCGTGACCAAAGTACAATGGGATGGATTATTGAAGACCGTCTGCTTGACAATTCCGTGCCGCTGGACCCGATTTCACAGTTTATACACTGGTTTTCCAGTATCCGTAATCTGGTATTTCTAATTATAGGTGGTATTTTTGTATTGTTTTACCTTTATCAGCGCCGGCGTAAACGTTCACAGAGGATTCAGCCCCTTGCGCCTCCGGTGCAGAATTTTTATGCCGTATTGTTCTGCATAGCGGTAGTGATTTCGGCTACGCTTTATGCCAGCATGCAGCGTTTTGCTCCGGAGATGTGGGAGCATTATTATTTCAACCCTTCGCTCAATCCGTTAGGCCATCCTTTTGTGCTTATGCTTTTCCTTGTTTCCGTATGGGGAATCGTACTGGTTGCTCTGGCACTGATAGACGATCTTTTTCATCAGGTAGATTTTTCTACGGGATTTTTCTATCTGTTGGGACTGGGAACATTGTGCATGTTCATTTATCTGATTGTAACCTGGACGGTATATTATTATATAGGTTATCTGTTTTCAGCCATATTCATTTATGAGGCCATATACTATTTGTGGCGCTCTTCGCAGAGAATCATGTATTGCGGACATTGCGGCAGACGTTTGTCGCATAAGGGAGTCTGTTCTTATTGTGGATATGTAAACGAATAAATTTTCTTTTTTTTCTTGCTTTTCAAAATCTTTTCAGAATCTGACTATAGTTTTGCATCAGAGTTAAACAAGAAAAGGTATAATAATTGATAACAAAAAAAGGATTATGAAAAGTATGAAATGTTTTAAGGCTGCGATGATGTTCGCATTAGGTGCACTGGTTTTCACTGCATGTGACGATGATGACAACCGCTTACAGGTTCCGGAAGCAGTGCAGGGAGCTTTCACTCAGAAATACGGTAATGAAACCCGTGTTGAGTGGGATATGGAAAAGCAATATGCAGTAGCCGAATTCTGGAAAGATAACAGAGAGCACGATGCATGGTTTACTATGGATGGTGCATGGCTTATGACAGAAGTTGATTACGGACGTCAGATTGCTGACTTGCCTCAGTCTGTGCAGGATGGTTTCAATGCTTCACAGTATGCTCAGTGGACAATAGATGATATTGATAAAATAGAGCGTAACAACTATGAAGACGTTTATAAGATAGAAGTGGAGCAGGGAAAACAGGAAATGGACTTGTATTTTGATGTTACCGGTAATCTTTTCAAGGAAGTTGCCGATGGAAATGATGACCGCAATGAAGGAATGCTTCCGTCACAGATGCCTGCTGCTATTCAAAGTGTGATTGATGAAAAATATCCGAATGCACGGATTGTGGATTTTGAACTTGAAAGAGGACAGTATGAAGTAGAGTTGGTTTACAATAACCAGAGAATTGAGATGATTTTCGATGGCGAATATAATTGGGTACGTACATCAACAGATATGGAAAGACAGGTTCCGGCTGTTGTCAGAGATGCTGTAGCTACCCAATATCCTGGTAAGGTTATTGATGATTGCGACTTTGTGGAAACTGCATCGGAAAAATATTATCTGGTAGACTTGGATAATTACGAACCGGATTTGAAGGTTTCAGAGGATGGAACTTCTATTACTGAAGTAAATTATTGATAAGGCTTATTGCCGGAATTGAAAACGTGCACATCGGTCATGACAAAAACCGGTGTGCACGTTCTGTATATATAATAAGGTATGAGTTGTTATCGGGCTGATGCTTTCAACAGGTTCTCTACTACTGATGCCGGAACTTTAAAGGTGGTACCATGCTTGTGGTTCTTAGGAAAGACTACATGTTGTGTCTCCTCGGTGAAGGTTGAAAAGTCTTTCGTTTTTGAAGCTCCGTATATATGACGGCGATACAGGTCATAATAGATGTAATATTCATCTCCGACTTTACTTACCGATGGTCCTTCGGCAAATATTCCTGTAAATGGACGCGATAACGGAATACTGTAAGGTCCTTCGGCGCTTTTGGCGAAAGCTACCCGCAGATTACTGTTGGCCTTACGATTGTCTTTAGCTACCAGTACATAGTCGTTTGTTCCTCGTTTTACAATGATTCCGTCGATGCAGCTGTATCCGGCATCGTAAAATACTTTGGCTTTTGAGAATTCTTTGAAATCGCGGGTTGTAACATAGTAGAGCCGGTGATAATCTCCGTGTTCCATGTTGCGGCCGGTACATGTGCTGTCGTTCACGAGAGAGCTGTACACAATGAGATATTGCTGTTTCACATCATCATAAAACAGTTCCGGAGCCCATACGCAATAAGTGCCTTTTTGATGATCCATGACAGGAATGCGTTTCTGTTCGCTCCAGTGAATAAGGTCTTTCGAGCAGGCATATCCGAATCCGCTGTCTCCTTTCCATGCAATGGTCCATACCATGTGGTAAACGTTGTCGGGTCCTTTCCATATGGAAGGGTCGCGCATGATTTTGTCTCCTATCTGTGGGGTAAGCCATGTTCCGGGAATGCTGTCCCAATGTATTCCGTCTTCGCTGTAAAGCAGACGAAGTCCTTCATCTGCCGGTTCATGGAAAGATGTAGACATGTAGTATTCCTTTTCGCTGCCGTTTTGTTGGGCTGTGATGTTTCCTGAGATAAAGAGGAATAAGGCTAACAGAATAGCCTGAAACGTGATGTTTTTCTTCATAGTATAATAAAGTTTGTTTGCAACAAAGGTCGTAAATATCTGTCAGCTTACAAACAGATTGCATGGAAAAACAAATGAGCCGTTCGGATAAAACAATGCAGGCATGAAGAAAACTTTGTGAATGTTTCTTCATGCCTGCTGTCTGTAGAGACGAATGTCTGTATAATCGTATCTGTTTTTAGAGAATTGCTATAGCAGACTCCAGGTAACGGTAAGACCTGCCATTACAATAGATACCATGCTCATCAGCTTGATAAGAATATTAAGACTCGGTCCGGATGTGTCTTTAAACGGGTCACCTACAGTGTCGCCTACTACGGTAGCCTTATGTACTTCACTTCCTTTTCCGCCGAAGTTTCCTTCTTCTACATATTTCTTGGCATTGTCCCATGCACCACCGGCGTTGGCCATGAAGATTGCAAGAACGAATCCGCAACTCAATCCGCCGATAAGCAGACCTAATACACCGGCAACACCGAATATAAGGCCGGTAACAATAGGAGCGATAATAGCGAGGAGTGAAGGAATAACCATTTCACGCTGTGCACCTTTGGTTGATATTTCTACGCATCGTTCATAATCGGGTTCGGCCTCTCCGGCTAAAATACCTTTAATTTCGCGGAATTGACGGCGAACTTCAGCAACCATATGCGCGGCAGCACGTCCTACGGCATTCATGGTCAGTCCGCAGAAGAGGAAGGCCATCATGCTTCCGATAAACATGCCGGCCAGTACTTTGGGATTCATTAACGTGACGTCATAATAGTACATGAAGTCTGTAAAGGAAGCCTTGCTTGTTTCAATGGTACGACCGTCGGCAAAAGTAAGAATATCGGTACCGATACGGTTCAGTCCGATACGTATTTCTTCGATGTATGAGGCCAGAAGGGCCAGACCGGTAAGAGCTGCAGAACCGATGGCAAATCCTTTTCCGGTGGCTGCTGTGGTATTTCCTAAAGAATCGAGGGCGTCAGTACGCTGGCGTACTTCCTTGCCCAGTCCGGACATTTCCGCATTTCCGCCGGCATTGTCGGCAATCGGACCATAAGCATCGGTTGCCAGAGTGATTCCCAACGTAGAAAGCATTCCCACGGCGGCAATACCTATTCCGTATAATCCCATGCTGACATTGGTAATGTCAAAGTTTGCAGCACACAGGTACGAAAGAATAATACCAATCACAACTGCTATTACAGGAATTGCCGTAGAAAGCATTCCCAGTCCGATACCTGAAATGATAACGGTAGCAGGGCCGGTTTGTCCGCTTTCGCTCAGCTTACGGGTTGGAGCGTATGATTGTGAAGTATAATATTCGGTAGAGCGGCCGATAATGATACCTACCAGCAGACCGACTACAACTGAACATCCGATAAGTGCCCAGTTCTGTATTTGAAGCAACCATAGAATCAGGAAGGTTGCTATAACAATCAGAGCAGAACTCAGGTTGGTTCCTACAGAAAGAGAATTAAGCAAATCCTTGATATTGGCTTTTTCTTTGGTACGTACGGCAAAGATTCCGATGATAGAAAGAATGATACCGACAGCAGCAATCAGCATGGGGGCAACTACTGCTTTGAATTGCATGTCTGTATCGCCGGAATGAAGAAATGCGGCTGCACCCAGAGCAGAGGTGGCCAGGATAGAACCGCAATATGATTCATAAAGGTCAGCTCCCATACCGGCTACATCGCCTACGTTATCGCCCACATTGTCGGCAATGGTAGCTGGGTTACGCGGGTCGTCTTCTGGAATTCCTGCTTCAACCTTTCCTACAAGGTCGGCACCCACATCGGCAGCTTTGGTATATATACCACCTCCTACACGGGCAAAGAGTGCCTGTGTACTGGCTCCCATACCGAATGTAAGCATGGTAGTGGTAATAAGACAAAGCTTATGGGTAGGGGTGAGCGCACTTTCTGGAATGACTGCGTTAAGCAACAGATACCAGAAAGATATGTCAAGCAATCCAAGACCTACTACTATCAGGCCCATTACGGCTCCGCTTCGGAATGCGACCCGAAGACCGTCATTCAGCGAGTTGCGTGCTGCGTTGGCTGTACGTGCCGAAGCATAAGTAGCTGTTTTCATTCCTAGGAAACCAGACAGTCCTGAAAAGAAACCACCGGTTAGGAAGGCTATGGGAACCCAGGAGTTCTGCACTCCGAACCCGTAAGCCATGATTGAAAACAAAATGACCAGACCGAAGAAAACCCATCCTACAACTTTGTATTGTTGTTTCAGGTATGACATAGCGCCTTTTCTTACAGCAGCAGCTATGTGTGCCATTTGAGGGGTTCCTTCACTTACCTTTTTCATCTGCTTATAGAAGTAGAAAGCGTAGCATAGAGCCAGTATCGACGATATCGGTACGAGCCAGAATAATAAATGGTCCATATAATATAATTTTAAAGGTATAATATCTTCTGTACTTTCTGTTGTATAGAAGGTTAGTTGCCTCAAATGTAGGAAAAACGTTTTTTCATTGCAAGAGTCTGTGTCTTTTTATATATAATTTAGCTTCTTGTTTCTTTTTCAGTTTTTTGTCGGTTTTTGAAAAATTGCATGATTTGGCTTTTTCTTTTTACCTTTGTATCGTTAAAAAGGTATTTGGTATGATAAAAGCATTGTTTTTTGATATTGACGGAACATTGGTCAGTTTTAAGACTCATTCTATTCCAGTCTCTACAGTAGAGGCTCTTTCAAAGGCGAAAGCAGCCGGGATAAAGATTTTTATAGCTACAGGAAGACCTGTTGCAATTATTGATAATCTGGGAGCGATAGAACATTTGATAGACGGATATGTAACGACCAATGGAGCCTATTGTTTTGTAAAGGATGACATTATTGTGTGTAATCCCATCTTGCAGGACGATGTGAAAATGATGGCACAGTTTGCCGATGAGAAACGTTTTGCCTGTGTATATGTAGGGGTTAAGCATATTGTGATTCAAAATCCCAACGAGTTGTTGTATAAGATATTTACAGACTATCTGAACGTTCGGAATTTCCCGGAAAATGAGCCATTGGAAACGATTTTCCAAGAACCGATTATACAGATGACTCCCATTATACCTGTCGATGTGGAAAAAGAAGCCATGTCTCGGTTGAAGGGATGTATTTCCGGAAGATGGCATCATGAGTTTACCGATATTACAGCCAATGGAGCCGATAAGGGAGAGGGTATTGCGGCAGTGGCTTCTCATTTTGGAATAGAGATAAACGAAACGATGGCCTTTGGTGACGGAGGTAATGATGTTGCCATGTTGAAACGCGCCGGAGTAGGGGTTGCTATGGGAAATGCCAATGAGAGTATACGTGCGCAGGCCGACTATGTAACCACTTCTGTTGATGATGATGGGATAAGGAATGCTTTAGTACATTGGAATGTAATAGAAAAATAATCTTTTATAAAATTTTCTGTTTGTAGCATTTTATTTATATTTGCTCAATCCTTCAAGTTATTGGAGGTATATGTTAAACTAAAAAATATGAGAGTATGAAAAAATTATTTTTTCTTGCATTTATGCTTGTAGCCGCAGTGGCTGCAAATGCTCAGGAAGGCCGTTTCTATTTGGGTGGTTCTTTAGGATTCTGGAGTGACAGTGACGCCGATGAAACAACCATAACTATTGCTCCGGAGTTGGGCTATAACTTGTCTGATGTATGGGCTGTTGGAGCAAGTTTACAGTTTTCACGCGTTGATGTTGATGACTATTCTGTAAATATATATGGTTTGGAACCATATGCCCGTTTTACTTATTTTGAAACCGGAGCATTAAGATTATTCCTTGACGGACAGATTGGTATTGCTTCTATAAAGCCGGAACATGGAGATTCAAGTACAATGTTTGAATTGGGAATAGCACCGGGTCTGATGTTTTCTTTGAGTGACAATTTTTCATTGGTAGGAAAACTCGGATTTGTAGGATTCAGAGATGTTGATAAAGCTTATTCATCAGTGATGAAGAATGGATGGGGAATAGATTTAAGTGGTAATAACATAGAATTGGGTGTTATTTATTCATTCTGATATTCTTCAGAGACAGAGATATTGTAAATTGTTAATAGAAGAGCCGTTTTCCTGCTTTTATATTTCGTGCAGGAAAACGACTCTTGTCTTATGTAAACCGGCTGTTTGCCAGTTTCTGTTGTTTCTTTTGTCTTTTACTCTTGTTCTTCTACAAAGATTCCCATTTTTTTCATAAGGAAACAGGCATTCATGTTTTGTGCTATTCCCTTTTGCATTTTGTAGGAAAATGTAAGTTCATTATTGGCTATGCTGGCTTCAAAACGGTAATTGCAGATATGTTTGGGATAAAGCTGTTCCAGTGTTCCCAGTTGAAGGTCATGTGTCGCAATAATACCGTTAGCCTGAAGATGTATGAACTGTTTGATCAGTGAAAGAGAACCTTTCTGTTTGTCAACGGAATTGGTACCCTTCAATATTTCATCGAGGATGATGAACAGTTCTTCTCCGCTGTTTAGCCGTTCGATAATCTCTTTCAGCCGTTTTAGCTCGGCGAAGAAGTAAGATTCGTTATCGTTGAGCGAGTCGGTTGTCCGCAGGCTTGTTACGAGGTGCGCCGGATAAAAAGTCATACTATCGGCACATACGGGAGCTCCTGTGCATGCCAATAGATAATTTACTCCGATGGTGCGCAGATAAGTACTTTTTCCTGCCATGTTGGCTCCTGTAATGATAATGAAGTAAGGCCTTTTCTCTATCATAATGTCGTTACGTACGCAACGATTACGGTGGATAAGCGGATGGCCCATGCGGTTGGCACATAAGGTGAAGGGTTCAGAAACAGCATGCGGATAAGTATAGTCCGGATGATTATAAGCAAAAGTAGCCAAAGAACAGAGTGCATCGGTTTCACCTATTGCTTCCAGCCATTCCGGCAGGTTGGCAGCATATTTTTCTTTCCATCCTTCAATGCGCATTACCTGACGTATTTCCCAGAACAAAAATCCGTTCAGAACGATGTAAGCCAACATGTTATTACGCTGGTTCAGAGCATTCATTTCTTTCGACAGCTGTGTGATAGCTTCTGAGGCCTGAGTCTTCTCATTATAAAGCAAGTCATAGCATCGTTTCAAATCGCGACTTTTGGGAGTCAGCTTCTCCATCAGTCTGATTTGCATAATATAGCTTCGCAGTATGGCAAGCTTATTCTCGTATGACATTTGGAACAAAGTGATTTTTTTCTGAAGAGCAATGCTGGCCAGTAGGCATAAGGTAAATGAAATGCCTAATGCATTGTATGAAAGAATTCCGGCAATACCTAGCAACAGTAATAGCAGGTTGATGCAAGGTACGAGCCATATGAGAAATTTCAAGGCCTGCCGGTGTCTGAAGCTGGTTGTAGACTGTGCCCATTTTAGCAGATTCTCTCCGTCGGACAGTTTGCCTTTATAAATCATACCTGCAGCTTGGAAATTCTGTCGGAAATCTATCAATGGAGTCAGTTCTCTTACTGCTTCCTGACGCTGCTCTATTTCTTCTTTTTTGTCGAGTGGAGTCATGAGCCATCCGGCAAGTTTTTTTAGTCCGAAATAGGTTGAGGTACGGTTGATGTATTGAAAAAGGGAATGTTCGCCAAACACATCCAAATCATATGTATAGGCATGAGTTGCATCCTGGAATTCTTTTCCTCCTTCAAAGCAGTCTGTCTTATAATCAATAGCCGACAGTTCGTTACGGTTTATCTCTATAAGTTTTTCAGTGTATTCTTTACTGTTGAACAGCCGGTTGTGCACTTTTATTAATATAAGGAAAGGAATAAGGCATATCAGAACCACAGGAAGTATTACAATCCACCCCTTATCCCAGAAATAGATGACTCCGAAAACTCCGGCAAGGAATAATATCAGTCGTACGGAACTGATTTGGTAGATACGCTTTTGTATGAAAGATAATTTTTCCTGATTTTGGGAAGTTCTTTGTCTGTATCCTTCAATGATTGTTTCGAGCATAATAATTAAGGTGTCGTTATTTTATATTTCTTCGGTTAAGTTCACGCTGATAACGTTGTGCGTTCTGAAGATGTCCGCTCATGGTTTTGGCAAAATTGTGGTATCCGGAAAAATCCTCTTTGGCACACATATACAGATAATCATGATTTGTATGATTCAGCACGCTTTCAATACCGGTTATTGAAGGTATACGTATAGGGCCGGGAGGTAATCCTATATATTTATAGGTATTATAAGGAGAATCAACTGTCAGGTGCTTGTTTAATATACGTCTCAGTCCAAAATCGCCGCAGGCAAATTTTACGGTAGGATCTGCCTGCAGAAGCATATCCTTTTTCAATCGGTTAATGTAAAGGCCGGCTATCATGGGTTTTTCGTCATTCTTTGCAGTTTCTTCATCGACGATTGATGCCAGTGTACTTACTTGTTCGGGAGTAAGACCTGTTCTTTTTGCTTTTTCTATTCGTTCGTCATTCCAGAAACGTTTGTGTTCCTTTTGCATCCGTGCAAAGAACTCGTCAATGTCCATATCCCAATAAACCTGGTAAGTGTTGGGAATGAAGAGACATGCTATGGTTTGTGTAGTATATCCCTGTTGCTTGCAGAAAACAGAATCTTTAAGAGCTGATACTATTGTTGCAGAATCAAGCATCAGGCGTGAAGATATGCTTCCTGCCAGTTTTTCCATTGTTCTTACGCTGGGTATTATCAGATTTACGGGACTTTGTTGTCCGGTAGACAAACGGCGGACCAGCCGGAACATGTTGTCGTCAGCCTTGACCGCATATCTTCCGCTACGGATATGTTCATCATATTTATAAAACGAAGAGAGAAGTCTGAATCCTTTCAATGTATTGGGATGTGCTTCGCTTTCCAGTTGTTTGCATACATCATCAAGGGAATCTCCCGGACGGATATAAAGGTAAGTCGTTTCTGTAATGGAAAAAGCTTTGGAAAAACAGAGATAATAACCCGTTGCTGCAAGTATGGCAATAATCAGGATACAGCCTCCCAATATGCCTATAATGGTTTTGTTAAGTTTCATGTGGTTCGTTTTGTTATTTTTAATGTTGTGCGAAGGTATAAAAAAAGGTGTAGTCGGAAAACTTCCGTTATGTATTTTTAATTCAAGGATATAATTCAGATATTTATAAGTTATGATTCAGAAAATCATATAGGAGATTTTTAAATTTATAGCCTTGTTTTTTTATTTTATAAGTTATCTTTTTCTTTTTCTTTCGTTCTGTTTCTGTTTTACTTTATATGATTGACAATGCGTAAAAATATTATAAATACGGAAGGAAGCACTTTATGAGTGAATAAATGTCTTCTTTAGCATTGAATTTGGTAAACATGTTATGAAACATATTTGTTCAACATAGTATTCCGTCCATCTGCTACTTATTGTATAACATAGAATATGTGCGATGTTTAATTCTATATAATACAGAGCGTTTTTACTGCAAAAAGTTATTATTCTTAGTCGTTTATTGAATTAATATTTTTATATTTAACGTCAAACAGGTAACGTAATTAATAGGTATTACAAAAAAAATTACAATTATGGGAAAATACATCTTATCTCTAGACCAGGGCACAAGTAGTTCGAGAGCTATTGTTTTTAATCACAATGGTGAAATATGCGCAGTAGCACAACGTGAATTTCCGCAATATTTCCCGAAATCGGGTTGGGTTGAGCACAATCCGCACGAAATTTGGTCTTCGCAAGCATCTGTTATAGCAGAAGCAATAACTACTTTGGATATTACAGGATTGGATATAGCCGCTATCGGAATAACCAATCAGCGTGAAACTACCATTGTATGGGATACAGATACAGAAGAACCGGTATACAATGCCATCGTATGGCAAGACCGTCGTACTTCTGAATATTGTGATGAATTGAAGAATGCCGGAAAAACGGAATTTATCCGTGATAAGACCGGACTTATTATTGATGCTTACTTTAGTGCCACTAAGATAAAATGGATTCTTGACAATGTGCCGGGTGCACGTGAAAGAGCCAAAAAAGGAAAACTGAAATTCGGAACCGTTGATTCATGGCTGGTATGGCGCTTGACCAGAGGTGAGGTACATGTAACGGATGTTTCAAATGCATCACGTACCATGCTGTTCAATATTCACAAATTGGATTGGGATGATGAATTGCTTGAAATGTTTGACATCCCGCGTAGTATGATGCCTGAGGTAAAATCATCAAGTGAAATCTACGGTTATACCAAAACTACAATCTTTGCCCATAAAGTACCTATTGCAGGTATTGCCGGTGACCAGCAGGCTGCATTGTTCGGACAGATGTGTGTTGAGCCGGGAATGATAAAGAATACATATGGAACAGGCTGCTTCATGTTGATGAACAGTGGTGAAAAGCCTATCAAATCAGAAAATAACCTGTTGACCACTATCGCCTGGAAAATAAATCATAAAGTAACATATGCATTGGAGGGAAGTATATTCGTAGCCGGTTCTGTCGTACAATGGTTGCGTGACGGACTTGGCGTTATCAAGTCTTCTTCAGAAGTAGAAGAATTGGCATCCAGTGTTCCCGATACCGGTGGAGTATATTTTGTTCCGGCTTTGACAGGTCTTGGAGCTCCCTGGTGGGATCAGTATGCCCGTGGACAAATTGTGGGAATCAGTCGTGGTACAACAGCAGCCCATATAGCACGTGCTGCTTTGGAAGGTATTGCATTCCAGACAATGGACATTGTAAATGCTATGTCGAACGATTCAGGAATACCTTTGAAAGAACTGAAAGTTGACGGTGGAGCTTCACGAAATAACTTGATGATGCAGTTCCAGTCGGATATATTGGGCGTTCCGGTTATCCGTCCGGTTACAACCGAGACAACCGCTTTGGGAGCAGCCTTCCTTGCCGGATTGGCAACAGGATACTGGTCTGATATTTCAGAACTCCGTAATATGAGTAACGTTGGTCATCGTTTTGAGCCGACGATGGATGCTGAGACTGCAGCGAAAGCCAAAGAAGGATGGAAAGATGCAGTGCATCGTACATTGAGCAGTTACACAAAATAACCTTATAAAACAGAAATAATATGGCAGATGTATCTTTATTAACCAAGTGTTTCTTTGAATTCTTGGGAACACTGGTACTCGTCCTTTTAGGCGATGGTGTTGTAGCTTCTAACGTATTGAAGAAATCAAAAGGTTTTAACGGTGGATGGGTTGTAATAACCATGGCATGGGGATTTGCCGTAATGTGTGGTGTCTTCATTGCCGGTCCGTATTCAGGAGCACATTTAAATCCTGCAGTAAGTATCGGTTTGGCTATTGCCGGTCATTTCAGCTGGTCATATGTACCGGGTTATATCATCGCCCAATTCCTGGGTGGTTTTGTAGGTGCACTTCTTGTCTACGTATTTTATAAAGATCATTTTGATGCTACAGATGACGCCGATTCCAAACTGGGAGTATTTTGTACAATGCCGGCGATTATGAATCGTCCTCGCAATTTGTTCTGTGAAATTGTAGGTACTTTCCTTTTGGTTTTTATTATCATTCAGTTGGCCGAAGAATGTAACTGTCCGGCTGTCGGTATGGGTTCATTGGGAGCTTTCCCGGTAACCATGTTGATTATGTCAATTGGTATGTCATTGGGAGGAACTACCGGTTATGCTATTAATCCGGTTCGAGACCTTCCTCCACGTATAGCTCATGCATTGCTTCCTATAAAAGGAAAAAGAGACAGTGGATGGAATTATAGCTGGGTACCTGTATTAGGTCCGATAATCGGTTGTATACTGGCTGCTATTTTACATATGGCAGTATTGGAATAGTTACACAGGTTTTTGTTGTTGTGTGTGAAAAGAGGATGCCAAAAGCATCCTCTTTCTTTATATGAAATAGTGATTGTTTTTATTTATCATCATCCACATTCAGGTCAAGCTCATAAAGGCAGGCTTTTACTTCGTTGCTGCTTCCCATATGTTTTCCAAGGTCGTCGGACAGCTTGACGCATTCTTTCCATGGCTGGTTGACGTTCATTTTGCAATATGCCAGTTTCATTACTATGTTTGAGGGTTTGAATCCTGTATCATTGGTGAGGTTTGTTCCTATGCCGAATGAGCAGCGTATTCTTCCTTTGCAATAATCCTGTATCTGCAGAGCCTTTTCAAAATCAAGTGCGTTACTGAAAATAATTGTCTTGGTCGTAGGGTCAACTCCCAGTTCCTGATAACGCGCAATCAGTCGATCGGTAAATTCAAATTCGTTGCCCGAGTCACAACGCACACCGTCAAACAGTTTGGCCTGTTTGCGGCTGATATTGCTTAAGAAGATATCCGAGGTATAAGTATCAGAGAGTGCTGTTCCCAAATCACCGTCGTATACGTTGACCCAGTTCTCTAGCGCCATGTAGTTGGCATGTTTGTAGCCAAACTGCGCTCCGTGAAACATGAACCATTCGTGCGGATGTGTTCCCATGGGCTTCATGTTATATTTCATGGCAAAATAGCAGTTGGACGTTCCGGCGCAATAATGTGCATTTTCATTCAGGTAACTGATTACAGAGTCGTGCACATTAAAAGAGAAGCGTCTTCGTGTTCCAAATTCAGAAAAGAGCATTTTATGCTCATTCGAGAGCCGTACTTTCTCGGCAAGCCGGTTGCAAACCTGTTCCATATTGGGGATATGTCCCAGATATTTATTTCTTATTTCAGCTATGATGGCTAATAATGGAACTTCATAAAGGGTTACTTTATACATGAAGTCGCTTACCTCTACATGCAACTGTTTATTCTCATCAAGAGATATTTTTATTTTTTCCGGGTCAAAGCGGAAGGATGAGAGCCATTCCCAGTAGATGGGCGGTATGAACCGGCACGATCTTATCATGTATTCCTGTTCTTCACGTGTTAGTGCCACAGAGGTCATGGCCTGTATTTCTTCTTTGAGAGCATTTACGAAATCTTCGCTATATTCGGTTTCGTCTCTGTCTTTAAAGACGAATGTTCCCATGGCATAAGGAAACAGTTTGATATAAGCATATGACGTGGTAAATTTATACAGGTCGGTATCTAATATGCTTTTTATAACCATATGTATTTCATTTTATATAATCTTTTGTTACAAAGGTAGTATTTGTTTTTGTATGGGATGCAGGTGAGTGCTAAATTTTTTAGTTGAAAATTCTCTTATAGCATGAAGGTTATCTTTTTATTTGAAAGGAAGTTCCAATTGGCGCCATGTACCTTTACGCTCATTTGCCGGATTCGAGACAGACAGTCCGATAAGACGTACGGGGTGATGTTCGTAATCAACTTCGCTCATCAGTTTCTTGGCTTTGGGAAGTATGCTTTGAAGTGTATACATGGTTTCGGAAGAACTGAGGCTTCGGGTTATCTGACTGAAATCATTGAATTTGATTTTCAGAGTAAGCGTATTGCCTTTGAACTGATGGCGTTTCAGGCGTTCCACCAGTTCGGTAGCTACGTGATAAAGTTCGATAATCATGGCTGAACGCAGAGTGATATCACGTTCCAGCGTATGTTCGCATCCTACGGACTTGCGGATGTGAAGCGTTTCTACCGGACGGTTGTCTATACCTCGGGCAAAGTCATAATACAACCGTCCGGCTTTGCCGAAATAATGTGTAAGCATCTCCAGCGAGCATTCTCTCAGGTCTTTTCCGGTATGAATGAACAGTTGATGCATTTTCTTGGCTGTAACTTTTCCTACTCCCCAAAACGACTCAACCGGAAGGTGGGCAATGAAGTCCAACGCCTGGTCGGGATGTATGGTACATAATCCGTCGGGCTTACGATAGTCAGAGGCAATCTTGGCCAGAAACTTATTGTATGATACTCCGGCCGAGGCTATAAGATGTAATTCAGAGCGTATGCGTGCCTTGATTTCCCGGGCGATGTCTACAGCCAGTTCCATATCCTTTTTGTTTTCCGTTACATCAAGAAAGGCTTCATCAATCGAAAGCGGTTCGATGACATCGGTATAGTCATGAAATATTTCGTGAATTTGTGCTGATACGCTTTTGTATACATCCATCCGTCCGGGAACAAATATCAGTTCCGGACACAATTCCATGGCTTTTTTTGAGGACATGGCTGAGCGTACGCCATATTTGCGGGCTTCATAGCTTGCTGCAGCTACTACGCCGCGTTCTTGCGGACGGCCTACGGCAATGGGTTTTCCTTTAAGTTCGGGATTGTCTCGCTGTTCTATCGAAGCATAGAACGCGTCCATATCAATATGAATTATTTTGCGTAAAGGCATATATTACAGTTTCACAAGCGAAATTACGAAAAATGGTTGGAGATTCGTCGCATTTTAATTATCTTTAGCAGCGATTGAAGCAGTAGAGAGAAAATCTTGTTGTTTTATTATAAACAGAAATATATCGGGTATAAATCTATAATAAGAGAGGCTTATGAAAAGACAGGCATTGAAATGGTTGTTCCTTTTGGGAATGATTCTGTTTGTTCCTTCGTTGAAAGGACAAAGTTCGAAGACGGTTTGGGATACTGTAGAAGAGTATAAGCGTCAGGATCGCCCCCGGAAGGCTATTCAGTTGTTAGATAGGCTTTGCCGTAGAGCTGAAGAAAAGAAATTATTTCCGCTAAAGGTTAAAGCGATGATGACTCGTTTGGTATGTAGTGCGATGATAAGTCGCGATAGTATGTATAAAAATGTATCTAATTTTCAGAAATGGGTAACAGAAGAACCAGATGCTGCACGTCAGAAGGTCTTGTTGATGATGCTTGGAAATATGTATGATTTTGTGGAGCAATTGACACCATACGACAGCTACCATACTGAGGGTCGTATTCCGACAGATATGTCTGAGTGGTCAAGAGAGGTATTTGCTCAAAAAAAACATGAGGCATATTGTCAGGCTCTGTCCGATTTTCCGTTGTTGGCAAAGGCTAGCATTTTTACTTATAAGATTTTGATTGAAACAGGGGCGGAGAGTGATTTATATAGGAATGATTTGTTGTCTGCTATGGTGCAGGAAATAGTTCAAAGGTATACGAAAGAGTCGGATAAAGCTTTTGTTACAGATATATATGACCGAATGATTGCTTGTTATCAGTCGTTGGGAAGAAAAAATGCCATGTGGATGGCACGGTTGGCTAAACTAGATTATGAATATCAATCCAGCTATGAAAAACGTGCCATGCTGGCCGATACTCTTCAAAGCTGGATTGCCCAAAATAAGGGGAAAATGATTGCTCCCTATATTTATCAGAAAGCCATAGAGAAGGCTGATTCCGATTCTTTGCAATATGTATTATCTACTGAAGCATTGTCATTTTATCCCGATTATAAGTTTGTTGATTTCTTCAAAGAACGGATACATCAAACAACCTTTTCTTTCTGCAGGGCTCAGCTTGCAGAAACTCCGATGAAGGATCATCCATTGAGGCTGAATGTAAATTATCGTTCGTTGGATAAATTGATAATGAATGTTTTCCGGAAATCCGACCGAAAACAGATAGAGCATGCCGTATTCCTGTTGCCTGTAAAAGCTCCTTATAGAGAAACTGATACTATTTTGTGTTTGAAACCTCTTCCGGAAGTGGGCGAATATGTGATAGAATTACAGGCAGGGAAGAAAAAGGAAACGTTGGATGTGAATTATACCATGCTGTTTATGCCTATACTCAGTTCGTTTTCTGACAAACAGGTGAATATTTTGGTAGTTGATAATGTTACGGGATTCCCGGTAGAAAATGCAACTGTAGAGTTGATGAAGGTTAATCGTTCAAGAAGGAAGGAGGTGTATACTTCAATTCAAAAGCTGCAAACCGGTGCGGATGGGCGTGCTTTGTTTAAACGTCAGAATAATAGTTTATTGGCAGCTTTTGTTCAAAAGGAAGGATATGGTCGTACAGATACGGTTAAATTTTATATGAGTTCTGTTAATGAGCAGGATGTATCTAAGACAACCAATATACGTCTGTATACAGACAGAGCCGTGTATCGTCCCGGACAAGTTGTTCAGATAAGTGGAATTGCGTTTTATGGAGAGAATAATGATTTTAGCGTGATAAAAAACCGGGAATTTGTGTTGCATGTAAAGGATGCAAGTAATCTGCAATTGGCAGAACTGAAAGTACGGACCAATGAAATGGGTTCATTCTCTACGCGGATGGTATTGCCTGAAAAATGTATGTCGGGCAATGTTTCGATACGGTGTGGGGATAATGGCTCGGTTAATTGTCTGGTGGAAGAATACAAACGTCCTACTTTTGAGGCGTGTCTGTTGCCAGTAGCTACCTCTTATATGTGTGGTGATACGGTGATAATTGAGGGAGAAGCGAAGACCATGACCGGAAGTCCCGTAGCCAATGCTTCTGTTACATATAAGCTTAATACAGATTACTATTATTTTGAAGGTGATTCGCCAATATCGGGAAAAACAGTTACAGATTCAGTCGGACATTTCTGGTTTCCCTTTAGTGTTAAGAAAAGGGTATTACCTTATGTGCGTCCTTACAATGAAAGAGTGAGTGTAGATGTATCTGTTACGGATTTGGCTGGTGAAACACAAAATGCCTCGAAGATAATAGATATATCTTCAGAGGAATCGATACGTTTGTTGTCTGGTATTCCTGACGTGTGGATGAAAGAGTCAACAGATTCCATTCGGATAAGTGTAACTAATATGGATAATCAGATATTAAGTGTTAAAGGGATATATACATTGTCTCTTCTGCATGGTTCAGGTAAAACTGAGAGCCTTGTAGGAGAACCTGTTTATGTTGGAGTTTTTGATTCGGACGTTCCCTTTAAACCGGATTGGATTAGGAATGTACCTTCGGGGAAATATCGCATTGCATATGAGGTTACCGACTTGCAAAACCGCATTCAAAAGGATTATAAGGATATCGTAGTGTTCAGTACAAATGATTCCCGTTCACCGGTTGATGAGGTTTTATGGACTTACCGGAAGAATTCTGAGATAACTCCTGAAAATCCGGCAGAGTGTATAGTTGGTGTCTCGGGTAAGAATGTTTGTCTGTATTATGAGGTATATGGTAAAGACAAGCTTTTACAGTCGGAAAATTATGTATTGAGCGATACGTTACTTACATTCCGCTATACAAATCAATTTGAATATAAAGGAGATTTTTCGGTTTGTTTTATGATTGTAAAAGACGGAAAGCGTTATTTTGCCAATTATAAAATAGTTTCTAAGATAAATCAGCATAATCTTCAGTTGAAATGGGAAACATTCAGAGATCATTTGCGTCCAGGACAGGATGAAGAGTGGCGTCTTAAAGTCTTTATGCCCGATGGAAGTCCGGCAAATGCCGAATTGATGGCAACCTTATATGATGCTTCACTTGATAAATATCGTCCTCATAACTGGTCTTTGTGGTTACCGAACAGGAATGTTTTCCCAATTAGTTTTGGTGTGTTGGATAATCATAATCTTAAATCGGTTTTATTATATCTGACGGAAAATCAGAATTTTCATCAGGAAAGGTGGAAATTTAATCAATGGCAGAAGTTTTGTGAGGTTTCATTGGGTTTCTTGATGAATTTGCGGAATTATGTAGCAGGTTCGGGAAAACAGTTTACCCGATCGGTGAGTAGTATTATGTTCAAAGCGCCGGACTTGGAACAATCTGTTGCCGAGGAATCATTGTCAGCACAAGATGTGGCAGAAAATGCGCTTGAAAGCCTGGGTACAACAGTTCTTCGTTCCGATTTTTCGGAGACCGCATTCTTCTATCCCCATATCCGTACGGATGAACAGGGAGTAGCTACCATTGTCTTTACTCTGCCTCAGAGCGTAACTACCTGGGCTTTCAAAGGACTTGCCCATACGGCAGATATGCATTACGGAACCATAGCCGAGCGCATTGTGGCCAGCAAGGAGTTTATGTTACAACAGCAGTTGCCGCGTTTTGTCCGTGTAGATGATAAGGCTGTGCTTTCGGCTACATTGGATAATACCCGTTCAGAAAAAGACATAAAGGGAGTTGTCAGAATGGAATTGTTCGATCCTCAGACAGAGAAAGTATACGTAAAGAAACGTCAGAAGTTTAGTATAAAGGCTGGTGCAACAGCGGTAGTATCGTTTGATGCAGAATTTGGAAAGCCCGGATTGTTGGCTTGCCGGATGGTGGCCGAGGGTGATACTTACAGTGATGGCGAACAGCGTTATCTGCCGGTATTGAGCAATAAGGAATGGATTACCGAGAGCAAAACCATATCCCTGAATGGAAAGGGTGAATATGAAATGAAGCTTGACGAACTTTTCAACAATGGAAGCCCGTCGGCTACCCAACGCCGGTTGACCGTGGAATATGTAAATCATCCGGCCTGGCTGGCAGTAATGGCACTTCCGTCTGTTGCTACCCCGAGGAATGAGGATGCCATTTCACTGGTATCGGCCTACTATGCTACCCGTCTGGCTCATTGGATAGCCAATTCTTCTCCCCGTCTGAAGAAATATCTTGATGCTTTGCGGACCGGTGGTCAGGAAAATGCGTCACCTGAGAGTAAGCTTGAGCAGAATGAAGAGTTGAAGAATATTCTTCTGGAAGAGACTCCGTGGATTTATGATGCGAAGAATGAAACCGAACAGCTTCGCCTGTTGGCCACTCTTGCTGACGAGAATCAGATTCGCAGCAATGCATCTTATATGCTTTCAGCTTTGAAAGCCCTGCAGCGTGCCGATGGCGGATGGAGCTGGTTCAAGGGAATGATGGGAAGCCGTTATGTAACCATGACTGTAGTAGAGACTCTTGCCCGTCTGAATGCAATGACCAATGGACAATATAAGAATGAGATAGAACCTTTGCTTACGAGTGGAATGCAATACTTGAGTGAAGAGGTACGTGAAGAATATAAGGAATATGTAGCAAAGCTTGAAAAGAAAGACTATATACCTGTTCAGGCGCTTCATTTCCTTTATCTGCACATGTTATATCCGATGGAATTTGGTAAGGATATGCAGACTATCGAAAATCACTATATAAGCTTGTTGGCAAAATTCCCGGCTCCATCGGTAATCAATACCATTCTCGATAAGGCTGTGGCGGCACAGATACTTCATCATGCAGGAAAGGATGAGGCGGCCGATATCTATATGAAATCGTTGTTGGAATATTCGGTGAAGACAGATGAGATGGGACGTTATTATGATGCCTCCATTGCAAGATACAGTTGGGCCGATTACCGTATTCCGACTCAGGTCATGGTTGTGGAGGCATGCCGGGCTTTAGGTGTGGACAAGCGTATATGCAATGAGTATCTTCAGTGGATTCTCAAGCAGAAACAGGTTCAGGCATGGAGCAATGCCTTCAACAGTGTGAATGCGATTTATGCCTTGATGCAAGGGGGTTCTGACAATCTGCTGGAAAATGATACCTGTTCTGTGCTGAAACTCGATGGCAAGCAACTTTCAGCTCCCGATGACAGCTTGACGACAGGTTATGTGAAAGAAGCCTTCCCGATAGCGGATAAGAAACGCTTGCCTTCCGTATTGGAAGTAAACAAGCCGGATGCAGGCATGTCATGGGGTTCAGTCTACGCTCAGTATCTTGAAAATCTTGAAAATGTTTCTGCCCATGCGGGAGAATTGTCGGTAGAGCGCCGTCTGTATGTCCGTCGTATCAAAGACGGTGAGGAGTATTGGCAGGAGGTAGGTCCGGAAGTTCGTCTGCTGGTAGGTGACCGTATCCTTTCCCGTCTGGTGGTTCACGCAGACCGTGATATGGACTTTGTACAGTTGGAAGACAAGCGTGCCGCCTGTATGGAACCCGGTGTGCAGCTTTCTGGCTATGTATGGCAGAACAATACCGGATATTACAGGGTGATAAAAGACAACAGCGTGCGTTACTTTGCAGATATGCTTCGTAAAGGTGTTCATATGTTCGATACGGAATATTCGATAACCATGCCGGGCATATACCGTCAGGGCATAGCTACCGTGCAGAGTGCGTATGATGCTTCGCTCAATGCACATACTTCGGCGTCACTGATTACGGTACAGAAGTAGCAATAAAAAAAGCACGCGTCCTTTTCCTGAAAACATCGGGAGCTTTTCGGAGAAAGGACGTGTGCTTTTTTAAAAAGGACGTGTGCTTTATTCAGTATAAAAACGGATTAGTCTTTCGATGGCTCTCTGACATACCGGACAGAAAGCCGGGGCTTCATTGATTTTCATACGGCATTCTGGAGTAGAACGATATACTCCTTTTGAGCAATAGCCGGCTCCTTCATATACACCTAACTGAGTGAATATTTTGTCTTTGTCAGTAGTCGGGGGAGTTGGGATGGGAGTGCCTTGCGGAAGCATGTCTTTCCATTTTGAATCAAAATCCTTCAGTGTGGTAATGTTTTGTTCCCAAGGCTCTACGTCAGATGAGTACATGTTGGTATACTGGTCATCGTAATAATATTCGTCGGCCAGTCCTCCAAAACTGTGTCCGAACTCGTGCACCACTACGGGCTTGAAGTCCGGATGATGCGCTGTGGTGAGTGTATAGAAATTATAGATTCCTCCGCCTCCGTAGGTATCGGTGTTGGCAAGTACGACAATGTGTTCGTAGGGAATTCCTGCCAATACATTGTGCAGGTCTTTGACATGTCCCGTAGTCAGATAACGTGCCGAATAGAAGGTGTCAAAGTTGGAGCTGAGCGCAGTGCGTTTCCATATACCTTGTCCGGGGATGCTTACGCCGCTGTCTTCTGAAGCCGGTGCTACGGCAATGAAGTTGAAACGGTTTTTCATGTTACAGAACGGAGCATGTGAAAGAATGGCCTGGCAGGCTGTTTCTGCATCCTTATAAAAAAGTTCCCGTTCCTGTTCGGTGTATCCTTCTGCTACGATGGCTACGTCAATACATTTTTCCGTGCTTCCTCCCTGATGCAGGTATCGTGTGGGAGCTTCTGTTTTATTGAGCTGGTGTATCAGAATGTCATTCGGATCAACGATATGGGTTAGCTGTGATGTAATATTCTGTTTGAAATCGCGCAGACGAATGGTGATTTCAGCCTTTTGTTTGGGAAACGGCAACAGAAACGTGTTTTCGAAAGCCTTGCTGATACAGGTAGCTTCTTCTTGTCCTTGCCATTCCTGGAAAAGAGTAGAGAATGAAGTACGGTATATGGTCTTTCCGCTGGCAAGGTCTTTCATGCAGATTTCTCCATTTCCGATAAGAGGCAGCTCTGAAAGGTGATGTCTTCTTCCTGCCCATTGTGGAAATTGTAACAGTTCGTTTACGAAAATAGCCTGTTGCTTGGCATTTCCTGCAAAGGTATAGTCTACCCGCAGGGTTTTATCGGCAAAATACGTATTGAAGTCTTGTGCCGTGAGCAATGTGATGGCTGTTAGCCACATGGTAAATAAAATAGAGATTCGTTTCATAATATGTTTAGGAATTAGATTTATGTGCAACAAAAATAATGAAATAAATCAGGAGTAGATAAATAAAATGAGAAAAAGAGTTTTTTTGTAACATGTAGAATTATATTAAAATTTGATGTGTTATGCGCTGGCAATTTTATAAATTCGTATATTTATTCTAATTTTGTATTAAAATAATCACATATAGAAAAATGGGACATCATCAACTAGATTCTTTAGACGAGCAGATTTTGCGTTTAATAGCAGATAATGCCCGTATTCCTTTTTTGGAAGTAGCTCGTGCCTGTGGAGTATCGGGAGCAGCCATTCATCAACGTATTCAGAAATTGGTTAATTTAGGAGTGTTGAAAGGTTCTGAATTTATTTTGGATCCTGAAAAAATAGGATACGAAACCTGTGCTTATATTGGTTTGTTTCTGAAAAATCCCGAGCATTCGGATGAAGTTATAGAAGCTTTGCAGAAAATTCCGGAAGTAGTAGAATGCCATGTCACCACCGGACAATATGATCTTTTTATTAAGATTTATGCACGCAATAATCATGATTTGATGAGTATAATCCATGATAAGCTTCAACCGCTGGGCCTGTCACGTTCTGAAACTATTATTTCTTTCAGAGAGGTGTTTAAACGTCAGATGGCCATCATGCAGTTTGATGATGAGGAAACAGAAGAGAATGATATGTGAGCAGACAAGATATAGTCTGTATGAATATGATAACAACACTGCCCTTCACTGGTTAGAGTCTTTACCTGTGAAGGGCAGTCTTTTATAGTGTTGCAGGAGTTCCTTCCGGAAGCTTGTCCTGTAATTGGCTGCTGTTCGATGGATAGTTTGTCTTTAGGCTAGGTACATGTATCCTCAGGTTAAGTATACATATCCTTAGGCTAAAGATATATGTCCTCAGGTTGAGGATAAACTTTATGGCAGGCGGATACCTTTTATTTTTTCAGTCTGTTACGTTTCGACTGTTCGTCATAAAATCTCCATCGTCCGGTTTCCGGTCTTTGAGCTTCTACTTTCTTTTCAATGTCGTCTGGCAATGATGAAAAGAAATCAATGCCTGTACGTTTTTCCACCTCATCAACGCTCATTGCAAACTCTCTCAGTCTGGCACCTTTCTTGTTCTTGTGCGGATACACGAATCCTATAGCTTTTGGACTTTTTGCATGAGGAGCCATTATTACCTTGTAAAATCCGTCTGGAACCACAACCATTCCTTCACCTATATGTTTCGGACTTTTTCCTACAATCGGTCCGCAAACAATCCATATGGTGCCTTCTTTCTGTGCCCATTCTCTGCACTGGCGCTCCAGTTGTCCCCAATTACCGGAATTGAAGGAAGCATTTTGCGGACACATGTTCGTCAGGTAGAAACATTCTTTCATGGCATCTTCGTTCCATCTCATGTCTGCGGCCGGTGCCATGTGTCCACGGCTGTATCCGGAACCGCGATAATCTTCAAGTGAGGCTTGTGCTCCGCTGAAATCGGGGTCTTCGCAAAAACTGTCTTCACGCGGAATCTTCGCATCGGTTTCATCGGAAGTAAGTTCCCAGGCTACCCAGTTGGGGATTTTCCATTCAGAATTGTATGATACGATATATCCTTTGTGGTGTATAATGTGTTCGTTACGGTTTTTTAGACTGGCCGGCAGTGCCATGCTCTTCTCCGAGCTTTCGGAAACATTTTCTGTTAGCTTGTCTTCTGAGTTGGTCTGTTTGTTGATTATGGTACTCCATTCCTGTGGCAGTCTGTTTTCTCCGTTTTGTTTGCTGAGTCCGAAAACTCCGGAAATCAGCAGTGCTGCAAGTATTGCCCACCATCCTTTTGAGCCTGTTTTTTTCTTTTTACGTCTGGTCATATATCTTTGTTTTTATCTTGCGCAAAGATAGTTTCTTTTAAAAATAATGAAGTATGCATAGAGAAAATAACGAATGAAAAAGCTATATTTGCTTTATAAATAAACATGCTCAGCTATGAAACCGGAACAATGGACTAAAGAAGAATCAATATTGGTATTAGCTCTTTATTTTAGTAAACCTGCAGGAATAAAGACTTCAGAAACGGAAGAGGTGATTCATTTGGCACGTATTCTGGGAAGAACTCCGGACGCTGTGTATAAGCGGATGCTAAGATTTCAGCAATGGTATCCGGTACTTCCTTTCGATATCAATGAAGATTTGTATAGTGAGGAGAATCCTGCCATGTGGGAAGGTTATTTTCAGGCTCCTGGTAAAGCCATTGATGAGGCTGCCGATATTGCCATACGGCTGTGTGCCGGAACGCTGATACTGAATCTGTACTTTCAACTGATAATCGGTACAATGAACGAAAAGTCACCGGAAGTTATTGAGCTGGCAAAATTTATAAGGCAGTCTCCGTCTGAGGTTGTTCGCATACTGCATGTTTATGCTTCGTTTGATCCGTTTGTGAAAGTTGCTCGGGAAGAACAGGATGTTGCTGATTTATCACTGTACCACCGTCTGTGGACACTGTATGAAGATGATTTGGACAAGCTTTCTTATACGGCCAAATACATAGCTTCTCATTATCCTGAAAAGAAGGGTAGGGGACGGAAGAGCGGTAAAAGGAAAAGCGCATAAAAAAAGCAGGATTGTTTCTTTGATTTTCAAAGAATGTATTATCTTTGCAATCGATTTTCAGAAAAGCCGAAATGGCTCAGTTGGTAGAGCAATTCATTCGTAATGAATAGGTCCCGGGTTCGAGTCCCGGTTTCGGCTCTGATATATTCTTTCCTTGTTTGATACAATCAGAGATTTTATTTTTATACAGACGTCCGGTTGATTGAATTTTCTCCGGAACATATTTTTATTCTATTCTTTGCGGCAAAGATTCTGTTGCGGGATGTATTTTCTTTTAGTATTCGTTTTTAAGGAAAATCATTCCAGGAGAGAGGTGATATTCATAACTTATAATTAAAAAAATCATGGCCATCTTTTTTAGATTCATAACTTGTGATTTTTCAAATCATGGCCTATAATTATTTCGATACAGGCTATGAATAAAAAAATGATAACTTATGATTTTTATGTAGTTCCCCTATTTTGGCTGCCCAGAGTCAGGATATATATATAAAAAAAACAGTCTCAAAACTTTGAGACTGTTTGGAGAGCGGAAGACGGGACTCAAACCCGCGACCCTCAGCTTGGAAGGCTAATGCTCTATCAACTGAGCTACTTCCGCAATTTTTTGTGGGCAAAGATGGATTCGAACCACCGAAGGCGTAAGCCAGCAGATTTACAGTCTGCCCCATTTGGCCACTCTGGTATTTGCCCCCTTTTTATCGTTATTGAGGTTTGTTTCTCAATTGCGATGCAAAGGTAATACTATTTTTTTAATCTGCAAACAAAATCGATCATTTTTATTGCAGTAATTGCACATTCATCACCTTTATTTCCTAATTTGCCTCCAGAACGTTCTTCTGCCTGCTCCATATTATTGGTTGTGATGAGGCCGTATATGACTGGAACATCGGTAGTTGCATTTAAATATGCGATTCCTTGAGTAGCTCCGGCGCATACATAGTCAAAATGAGGAGTATCACCTCTAACAACACATCCCAAAGCAATAACAGCATCAACTTTTCCACTTTTTATCATTTGTGCTGAGCCGTAAGTCAGTTCAAAACTTCCCGGAACGGTTTGTACTATCATGTTTTCTTCTTTTGCACCGTGTTTTTTTAAGGTTGCAATAGCTCCTTGTAACAAGGCTCCTGTAATATTGCTGTTCCACTCTGAAACTACAATGCCAAAGCGCATATTGCTTGCATCGGGAACGGAATTAATATCATAATCGGATAAGTTGTGATAAATTGTTGCCATATGTTTTTCTCCTTATTTTATAATAAAACGGATTATACATATAAAAGATATATGTATAACCCGTTTCAAGATATGATTTATAATAAATTACTTAGAAGCACGATTTATATACTTGTCAATTTCATAAGCCTGATAAGAATTGAAGTACTTATCCTTGATTGTCTGATAAGCTTTGATTGCTTCTTCATTCTTTCCCAGTTTTTCATAAATTTCTCCTGCCTGCAATAAGAATATTGGGCTCAGAGAGTGACTGTCTGTTTCGTTGGCTGCTTCAACCAATAATGAAGCGGCTTTTTCCAAATCACCTTTGTGTGCATAGCAATTTCCCAATGCACCTTTTACTGACGGAGCTACCATCTGATCGTCTCCACTGAATTTTTCAAGATACGGAATAGCTTCTTCATATTTTCCGGTTTGTGCCAGGCAAAGTCCGGCATATGCATTAGCCAAATTGGCAGCATCAGTTCCACTTTCTTCACTTGCTATTTTAGCAAAGCCTTTATAATTTAAAGAATCACCGTTTAAGGCTATTTCATATTGGCCCATAGAAAAATATTCCTGTCCTTTAGCCAACATGGTAGAAGCTTTCTGTTCTTTAGGCTCTGCAATGTAGTTGTGATATAATGCATAACCGCCAATGATTACAACTAAAGCAATAATAACTCCGATAATGGTTTTCTTGTTTTTAATAATGTATGCTTCTGAAGAGCTCAATGCCTCTTCTACATCTACTGAGTTTGGATTTTGTTTCTGTTCTGCCATTTTTATAGAATCTTTATTATTTATCTTATTTTATGATTACAGGTGGCAAAAGTAATTTATTTCCGTCTATAAATAAAATTTAAATCGCATTTTTTTAGGCTATTAATTAGGTATATCGATAAAAATAATGAAATAAGGAATATCTCGAAACTGATAGGGGCTTCTTTAATGCGGGTGTATATAAAAAGTGAGGTTGCCATTTTTTATGGCAACCTCATCTTTATTTATTTGCTTTTACAAAAATCATTTGTATTCAGCCCAGCTCTTGATATCGATGTCGTTGATGTCGAGAGTACAGAACGCATTGATGAATGCACTTGCCAGACGGGCATTTGTAATCAATGGTATATTCAAGTCGATTGCTGCACGGCGAATCTTGTATCCGTTGTCAAGTTCACCTGCACTCAGATTCTTAGGAATATTGACTACCATGTCTATTTCTTTCTTGTGGAGCATGTCCAAAGCTTGCGGCTGTGCATCTTCGCTTGGCCAGTGAACTAATGTATTTTCAATGCCATTGTCTGTAAGGAAGCGTGAAGTTCCTCCTGTAGCATACAGGTTATAGCCTTTTTTCTTCAGCATGCGTGCGGCATCAAGCATGTCAACCTTTTGTTTGGCTGTACCGGTTGATAACAGAATGTTCTTGGCCGGTATGCGTTGTCCTACAGACAGCATTGCCATAAGTACGGCGCTGGCGCTGTCGTCGCCAAGGCAACCGACTTCACCTGTTGAAGCCATGTCTACACCTAAAACGGGGTCGGCCTTCTGTAAACGGTTGAACGAGAATTGTGAAGCTTTGATACCAACATAATCCAATTCGAAGAGATTCTTTTCGGGCTTTTCAACAGGAAGTCCTAACATAATCTTCGTTGCCAGTTCTATAAGGTTAATTTTCAAAACCTTGCTGACAAATGGGAAACTACGTGATGCACGCAGATTACATTCGATAACTTTGATATCGTTTTCACGGGCAAGGAACTGTATGTTGAATGGTCCGGAAATATGAAGTTCTTTTGCGATTTGGCGTGATATACGCTTGATGCGGCGAACTGTTTCAACGTACAATTTCTGTGGCGGGAACTGAATGGTTGCGTCACCAGAGTGTACACCGGCGTATTCTATATGCTCGCTGATAGCATAAGCGATGATTTCACCGTCTTTGGCTACAGCATCCATTTCAACTTCTTTTGCATGTTCGATGAAGCTGCTGACAACAACCGGATGTTTCTTTGAAACGTTTGCTGCCAATTGCAGGAAGCGCTCCAGTTCTTCCTGATTTGAACATACGTTCATGGCTGCACCAGACAATACGTATGACGGACGAACCAATACCGGGAATCCAACTTTCTGGATAAAGGCGTTGATGTCTTCCATAGAAGTCAGGGCGCTCCATTCAGGCTGGTCTACACCAATGCGGTCAAGCATTGCAGAGAATTTGTCTCTGTCTTCGGCATTGTCAATGCTCTTGGCTGTAGTTCCCAGAATGTGAACATGCTCTTCATCCAGACGCATGGCAAGGTTGTTAGGAATCTGTCCTCCGGTAGAAACAATTACACCGTGTGGGTTTTCCAGTTCAATTATATCCATAACGCGTTCGAATGTGAGCTCGTCGAAGTAGAGACGGTCACACATATCATAGTCAGTCGATACGGTTTCCGGATTGTAGTTAATCATGACACTTCTGTATCCTTCCTTGCGGATTGTATTCAGAGCCTGCACGCCACACCAGTCGAATTCAACAGATGAACCAATGCGGTAAGCTCCTGAACCCAAAACGATGATGGAACGGCGGTCTCCCAGATAGTTTACATCGTTTCCGATACCGCTGTATGTCAGATACAGATAGTTTGTGTGAGCCGGGTATTCGGCTGCTAATGTATCTATTTGTTTTACGACAGGAACAATTCCCAACGATTTACGATAAGCGCGAACTTCGTTGATAGCCTGTTCTATTTCCATGTCTTTTTCCAGACCAATGGCACGGCCTACCTGGAAATCTGAGAATCCCTGAATCTTAGCCTTACGCAGTAAAGCAGCATCCAAATTCTTCAAACCGTCAATGTTATGCAGTTCTTTGGATGTGTTCATTATGTTCATCAGCTTCTGGAGGAACCATTTGTCTATCTTGGTCAGTTCGTGAATCTGGTCAATTGTATAACCGGCACGCATGGCCTTGCTGATAACGAAGATTCGTTTGTCTGTCGGTTCGCGCAGAGCTTTGTCTACATCAGGAATAACCAGTTCCTTGTTTTCAACAAATCCGTGCATTCCCTGACCAATCATACGCAATCCTTTCTGGATAGCCTCTTCAAAAGTACGACCGATGGCCATAACTTCGCCGACAGATTTCATGGAAGAACCCAATTCGCGGTCTACACCACGGAATTTTCCCAAATCCCAGCGTGGAATCTTACAAACTACGTAGTCAAGTGCAGGTTCAAAGAAAGCAGAAGTTGTCTTGGTTACAGAGTTTTTCAAATCGAACAGGCCATAACCCAATCCCAGTTTGGCTGCAACGAAAGCCAAAGGATAACCGGTAGCCTTGGATGCCAATGCTGAAGAACGGCTCAGACGGGCATTTACCTCAATAACTCTATAGTCTTCTGATTCAGGGTCGAATGCATACTGAACGTTACATTCTCCCACGATTCCGATGTGACGGATAATGCGAATTGCTAGTTCACGAAGTTTGTGATATTCCTTGTTGGTAAGAGTCTGTGAAGGTGCGATAACAATAGATTCTCCGGTATGGATACCCAGTGGGTCAAAGTTTTCCATGTTACATACCGTGATACAATTGTCATAGCGGTCACGTACTACCTCATATTCTATTTCTTTCCATCCGCGCAAAGATTTCTCTACGAGCACCTGCGGAGAGAAAGAGAATGCTTTTTCTACCAGTACATTCAGTTCTTCTTCATTATCGCAGAAACCAGAACCTAATCCTCCCAATGCATAAGCGGCACGAACGATAACCGGATATCCCAACTCACGGGCAGCTCTGCGGGCATCTTCAGCATTTTCAACGGCTTCGCTCTTTATGGTCTTGACGTTGATTTCATCCAGTTTCTTTACGAACAGTTCGCGGTCTTCCGTATCGATGATAGCCTGAACCGGAGTACCGAGAACTTTTACGTTATACTTTTCGAGGATACCGCTTTCGAACAGTTTGACACCGCAGTTCAATGCAGTTTGTCCACCAAATGAGAGTAAGATGCCGTCCGGACGTTCTTTCTGAATAACTTTCTCTACGAAGAAAGGAGTAACAGGTAAGAAATATATTTGATCGGCAACACCTTCACTTGTCTGTACGGTTGCAATGTTAGGATTTATCAGGACAGTATAAATACCTTCTTCTTTCAGCGCTTTTAATGCTTGTGAACCTGAATAGTCAAATTCACCGGCTTCACCAATCTTTAAAGCTCCCGAACCTAATAATAAAACTTTCTTTATATCTTCTTTCATGATTGTTTTCAATTTGGATTAAAGCAATTTTACGAAATCATCGAACAAGAACTCCGTATCTGTAGGACCACTTGCTGCTTCTGGATGGAACTGTGCAGAGAACCATGGTTTTGATTTATGACGGATACCCTCGTTAGAGCCGTCATTCATGTTGATGAATAATGGTTCCCAGTCAACTCCCAATGTATTGTTATCGACAGCATAACCGTGATTCTGGCTGGTTATGAAACATTGGTTGGTTCCAACCTTGCGAACCGGCTGGTTGTGACTTCTGTGACCGTATTTCAGCTTGTATATTTTTGCTCCACCGGCTTTGCTCAAAAGCTGATTTCCCATACAGATACCGAAAATAGGTTTGTCAGAAAGACTCATAGCCTTGCGAATATTCTGAACGGCTTCATCGCAAGTATCCGGGTCGCCAGGACCATTGGAAATGAATAATCCGTCATATTGCAAAGAAGTAAAATCATAGTTCCATGGAACACGGATAATCTCAACATCGCGTTTCAGCAGACAACGTATGATGTTTGATTTAACTCCGCAGTCAACCAATACAACTTTCTTCTTATCGCCTCCTTCATTGTAACGAATAATCTCTTTACATGAAACTTTATCCACATAATTGATGCCAGAGTACTGAGCTTCGGGAATATTGTCCGGTTCATCGTCAAAAATGATTTTGCCCATCATTACTCCATGCTCACGTAAAACTTTTGTCAATTCACGAGTATCAATTCCGGTAATACCTGGAATATGTTCACGCTTTAACCAGTCAGCCAAACTCTCAACCGCATTCCAATGGCTATGCTCATAGCTATAATCGCTCACGATAATAGCATCAGCATGAATTCTGTCACCTTCCATAAAAGTAGGCAATCCATTAGCCTCAAAAGTAAAAGGAGGTACACCATAGTTACCCACTAAAGGATAAGTCAATGTCATCAACTGTCCTGCATAAGAAGGGTCAGTAAGACTTTCCGGATAACCTGTCATTGCTGTGTTAAATACAACTTCGCCCGCAACAGGTTTTTCATAGCCAAATGATGTTCCATGAAAACGAGTTCCATCATCGAGGATTAGTGTTACATTTCTCATTTCAAATATGTTGTTGTTCTATTATTAGAATTGATAAACTTGTTCAATATAATTAATAAAGGCTTTGTTTACCTGTCTTACGCCTCCGGGGGTAGGATAGTTACCACTGAAATACCAGTCTCCGGAATGGTTAGGACAAGCTTCATGTAGACCTTCCAATGATTGATAAACAATTTCCACTTTGGCTTGTATGCCTTCTCCTTCTGTCAGAAGCTCAACCATCTTTAATGAGATTTCCTCATCGGTAAAGGGTGCATATATTTCTTTTACATAATTCACCATTTTTTCTTTCGGCAAGTTTTCCTGAGCCTTTGATTTGTTGTATGCACGTTCTATTACATCGCGCATTCCTCTTTCTTCAAGTAATGCTATTGCAGCCTTGAAAGCAATGAACTCATTCATTCTTGCCATGTCTATTCCGTAATAGTCCGGATAGCGTACCTGGGGCGAAGATGATACAATAACAATCTTTTTAGGATGCAAGCGATCCAATATTTTGATAATGCTTTGTTTCAATGTCGTTCCACGTACGATGCTGTCGTCTATGATAACCAGATTGTCAACATAAGGTTCCAGGCTTCCATAGGTAATGTCATAGACGTGAGCAGCCAAATCGTTACGACTATTTCCTTCTGCGATAAAGGTACGCAATTTTATGTCTTTTATTGCAACTTTTTCGCTTCGAATTCGCATTGACAGAATTTTATCAAGTTCGTCATGCGTCGGTATATGTCCTAAAGCTTCGATTTCTTTAATCTTCAGGTGATTTAAGTAATTGTCAAAGCCGTCGAGCATTCCATAAAAGGCAACTTCCGCAGTATTCGGTATATAAGATATTACGGTATGTTCTATATCGTAATCGATGGCTTTCAATATAGGATCTACCAGGCGGCGGCCCAGTTCTTTTCTTTCCTTATATATGTCTTTGTCACTACCACGGCTGAAATAGATTCTTTCAAAGGTACACTGACTTTCATTCTTTGGTTCATTGATCTGTACCAGTCGCATTTCGCCTTTTTTGTTTACCAAAGTAGCTTCTCCTGGTTTTAATTCATGGATATCTTCGGCATGAATGTTCAATGCGGTTTGGATTACAGGGCGTTCAGAAGCCAGCACGAAAATCTCATCATCTTTATACCAGAAAGCCGGACGTATACCCCAGGGGTCACGAATGACAAAAGATTCTCCGCTTCCGGTCAAGCCGCAGATTACATATCCACCGTCCCATTCTTTGCTTGACGAACGTATTACATTGGTCAGGTCTATGTTGTCTTCTATGGCATTTGTCAGTTCCAGTCCGGAGAGTCCCTGTTCTTTATATTGGGTAAACAGGCGTTCTACTTCACGATCCAAGCGATGTCCTACCTGTTCCAGCATGATATACGTATCGGAATAGATTCGGGGGTGTTGTCCCTGTGAAGTGATTTTTTCGAATACTTCGTCAACATTTGTCAGATTGAAGTTTCCGCATAAAGCCAGATTTTTTGCTCTCCAGTTATTGCGGCGTAAGAAAGGATGTACATAAGAAAGACCACTTTTGCCGGTAGTGGAATACCGCAAGTGGCCTATATATGCTTCTCCAGCGAAAGGTAAATATCGCTGGGCATAGTCTGCATCATGCAACAGTTCTGGTGATACATCCTTAAAATGGCTGTGAACATTGGCAAAAATTTCTGTTATGGCACCTGTTCCCAATGCCCTTTCACGAAACATATATTCTTCGCCAGGCAGCGCTTTCTGCTTAACACAAGCCAATCCCGCGCCTTCCTGACCTCGATTATGCTGCTTTTCCATCATCAGGTAGAGCTTGTTCAGCCCATACATCCAGGTTCCATATTTTTGTTGGTAATAACTTAATGGTTTTAGTAACCGAATCATTACCACACCACATTCATGCTTTAACTGTTCCATCTGTATTTTGTTTATTCAACTGTTACTGATTTAGCCAAATTTCTGGGTTGATCCACATCTTTACCCTTGCATACGGCTATATGATAGGCCAATAACTGCAGGGGGATTGTTGTAATCAATGGCTCCAGGCATTCTATTGTTTTAGGAATTTCAATACAATCGTCTGCTATTGCTGCAATTTCTTTGTCTCCTTCAGAAACGAGTGCAATAACTTTTCCTTTTCTTGCTTTTATTTCCTGTATATTACTGATTATTTTCTCATACATGGCATTCTTTGTTGCAATGACGACAGCCGGCATTTCTGTATCTATCAGAGCTATCGGACCGTGTTTCATTTCTGCAGCAGGATATCCTTCGGCATGTATGTATGATATTTCCTTCAGTTTCAGAGCTCCTTCCAATGCGACAGGATAGTTATATCCTCGTCCTAAATAAAGAAAGTTGTGAGCATATGTGAATATGCGTGACAATTCTGCTATTGCTTGATTCTTGGACAATACCTGTTTCATTTTGGCAGGAATCAAATTCAATTCCTGAACAATTTCCAGGAATTTTTGTTTGTCAATGGTGCCTTTTTCTTTGGCTAATGCCAATGCAAGCATTGTCAGTACAGTAACCTGACCGGTAAATGCCTTGGTCGAAGCAACTCCAATTTCCGGTCCTACGTGAATGTACGAACCTGTATGAGTTGCACGTGCGATTGATGAACCGACAACATTGCATATACCATAAATAAAAGCACCGCAGTCTTTTGCCAATTGTACGGCTGCTAATGTATCAGCTGTTTCTCCTGATTGTGATATTGCTATGACAACATCGTCCGGACCGATTACCGGATTACGGTAACGGAATTCGGAAGCATATTCCACTTCTACCGGGATACGGCAGAAACTTTCCAACAGCTGTTTGCCTATTAAGCCTGCATGCCATGAAGTTCCACATGCAAGAATGATGAAGCGTCGTGCGTTGAGCAGTTTGTCTTTATGGTCAATGACTGCAGACAGAGCCACATTGGTCGACTCTATGTTAACGCGTCCGCGCATGCAGTCGTTTATACAATCAGGTTGTTCAAAGATTTCTTTAAGCATGAAATGCGGATATCCTCCTTTTTCCAGTTGTCCCAAATTCATTTCTATGGTCTGTACTTCAGGATTCATCTTCACATTATTCAGGTCTACTACCTTTAATTCCTGTCCTCTGCGGATAATTCCGATTTCATTGTCTTCAAGGTAAACCACCTTGTCTGTATATTCAACTATTGGAGTTGCATCAGAACCCAAAAAGAATTCATCTTCACCAATACCTACAACCAATGGACTGCTTTTGCGGGCAACCAGGATTGTGTCGGGATGTCTCTTGTCAAGTAAGGCAATGGCATATGCTCCAATAACCTCACGTAAAGCTAGCTGGAGTGCTATTAGAGTGTCAAGCTTATTTGATATCTGTATATATTCTATTAACTGAACCAGAACTTCTGTGTCTGTATTGCTTTTAAAGGCAACACCTTTTCTTTGCAGACGTTCTTTCAGGGTTGCATAGTTTTCAATAATGCCATTATGAATTAAAGCAAGATTCCCAGAAGATGAATGATGTGGGTGGGCGTTGATTTGAGAAGGTTCGCCGTGAGTAGCCCATCGGGTATGAGCTATACCTATGTTGCCAGATATATCTTTGTTTTCAACAAACTGTTCTAAATCAGAAACTTTTCCTTTAGTTTTATATACGTTTAATTGATGTTGATTATTGATTAATGCTATCCCCGCACTGTCATAACCTCTATATTCCAAGCGTTTTAAGCCTTTTACAAGGACAGGGTAAGCATCTCTCTTACCGATATAGCCTACGATTCCACACATAACTTGATGTTATTCATTAATATTTGTGCAAAGATACAATATTCCCATATTATATCACCAACAAAAAACAAAATAATTTTGAAACTCTTGTCCTGAGTATAACAGTATACCTTATTTATATTAGGAAACTTTTAGCCATATATTCGCTGACATAAAACGATGTTGGTTAAAAACAGCCTAGGCGGAATGTTTTTTGTAATATTTGTATTCAGAGTCGTAAAAATGTAGTACTTTTGCAAAGTATAGTTTGCAAAATATCAAGATTTAGAATTATGTCAATAACAAAAAGCACTTTTCGAGAGATAAACGAAAGTTATACGATTAAGGAAGCTATTGATGAAGCGAAGCGTTGCTTAAATTGCAAAAATCCTTCATGTAAGAAAGGATGTCCGATAGAGAATGACATTCCCGGATTTATTCACCAGTTATCAATGGGAAATATGGGTGATGCGATGAGCATTATCAATGAAAAAAGTAATTTGCCGGCTATTTGTGGCCGTGTTTGTCCGCACGAAAAGCAGTGTCAAGGTCATTGCGTTCTTTATGCTAAGGGAAAAGGTATTCAGATTGGTAAACTGGAACGGTTTGTTGCAGACTTTGATACCGACATGAACCTGATTCGTGAGCGTCTTCCACAAAAGACACGTGGTAAGGTTGCTGTTATCGGTTCGGGCCCTGCCGGACTTACGGTAGCCGGTGATTTGGCACGTCAGGGATTCAATGTAACAATTTTCGATAGTCAGGAAGAACCGGGAGGTGTATTGACATACGGTATTCCTGAATATAGATTGCCCAAAGCTGTCGTTCGTAAGGAAATTAAGAAAATTGAGGCTTTAGGAGTGACCTTTATTCTTAATTGCGTTGTTGGAAAGCAGATTACAGTAGACCAGATGTTTGATATGGGATATGATGCCATCTTTATCGGTACGGGAACTTCTCTTCCTAAAGATTTGAATGTGCCTGGAGCCAAGTTGAGAGGAGTCGTACAGTCTTCATATCTTCTTCATATGGTGAGCATATTCAATCAGAATGAAATAAACAGGGACAATGTTCCTCTTGTTGCAGGTGAAAAGGTGGGAGTGATTGGTTGTGGCAATGTGGCTATGGATGCAGCACGTACAGCAATTCGTATGGGAGCCTCCAGCGTTACTGTCATTTATCATCGTACGGAAGCTGATATGCCCGCAATACAAAGCGAATATCAGGAAGCTGTAAAGGAAGGTGTGAAGTTCTTGTGGGAAACTTCTACAATAGAATTTTTAGGAAACGAAGACGGACATTTGGTTGCCATCCGTGCCAATACGCCCGAAGGTGAAAAAGAAATACCGTTTGACAGAATCTATTTGGCAATCGGTTCAAGACCGGCCAACCGGATAGTTTCGACAACTACAGGAATTGATGTGGATGATAACGGATATGTTATTGTAAAAGAACGTCCGTATGGTATGACTACCCGTAAAGGTGTCTTTGCCGGAGGTGACGTGGTGCATCATCCTAAGGCCGTCGTTCTGGCCATGAAAGCTGCCAAGCAGGTAGCAGCCGGTATTGCACAATATGTAGATGCAATCAAGTTGCTGGATATTTAAAAGCCTTTTGGTAAGAGGAAAATGTAGTTTTTCATAACAGTAAAAACGATTTTTCCCGACTGGTGATGAATAAGCTGTTGATGAGTTTACGGGAGAGGAGTTTGATAATTCTTTAAAATATAAAGAGACTGCCAGGAAATTTCCGGACAGTCTCTTTATTGCTATTTCTTTCTTGTGTAATCGACAAAACTGAATGCGTGTGCATGTTTCTCGTCGGGTATATGATTTTCACGCCAGCTCTCTTCCCAGACAGATGGATCTACAGGAGGAAAATATGCATCGGCTTTATCCGGAGTATCATCCACCAGTGTAAGACATAACGTGTCTGCCATGTTTATCGCTTCCTTATATACACTGGCTCCACCTATAATATATACAATGTCTTCTTCTGTGCAGTGGCTTAAGGCCTCTGTCAGTGAATGGTAACACTCTGCTCCGGGAAAACTGGAAGCAGAATTGTGTGACAGAACGATGTTTCTGCGGTTAGGAAGTGCTCCTTTGGGCAAAGATTCAAAAGTACGGCGCCCCATAATGATGGTATGTCCGGTAGTGAGTGCTTTGAAGCGCTTTAAGTCATCGGGTAACCAGTAGAGCAACCGGTTGTCCAAGCCTATGGCGTTATCTTTTGCCAGAGCTGCTATAATTGCTATGCGTGTCATAATTGTTTTTCTATGTATGAATATTATACTGATACTTGTCCGGCAATATGCGGATGTGGATTGTAATCGGTCAATTCAAAGTCTTCATATTTGAAATCAAATATGTCGGTCACATTGGGATTGATATGCATATGTGGCAACGGTCTGGGCTCACGGGTGAGTTGCAGCTTGACCTGTTCTAGATGGTTGAGGTAAATGTGTGCATCACCAATGGTGTGAATGAAGTCTCCGGCTTTCAGTCCGGTAACTTGTGCTACCATCATGAGTAAAAGAGCGTAAGAAGCGATGTTGAAGGGAACGCCAAGAAACGTGTCGGCGCTTCGTTGGTAAAGCTGCAGACTGAGACGGCCGTTGGCTACATAAAACTGGAAGAATGTATGACACGGAGGCAGATTCATGTTTGACAGGTCTGCTACATTCCATGAGCTCACAATGATGCGTCGTGAGTCAGGATTATGCTTGATGGTGTCGATAGCCTCTTTTATCTGGTCTATGTGTCCTCCGTTGTAATCAGGCCATGAACGCCATTGGTAACCGTAGATGTGTCCCAGATTACCGTCAGGGTCGGCCCATTCATTCCAGATACGTACGCCGTGCTCTTGCAGATATTTTACATTCGTGTCTCCTTTAAGAAACCAAAGAAGTTCGTAAATGATTGATTTAAGATGTAACTTTTTGGTTGTCAGGCAAGGAAATCCTTCTTCAAGATTGAACCGCATCTGGTGTCCGAATACGCTGATTGTGCCCGTTCCTGTACGGTCTTCTTTATGTTCTCCTTCGGTGAGAATGCGGTTTAACAAGTCTAGATATTGCTTCATTTCGGTAATTGTTCTTTTTTGAAATACTTTTTATGGTGCAAAAATAACGAAAATCTTCAGATTTGGAATGTGTTTGTTGTTTTGGGTGAAGATAACTGATATCGGAAATTTGCCAGTCGGGGGATGTCAGGTATTGATATTGACGTCTCTTCCTCATCGGGATATTTTTTGAGTTGTTTAATTCTTTGTTTCTTTCAGAAAAAGAAGTCTGTATGCATGGCTCGTGTACGTGCCGGGTATTCATTGAAAAGTTTATCCTTAGCCTAAAGATATGTATCCTTAGGTTAAGGATATATATCCCCAGCCTAAGGATACATATCCTCAACTTAAGGATAAACTTTTTAACGGGACGAATGCATTTAAAATGTGAGAAGCATGCATGTATTTTGCCTGTCAGTAGCAAATTGAGTAGAAAGACCTTTGGTGTTTGTCGGATATACGGGCATACATGCAGGTGTATGAATATCTAATAAAATTGTAGGTATAACTTTTTTCAACTGTTACATTGACGGTTATTCTTGTAAAAAGTAGTATTTTTGCAAATTATTAGACATCGATAAAAAGACTAAAGAGTAATGACACAACAACGAAACAGTCAACAGCAGATGGCCATGCTTTATGGAACATACATGGGCCTTTTCTGGATTGTCAAATTCATTTTTCTGCCGCTGGGTCTTACAGAGCCTATGTTGGGTTTGCTTTTTGTACTACTCACATGTGCTGTTCCTTTTGTAGCTTATTATATGACCCGCACTTATCGTCAGCGTTATGTAGACGGTGAGTTCTCTTTCTTTTCGGCTTTTGTATTTTCTTTTCAGATATATTTGTTTGCGGCAATTCTTACCGCTATCGCTCATTATGTTTATTTCCAGTACATTGATCAGGGATTTATTTATGACAATATACTGGCACAGATGGACCTTTTGAAAGATGAACCGTCAATGAAGGGGCAAGTGGAGCAGATTAAAAGCGCAATGAATGTATTGTATGAACTTTCACCCATCAAGCTGACAATGCAACTTTTATCACAGAATGTCTTTTACGGTGTGATATTTTCCTTGCCGGTAGCTTTGTTTGGTATGAAAAGAAAAATGGCTTGATATAAAATTGAAAAATAAAATAATATAGACATATGGATATTTCCGTAGTAATTCCTTTATACAACGAAGAAGAGTCGCTGCCCGAATTGTTTGCTTGGATTGAGCGGGTTATGGCAGCCAATCAGTTTTCTTACGAGGTAATCTTTGTAAATGACGGCAGTACAGATGGTTCATGGAAGGTAATAGAGCAGCTTAAGGCCCGTTCCGCTTGTGTGAAAGGAATAAAGTTTCGCCGCAATTATGGCAAGTCACCGGCATTGTTTTGTGGATTCCGTAAGGCAGAAGGTGATGTCGTAATAACAATGGATGCGGATTTGCAGGATAGTCCCGATGAGATTCCGGAACTTTATCGGATGATTACCGTTGAAGGATATGACTTGGTATCCGGTTATAAGAAGAAACGTTACGACCCCTTGTCAAAGACAATACCGACAAAGTTGTTCAATGCTACGGCACGTAAAGTATCAGGTATTCATAATCTGCATGATTTCAATTGCGGACTTAAGGCATATAAGAAAGATGTAGTAAAGAATATCGAAGTGTATGGTGAAATGCACCGTTATATTCCTTATCTGGCAAAAAATGCAGGATTCTCAAAGATAGGTGAGAAAGTTGTTCATCACCAGGCACGTAAATTTGGTAAAACCAAATTTGGCGGATTGAACCGCTTCTTTAACGGTTATCTTGATTTGCTGTTGCTTTGGTTCCTGTCAAAGTTTGGTGGAAAACCGATGCATATTTTCGGATTCCTTGGTTCTCTGGCTTTTGTGATAGGTTTTATCGCTTGTGGAATCTTGGGCTTTGGCAAGTTGTATGCCATGTATTCAGGAATGCCTTATCGTCTGGTAACGGATTCTCCTTATTTTTATCTGGCTATTACAATGATGATTATCGGTACACAACTCTTTATGGCCGGATTTGTGGGAGAACTGGTCATTCGCAATGCACCGGAACGCAACAATTATAAAATTGAGAAAGAAATTTGATAAGAGGTAAAGATTGCTTTATGAGAATACGTATTGGACTAATCTTTTTGATGGTACTGTTGGCTTTCGGGGCATGTAATGATACCGATTGTATCACAACGAATACGGCATATGTGAATTATGCCTTTTACGATCAGCAGGGGAGGCTGATATCTTTTCAGCAACCAATAACAGTAACAGCGGCTGGTACAGACTCGGTATTGATAAATCAGCAGACGGAGATGAATACCATGAAGCTTCCTCTTTGTTATACAAGTGTTGAAGATACTTTTGTGGTACATTACAGTGAAACGATGGTTGATTCGATTTTTGTAACTCACCAGAATATACCTCATTTTATTTCTATGGATTGCGGTATGGGGATGTACCATCACATAGATGCGGTACGCAGTACAAATTATGCTATAGATTCAGTTCAAATATCCAATTCAGAAGTTACTTATGATGCAAAAGAGCATATCCGAATATATTATACTAATAATAATTAGTGCTCTGAGTCTGCCATGTATGGCACAGGCACAGAAGAAGACCGTAGATACATCGGGAGCTTCACAGGTTAAACAGGAAGTGAAAAAGGCTTTGAAACCGGAAGATGAAGCTAAACCGTTGATTCAGGGACTTTCTGTATATACCGATCTGGTGGGTGTCGGTAATAAACTTTTTGGTGGATCTTATCTTTATGGTGAGATCGGTGCAGAGTTGAATTTACTGAACCGGTTCATGCCAGTAATTGAAGCTGGTTACGCCACATGCGATGTGTTGGACGACGATAAGAGCATTGCTTATAAGACTTCCGCTCCGTATTTTCGTGTAGGAATGAACTATAATTTCATGCATAAAAAGGATACATACAGTATTATTTATGCAGGATTGCGTTATGGCTTTACTTCTTTTAGTTTTGACATCAGCTCTCCGGCATTACAAGATCCGATTTGGGGCGGGGAAGTTCCGTTCGATCATAAAGGTATCTCATGCAGTGCCGGATGGTTGGAACTTGTTGCCGGTATCCGTGCACAGATTTGGAAGAATCTGCATATGGGATGGTCTGTACGCTATAAACGTTTAATGAGTACAAAAGATAATATTTATTCTGATCCGCATTATATTCCCGGATACGGAGTAAAAGATGATGTCCTTTTCGGGTTCACCTATAATATAATTTATTACTTACCTTTAAACAAGAAATAATGACTGCAATAGAGTTGTGGCTTTTGGCAGTAGGACTTGCCATGGATTGTTTTACCGTGGCAATAGCCAGTGGTATTTATTTGAAGAAATTGGTTTGGCGTATAATTCTGACTACCGCCTTTTGTTTTGGGCTTTTTCAGGGAGTGATGCCTTTTATAGGATGGCTAGGTACCAAACATTTCAGTCATTTGATAGAAAGTTGTGATCATTGGATTGCTTTTCTTCTGTTGGCATTCCTGGGTGGCAAGATGCTTTATGAAAGTTTTAAAAAGGACGAGGAAAAGCATTATAACCTCAATAGCCTGCGCATAATACTGGCGCTTTCTGTTGCTACCAGTATCGATGCATTGGCTGTAGGTATATCATTTGCATGTATCGGTTATCATAATCTGGCTGATATTCTTTATCCTATAGCTGTTATAGGACTCGTATCATTCCTTTTTGCCGGAATTGGTTTTATGATTGGCATCTTTGCCGGCAAACGTTTCAATTTACCGGTTGAAGGTATTGGAGGAATAATACTTATTCTTATAGGCTGCAAAATACTCTACACACATTTGGCTGGTATGTAACTTGCAGTCATTATTTGTTGATTTCGGCAAGCAGGGCTGTAATATTTTCCGTAAATAAACGTGCTGATATGGCAACCAGAATGATACCAAAGAACTTTCTTATCATATAGATTCCGCCTTTCCCTAAGAAACGTTCAATGCGGTCGGTCATTTTCAGTACGATATATACCCAAACCATATTCAGAACCAAGGCAAGAAGAATATTGATGCTTGCATATTCTGCGCGTAAGGTAAGTAAGGTAGTAAAAGCTCCGGCACCTGCCAGCAATGGGAATACGAGCGGAACCAGGGTAGCTTCCTGAATAGGTCCCTGATTCTTGAATATTTCTACATCGAGAATCATTTCCAGAGCCATAAAGAATATAATGAGTGCACCGGCTATGGCAAAAGATGCAATATCTACCTGGAACAGTTTAAGAATGGCATCACCTGCATAAAAGAACAAAACCAATAGTCCGAAGGAGATTAGTGTGGCGTTCGATGCGTTGACTGGCCGCCCCTTTTGTTTTAAACTTAAGATAATAGGAATAGCACCTATTATATCAATAACTGCAAACAATACGATAAAAGCACTAGTTAATTGCTGAATGTCAAAACCAGAAAACATAATTCCTCCTTTTTTCTGCAAATATATTGGTTTTTTTATACAGTATTAAAAAAACGAGAATAAAAATGATATGAAAATATGTAAATTGCCATGTGCTAATAGCCGGTATTATTGGAAGTAATAATGATTTTTCAATAGAATAGTAGCAGATTGATATTTGAGAATCGGTGTATATTTCATATGCAGGATACTTGTTCATGTCAGGAATGCCTAGCTTTAAGAAAAGATAAAAAATACAAAATGAAAAAATAAAAGAAAGGACATAAGTTTTTTCATATCTATATTTGTATAATATCGTAATGAGTGACATAAAAAGAACAGATTATGGAAATGACAATGTATGATGCTTTGCTACAGCTTCCTTTATTTCAAGGGCTTGGTAAAAATGATCTTACTTGTATATTGGATAAAGTAAAAATACATTTTTCTAAACATAAATCAGGAGATATTATTTTGAAAAAAGGAGAAATCTGTAATAAGCTCGTTTTTCTTCTAAATGGGACAATTCAGGCAGAATCATCTGATAAAGAGAATGTTTTTTCGTTGTATGAAACAATTCAGGCTCCTTTTTTAATAGAACCTTATTCTCTTTTTGGATGGTCAACGGAATATGTGGCAACTTATTCTACTGTGACAGTTTGTGATTTGATGACTATTGAGAAAAGCTATCTTCTGTCAGAATTAAATAATTATGAAATCATCAGATTGAATTATATGAATATTCTGAGTAACCGTGCACAGATGCTGAATGAACGTTTATGGATGAGAATGTCTGAAAATATAGATACTCGAATTATAGACTTCATTTTAGCCCATAGTATAATTAGTGGAGGTGAAAAGGTATTGAAAATAAAAATGGATGATTTGGCAAAATTACTGGACAGTACACGAATCAGGATATCCAAAGCTTTGAATGATATGAGAAATAAAAAAATGATGACGTTACACAGAGGAGAGATTCGGATACCGGATATTGCCGCTGTTAAACAAATGTGTGAATAGAAAGACTGATGAAAATAATTAGAGTAATTGATAATTTGTATGGAAATATTATATAATCCGTTTCTGCAGGAATATAAAACAATACATGGTGTACATCCTTTTGATAAAATAAAGTTAGAGCATTATAAACCGGCTTTTGAAGAAGGAATGCGTCGCCAGAATGATGAAATTGAGCGAATTGTAAATAACGATGAAAAGCCTACATTTTCCAATACAATTGTTGCGTTGGAACATTCCGGTGAACTCTTGGAACGTGTGTGTCAGGTGTTTTTCAATTTAATGGAAGCTGAAAGTAATGATGATATGCAAATATTGGCACAGGAAATATCGCCAATATTAACTGAACACAGCAATAATATAAGTTTAAACGAACAGTTGTTCTTGCGCATTAAATCTGTGTATGAAAATGAATTGGGACAGTTGCAGAATGAAGATAGGGAATTGCTCCAGAAAACATACGACAGCTTTGTACGTAACGGAGCTAATCTGCATGGAGAAGACAGAGAATATTTTCGTGAATTGAGCATGGAATTGAGTAAGCTTACCGTGCAGTTTGCGCAGAATACGCTTAAAGAGATGAATGCTTTTCAATTGGTTATTACCAACGAGGATGAATTGAAAGGACTTCCGGAATCTAGCATAGAGGCTGCAGCCCAATTGGCTGAAGAAAAAGGTGTAAAGGGATGGATTTTTACGTTGCATGCTCCCAGTTATCGGCCTTTTATGACTTATTGTGCTGATAGGGAATTGCGTCGTAAAATGTATATGGCCTATATGACCCAGTGTACGCATGATAATGACAATAACAATATGGATATTGTTGTCCGTATTGTGAATACCCGTATGAAAATAGCGCAGATTCTGGGTTACGATACATATGCCGATTATGTCCTGAAGAAAAGAATGGCAGAAAAAAGTGAGAATGTATATCACCTGCTTTATCAATTGATAGAGGCATATACTCCTACAGCCCGTCATGAAATGGAAGAAGTGCGTAATTACGCAAATCAGCTTGAAGAACATGAAGTGGATTTGATGCCTTGGGATTGGGCTTATTATTCGGAAAAGCTAAAGAATGAAAAATATAGTATTGATCAGGAATTGTTGCGCCCTTATTTCGAATTGAAAAATGTGATTGACGGAGTTTTCGGACTGGCAACTCGTCTTTATGGTATTACTTTCAAGGAAAATAAGGATATACCTGTTTTTCATCCAGATGTAAAGACGTATGAGGTTTTTGATAAGGATGGCAGTTTCCTGGCTGTATTGTATGCTGATTTTTATCCTCGTGAAACGAAACAGTCGGGAGCGTGGATGACCTCGTTTAAAGACCAGTGGATTGAAGAAAGTGGAGTTAACAGTCGTCCCCATATTTCCATTACCACCAATTTTACCAAGCCTACAGCCAGCAAGCCGGCTTTGCTGACTTTAAGCGAAGTTGAAACTTTTCTCCATGAGTTTGGGCATGCTTTGCACGGAATGTTTGCCAATACACGTTATGCTTCCATGAGTGGAACAAGTGTGTATCGTGATTTTGTAGAACTCCCGTCGCAAATTATGGAAAATTTTGCCATTCAGAAAGATTTTCTACATACATTTGCCAAGCACTATCAGACAGGAGAACTTTTGCCTGATGAATATGTAGAGCGTATTGTGAAGGCTTCTAATTTTAATGTGGCATATGCCTGCCTGCGTCAAGTTAGTTTTGGATTGCTGGATATGGCATGGTATACACGCAGCAAGGAGTTTTCCGGTGATGTGAAAGCTTATGAAGAAGAAGCATGGAGTAAGGCACAATTGTTTGCTCCCGTACCTTCTACTTGTATGAGTGTTCAGTTCTCGCATATAATGGATGGTGGTTATTCTGCCGGATATTATGGCTATAAATGGGCAGAGGTGCTGGATGCGGATGCTTTTTCCGTTTTCCGTGAGAAAGGTATTTTCAATAGAGAGGTTGCAGATTCATTCCGTGAAAATATCCTGTCGAAAGGAGGAACGGAACATCCTATGGTACTTTATAAACGATTCCGGGGACAGGAACCTAGCATTGAGGCTTTATTGGTTCGGAATGGAATAATAACAAAATAAAAAGTGATGTTTATGAAAAAGAATATATTACATATATTTGAATTGTTTTCTCTTTTGCTGGTGCTTTGTTTATGGACAGGTTGCAGTAGTGAAGATGATGTAGAAGGTATTTTTGTAGGAAAAACCTGGTGTGTGAATTATATGTTTAAGGCAGATGGCAAGACTGCAGCTTTCACTGATGAGGAAAAGGAAACAATAGACAGTAATCGTGAAAACTACTGTATCGTATTTGGGCAGGAAACCTTCAATGCCAAATCTGGCGATTTCACTTTTGGAGGAAAATGGAGTGTAGATGGAAAAAAGCATACCATTCATTTTGAAATTGAAGGTAACATCGTTCCACCCGATCCAATTAGTAATAAATTTGTAGGAGTGATAAAGGAGGCTACGAAGTATGAAGGTGATTATGAACAGCTTCGTATTTATACTTCGGCAAATACTTCTATATTGTTCAGACCTTTGAAGTAATAAAATACAGATTGAGATATGACACATGATGAGTTGAAACAGCAGGAGCTTGACAAGCGTTACATGCGCATGGCTACTATTTGGGCAGAAAATTCCTATTGTAAGCGTCGTCAGGTAGGAGCATTGATTGTGAAAGACAAGATGATAATCTCTGACGGGTATAACGGTACTCCTTCTGGATTTGAGAATGTTTGTGAGGATGAAAATGATGTGACAAAACCTTATGTATTGCATGCTGAAGCCAATGCCATTACAAAGATTGCACGTTCGAGCAACAGTAGTGAAGGAGCAACGATGTATGTTACTGCTTCGCCTTGCATAGAGTGTGCAAAACTGATTATTCAGGCAGGTATCCGTCGGGTGGTATATTCGGAAAAATACCGTTTGGAAGATGGACTGGATTTGTTGAGAAAGGCCAATGTAGAAGTCGTTTATTTGAATTTAAAGGAATAGTAAGATATGAATAACAAGACATCACGTTTTATACCGGTTATTATTGCGGTCAGCATTGTTGTCGGTATTTTGATTGGAACTTTTTATACCAATCATTTTTCGGGAAACAGGTTGAGCATAATCAATACGTCATCAAACAAACTGAATGATTTATTGCGTATCATTGATGATAAATATGTTGATACCGTAAGTATGGGCGACCTTGTTGAGAAAGCAATGCCTCAGATCTTGGCTGAACTTGATCCGCATTCTATGTATATTCCTGCAAAAGATGTAGAGGAGAGTAATGCTGAACTAAAGGGACATTTCAGTGGAATAGGTGTCTCATTTTCCATACATAAGGATACAATATGCATCAATAACGTCATTAAGGGAGGTCCGTCAGAAAAGGTTGGACTGATGCCGGGCGACCGTATCATTGCTGTAGATGATTCAGCTTTTGTAGGAAAGGTGGTGAATAATAATTCAGCCATGCGAAAGTTGAAAGGTGAAAAAGGCAGTTCGGTAAAATTAGGAATTTATCGTCCGGGCGTGAAGGAAACTTTGAACTTTGTCGTTGTTCGAGGTGATATTCCGGTGAAGAGTGTGGATTCATATTATATGATTACGGATAATATAGGATATGTCCGTATCAATAAATTTGCAGAGACTACTTATGCCGAGACAATGATTGCCATTGCTACCTTGCAACAGCAGGGAGCCAAGTCTCTGATTATCGACTTGCGTAACAATACGGGTGGTTATATGGGCCCTGCCGTTCAGATTATCAATGAATTCTTACCTAAAGACAGACTGATTGTATACACAGAAGGAAGAAAGTCTCCTCGTGAAGAGTATCGTTCTGACGGACGAGGAACCAATCAGAATACACCCCTTGTCTTGTTGACTAATGAAATTTCTGCTTCGGCCAGTGAGATTTTCTCCGGAGCTATTCAGGATAATGATCGTGGACTGATTATCGGCCGTCGTACGTTTGGAAAAGGATTGGTACAACAGCCTATTGACTTCAGAGATGGTTCATCCATGCGTTTGACGGTTGCCCGTTATTATACACCGTCGGGACGATGCATACAGAAACCTTACGTAAGAGGTGAGGGGGCTGAATATGAATCAGATATTCTGAATCGTTTTAATCATGGAGAATTTTTCTCTCAAGACAGTATCAAGCCGGACACTACGGAGATTTATCATACGTCAATAGGACGTGAGGTGTATGGTGGTGGCGGAATTATGCCTGATATTTTTGTGGCTCAAGATACTACGGGATATACTTCTTATTATATGACATGTGTAAATCGTGGAGTTTATATAGAGTTTGGCTTCCAGTATACGGACAAGAATCGTAAGAAACTTGAAGAGTTTAAAGATCAGAAATCAATGGTTGCCTATCTGAAAACTCAGAATCTGGTAGAGAAGTTTGTACGTTTTGCTGAAACTCGTGGAATAAAACGGCGTAACTTGCTTATCCATAAATCATATAAGCTGTTAGAGTCTTTGATATATGGCAGTATCGTAAATTATGCACTCGATATAAACGACTATATAGAATATCTGAATGAAACCGACCCCACCGTTTTGAAAGCTGTAGATGTGCTTGAAAAGGGTGAAGCTTTTCCGAAAGCTCCTGAGGCGGATAAAAAGGGAAAATAGATATATGGAAGAAAAGAAAGCATTGCGCAAGCATATTAAAAGTCTGAAAGGTTCGATGGATAAATCGGACCTTTTGGCATATTCACATGCGTTATTCTCTCAACTGGAGAGGTCTGAGCGCTTTCAAAAGGCACATACGGTGCTCTGTTATTATTCTTTGCCTGACGAAGTATTTACTCATGAGTTTGTAGAGCGTTGGAAAGACAAAAAAACTCTTTTGCTTCCGGTTGTAAAGGGAGATGATTTGGAGTTGCGTCGTTATACGGGCAGACAGGATCTTACCGTAGGTGCTTATCAGATAGAAGAGCCTACTGGAGAACTGTTTACGGAGTATGAACAAATAGAACTTACTTTGGTGCCGGGAGTTTCGTTCGATAGAGAAGGTAACAGATTGGGACGTGGAAAAGGATATTATGACCGTTTGCTTCCTAAACTATCATCTTACAATGTCGGTATTTGTTTCGGTTTTCAGATTAGTGAGAAAATACCATGCGAATCTTTTGACCGGAAAATGGATGCCGTGCTTTCTGAAAAAGGATGGCTTATTGAAAAATAATGTTCACTATAACCTGAGCCCCTACATGTTGGTTCAGGTTTTTTATTATCTGTTCGCGCTTCATCATCAGCTCCTGTCGTAAGACTGATGATGTGAGGTGGACGTATAAAGTCTGGTTTCTGATAAACAGATTATTGGTATATGATGCGATTCCGGGGCCAAGGACTTCTTTCCATCCCTGTATAAGACGGTATTCGTTGAGTGGCGATTCCAGACCTTCTTGTCGCATAAACTGTCTGATCAGGTTACCTATTGATTTAGTATTATTTCTTTTCATGTTCAGCGGTTTGTGTTATCATGTATTTGGCCGTTGTCTACAATAAACAGACGGTAATCTTGTGTTGTTTTCTGTAGCAGGCTGTCAAGATGTTCTCTGTTGGTATCGGTGATGAAAATCTGCCCGAATTTGTCTCCACCCACCAGCTTGATAATCTGTTCTACCCGTGATGCGTCAAGTTTATCGAAAATATCATCAAGTAGCAAAATCGGACATGTACGGCTTCCGGTTCGTTTCAGAAAGTCAAACTGGGCAAGTTTCAATGCCGTAAGATAGGTCTTGTTTTGTCCTTGTGAACCTTCACGCTTAATGGGAAAACCGCCAAGTTTCATAATAAGTTCATCTTTGTGTATGCCATGTAACGAGTATCCCATGATACGGTCTTTAGGTCTGCTTTCGCGAATGATATCGAGCAGGTCTTTTCTTTGGGCATGCGATTCGTAAATGAGTTCCACATTTTCCCTGTCCTGAGAAATATGAGAATAAAAGGATTGGAATATGTCTTTGAATTCTTCAATAAAGTCCGTACGTTTTCTGAATATGGTTTCTCCTGTTACAGCCATCATTTCTTCCCATACACTCATCAGCTCTTCATCGGGCTCATTTTCCTGTTTCAATAGGGTGTTGCGCTGCATCAGTGCCTTATTGTATTTCAATAAGGCTTCCAGATATTCTCTGTCATATTGGGATATGACTACATCCATAAATCGTCGTCTTTCTTCACTTCCTCCAGCGATGAGGCTGGTATCGTTGGGCGATACCATGATGAGAGGGATAAATCCTATGTGGTCTGCCAGACGTGAATATTCTTTTTTGTTACGTTTGAACTGTTTCTTTTGCCGGCGTTTCAGTCCGCAATAGATTTCCTCTATGCTGTTATCTTCAAAGAGATAAGAGCCTTGTATCATGAAAAAGTCTTGTTCATGACGGATGTTCTGTGAATCGATAGGATTTGATGCACTTTTACAGAATGACAGATAATAGATAGCATCGAGCAAATTGGTTTTGCCCATTCCGTTTTTTCCGATGAAGCAGTTTATCTTGTTAGAGAATGTGAGTTCCACCTGCTCCAGATTCTTATAGTTTAGTATGGATATGTCTTGTAGTATCATGTTGCAAAGTTAGGATATATTTCAGAACATACACTTAGTGAAAAGAATCTTTTTCTCTGTTTGAAAGCTTATTCTTAATTCATGTCTTGATAAATTCAGAACAGAAGTAAACCTTTTGTGGACATCATATTGTAAGTCATACTGTTATTGATTGATTCCCGGCAAATATATTTCGTACATTTCCGGCATGGGGAAGTTGTGCCTGATATTATAAAACTGTATTTTCTTACTGATTGTTAATTATAAAAATGTTATATGCCTTGAGATGAAGAAGTTCCCTTTTTTGGCTTTATTACAGCTTTTTTGCCTTTGATTTATGATAACTTCAGCATTATTGCTTAATTTTGCAGTTATTATGAGTAGAATAGTAGCAATTGATTACGGAAAAAAGCGTACAGGTATTGCGGTAAGCGATACATTGCAACTTATAGCAAACGGATTGACAACTGTACCTACAAGTTCTTTATTCGATTTTCTGATGGATTATCTGAAGAAAGAGCCGGTAGAGCGCATTGTTATAGGACTTCCGAAACAGATGAACAATCAGCCTTCGGAAAATATGAACAATATCATTCCTTTTGTAAACAGGTTGAAAAAGGCATTACCCGATATGCCGATTGAGTATGTAGATGAACGTTTTACTTCCGTATTGGCTCATCAGGCTATGATTGACGGTGGACTGAAGAAGAAAGCCCGTCAGAACAAGGCATTGGTCGACGAAATCAGTGCGACTATTATCCTGCAATCGTATTTGGAATCAAAAAGAATATAATTAAGAAAATGATTTTACCTATTTACACATTGGGACAGCCGGTATTAAGAAAAGAGGCTGAAGAGATTACTGCTGAATATCCGGAGCTGAGTGCTCTGATTGAGAATATGTTTGAAACAATGGACAAAGCCGATGGAGTGGGACTTGCTGCGCCACAGATAGGATTGTCTATTCGTCTTTTTGTAATTAGCCTTGACTGCCTGAGTGAAGAATATCCTGAATATAAAGATTTCCGTAGAGTATTTATTAATCCGAAAATCCTAGAATTGGGAGGCGAGGAAGTCTCTATGGAGGAAGGATGTCTGAGTTTGCCGGGTATACATGAAACGGTGAAGCGTATGAACAAAGTGCGTGTACATTATTTTGATGAGCAGTTCCAGGAGCATGACGAATGGATTGAAGGCTTCTTTGCCAGAGTAGTTCAGCATGAATATGATCATTTGGATGGAAAGGTATTTGTAGATCGCATTTCAGCATTGCGTCGTCAGCTCATAAAAGGAAAGATAAATGCCTTGTTGAAAGGAAAGGCTCACTGTGAATACAAGGTGAAAACTGTCCGGTAAAAATACTAGGATTATAACACTTAAAGATAGATGATACGTAGATTATTGATATTGTTGTGGCTTTATCTGCCTCTTTGTATAAGTGCTCAGATTAATACAGACCGTGTGATGTCCATAGCACGCAATGCGTTGTATTTTGAAGATTATGTGTTGTCTATTCAATATTTTAATCAGGTGATAGGCTCAAAGCCTTATCTGTATGAGCCTTATTTCTTTCGTGGAATAGCCAAGGCGAATCTGGAAGATTTTCAGGGAGCTGAGGCCGATTGTTCCAAGGCAATAGAACGCAATCCTTTTGTTCCTGGTTGTTATCAGGTAAGAGGATATGCGCGTGTCCGTCAGAAAAATATAGATGGAGCTATTGAAGATTATCAAAAAGCGTTGGAATACGATCCTGAAAATGAAAGCTTATGGAATAATCTGGCTCTCTGCAGAATTGAAAAGAAAGATTATGCGGAAGCCAAGAAAAGTATCGAAAAACTTATAGAGTTGTCTCCGCGTGAAGCAAATGCATATTTGATGCGGGCAGATGTATGTATGCGTGAAAAGGATACGATTCAGGCTGAGAAAGATATAGAAAAAGCCATAGAAGTAGACAAATATAATGGCTCAGTCTGGTCGGCTCGTGCTATATTGCGTCTGCAACAGTCTCGTTTTAAGGAGGCTGAGACAGATTTGGATCAGGCTATTCATTTGGCTGTAAAGAATGCAGATAATTACATTAACAGAGCTTTGGCACGTTATCATCAGAATAACTTGCGGGGAGCAATGAGTGATTATGATTTGGCCTTGCAAATCGATCCGAACAATTTTATAGGTCATTATAACAGAGGCTTGCTTCGTGCTTATGTAGGTGATGATAATCGGGCTATTGATGACTTTAATTTTGTGATTAGGCAGGAACCTGATAATATGATGGCTATATTCAACAGGGGTTTGTTGCTTGATAAAACGGGAGACTTAAAAGGTGCTATCAAAGATTATTCTACGGTTATTGATGAATATCCAAACTTCTTGACCGGATATCATTATCGTTCTGTTGCCCGTAAGAAAATTGGTGATAGAAAAGGTGCGGAGGCTGATGAACTTGTACTTTTGAGAGCTCAGATTGACCGTCAGAATGGAGTGAAGAAACAAACGGCTTCAAATGACAAGACGCGTAAGAAGTCTGATAAAAACATGGAGAATTACGGCAAAATTGTAGTTGCTGATAATACAGACGATACCCAACGTTATAAGAATGAATATCGTGGACGTGTTCAGGACAAGAATGTAAGGGTAGAGCTGCAACCGATGTATGCACTTACATATTATGAGAAGTCAGACGAGGTGCGCCGCACTATACATTATTATAAATATATAGACCTGTTGAATCATGAGGCTTTGTTTACAAAACCTTTGATATTGACCAATAATGAAGCTGCCTTAACGCAAGAACAGATTGACGAGCATTTTAAATTGATTGATGATCATACATTGGCTCTAACAAAAGATGAGCGGAATGCAAAACTCCGTTTCCTGCGCGGCTTGGATTTCTATTTGGTACAGGATTTTGAAAACGCAATCAATGATTTTACTGAGGCTATCAGAAACGATGATGCTTTCATGCCGGCATATTTCTGTAGGGCACATGTGCGATACAAACAATTGGAGTATCAGAAGGCAGAAGCAAAAATGGAGAAAACTACTAATCAGTTAATCTCCCCCGCTGATGTTGCAGTGAAGAATGCAGATTATGAGCTGGTAAAGAAAGATTTGGACCAGGTTATCAAGCTGGCACCAGATTTTGCATATGCATATTATAATCGTGCAAACCTGTTTTCAGCCTTGGGCGATTATCGTGCAGCTATTGTTGATTATAATAAGGTATTGGAGTTGGATGCCAATTTTGCAGATGCTTATTATAATCGCGGTCTTACCTATATTTATCTGGGTAACAATAACCAGGGTATTGCCGATTTGAGTAAAGCGGGAGAATTGGGACTCTTCTCGGCATATAATGTAATAAAACGCTTTAATATGGATAAAGAGTAAATATTTTTAAGAAAAAAACTATTCCTCACAAAGAATTCGTTATTTTTGCGTTTCGATACGGAATGAAAAACTCTTATAATTATGATAAAAATAACTTTTCCTGATGGTTCTGTTCGTGAATACAACGAAGGTGTAACCGGTCTGCAAATAGCAGAAAGTATTAGTCAGAGATTAGCACAGGACGTGCTTGCTTGTGGAGTTAATGGAGAAACTTATGATTTGTCTCGTCCTATCAATGAAGATGCTTCTATTGTACTTTATAAATGGGAAGATGAACAGGGTAAGCATGCTTTTTGGCATACAAGTGCTCACTTGCTTGCTGAAGCATTGCAAGAACTGTATCCGGGTATTCAATTTGGTATAGGTCCGGCTATTGAAAATGGATTTTATTATGATGTTGATCCGGGAGAAGCAACAATTAAGGAATCAGATCTGCCTGCGATAGAAGCTAAGATGGTTGAGCTGGTTGCTAAAAAAGAGAATCTCGTTCGTCGTGACATAGCAAAAGCCGATGCTTTGAAAATGTTCGGAGACAGAGGTGAAACATATAAATGTGAACTTATCTCAGAATTGGAAGACGGACATATCACAACTTATACACAAGGAGCATTTACAGACCTTTGTCGCGGTCCGCACTTGATGTCAACTGCTCCGATCAAAGCTATAAAACTGTTGTCTGTAGCAGGAGCTTATTGGAGAGGACAGGAAGACCGTAAGCAGTTGACTCGTATTTACGGAATTACTTTCCCGAAGAAGAAAATGCTTGATGAGTATCTGGTGATGCTTGAAGAAGCAAAGAAACGTGACCATCGTAAAATCGGTAAGGAAATGGACTTGTTCATGTTTTCTGATACCGTAGGTAAGGGATTGCCGATGTGGTTGCCGAAAGGTACTGCATTACGTATCCGTCTGCAGGAATTCCTTCGTCGTATACAGGCTCGTTACGATTATCAGGAAGTAATGTGTCCGCCAATCGGAAACAAACTCTTGTATATTACTTCAGGACACTATGCAAAATACGGTAAGGATTCATTCCAGCCAATCCATACACCGGAAGAAGGTGAGGAATATTTCCTGAAACCAATGAACTGTCCGCATCACTGTATGATATATAAGAATACTCCGCGTTCATATAAGGATCTTCCTTTGCGCCTGGCTGAATTTGGAACAGTATGTCGTTACGAACAGAGCGGTGAGTTACACGGATTGACCCGTGTTCGTAGCTTTACACAAGATGACGCACATATATTCTGCCGTCCTGATCAGGTAAAAGATGAGTTCCTTCGTGTAATGGATATTATCTCAATCGTATTCAAGTCAATGAATTTTGAAAACTTTGAGGCTCAGATTTCATTGCGTGATAAAGAAAATCGCGAGAAATATATCGGTAGCGATGAAAACTGGGAAAAGGCAGAACGTGCAATTGTTGAGGCTTGTGAAGAAAAAGGCTTGCCTGCGAAGGTTGAATATGGTGAAGCTGCTTTCTATGGTCCAAAGCTCGACTTTATGGTAAAAGATGCTATCGGACGCCGTTGGCAGTTGGGTACTATTCAGGTAGACTATAACTTGCCGGAACGTTTCCAGCTTGAATATATGGGATCTGACAATCAGAAACATCGTCCGGTAATGATTCACCGTGCACCGTTTGGTTCTATGGAACGTTTTGTTGCAGTACTGATTGAACATACTGCTGGAAAATTCCCATTGTGGCTTACTCCTGAACAGGTAGCAATATTACCTATCTCAGAGAAATTCAATGAATATGCAGAGCAGGTTAAAGCTTATCTGAAGGCTCATGACGTTCGTGCCATTATTGACGACCGTAATGAAAAGATTGGACGTAAGATTCGTGATAACGAATTGAAACGTATACCTTATATGCTTATTGTTGGTGAAAAAGAAGCTGAAAATGGAGAAGTTTCTGTTCGTAAACAAGGAGAAGGCGATAAAGGTGCCATGAAATATGAAGAATTTGCTAAAATTTTGAACGAAGAAGTTCAGAATATGATAAATATGTACTAAATTTGCAGCCGTTTCTACAAGGATGATTCCTAAACTAGTAGGATGATAGGCTCTTTGTAGAAACGGAGCAATAAAATAATCATTAACTAAAAACAGACAGGAACAAAAAATTTGAATGAAAAATGACAATTTGAAAGGGCAGCATCGAATCAATGAACAGATTCGCGCCAAAGAAGTACGTATAGTGGGAGATAATATTGAATCTGCGGTGTATCCTATAGCTCAAGCTTTGAAAATGGCTGAGGAACATGAATGCGATTTAGTGGAAATTTCACCTAACGCCGTTCCACCTGTTTGCCGTTTAATTGATTATTCTAAGTTTCTTTATCAATTGAAGAAACGTCAGAAAGAGCAGAAAGCAAAGCAGGTGAAGATGAATATCAAGGAAATCCGTTTCGGACCTCAAACAGATGACCACGATTATAACTTCAAACTCAAACATGCTATCGGTTTCTTGCAAGATGGTGATAAGGTAAAGGCTTATGTGTTTTTTAAAGGACGTTCCATCTTATTTAAAGAACAAGGTGAAGTGTTGCTTTTACGTTTTGCCAATGACTTGGAAGAATATGCCAAAGTAGAACAGATGCCTTTATTGGAAGGAAAGCGAATGACTATTTCACTGGCTCCCAAGAAACCGGGATCTTCCAAGAAAGCTGATGCTTCACAAGCAAAACCTGCTGCTAAAGCTGAAGAAAAGAATGATTGAAAATAAGTGCGTAACGCCAGAGGTATAGTGCGTTCCACGTTAATTAATAATTTAAAATTTAATAAGAAGATGCCAAAGGTTAAAACTAATTCCGGTTCTAAAAAAAGATTCGTTCTTACCGGAACAGGAAAAATCAAAAGACAACATGCTTATCATAGTCACATCTTAACAAAGAAGACTAAAAAGCAGAAAAGAAACTTGTGTCACTCTGGATTGGTTCATGAAACTAATTTAGACCAGGTTAAATCACTTTTAGCAATGAAGTAATTCTTCAAGCGTAAACTTATTTATTAACCGAATGTTTTAGCCCGAAGTTCGTAAAATAACAATTTAGCGACGCTAACATTCAAAAACAATTAAAACTATGCCAAGATCAGTAAATCACGTTGCTTCAAGAGCAAAAAGAAAAAAAATTCTAGGTCTTACCAGAGGTTATATCGGTGCTAGAAAGAATGTTTGGACCGTAGCCAAGAATACATGGGAAAAAGGTTTGACTTATGCATACCGTGACCGTAAGAATAAAAAACGTAACTTCCGTGCATTGTGGATTCAACGTATCAATGCAGCAGCTCGTCTGGAAGGTATGTCTTATTCTAAATTGATGGGTTCATTGCACAAAGCTGGTATTGAAATCAATCGTAAAGTTTTGGCTGACTTAGCAATGAATCATCCGGAAGCATTCAAAGCAGTTGTTGCTAAAGCTAAGAATGCATAAGAATCTTTTTTAGACTCTTATTAATTAAAAATATGGGGCTATCAGGAGTTTTTCCTGATGGCCTTTATTTTTTATTGTTGTTCAATAAAATAATGCTGTTTCTTTATGAACGTGCTTATTAGAATACGAATTCGTGTCCTTGCGTATAATGCGATAGTGGGTAATATTGGAGAAAATCCCTTAAGAGTTTCACTTGTTCCACCGAAGAGAAACTTTTGTTTCACCGTGTGAAACTTTTTTGGAACAACGGCTTCACGAATAAGGCCGTTATTAAGATTGTTCTTTCTTGTTTTTTGGGGGTCGCAATGATTCTTTACAGAATGCTATCGAAGTATGCAAGGAATAAAATTAAATCCGGCTGTTCCATTTTCAGGACAACCGGATTTTATAATTGGTTATTGTGTTTCTATTTTATTTTGTCTTTTTAGGAGTGTTTCCTAAAGTTGCAACAAGGAATTCATAGAATTTCTTGACACTGGGAACGTATACTCGTTCGTCTGGAGAGTGCGGTGAACGCAATGTAGGTCCAAATGAAATCATATCCAATCCTGGAATGATAGAGCCTATGATACCGCATTCAAGTCCGGCATGTACTACTTTTACTGCAGGTTCATTTCCGAACTGTTCTTTATAAGATTGTACCATAGCTTTCAAGATAGGAGATTCTACGTCAGGATTCCATCCAGAATAGCTTCCGCTAAGTTCTACCTTCATACCAGCCATAGAGAAGCAGCTTTCGAGAGATGTTGCAAGATATTCTTTCATTGATTCTGAAGAACTGCGAATCAGAAGGCTGAATTGAGCTTTACCTTCTTCTATTGTAATGATAGATAAGTTTGAAGAAGTCTCAACGGTGTCTGGAATAGTTGGAATCATACGGCAAATACCGTTTTGGCATGCAAATATTGCGTCGACCAGATTGTCTTGAATTTCTTCAGGAACTTCACCTTTAGGCAAATCAACACGTTCGGCCTTGAATGATATAGGTGTTTCCACTGCGTGATATTCTTCGTTGAATAAATCTTCGCAATACTTAACCAATTCAAGAAGTTCTTCTTCGTTGTCAGCCGGAATGGTCAAAATAACGTCTGCTTCACGAGGAATGGCATTTCTCATGTTTCCACCTTTCCAAGATACGAGACGGGCTTCATATGAAGCAATAGCTTCACGTACGAAGCGTACCATTAACTTATTGGCATTAGCTCTGCCCTGGTTGATTTCCAAACCGGAATGTCCTCCTCTTAAACCTTTCAAGGTAATTTTTAAGGCGATGTCTGTCGGGTCGGTTTCAACTTCCTGATATTGAAGAGTTGCAGTCAAGTCTACACCACCGGCGCAACCGATGTACAATTCACCTTCATCTTCAGAATCGAGGTTAAGAAGGATTTGTCCTTTTAATGAATCATTCTTTAATCCAAAGGCTCCATACATACCGGTTTCTTCATCCATTGTGATTAAAGCTTCCAATGGTCCGTGTTTGAGTTCTTTGTCTTCCATTACAGCCATGATGGCAGCTACACCCATACCGTTGTCGGCACCGAGTGTTGTACCTTTAGCCTTTACCCATTCACCATCGATATATGTTTCAATTGGATCTTTCTCGAAATCGTGTATTGTATCATTGTTCTTTTGTGGAACCATGTCCATGTGTGCTTGCAAGATAACTCCTTTGCAGTCTTCCATTCCAGGAGTAGCAGGTTTGCGCATGATAATATTACCAACTTCATCTTTAAAAGCTTCTATTCCTGCATTCTTTGCAAATTCCAGCAAAAAGTTTTGAACCGGACCCATATAACCTGAGGGACGAGGAACTTGGGTCAATCCGTAAAAATGTTTCCACACATTTTGTGGAGCCAATGAGAGAATTGTGTCCATAAATTATTGTTTTTTGTTAGTAAACGGTAAAACCGCTAATCCATAAATACCTAACAAAATTATTAATAATGTTTGAATTCCATGCACAATTAGGGCAAAAATTCCAGCGTTCTCCCAAGATACTCCATAAAGGCTCATCATTGATATGACTGCAAAGTGCCATGGTCCTGCTCCATTCGGGGTAGGAACCAATACGGCAATACTTCCACCCACGAACATGACAAGTCCAGCTGTCCATCCTAAATTTGCAGAAAAATCAAAACAATAGAACGTTAAATAGAAGTGAAAAAAGTAACAAACCCAAATAGCAATAGTGTAGAAAACAAAGAGAGGCAGATTCTTTACGTGGCGTAAGGATATGATACCTTCCCATATATTTGTCATGATGCCTTTTATACGGCTGAATATCGTAAATTTTCGAATGAGGAAATATATAAGTAATAAGAATGCGATGGTCGATGCGCCTATTATATACAGGACTGGAGATGACAGCAGATCGGTAATGGAGTGAAAATTGCTTCCGGTCTTTGCAAAAAACGCATCAAATACATGAATGTTTAGCATTAAAGTACCGCCAATAATGAGCAAAACGCACAAGGAATCTATCAGTCTTTCTGTAACAACTGTTCCTAATGCTTTGGTGAAAGATACTCCATCGTATTTTGATAATACTCCGCAACGTGAGATTTCGCCAAGGCGGGGGATTATCATGTTACTGGCATAAGAGATAAATATGGCATTTACGCAATTGTTCAGTTTGGCATGTTCTCCCATAGGTTCTAATGTTTGCTTCCAGCGCCAGCCACGCAATACATGGCTCAATATACCAAACAGAAGGGAAACAGACATCCAAAACCAATCTAAATGCCAGAAAATATCTTTTACTTTTGAAAGGTCGAAATCACGGTAGGTGCGATATAAAATAGCTCCGCCCAATATAAAAGGAAGAACAATTTTTAGTGATGTATTTAGTATCTTTTTCAATGATTAATGGCTTTAGATTATACAAAACTGCGTAAATTTGCATGATGTAAACGTTGCAAAGATAGTAAGGATATAAAAAACAGCATACAATTTAATCATAAAAGTGACAGATATGAGACTAGTAAAACCTAAAAAGTTCCTTGGACAACATTTCTTGAAAGATTTGGAGATTGCACAAAATATAGCTGATACGGTAGACGTATGTCCGGAACTTCCTATCCTGGAAGTTGGCCCAGGTATGGGAGTACTAACCCAATATCTTGTTCAAAAAAAACGCCCGTTGAAGGTTGTTGAGTTGGATTTTGAATCAGTTGCTTATTTGCATGAGAATTTTCCTGTATTGGAGAATAATATAATAGAAAATGATTTCTTGAAAATGGATTTGAAGAATCTGTTTGATGGGCAATCTTTTGTCTTGACAGGAAATTATCCCTATAATATTTCCAGTCAGATATTTTTCAAGATGTTGGAAAATAAAGATTTGATTCCGTGTTGTACGGGAATGATTCAGAAGGAAGTGGCAGAACGTATCGCTTCAGGACCGGGTAACAAGGCATATGGAATCCTGAGTGTGTTGATTCAGGCTTGGTATAAGGTGGAATATCTGTTTACTGTTCATGAAAATGTCTTTAATCCTCCTCCAAAAGTAAAAAGTGCCGTAATCCGTATGACTCGTAACAATGTACAGAATCTGGGCTGTAACGAGGCATTGTTTAAACGGATTGTAAAGACTACTTTTAATCAAAGAAGAAAAACTTTGCGCAATTCTATAAAACCTGTTTTAGGAAAAGATTCTTCATTATATTCAGATGAAATTTTTAATAAACGTCCGGAGCAGCTTTCAGTAATGGAGTTTATTGAATTGACCAATCGGGTTGAGAAAGCTTTGAATGAAAATATGCAGAAGGAGGCATAGTTATGGAATTGGAGAAAGACTTGATTCATCATATCATAGAGCTTATTGAGCAAAAAGATGCCGATAAGCTTAAAGATGTATTGGCCGACCTGCACCCTGCAGACCTTGCAGAATTGTGCAGTGAGCTCGATACAGACGAAGCCCGTTTTATTTTCCATCAGCTGGATAATGAGAAAGCGGCCGATGTGCTTGTTGAAATGGATGAAGATGCCCGTAAGAAGTATCTGGACATCTTGCCTTCTGAGACCATTGCGAAACGCTTTGTCGATTATATGGATTCGGATGATGCTGTTGACATTATCCGTGAAATGGATGAGGATAAGCAGGAAGAAGTCTTATCGCATATTGAAGATATAGAACAGGCTGGTGATATTGTTGACCTCTTGAAATATGATGAAGATACTGCCGGTGGATTGATGGGTACTGAGATGGTTACCGTTAATGAAAACTGGAGTATGCCCGAATGTCTGAGAGAAATGCGTCTGCAAGCCGAGGAAATGGATGAGATATATTATGTATATGTCATAGATGATGATGAGCGTCTGCAAGGTGTTTTCCCTTTGAAAAAAATGATAACAAGTCCGTCAGTGTCGAAGGTAAAGCATGTAATGAAAAAGGATCCTGTTTCTGTGCATGTTGATACTCCTATCGAAGAAGTTGTGCAGATCATTGAAAAATACGACCTTGTGGCAGTTCCGGTAGTTGACAGTATCGGACGGTTGGTTGGGCGTATTACGGTTGACGACGTGATGGATGAAGTACGTGAACAGGCTGAACGTGATTATCAGTTGGCATCAGGTTTGTCACAGGATGTTGAAACGGACGATAATGTGTTTCGGCAGACGAGTGCCCGTTTACCCTGGCTTTTAATAGGAATGATGGGCGGTATCTGTAACTCCCTGATTCTGGGAAATTTTGACAATGTCTTTGCAGCACATCCCGAAATGGCTCTTTATATTCCTTTGATTGGTGGAACGGGAGGAAATGTGGGAACGCAGTCTTCAGCTTTGGTTGTACAGGGTTTGGCTAACAGTTCGTTGGATGCAGGGAAAACTTTTGAACAGATTGCCAAGGAAGCTGTCGTTGCTTTGATCAATGCAACTATCATATCCATGTTGGTATATATATATAATTTTATCCGTTTTGGAGCGACAAGTACAGTTACATATTCCGTATCCATAAGCTTGTTTGCAGTAGTGATGTTTGCGTCTATTTTTGGAACGTTGGTTCCTATGACGTTGGAAAAATTGAAAATTGATCCGGCTATTGCTACAGGACCTTTTATATCTATTACAAATGATATTATAGGTATGATGATTTATATGGGTGTAACAGAAATATTGTCTTAACCGACAAAAAAACATGAAAAATAGTATGAAATAATATTTTTATTGTTTTATTTTGTAGAAAATAACGAATTGGGAAATATTCCTTAATACTTAAAACGCTTTCAACAATGACGGACTCTCATGAAACCAATGTTACTTTAAATTCAGAGGCATTGGACGAACACGCAAGACAAGCAGGACTCGAAGAGACTTCTCAACAGTCTCAGGTAGAAAATGCGGATATGGAGAATGAAAAAGTTACAGTTTTTGAACAAAAGTCTTCCAAAGCTGAAGTTATAGAACGTTTAAAGGAATTATCTCGGGATATAGATAATATCAATAAAGCCGAGCTTGATTTTCTAAAGCAGAATTTCTATAAATTGCATAAAGCAGAGATAGAAGCCGCAAAAAAGACGTTTATAGAGAATGGAGGTGAAGAAAGTGCTTTCGTTCCTCAACCTGACCCGGAAGAAGAAGTTTATAAAACGGTCATGAAGGAGATTAAAGAAAAACGTAACGAGTTGCTGGCTGTGCAAGAACAGCAAAAAGAGGAAAATCTCCAAAAAAAGCTTGCTATAATAGAGAAACTGAAAGCTTTGATTGAGAATCCTGAAGATGCAAATAAGAATTATAATGAATTCAAGCAGTTGCAACAGGAATGGAACAGTATAAAATTGATTCCTGCAACAAAAGTGAATGAGTTGTGGAAGAACTATCAGCATAATGTAGAGAAGTTTTATGATATTCTGAAGCTGAATAATGAATTCCGTGAATATGACTTTAAGAAAAATCTGGAGATAAAAACTCATTTGTGTGAAGCTGCAGAACGTTTGGCCAGTGAGGCTGATGTGGTTTCAGCTTTTCATCAGCTTCAGAAATTGCATCAGGAATTTCGTGATACGGGACCTGTAGCAAAGGAATTGCGTGATAGTATATGGGCACGCTTTAAAGCAGCTTCTACTGCCGTTAATCGCAGACATCAACAGCATTTTGAACAATTGAAGGAAAATGAACAGTTGAACCTTGATCAGAAAACTGTTATTTGTGAGATTGTTGAAGCAACAGAATATGACAAGCTGAAAACATTTGCAGATTGGGAAAATAAGACTCAGGAAATTTTGGCATTGCAAAGTAAATGGAAAACTATAGGTTTTGCACCTCAGAAGATGAATGTGAAGATTTTCGAGCGATTCAGAACTGCATGTGATGATTTCTTTAAACGTAAAGGTGAATACTTTAAAACGTTGAAAGAAGGATTGAGCGTCAATTTGGAAAAGAAAAAAGCTTTGTGTGAGCAGGCTGAAGCTTTAAAAGACAGTACAGACTGGAAAGAAACTTCAGATAAGTTGACTAAATTGCAGAAGGAATGGAAAACGATAGGTCCGGTGCAGAAGAAATATTCAGATGCTGTATGGAAACGTTTTATTTCAGCTTGTGATTATTTCTTTGAGCAGAAGAAAAAAGCAACTTCTTCACAGCATTCTGTTGAATTGGAAAATTTGAGCAAGAAAAAGGAAATAATTGAAAATCTGAAAAAGTTGAATTCAGAAGAAGATACAGCAGCTGATGTTGAGAAAGAAGTAAAAGACGCTATAAAAGAATGGAATTCCATTGGTTTTGTTCCTTTTAAGGAAAAGGATAAAATCTATAAGGAGTTTCATGCTATTGTAGATGCTTTGTTTGATAAGTTGAATCTCTCTGCAGCTCAACGAAAACTGACTAATTTTAAATCGAATATAAAGGATTTGGCTGGTAAGGAAGCTAATAATCTGGCTCGTGAACGTGAAAAGTTAGTCAGACAATATGAGAATATGAAGAGCGAGATACAGACTTATGAAAATAATCTTGGCTTCTTGACCACGGCTTCGAAAAAAGGTAATAGTTTGGTTACTGAAATAAATCGTAAGGTTGAGAAGCTAAAAGCTGATTTGGAATTGCTCGTGCAAAAGATTAATATGATAGATGAATCTATGAAATAATAATCATAAGGAAATTTTATACGAAAGAGACTATCCTGTATTCAGGGTAGTCTCTTTCTTGTTTAGTATAAGGTGATGTAATGCTCAGAAGAATAGCATTTTATAGATTTTGTAATAAAACAAAAAATGCTAGACTTTATTAGTCTAGCATTTCATCTAACTGGCTGGGCTACCTGGATTCGAACCAAGAATGACAGGACCAGAATCTGTAGTGTTACCATTACACCATAGCCCATTGTTGTTTTGACGATGCAAAGATACTACTTTTTTTTTAGATACAAATATTTTCATCGATTTTTTTCAAAAAAAAACAAAAACAAGACATATTTATGTTCTACCTCTTTAACTATTACGTAAATCAATGTATCTTTGTTCCTTGTAATATCATGTGGGTATGTTGTATTGATAAGTAACGATTTTATAAGATGAATGAACTATTAAAAGAAATAACAGAAGGAATTCAAGACAAGAAAGGAAAACGCATTGTTATTGCTGATCTTACTAAAATAGAGGATACTATATGTGACTATTTTGTAATTTGCCAAGGAAACTCCCCAAGTCAGGTGCAGGCAATAACAGAATCAATTTATGAATTTGTACGAAAAAAAATAGGCGAAAAGCCTGTTCATATAAATGGACTTGAGAATTGTCAATGGGTAGCTGTTGATTATTCTAGTGTTATAGTACACATCTTTTTGCCGGGACCGAGAGAATTTTATGATTTAGAGCATTTGTGGGAAGATGCTCAGTTAACAACCATACAAGATATTGATTAATTATGAGTGCAAATAATAACGCTCCAAAACCTAACACAGGAGGAACCCCCAAGTTTAATTTGAACTGGCTTTATGCCTTGATTATACTTGTTTTGGGAATCTTGTATTTTACCAAACAGGATGGAGGTATAAGTAAGAGCATTACTTATACTGAATTTAAGGGGTATGTTCAGAAAGGTTATGTGACAAAGATTGTATCTTACAATGATAATTCATTGGATGTTTACATTAAGCCGGAATTTGCTCCGGAAGTGTTTAAAACAAATGCCCAAAAGATTGGACGCAGTCCAATGGTAACTACCCGTATAGGATCAACTGATTCTCTTGAAAAATTCTTGGAGGAAGAAGAAACCAAGAATCCACAAAATAAGATAGGAGTAGACTATCAGGAGAAAAACAATTATATGGTTTCTCTGCTGATAAATCTGTTGCCGTTTATTCTGATTATTGCCATATGGATGTTCTTTATGCGTCGTATGGGAAGTGGAGCCGGTGGAGGTTCAGGAGTATTTAATGTTGGAAAATCCAAGGCTCAGCTGTTTGAAAAAGGAAGCGCCAACAGAATAACCTTCAAGGATGTGGCCGGACAGGCTGAGGCTAAGCAGGAAGTACAGGAAATAGTTGATTTCTTGAAAAAACCTCAAAAATATACAGAGCTGGGAGGTAAAATCCCCAAAGGTGCGCTTTTGGTTGGCCCTCCGGGAACCGGTAAGACATTATTGGCTAAAGCCGTAGCTGGTGAAGCCGATGTGCCGTTCTTCTCTATCTCAGGTTCTGATTTCGTTGAGATGTTTGTGGGTGTAGGAGCTTCACGTGTAAGAGACTTGTTCCGTCAGGCAAAAGAAAAATCTCCTTGTATTATATTCATTGATGAGATTGATGCTGTAGGACGGGCTCGTGGAAAGAATCCTTCGATGGGAGGTAATGATGAACGCGAAAATACGTTGAATCAGCTGTTGACCGAAATGGACGGATTTGGTTCGAACAGTGGAGTTATTATTCTTGCTGCAACCAACCGTGTAGATATATTGGATAAGGCATTGTTACGTGCCGGACGTTTTGACCGTCAGATTCATGTGGATTTGCCGGATTTGAATGAGCGAAAAGAAGTTTTTGGAGTGCATCTTCGTCCTATTAAGATTGATGAAACTGTAGATGTTGATTTGCTGGCCCGTCAGACTCCGGGATTTTCAGGTGCAGACATTGCCAATGTTTGTAATGAAGCTGCGTTGATTGCTGCGCGTCATAATAAGAAGACTGTAAGCAAAGATGATTTTCTTGCAGCGGTAGACCGTATTATCGGTGGATTGGAGAAAAAGACCAAAGTCATGACGCAGAATGAAAAGAAGACCATTGCACTTCATGAAGCTGGTCATGCTACCCTTTCATGGTTCCTTGAACATGCAAATCCTCTGATCAAGGTTACTATCGTACCGAGAGGACGTGCTTTGGGGGCTGCATGGTATTTGCCGGAAGAACGTCAGATTACAACAAAAGAGCAGATGCTCGATGAAATGTGCGCCACTTTGGGAGGACGTGCGGCTGAGGAATTGTTTGTCGGACATATTTCTACCGGAGCCATGAACGATTTGGAACGCGTGACCAAACAGGCGTATGGCATGATAGCATATGCAGGTATGAGTGACCGTTTGCCTAATCTTTGTTATTATAATAACGATGAGTATGCATTTAATAAGCCTTATAGTGAAAGTACTGCTCAACTGATTGATGAAGAAGTGAAGAAAATGATAAATGAGCAATACGAACGCGCCAAGAGTATTTTGCAGGAGCATGCTGAGGGACATAATCAATTGGCCACGTTACTGATGGAGCGTGAAGTGATTTTTGCTGAAGATGTAGAAGCTATCTTTGGAAAACGTCCATGGGCATCCCGTTCTGAAGAAATTCTGGCTGATACGGAGAATGGAAAAGATAAAGAGGCTGGTGAATCTTCTACTGTATCGGACGAAGAAAATAATGTAGCTTCAGATGCAGATGCGAAAAAAGACGCAGATGCTAAGGTTGAAGAGAAAATCGTAGAAGGCGAAGCCAAAGAAATTAAAGAATAAAAAAATTATACCGTGAAAAATCTTATTCAGAGAGCCATAACAGGAGTATTGTTTGTTGCCGTTCTGGTAGGGGCAATATTGTATAGCGCGTTTTCGTTTATGTTGCTGTTCATGCTTATTAGTGCATTGGCAGTATGGGAGTTTGTTTGTTTGGTCAACAAGCAGGAGAACGTACAGGTGAATCCCTTTATTGCGGCAGGAGGTGGCGTGCTCTTGTTTCTGGCATTTTTCTGTTATTCGGTAAATTTGACCGATACAAGCATATTTGTGCCCTATTTGCTGATATTGATTTATATGTTTGTATCAGAGCTGTATCTCAAACGCAGTAATCCGATTAATAATTGGGCATATTCTGTAATGAGTCAGATATATGTAGCCTTGCCGTTTGCCTTGCTGTGCGTTTTGGCTTTTATGGATATGGGCAATGGAGAAAGTTATGATTCGATAACATACAATGCTATTTTGCCATTGTCTGTCTTTATTTTTAATTGGAGTAATGATACAGGTGCATATTGCACCGGTATGCTGTTTGGACGTCATCGGCTGTTTGAACGTATATCTCCTAAAAAATCATGGGAAGGTTCCATTGGTGGTGGAGTGATTTCCATACTTGTGGCTTTGGCGATGGCACATTTTTTCCCCTTCCTTTCAGCTTTCCAATGGACTGGTTTTGCATTGGTAGTAGTTGTTTTCGGAACATGGGGCGATTTGGTAGAGTCATTGCTGAAACGTCAGTTGGGAATAAAGGATTCCGGTAATATATTGCCGGGTCATGGTGGCATGCTAGACCGCTTTGACAGTACGCTTTTGGCTGTTCCTGCAGTGATAGTCTATTTGTTACTTGTCAAGATGTATTGTTGATAAGGCTTTTTATTAAGATAAACTGCATCTGTTTACCTCTTATGCATGAATGTAGGTAAGCAGATGCTTTTTTTATTGTGATATATGTATATGTCAGCAAGCCTTATGGCTATTTTCTTGTACATGTTTGAATCTTTCTTAAAGTAATCATTAAATAACTGAAAGATTTCGTACTTTTACACTTCAAAATCTACTAAATATAATCGACTAATAACCTTTTAATAAATAAGACTATGGAACAGATTTGTTTACACAAGCTACCGGTTGACATCGTTTTCCATCCTTCCTGGTGGAACAAGCATGTAGGTATAACCTTTGATGAAGACTTTTTTTACAATCCTGAGCGTAGAGTTGCAGATGAGCGTCGGATGGAACAAGAGTTGCACGAACGTTTTGGCAAATATGGATTAGGTGAAGATTATAACAAGGATCTTCCTCAAATAGGTGCTGTACATCTGGCAGCCGGTTATTTGCTTTCTGAAATGTTGGGTTGTCAGATTGAATATACTGAGAATTCTGCTCCTCAGGTAATATGTGCTCATAAGGAAGGATTTGATATTGATGAAGAAGCCGCTTTCAAGAGTCCAGCATTTTTGAAACTGCAAAAGCTGGTGGAAACGTTAAAAGCCAAATATGGCTATGTTTGTGGTGATATTAATTGGGGTGGCATCCTGAATCTGGCAATAGACTTAAAGGGTGAGAGTATCCTAATGGATATGATAATGGAACCGGAGAAAACAAAAACCTATTTTGGAGCTATAGCACGAGTGGTAGAGCGTTTCTTCAATTATGTGCATAGTGAGACCAAAACAACTTCCATATCAGTCAATCGTCTGGCGCGTTTGCTGAATGGCTCTTTATATCTTCATTCGGAATGCTCGCATACAATGATTTCAACGGAAGATTATCATGATTTTCTATTGCCCTATGATATAGACTGGAGTAATAAATACCGTCCTTATGGAATTCATTATTGCGGAAAAGACCCACATCGTCATGCTGAGAATTTTGCAAAGATTCCTCATCTGGATTTCCTGGACTTAGGATGGGGTGGTGATGTGCAGGCTTTGCGTGAAGCATTACCGCAGACATTCTTCAATATACGTCTCAACCCCGTTGAGTTGAATAGTTATACATATGATGATTTGCGCAATATTATTGTATCGCGTGTAGAACAGTCGAAAGATCCTTATCTTACAGGAATTTGCTGCATAAATATGGATGATAAGGTTCGTGATGAGCAAGTATGTGCTATATATGATATAGCCGAAGAGTGCAGACAAACGATGTTTAATGAAAACAAATGATGCAATATGAAAGATGAATTCAATTCAAGCTTGGCCGATTCTCAAGCTACTGTGGTGACTCCGCTTACTCCAGAGCAATTTGATATAGACGCTTATGCTGAGTATGCTGCAGCGTTGGATGAACGTTGTGAAAAATTCTGGAAGGCATCATCGGGTGTATTGGTATACAGAAGAATGCGTGTAAAAGAAGTTTTTGCCGGAGACTGTTGCAATATGGAACATTCGCTGCATTGGCAGTTGGGAGCTTTACAGCAAAGCATGAAGTTTAAGGCTGATATTCCTAACTTTCTGGAGCCTTGGTATGGATTGGGAACCGTTGCTTCTGCTTATGGATTCGGATATGTCTGGGAAAAAGACTTGGCACCGGCCGTTGACGGAAAATTTGCTTCAACGGCAGAACTGGTAGCAGCCCCTTACAAACCGGTTGCCGAAACGGAAATAGGCCGTCATACATTGAATATGGTAGAGTATTTCCTTGAGAAAACGAAAGGACGTGTCCCCATGTCGTATTGTGATGTACAGTCACCGCTGAATACATTAAGCAATATCATTGATTCCAGCCAGTTCTATATGGACTTTTATTTAGATCCGGATGCAATGAAACAGGCTATGGAACGTACAGCCGACTTGTTGATTGACTTCACCCGCGAACAGCAGAAACTGATAGGAGATGCTCTTGTAAAACCCGGACATGGATTTGCTTCGAGCCGTAAATTCTCGGGCTTGGGTATGAGTGATGATACAATTACCATGCTTTCTCCTGATTTGTATGTTGATATGGCTGTTCCGGCAATGGTTAAGGCCGGCGATGCTTTTGGCGGTACGGTATTCCATTCTTGTGGAAACTGGAGTGACAAGAAGCAGGATATAGTAAATATGAGCAATATCCGTATGGCAGATGGCGCTTTCTCAAAGGCAACAGATCCGGGAGCAAATCCTACGGACGGTTTTGCTGACGTTTTTGCCAACACGGGTGTTGTGCTTAATGCGCGAATCGTAGGTGACGAGGAATTGGTTGAGTCAAAAGTAAGAGAGCTTTGGAAATCGGGAATGAAACTGATTGTTGTAACATATAGTGAAACGCCCGAAGAACAGGCACGCATTTATGATAAGATTCATGAAATCTGTCAGTAATCACAGTTGGATGGCATGTTGAAGACTGATTGTTCACAGGCTTTCAGACATCAGACATAAACAAAAAACTCCGGACGCAAATCTGCATCTGGAGTTTTTGTTTTTTTTATAACTGATGAAAGAAAAAATCATATCCAGTATTTTTAAATTTATAACTTATGATTTTTCCTTTTACCGGTTATGATTTTTCAAATTATGGCGATCTTTCTGAATTTTATAACTGATGAGGCTGGACTTTATTCGCAGATAAATTTATCAGCATCCTTTAATGCAGGAAATTTATCACGGAAGGCCTTCAGCGTGGCAGTCTGTATTGTAGCGGAACAGGAGCTTTCCGCATAGTCTGTACACGATGCGAGTATCCTTCCATAAGGGTCAATACATCTGCTGCTGCCGTTATAGGTAGCACAAGGGTCGCTTCCTGTTCTGTTGGCTCCTATTACATAACATTGGTTTTCCATTGCACGTGCGCTGAGTAGCGTATTCCATACATTTATGCGTGCGACAGGCCAGTTGGCAACATAAATGATGGCATCATAGTCTTCTTTATTGCGTGAGAATACGGGGAAGCGTAAATCATAGCATATCTGCAACAGAAAACGGACTCCCTTAAATTCAGCAATGACCCGTTTGTTTCCGGGTGTGTATACTTTGTCTTCACCTCCGTATGAGAATAAATGCCGTTTGTCATAAGTTACGGTATCTTCTTCGTGTATGAAAAAGCAGCGGTTATAAAAACGTTTCTCTTCGTTTGCAATTATACTTCCGGTAATTGCGCAATGATATTTTCGGCACAGCTCTTGCATCCATGTTACAGTTTCTTTCTGTTCGGCATGATTGATTTGTTGAGGTGCCATACAGAAACCGGTAGTAAACATTTCAGGCAGAACAAAAAGGTCTGAGTGTGGGGATGCATCAATCAGCTCCTCTATGTGTGCTCTGTTTTTTTCCGGGTTGCACCATATGATATCTGTTTGCAGTATGGAAACCGTCAAATCATTGTCCTTGTCGCTATTCATATAGACCGGTTGTGTTATCAGTTTTTGTTCGAATTGTTTTTTAGTATCGCAATCATTTGTCGGGCTGCTTTTTCAGAAGCGCCGGGCTGTCCGAGAATTTTAATAATGCGGTCATATTCGGCCAACATGTCTTCTCTGGCCTTACCTTCCAGTAAAAGAGATAGTTCATGCTGCATGTTTTCTACAGTCATCGTGTCGGCTACCAGTTCCTTTACCACCTCTTTGTTGGCAATAAGATTTACCAGTGAGATGTATTTTACTTTCAGTACATGTCTGCGGAGGAAAGAAATGATTTTGCCCACAGGAGTGTGGTAACATACTACTTGTGGCACCCGGAACAAAGCCGTTTCCAGCGTTGCTGTACCCGAGGTGACAAGTGCGGCGTGTGCATACAACAGCAAAGGATAGGTTTGCCTGTATACAATCTTTACATTAGAGCCCTGTATGAACTGGTTGTAATAAAACGGTTCGATGCTGGGCGCACCGGCCAGTACCAGCTGATAATCCTTAAATTGAGATGCCGCGCGAATCATATCGGGCAGATTGTCTTTGATTTCCTGTTTGCGGCTTCCTGCCAGAAGGGCGATAATCGGTTTTTCCGGTTCCAGTCCGTTGGAAAGGATAAACTCGTCCAGACTTTCATTATATCTGCCTTTGAAGTTGGCTATGGCATCAACACAAGGATTTCCCACATAATGTATGGGATAGTTGTATTTTTGATAAAAGTCGACTTCGAAAGGTAAGATAGAAAACAACTCTGCGATATCACGTTTTATATTTTTTATCCGATATGTTTTCCATGCCCATATTTTAGGAGATATGTAGTAGAAAACAGGAATTTGGGTATGCGCCTTTACAAATTGTGCGATTTTAAGATTGAATCCCGGATAATCTACCAGAATGACCACATCAGGATTCCATGCCACAATGTCTTCCTTGCACAATCGCATGTTTGCAAAAATGGTGCGTAAATGAAGCAACACGGGAATGAATCCCATGTACGCCATTTCTCTGTAATGTTTTACACGTTTGCCTCCGATACCACTCATCAAGTCTCCTCCGAAAAAGCGGAATTCAGCCTGAGGGTCTTCTTTGCGTAATGCAGCCATCAGGTTTGATGCGTGTAAATCACCGGATGCTTCTCCTACAATCAGATAGTATTTCATATGCTGCGTTAAAAAGAGAGGTTCCACTTTTTCATCGGCTCTATGACTTCATAAGCCGTAACATCTATTTTTACCGGTGTAATGGCTACATATCCGTTTGACAAAGCCCATGCATCACAGTCTTCTGCCATTTCTGATTTCTGGAAAGAGCCGGTCAGCCAGTAGTAATTGTCTTTGTACGGGTGCGGACAAGAAGCCCACTCATTGCTCCATACGCCACGTGTCTGACGGCATATTCTTACTCCTTTAAAAGTTTCGGTTAACGGGAAATTTACATTCAGGCATATTCCTTCAGGTAAGCCGTGTTTGAGTACTTCCGAAGTTATTTCAATGATGTGTTTTTTCAGCGGATTGAAATCGGCATCCGGATTATGGTCACATAAAGAATATCCGATAGATGGTATTCCTTTCATGCATCCTTCAAGTACAATACCCATTGTTCCTGAATAATGCACGTTTACGGCTGAATTGTCTCCATGGTTGATTCCGCCGATAATCAGGTCCGGACGTCGGGGTACAATACTGTGCAGTGCCAGTTTTATGCAGTCGACCGGTGTCCCGGAACATGAAAATATTTTTAATCCCTCTTCTTCATGATTTAATTTGTAAAAGACAGGGGTGGTTACAGTCAGTGAGCAGGCCGCTCCTGAGCGTGGTGCATTGGGGGCCACTGCAATGATGTCTCCTATAGGACGTAATGTGTTGATTAATTCATTGATACCTTTGGCTGTGACTCCATCGTCGTTCGAAATCAGGATTAGAGGTTTTTTATCATTCATACCTTATAATATCTTAATTGTTGCTTGGCAAAAGTACAAAAAATAGCCGCTGGGGATGTAATACTTTTAGGAATAATTCTTAATCTGCGTGAAAGCCTTGTTGCAAAAAATATATATTTGAAGATATTTGAGTATATTTGCAACTTTAAGAAGTGGATAAACTTCATACAGAAAATAGTTAAGATGGGAAAGATTATTGCTTTAGCAAATCAGAAAGGTGGAGTAGGAAAAACTACTTCTACAATCAATTTGGCTGCATCACTGGCTACATTGGAAAAAACAGTATTGGTCATTGATGCGGATCCTCAGGCTAATGCGTCTTCAGGACTGGGCGTTGACCTTAAGGAAGTAGATTGCTCTATATATGAATGTCTGGTTGACAAGAAAGATATACGTGAAGCTATCTATACAACCGATATCGAAGGACTTGACATAGTGCCTTCGCATATAGATTTGGTTGGTGCCGAGATTGAAATGATACAACTGGACAGCAGAGAAAAAGTAATGAAAACATTACTTGCCCCAATGAAAGAAATGTATGACTATGTATTGATAGACTGCTCTCCATCATTGGGTTTGATTACAATTAATGCCTTGACGGCAGCCGATTCTGTGATAATTCCGGTACAATGTGAATATTTTGCATTGGAGGGGATAAGTAAATTGCTGAATACAATAAAGATAATAAAGTCTAAATTGAATCCCGCATTAGACATTGAAGGTTTCCTGTTGACCATGTATGACTCTCGCTTGCGTTCGGCCAATCAGGTCTATGACGAAGTGAAAAATCATTTTCAGGAATTGGTATTCAAGACGGTAATTCAGCGCAATGTAACATTGAGTGAGGCGCCGAGTCACGGCATACCGGTTATTTTGTATGACGCCGAGTCTAAAGGAGCAAAAAACTATTTGGCTTTGGCACAGGAAATTATTAAACGAAACGGAAAATAGAAAGCATAAAGATGGCGGTACATAAGAAATTTGCATTAGGGCGTGGTTTGGATGCTTTGATTTCTACAGAAGAAGTCAGAACAAACGGCTCTTCTTCTATTAATGAGGTAGAATTGTCTAAAATAACTGTAAACCCCAATCAGCCACGGCGTGAGTTTGACCAGGAAGCTTTGCAGGAGCTGGCCGATTCTATAGCGGAGATAGGTATTATACAACCGATTACTTTGCGTAAAATAGATGATGATTCTTATCAGATTATTGCGGGTGAGCGCCGTTTTCGTGCCTCACAGATGGCTGGACTGACTTCTATTCCTGCATATATCCGTACAGCCGATGACGAGAATGTCATGGAGATGGCACTTATCGAAAATATTCAGCGTGAAGATTTGAATTCACTTGAAATAGCATTGGCTTATCAGCATTTGTTGGAACAGTATGAACTTACGCAAGAACGCTTGAGCCAGCGCGTTGGTAAAAAGCGTACAACCATTTCCAATTACTTGCGTCTGCTGAAATTGCCGGCTCCCATTCAGGTCGCATTGCAGAATAAGGAGATTGATATGGGGCATGCGCGGGCTTTACTCACATTGGATGATCCGAAGATGCAGATCAAGATTTTTGAGGAAATCGTGAAAAACCATTATTCAGTGCGGAAAGTGGAGGAACTGGTGAAGGCGCTGAGTGAAGGTGAAGCTGTAAAATGCGGTGAAAAGAAGATTGTTTCAAAAGCGGTAAAGCTGCCTGAGGAATATGATGTGCTGAAAACTCATCTTTCTGATTTCTTTAAGACAAAAGTTCAAATGTCTTGTAATAAGGATGGAAAAGGTAAAATCAGTATTCCATTTAATAATGAAGAAGATCTGGAGCGTATAATGGAGATATTTGATAAACTGAAACAGCAAGAATAATAGATCATATATTTGGAACGCATGATGCATATATATCGCATTGGAATTATAATATTGTTTCTATTGTTGGGAGTAGGAGGGCCTGAGCTTTCTGCCCAAGAATTGAAGACAGATTCACTGGCTTCTGATAGCATTGTCTTACAGGAAAAGCAGATGAAAGAACTTATTGCTCCTGTTGATACGGCGGCGTTGTATGCCGGAAGTGATTCTATCAGTAAGATTCCTGTGTCTAAAGCTGTTGAGAAAAAACGTTGGATACCCGATCCGAAGAAAGCTACATGGCTGGCTTTGCTGATTCCGGGAGGCGGACAGATTTACAATAGAAAATATTGGAAATTGCCAATAGTTTATGGTGGATTTGTGGGATGTGCTTATGCACTGACCTGGAACAATCAGATGTATTCAGATTATTCGCAAGCTTATCTTGATATTATGGATGATGATCCGAATACAAACAGTTTTAAGGATTTTTTACCTCCTAATTACAATGTCGAAGGAAATATCTCTCAATTGCAGAATATATTCAAGCGAAAGAAAGATTACTATCGCAGATATCGTGATTTAAGTATATTTTGTTTTGTTGCCGTCTATGCATTATCAGTTATAGATGCATATGTTGATGCAGAACTTTCCAATTTTGATATAACCAGAGATCTTAGTCTTAAGGTTGAACCTACAATTATTAATAACAATTCACTGAATCAGCCCATTCAGATTAATAAGAAGTCGGGAGTGGGGTTGCAGTGTAGTTTAAGATTTTGAATTCCATGAAAAAAGTATTTATATTGGCCATGTTGATAGTTTCATGCAGTCTTTGTGCTCAAAAAACAATTGTTGTGCATTCTCAGTTGACTGGTGAAAATGAAGAAATTGATATTCCGGAAAATATGACTTTGTCGGTCGACAGTCTGCTGTTAGACTGGCATGCGAAGAATTTTCTGGTATCGGAATTCGACTGTGACAGTGGTGCTGTAAATCCTTTTTTCCCTGATTCCATATATATGGACCGTTTGTCTCGTATACCTACCATTATGGAAATGCCCTATAATGAAATAGTGCGTAAATTTATCGATATGTATACAGAGCGGTTGCGTGGTTCGGTATCTTACATGCTGGGTGCGGCAAATTTTTATATTCCTATATTTGAACAAGCTTTAGATTTATATAATTTGCCTTATGAACTGAAATATCTTCCGATTATAGAGTCGGCGTTGAATCCTAAAGCTGTGTCACATGCCGGTGCTGCAGGCCTTTGGCAGTTTATGCTGGGAACAGGAAAATTATATGGTCTGGAAGCAAACAGCTTGATTGATGAACGTAGAGACCCTATAAAATCGACTTATGCGGCAGCTCGTTATCTCAATGATTTATATAATATCTATAAGGATTGGAATTTGGTTATAGCAGCATATAATTGCGGTCCTGGAAATGTGAATAAGGCTATCCATCGTGCAAATGGCGCTACTGATTATTGGAGTATATACAATTATCTTCCGAAAGAAACAAGAGGATATGTTCCCGCGTTTATTGCAGCCAATTATATTATGAATTATTATTGTGATCATAATATATGTCCGATGGAGACACAATTGCCGATAGTAACGGATACGTTGCATATTTCCAAGGATTTGCATTTTCAGCAGATAGCAGATTTGTGTAATATTGATTTAGAGTCCTTACATGCATTAAATCCTCAGTATAAGACCGAAGTAATTCCGGGTAACAGTATGGAATGTATTTTGCGTCTTCCTCAGCAGGCTTTGAATGCCTTTATTGATGCAAAAGATTCTATTTATACATATAAGGCCGCAGAGTTGTTTACGAAACGCAAGTCTGTGACTGTCAAGAATACTGCTCCTGCTTCTTCAGGCAAGGCTCAATATTATAAAGTACGTAGGGGGGACACTCTTTCAGGCATAGCTGTGAAATACAAGACTACTGTCAGTCGTTTGAGAAGTTTAAACGGCATAAAGGGTAACAGGATTACTGCGGGAAAGTCTATTCGTGTCCGTTAATTTAATAGGAGGAAGGATCATGAATGATAATTTACAGATCAGAGAAATGCAAGATGAATCGCTGATTAATAATGCTTTTCAGGAACTTTTGGATGCATATCTTGCGACAAAGCATCGTAAAAAAGTAGAAATTATAACGAAAGCTTTTAATTTTGCGAAGCAAGCTCATAAAGGAGTAAGAAGAAGGTCTGGTGAACCTTATATCATGCATCCTATTGCTGTAGCTAAAATTGTCTGTTCTGAAATCGGACTCGGTTCTACTTCCATCTGTTCGGCTCTTTTGCATGATGTTGTTGAAGATACAGACTATACGGTAGAAGACATATCCAATCTTTTTGGTCCCAAAATAGCACAAATTGTTGACGGACTTACCAAGATATCAGGTGGTATCTTTGGAGATCGTGCTTCTGCTCAGGCCGAGAATTTCAAGAAATTGTTGTTGACAATGTCAGATGATATTCGGGTTATTCTTATAAAAATCGCTGACAGGTTACATAACATGCGTACATTAGGCTCAATGTTGCCTAATAAGCAATATAAAATTGCAGGTGAAACGCTTTATATATATGCTCCATTAGCCAATCGTTTGGGATTAAATAAAATTAAAACTGAGCTGGAAGATCTTAGTTTCAGATATGAACATCCGGAGCAATACCAGCAGATAGAGAATAAATTGGCTGCTACCCAGGCTTCCCGTGATGAAGTTTTTGAGGAGTTTACTGCGCCTATTCGTGCTGAATTGGATAAGATGGGGCTTGAATATGAAATCAAGGCACGTATAAAATCCCCATATTCCATATGGAATAAAATGCAGACCAAGCATATTACGTTTGAAGAGATTTATGATATTCTGGCTGTAAGAATCATTTTTAAACCTAAAGCTATACAGGAAGAATTGAATGAATGCTTTAACATATATGTGGCAATTTCCAAAATATATAAACCTCATCCTGACAGATTGCGTGATTGGGTGAATCATCCTAAAGCTAATGGATATCAGGCTTTGCATGTGACTTTGATGAGTAATCGGGGACAGTGGATTGAAGTACAAATCCGTAGCCGGAGAATGGACGATGTTGCAGAACAGGGATTTGCTGCTCATTGGAAGTATAAGGAAGGCGGTGGAAGTGAAGATGAAGGCGAGTTGGAAAAATGGCTTCATACTATCAAGGAGATTTTAGACGATCCACAACCGGATGCAATGGATTTGCTGGATACAATCAAATTAAATCTTTTTGCCTCGGAAATATTTGTCTTTACACCGAAGGGAGAAATTAAGACAATGCCTCAAAATTGTACTGCACTTGATTTTGCTTTTTCTATTCATACATTTTTAGGAAGTCATTGTATTGGTGCAAAAGTAAATCATAAACTGGTACCTTTAAGTCATCGTTTGCAAAGTGGTGATCAGGTGGAAATCTTGACATCAAAAGCCCAGCGTATACAACCTTCATGGGTGAATTTTGTGACGACGGCAAAGGCAAAGGCTAAAATATTGTCCATTTTAAAGCGTGAGCAGCGGCAGGCTCAAAAACAAGGAGAAGATATATTAAGAGACTTTTTTGAGAAAGAGGATATTGAAATGAATAGTGTAAACGTTGACAAATTGCTTACACTCCATCAAATGCCTCGTGAGAAGTTTCTGATAGCCTTGGGACAGAAAACATTGGTATTAGGTGAAGAAGATAGAAATGAGTTAAAGGAAAAAACTGGAAATATAAATTGGAAAAAATATATATTCCCGTTTAGTAAGAAGACGAAGGAAGTTCCTCAACCGGAAGTTGTTGAAACTCCGAATACGTTTTCAGTGAAAGATCTTGATAGAAAGAAACCTGTAATATTGACTGAAGCTAATATTAATAAGGTCTTTATACTTGCGAAATGTTGTAAACCTATTCCGGGCGATGACGTATTGGGATATATTGATGAAAATGACCATGTTATTATTCATAAACGTCAGTGTCCTATCGCTACCAAATTGAAAAGCAGTCAGGGCAACCGTTTGTTGGCTGCTGTATGGAACACACATAGAACAATGTTGTTTACGGCTAATATTTCTATAAAGGGTATTGATGATTTTGGTCTGTTGAATGAGATAACACAAGTTATATCTAAACATCTGAACGTAAATATACATAAGTTAAGCATCGAATCTAACGAGGGTATTTTTGAGGGGCAATTAGAAGTGTATGTTTATGATGTAGATGATATAAACAAGCTTTGTACTACATTGCGACAGATTAAGAATGTTCAGTCTGTGACAAGAATCTGATATAAACTTCTTATAGGTTTGAGCCTATTGGAGTTGGGGTGATCTGACATATGGATTATTTATTTATATAAATATTAAAATTGACAATCATAAAGTGAGAAGATTTTCTTTTATATTCTGTTTATTATTTTGTTTTTTATTTAATATCACTGCTTCTTATGCACAAGAAGTAATACATAGCGATTCTATTGTCAAACGAATGCTTGTAGAGGCGGGCGTAAGCATAACCGATGGAAATCAGGTTAAGTTATTGAAAAGCGGACGAGAGAAGTTTGATGATATGTTTGCTGAAATAATGAAGGCAAAGCATCACGTACATTTGGAGTATTTCAATTTCCGGAATGATTCTATAGCAAACGAGCTATTTAATATTTTAGCAAAAAAGGCAGCAGAAGGTGTTGAAGTCAGAGCTTTGTTTGATGATTTTGGAAACATGTCAAATAATCAGCCTTTAAAGAATTCACATTTAAAGAAACTTCGTCGACAAGGAATTTCCATATATAGATTTGATCCGATACGTTTCCCATATATTAATCATGTGTTGAAAAGAGATCATAGAAAGATTGTAGTAGTAGATGGGAAAGTCGCTTATATGGGCGGAATGAATGTTGCAGACTATTATATTAATGGTACTGAAGTTGTCGGAAAATGGCGAGATATGCACATGCGGGTAGAAGGTCCTGCTGTTTCGGAATTGCAGAAAATCTTTTTGGATATGTGGAAGGTTGTTACAAAAGAAAACCTGATGCAGGAGCCGGCTTATTTTCCTGAACCGGTTTCCGTACGTGATAGTGTTGAGATGGCTATTGTCGACCGGTATCCAGGAAGAACTCCGGAATTAATACGTCATGCGTATGTTTCTTCTATCAATGCGGCAGAACATAAAATTCAATTGATAAATCCATATTTTGTCCCGACTCATTCCATTAAGAAGGCTTTAAAAAAGGCTATAGACCGTGGTATAGAAGTAGAAATAATGATATCTTCAAAATCGGATATTCCTTTTACTCCTGATGCATCTTTGTATTTTGCGTATAAACTTGTAAAGCGTGGTGCAAAGGTTTATTTGTATAATGGAGGATTTCACCATTCAAAGATAATGATGGTTGATGATTCTTTTTGTACATTGGGGTCTGCCAATTTGAACAGCCGCAGTTTAAGATACGACTATGAGGTAAATGCTTTTATGTTCAATGAGGAAGTAACGGATGAGTTAATTCAAATGTTTGAGGATGATAAACTGTCATCTACACCTTTGACAAAAGAAGTTTGGAAACAACGTACTCCATGGAAGCGTTTTGTGGGATGGTTTGCAAATTTGTTCGCTCCATTCCTTTAATGACATAGATTTTGATTCGGGAAAATTCAGTAAATCTTATAGTCGGTGTTCCGTACTGGGTGCTTTATGAAAAGAACTGCTAATTGAATATGATAAGAAATCCCTGCCATAAGACAGGGATTTTTTATTGGCATTTTAATATGAGATATTTAGAGAACCTATTTTTTTTGAAATATCCTGCAAGGCTTCATTTAAAGTGTTGAGTTCTTCGGGCGTGAATTTGCAGGGTTTGCCATTGACTATATTTCCGTTTACTCGCTGATATAACCAAGCCTTCGTTTTACCGAAATATTTCTTGGCCAGGTAGGACAGTGAGATGATTTCTGAAACTTCCTGTAATTGCATTTTAATGCTGATATCTTCAATCTGTTTATCAGCTTTGGCCAATAAGGTCTCGGTACATTCTTCGAGAGTTTTTTCTATTTCCTTCCTTTCCGATTCAGATGTATAGGTTTCGTTCATGAACTTTACATGATTCTGGAATTCTTGCAATTTGTTTTCGTCTTGCATTAACTCCTTTAATCTTAATAAGTCGTTATAATAAGTCATAATGTTTATGGTGTTATGTTCCCCTTTCGGGGAACTGATTTTACTTTTTGTTTAATTCTTCAAGAATCTTGTCGATTGTGGTTAATCTGTCCAGCAGTTTATCAATCTGTTTTTCGGTCTTTATACCGGTCTGTTCTTGAATGAACGTCAATTTTTCAATTTGTTTTTTCAACATGGCTCTCATGACCAACAGGTCCTTTTTTTCTTGTTCTAAACTCATATTATGTTTTCTTTTGACATTACAAATATAATAATCATTAGGTTATTAAGGAAGTTATTTGATAATAATCTTTAGGTTATTAATAAATAATAACAGTCAGATAAGTTGTTATAAATTGCCTTTAAAATGTTTTGTCTCTTCGTGAACAGTCAGGGCATCTCCTTTAAGATAGCGATTGGTTGTTGAAATGTCGCTATGCCTTGCCTGATCACGGGCGACAACAATTCCTTCAGCATTTGCCAAATCACGGATTCCGGAATCTTTTAATGAATAGAACTGGTAGTTTGTCGGAAATTTCAATGCCTTCCGAATCTTGGTGAAATAGTCACGGAATATTCTGGAGTCTGCTTTTTCAAATGACGGTTTGAAATCCTTTCCAAAAAGATAAAAAGTATCTGGCGCATCAAATACATGAGTATCTATCATAAGTGTTATGATACGGTCATTCAGACCTACCATGCCATCCCGACGATTTTTTGATATGGCCGAAGACACAAAAATCTTCTGTTCTTTTATGTGGATATCCTTCAGGCGGATGTTGCTCAGCTCGTCCGGCCTGATAAAGGTGTAGTATTCCATCATACAGGCGAGCAGATAAGAAGGATTGTTTTTATTCAGATATTCCTGCAGCTTGATAAGATCTTCAGGCAGAAGTGCTGAACGAAATTTTACTTCTTCCGGTAGAGTCTTTATTTTCTCGACAGGATTGGAGTCTATGAATTTCTTTTCCTGCAGCCAGCTGCAGAAGGCAGACAGCCATGTCCGATAATTATTTCGGGTTCTGGCACTGGAATCTCTATCCAATAAGATGTAATCAAGGAAGTCACTTATATATGCCTGGTCAAACTGGTATATATATACTATAGGTATAGTTCGATAGTTTTCATTATAATCAATCAGCATATTCAACCTAGACAAATAGTCGTAGCATGTCTTTTCTTTCAATACTTTGGTGTGTACCAATTTTTCGAGATACTTATTATATAGTCCGATGACAGTTTTTATAAGAGTATACTGTCTGTCATTGGATGCTTCTGCCCATGGATTCCATCCTTTACTAAGTCGAGTTGAAACTATTGCGATAATTTCAGCAGCTCTTTTTTTTCGGTCTGAAACTTTTTTGATTGAATCAAGCATGTACTTTTTTCGTCTCATGCTTTGCGTCACAGGATCGTAACAAAAGAAGTCTACATACCAGCTTTTTCCGCTATGTAGCTTGGGAAAAGTGTAAGTGATTAGATTGTTGAGCGGGGCTCCTTTTCTTTTTGATAACATTTTTTTTACGTTTTTCAGAAAGCTGGGAAACGCATATAATTAATATTGTGTCCGGAATGTGTCCGAGCGCCTTAAAATGATAAGAGGATAAAACGTTGTAAATCAACGATTTATCCTCATGTTTTGTTGCGGAGGCCCGACTCGAACGAACGACCTTTGGGTTATGAGCCCAACGAGCTACCAACTGCTCCACTCCGCGATGTTATTTTGTTGTCTTATCTCTTAAAGACGATGCAAAGGTAGTGCTTTTTTTTGAGAATGCAAATATTTTATTGCTTTTTTTTGAATAAAAATAGAAAAAATGTTTTATGCTCCTGTTTTATAGAAGTTTATGGAAATGTTAAATAATTGAAGGCTTAATATTCATAATGATTCTTTTTGTAAATAAAAAGAAATGTGCTATTTTCGCATTTAAAATTAAGTATAAAAGATAAATATATGGCTATTTCGAGAACAAGAGACCTTTTAGTTGATGTAGCTCGTCAACTTTTTGCTAAAAAGGGGATTGAGGCTACGACAATGAACGATATAGCCGTAGCTTCGAAGAAAGGAAGACGTACCTTATATACTTATTTTAAAAGCAAGGAAGATGTGTATCTGGCCGTAATAGAATCTGAGCAGGATCGTTTGTCTCAAGAGATGCGCAAAGTTGCAATCAAGAATATTCCCCCCGATGAAAAAATATTGGAAATAATCTATACCCGTCTAGATATGGTTAAGGAAGTTGTATATCGAAACGGAACTTTGCGTGCTTCTTTTTTCAGGGATATATGGATGGTGGAAGCTTGCCGAAAGAATTTTGATAAGAATGAGATATTGCTTTACAGGGAAGTTCTTCAGGAAGGAAAGGAAAAAGGAGTTTTTAATATAGACAATATAAACCTCATAGCCGATATCTTGCATTATTCCATAAAAGGAGTGGAAATTCCTTATATCAGAGGACTTATAGGTACCGGTATTCCCAGTGAGACAAGTAAGCAATGCGTCAGAAGATTGGTGTTGGGTGCATTGGGAAAAAAATAAATTGGACGAATAAATTATATTAACTATTAAATGTAATAATTGAATTATGGGATTATTAACAGGAAAAACTGCAATTGTTACCGGAGCTGCACGCGGTATCGGTAAGGCTATTGCATTGAAATTTGCAGCCGAAGGAGCAAATATCGCATTTACAGATTTGGTTATTGATGAAAATGGACTGAATACAGAGAAAGAAATAGCTGCGTTGGGAGTTAAGGTAAAAGGTTATGCTTCAAACGCTGCAAATTTTGAAGAAACTGAGAAAGTTGTAAATCAGATTAAGGAAGATTTCGGTTCAATCGATATTCTGGTAAACAATGCCGGTATTACAAAAGATGGTTTGATGATGCGTATGAGTGAAGCACAATGGGATGCTGTAATTGCTGTAAACTTGAAATCTGCATTTAACTTTATCCATGCTTGTACTCCGATTATGATGCGTCAGAAAGCCGGAAGTATCATTAACATGGCATCTGTTGTAGGTGTTCACGGTAATGCTGGTCAATGTAACTATTCAGCTTCTAAAGCTGGTATGATTGGTTTGGCAAAATCAATCGCACAGGAGCTGGGTTCACGTGGTATTCGTGCCAATGCCATAGCTCCGGGATTTATCATTACTGATATGACTGCAAAATTGTCTGATGAAGTAAAAGCTGAATGGTGCAAGAAAATTCCTCTTCGCCGTGGCGGAACTCCGGAAGATGTTGCAAACATTGCTACATTCCTTGCATCTGACATGTCTTCATACGTTAGCGGTCAGGTAATTCAGGTTGACGGTGGTATGAATATGTAATAATCCTCCTATGAAGGTCGTATACGAAGATAATCACATAATCGTTGTAAACAAGACGAGTTCTGAGATTGTACAAGGCGACAAGACAGGAGATACTCCTCTTTCGGATATTGTCAAGCAATATCTGAAAGAGAAGTATAATAAACCGGGAAATGTTTTTATAGGTGTTACTCACCGTTTGGACCGTCCGGTAAGCGGACTGGTTGTGTTTGCCAAGACAAGCAAGGCGTTGTCCCGTCTGAATGAAATGTTTAAAAACAGTGCCGTACGTAAGACTTATTGGGCTATTGTAAAGAATCGCTCGGAAAAGGATGAAGGCGAGCTGGTGCATTTCTTGGTTCGTAATGAGAAGCAGAATAAGTCATATGCGTATGATCGTGAGGTGCCGCATTCCAAAAAGGCTATATTGCATTACCGTGTGATCGGACAGTCAGAAAATTATTATCTGTTGGAGATTGATTTGAAAACCGGACGTCATCATCAGATACGTTGTCAGTTGGCCAAGATGGGATGTCCTATCAAAGGTGACCTCAAGTATGGTTTCCCGCGTTCCAATCCAGATGGAAGCATCTGTCTGCATGCTCGCAAAGTCTGTTTTGTACATCCTGTATCAAAAGAAAATATAGAGTTGGAAGCTCCCGTTCCCGAAGGTAATCTGTGGAATGGTTTTAGAATGTTCTGATTGGTGCTTTCAATGAAATGTTACAAGTGAAGGCCTTTTTACAGGCCTTTTTTTATTGTTGGAATACGGTTTTCTGATTGTTTGTCAATCAGACGGTAAACAGCCAGTTGTTCCCCTTGCTCAATTCCTGATTCCATTTGAATCCTTCCCATTCAAACAGTTTTATTTCTTCGATGTTTTCAATGCGGTTTTTCAATATATAGCGTGTCATTTCTCCTCTGCACATCTTTGTATATATTACTATTGTTTTAAGTTTGTTGTTTTTATATGTGCGGAAGTCAGGAGTAATAATGGTGATTTCTTTTGAAATCCTTTTCCAGTCAAACAGCTTTTTCATTTCATCGCTGGCCAGATTGACAAGGATTCCGTCATCTTCTTTTATCTTGTTTATGAAGGCCTCAGTAAGACGTTCTTGCCAGAACCTGAACATTGAAATTCCATTATTATCGGGAAGAGATACATTGCCTTCAAGCCGGTAATTCTTTATGATGTCAAGAGGGCGTAACAATCCATAAAGAAAAGAAGTGATATTCAGATGTTCTTGTGCATATCTGAAATCGTCCGCCGTAAAGTCATCGGCATTTAGATGTTTGAACACTATTCCCGTATATGCCAGCAGGGCGGGAAGTGCAGGCGTAGCTTCATCATGAAACTGCTGGTATCTCAGCTTGTTTTCACTGGCAATCTGCCGGTTTACATTCAGAAGCTTTTCTATTTCTTCTACCGATAGTTCGTTAAGTTGCAGAGCCAGTTCTTGCGCTTCGTGCAGGTAGGCTGGTATTGTTGTATCCGGAGTTTGTATATCACTATGAGTTGCCATAGTCTTGGCACATGACAGAAGTATTTGCATGCGGGTTCAAAGATAAAAAAAGATGGTTGCTGTTTTAAAAATCATCGTTATAAAAAAGAAAAAGTAGGCTATGATTTTAAAATTTATAAGTTATGCTTTCAAAAAAATAGGCTATAATTTTCTTTTTTATAAGTTATAAATGTGTGACATTCCCGTTATAAAAACAGAAGACAGTCTGCACGAAAAAAAGGTGCAATACTGTCTTCTGTTTGTTATGCCATGAATTTATTCCTGTGAACGGATAATTTCCATTCCTTTGCGTATAGCCACTTCATTCATAGGGATGAGGTGATGATGACGTTCGGGCAATGTCTTACGCAGTCCTTTCAGAACAGATTCTATTTCTACGATTGGGTGTAATTTAAGCAATCCGCCTAATACAATCATGTTGAATGCTTTCATGTTGTTCATTTCGGCAGCTGCATCCATTGCATCTATACGGTAAACGTTTATATCCTTGCGTGTAGGTGGTTCGCTGATACCGTATCCGTCGTAAATCAATGTACCTCCAGGTTTTATCTTGTTTTCAAATTTGGCCATAGACGGTTGGTTCAGAATAATGGCCGTATCATATGAACTAAGAATAGGAGAGGATATACGTTCTTCACTGATAATAACGGTGACGTTTGCCGTACCACCACGTTGTTCCGGTCCGTAAGCCGGCATCCAGGTTACTTCTTTACCTTCCATCAATGCTGAGTAGGCCAAGATTTTTCCCATTGACAGAACACCTTGTCCGCCAAAACCTGCAATAATAATTTCTTCAGTCATAGTTTTATTCTTTATCTTTTAAGTCACCCAGAGGGTAATACGGGAACATGTTTTCTTCCATCCACTTGTTTGCTGCAACCGGTGACATTTTCCATCCGGAGTTACAGGTTGAAACAATTTCCACGAGGTTAGAGCCTTTGCCGTTCATTGAGTTTTCAAAAGCCTTGCGGATTGCCTTCTTAGCTTTGCGAATAGCGGCAACGGTATGTACTGACTGGCGGGTTACATAAGCTGTACCTTCCAGTGTAGCAGCAATTTCTGTCATGTGCAATGGATATCCGTGTATTTTCACGTCACGTCCATAAGGACATGTTGCGGTTTTCATGCCAACAAGTGTTGTTGGAGCCATTTGTCCACCGGTCATTCCATAAATTGCATTATTGATGAAGATAATGGTTATGTTTTCACCTCTGTTTAATGCATGGATTGTTTCAGCGGTACCGATACAAGCCAAGTCGCCATCGCCCTGGTAAGTGAACACCAGACGGTCGGGCCACAAGCGCTTGATGGCTGTAGCTACAGCGGGAGCTCTTCCGTGTGCAGCCTCTTCACAGTCAATGTCGAGGTAATTATACATAAACACGGCGCAACCTACCGGCGATACGCCCACAGCTTTTTCTTCAAGCCCCATTTCTTCTATGACTTCGGCTATCAGTTTGTGTACTACTCCATGACTACATCCCGGGCAGTAGTGCATTGGGTTATCATTGAGGAGTGTTGGTTTGTGGTAAACCAGATTTTCGGGTTTTATTATATCTTCTCTTGTCATACATTTACATTTTTCACTTGTAACGTATCATTCGCAAAACTACTTCAATCATTTTAAGGATTAAGGCAGTAGCGCATGTATAAAAGAACGGTCGTCTGTCGTCTACAGCGAAGTAAAGGATAAGAGCAACAGCCGTTCCTATTAAAAATAAGATGTTGAGTATGGTGCGGATACGTTCTTTATCCATATTCCGTTATTTCATTAATTTTTCTTTCAGTGCGTTGACAACCTCATCCGGGTCGGGAACGATACCACCCATGCGTCCGAAGTATTCTACTTTTACGCCATTCTTCACTGCAAGCTGTACGTCTTCAACCATTTGTCCGGCATTCAACTCTACAGAAAGGATTCCTTTCATCTGATGTGACAGGCGCTCTATTTCTTTAGACGGGAACGGCCACAAAGTGATAGGACGGAGAATACCTACTTTGATACCTTCATTGCGGGCGATTTCAATAGCTTTTTGTGCAATACGTGCGCATGAGCCGAAAGCAACAATCAGATATTCGGCATCTTCACAGTTTATTTCTTCAAAGCGTACTTCGTTTTCACTGATTTCCTTATATTTTGCCTGCAAGTGGATATTGCGTTGTTCCATGATGGCAGAATCAAGTTCGAGTGAAGTTATGATGTTAGGACCTCTTCCTTTTCGTTTTCCGTTGGCAGCCCATGGGCATTGTGCAATGATTTCTTCTTCTGTACGTCTTGGACGCATCGGTGGAAGAACAACTTTTTCCATCATTTGTCCGATAACACCGTCTGACAGAATCAATGCAGGATTACGGTATTTAAATGCCAGATCAAATGCCAGATCAACGAAATCGGCCATTTCCTGTACGGATGACGGTGCAAGTACAATCAGATGATAGTCTCCGTGTCCACCGCCTTTTGTGCTTTGGAAATAATCGGCTTGGCTAGGCTGGATGGTTCCCAGTCCGGGTCCTCCACGCATAACGTTTACAATGACACAAGGGAGTTCTGCTCCTGCTATATAAGAGATACCTTCCTGCTTCAGACTGACGCCAGGACTAGATGACGAGGTGAATACTTTCTTACCGGTAGCGGCTCCACCATAAACCATATTGATAGCCGCAACTTCACTTTCAGCCTGAAGAACTACCATTCCGGTTGTTTCCCATGGCTTTTCTTCAGCTAATGTTTCCAAAACTTCCGATTGCGGAGTGATAGGGTAACCGAAATAAGCGTCAACACCGGTGCGGATTGCTGCACGGGCTATGGCTTCGTTACCTTTCATTAATACAACATCTTCTGCCATATAGTTAAAATTTAGATTTTGATTTTATAAACGGAGATACATCCATCAGGACAAACAATAGCGCACGATGAGCAACCTATACATTTGTCATCGTCTACTTGCATCGCAAATGGATACCCTTTTTTATTGACCTCTTTCTGGGCCAGATTGATAATTTTCACTGGGCATGCAACGACACATAAACCACATCCTTTACAGCGTTCCGTGTCGACGACTATAGCCCCTTTGATTGTTGCCATAAAAATCACTTTATTGGTTGTACATATCCTTATTATAAAACTCTAAGATGTTCATAATCATTTCCCGCGCATGAACGGCAGGACTTTGTGGATTCAGATTTATTGCTTCAAGGTAATTGTTGAGAGCTTGTTGCCAATTGCCAAGTTTGCGATATGCATTTCCACGGAGATAGTAAAGTTCGTCGGCATTACAAGGAAGGGTTGAACTGCCAAGAAGTTCGTTCAACATTTCAATCGCTTCGTTTACATTTCCCTTGCTTATATGTTCCTTTACTAAATTCACACTTTCCATTTTTCTGTGCATGTTTTACTGATTCTCTGTCACAAAGTTAGTTTTTTATTTGAGAAAACTATTTTTTTTCCTAGTTATAATTTCTTTTTTCTGTTAATAATATAAAATAATAAAGTCCTACGTACATCTTAAAGGATTGTACAGTAGGACTTTATTGTATAATTGCTGTATAGTTTCAGTTGAAACTGTTTTTTGTCTTTTTGTTTATTTCATCCAAACACCGATTATTTCTCCAACAAAGAGTTCCGTTTGTTTATTCGGGTATTTAGCCTTTACTTCAGCGTCTACAATAGAGGATGGTGTAAATAGCTGGCTGGCTATTTTTTTACATTCAATGATTAGCCACGCCTCGGCAAAAGCTTTGCTTCCCGAAGGAGTAGTAATAGGTGTAAGGTTGCTTCCTTTGATTTTATCACCGTCTCTTCCGGAATGTGTTCCTACATATTGAATGGCATTCTGATAAGCCGGAGTATAGAATGTCAGTGTATAGGTATCGTTTTTCTGCATGATGCCATAAGTATAACGTGCGGGATCGATGAAGCAATAAGCTACAGGGCGGTTGTAAAGATTTCCAAGACCTCCCCATCCTCCGGCCATCGGATTGAAAAGTTCATCGTTTCCGGCTGTGATAATCATATGATCTTCACTTATCATTTTAATGATATTTCCCGGAATCTGATAAGCGTCTATTTTCTTGAATCCTTCCATTCCTTTGGCATTGTCTTGTGCGTTGGCGGTATTGGCTGTTACTGCCTGTACAGGAGCCTGTGTTACGGCAGGAGCAGCGGTAGGGATTACTATGGTATTATCGGCCTGTACATTTGCTTTTGTTTCAGCGGGTTTGGATGCCTGCACGCTGTTTTGTCCTATGGCATCTCCGATTTCCTTAAACAGCTGGTCTTTAAAGTCGATTGTCTTTTCACGGAATTTTCCGATAACGCGTGCCAGTTTGGTTTTTTTCTTGTTTAGTCCATATTCGTCAGTAATGACTTCCTCTGCTTTATAACGTACACCACCGTCACGAGCTTCGTCATACCAGTATCTGATATGGCTTATTTCTACATTGCAGGTTCCGTCTTCGCAGGTAGCGCGGAATTGATAGTAGATTCTTGTGCGGTCAAGTGAAAGCAAACTTGAAGAGAAAACAATATATTCTTCTCCGATAGCTCCGAGTTCTCCTTTTGCTTCATCTTGAGTTATAAGCTTGTTTTGCGGAAATTTCTCATTTGCTGCAAATTTTTGTGTTGCCCATAAAAGAACAGACTGATATAAATCTTTTTTTGATAAAGACGGGGCTTTGTAGGTTTGTTTGAAGGTAACGTAACCGTCTTCTACAGGAACTGCTCCAGCCAGATATTTGGCGTCATCTTGTGCCCATATGAAAGATGGAAGCATGCATAATAGTAATAATAATTTTTTCATAGAATCGTTATTTTAAATCGTTACTACAAACTTATGCTTTTTTTGTTTTAAGTGAGAGGATTTATTGATTTTTTAAGAATAAATCCTATTTTTGCTTTGGCTTAAATGCCCTTTTTAAAGTAATAGGTAAAAAAGATATGCAAAAACCAAAATTGATAATCGTTGTTCCTTGTTACAATGAACAAGAGATGCTGGACTATACAACCCGTGAACTGTCGGCTGTAATAGCGCGTTTGAAAAATGCCGGTAAGATTGGCGAGGGAAAAATCCTTTATGTGGACGATGGCAGTAAAGATACTACCTGGAGTTTGATAGAAAAGCACTCGAAAGAGTATGAAGAAGTATGTGGCTTGAAACTGGCACATAACGTCGGTCATCAAAATGCGCTGTGGGCAGGTCTGGAGTGGGCTTCTGTAAATGGTGACATGTCAGTGTCTATAGATGCAGACTTGCAGGATGATACAAATTGCATTGATGAAATGGTCGACCTATATAATAAAGGTATAGATATCGTATACGGAGTAAGAAAGGAACGGAAGACTGATTCGGTTTTCAAACGCCAGACAGCATTGTTCTTCTATCGTCTGGTTCGCAGTATGGGAGAGGATATGATTTATAATCACGCCGATTTCCGTCTGATGAGTCAGAGAGCGTTGAAAATACTGATGGCATATCCTGAGCGCAATATATTCCTGCGTGGCATTGTTCCCAAGATTGGTTTAAGTACGGCATGTGTATATTACGACCGTAAGGAGCGTATAGCCGGAGAATCCAAATATCCTTTCTCGAAAATGATGGCTTTGGCAATGGATGGAATAACTTCTTTCTCGTTGCGTCCCTTACAATGTATTTCCATCGCAGGTATCTGTATGATACTTCTGTCGTTCATAGCTATTATTTATGTATTGTTTACATATAATTTCGGACATGTGGCTTGGGGATGGAGCTCCATTCTTATATCTATCTGGCTTATCGGAGGCGCAATGTTGCTTTCCTTGGGAGTAATTGGTGAATATGTCGGAAAAATATATCGTGAAGTAAAACGTCGTCCCCGTTATTTTGTCGAGAAAATCGTTGATGGTGATAAGGAGGAAACTTTAGGAAAAGATTGGTAAGTACATGAGCCCTAAAAAGAAAAATCTCCAGAATTCAACACTTTATGAATTCTGGAGATTTTTTTCTGCAGCTTATTGGGCTTTCTTTTCGAATCTGTACATAATGATTGGTGCCTTGGTATCGCAGCTTTTCTTTTCACTACGGTATACTTCTTCAAACTGATAGTCTGAATAGCGTTGTGCAAACGGTTCATAATCGTGAGGTCCGATGAGCAGATAGCCTTTTTCCGGCTTTTCTATTTCAAACTGCAGAACCCGGTTACCCAGATAAAAGTTTACCGTAAAGAATCTCATCATATCTGAAGATATGTAACCGTATATGTTGCCTTCCGGAACTTTTTCCTGAATGGCTTCAGCAATAGGTTTGTCGGATTTGGCGTTCAATACTTCCGGTAATATAACTCCATCCAATGACATATATATGGTAAAGATAATTCCCATTACAGGATACAATATCGGACGTTTGTTCCGTACGCTTCTGATAAATATACATGTGGCTATAAGCGGAAGCAATATGTATAACCAGTGTATGGCGTCAATCGGAGTTGTCTCAATGATATTGATAATTTGTCCGAAGCTTGAATTTGACAGTGATGGTGTGAGCATATTTGAAACAATGCCTCCTTTAATCAGGAAAAACGCAATGATGGGGAGTATGCCGACAATAGCCAGAATTTGTCCGTACAGTTTCCATATGCATTCCTTCTTCTGAATCAGATAATAAATGAATTCTGCCATGAAATAAGCTATAAATGGGTAGATAGGCAGAAGATATGTGCTTCGCTTGCTTTTGGGAATGCAGTAAAAGACAAAAATGAGAACAATGCTCAGAAGGGTAAACAGGCGTGCGCTGTCCATTGTCTTGATATAATTTTTAAATGCGTTCCACCAATGCTTGGGTTTTTCCCAGGTTTTCAGATTCTTTATGGCCATAGGTAACGCCAGCAGTGCGAGTAATGTATATGGCACATAGCCGGATAATACCGTCAGGAAATTATAATGGAAACCATGTTCGTGAGAGCCATAACTCATTTTTCCCATGAAACGACCGAAATTCTCTTCCATAACAAGTGCAAGGAAGTTGTCACCTCCCTGTTGGTAAGCTGCAACATACCATATGGCAGGCAGGATACACGAGATAATACCTGTTAATATAAGTTTTCCCGCAACGGATATAAAAGAACGTCCCTTGATAAGCAGAAATACTCCAGTTACCAGACAGGGAAGTATGATGCCTACCGGTCCTTTAGTCAGCGTGGCACATCCCATCCATATGATTGCCCAGAAAGGAATGCCTCTCTCGTTTCGTTCATACCATTGATAAAACTGCAGCAAGGCGGCTACGATAAATAAGGTAAGCACCATATCTACACGGCAAGCCCATCCGCCTCTGTGTACTTCAAAGGCGGTAAGAGTAATTAGTGCAGTCAGTAATGCAAGATTAGGTTTTTTGCGTTTGGCATAAAACAGATAGATTCCTAATGTCATAATAATCATGGCTATAGCCGATGGTAATCGTGAAGTATATTCCGTAATCTGACCGCCTATCTGTGATACGGCTGCTATACACCAATGGAAGAAAGGAGGTTTGTATGCAATATCTCCACCATTGTTTACCGGTAATATCCAGTTGCCGGTATCCAGCATGGAATATGCAACGATGGCTTCTCGAGGTTCTCCTTTACTTTGGAACAAGCTTTCACCTAAAAACGGGAAGACTGTTAAGATGCAAATAGCAATCAATACGATAAATAGTTTCTTGTCTTTCATCCTTTTTATGAATAATATGATATTAATATCTGTATTTTTTATTTCAGGGGACAAATATAGTGAAAGGCTAGTGCAAAGCCAAAATGAAAACACCGTTTTCAGAATTGTCTTGGCCTAGTCGTATCCTGTATGCTGAAAATATAGTGAAAGACTAATACAAAGCTGAAACAAAAATATGGTTTTAGGGATTGGTTAAATCAGGCAGTCATGACAGAAAACTGTCTGTTCTTTTATGGCAGACAGCGTGAAATGTGAGTGGAGCGGTTTTATAAAGAATCATGATTTTATTTATCATTATTCATTCGGATGAAACTTTAACTTGTTTGTGTTCGAACACGGGCTTTTTCGGTAAAAGAAAGCATTATTTCTTGGTTTTAAAATGAAAGTCCTCTAGAATAATATTGGTATATTTGCCACATAGAAGGATAAAATTTAGTTTATTTGTTATATGGTGAAGACTATAAAATTGCGCAAAGGGCTTGACATTAATTTAAGAGGAAAGCCTTCTGCCGAACTGTTTGAGGTGCCGCAAGCAGATGTTTATGCGCTGATGCCTGATGATTTTGTTGGGGTAACACCGAAAGCGGTAGTAAAAGAAGGAGAAAGTGTCAAAGCCGGAACCGCTCTGTTCATTGATAAGAATCATCCGGAAGTAAAATTTGTATCTCCTGTAAGTGGAGTCGTCTTGGGAGTTGACCGAGGTGAACGAAGAAAGATTCTGACTATCCGTGTTAAGCCGGATAAAGAACAGTCGTATGTTGATTTCGGGAAAAAAGATGTTACAAAACTTACGGCAGACGAAGTAAAGCTTGCTTTGATGGAAGCCGGTATATTCGGTTTTATTAAACAACGGCCTTATGATGTGGTTGCTGAACCGGAGAATAAGCCAAAGGCTATATTTGTTTCTGCTTTTGACTCTAAGCCTTTGGCTCCTGATTTCGACTTTATTTTAAAAGGGCAGGAAGCTGATTTTCAGACAGGAATTGACGCTTTGGCAAAATTGGCTCCAGTTCATTTGGGAGTAAGCGTTAAGCAGCATTCTTCTGTTTTAACTAATTTACAGCATGCCACCGTGACTTTGTTCGATGGTCCTCATCCGGCAGGTAATGTAGGAGTGCAGATTCATCATGTGAATCCTATCAATAAAGGTGAAGTGGTGTGGACCTTAGGAGCTGAAGAAGTTTTGTTTGTAGGCCGTTTGTTCAATCTTGGCCATGTTGATTTTACAAGAACGATTGCTTTAACCGGTTCAGAAGTAAAAAGTCCGGCATACAGCAAAGTCATTTTGGGAACACAGTTGACTTCACTGCTCAAGAATCGTATTGCTGACAGCAAGCCGTTGCGTATTATAGATGGTAATGTGCTTACCGGACGTCCGGTTTCTGATGAGGCTTTTTTGGGAGCTCGTTCCACTCAGGTAACGGTAATACCCGAAGGTAGTGACGTGAATGAAATGTTCGGATGGATTATGCCCCGTTTTGAAGACTTCAGTGTGAGTAGGTCATATTTCAGCTGGTTGTTTGGCAAGAAGAAAGAATATGTTCTGGATGCACGTGTAAAGGGAGGAGAACGGCATATGATTATGTCGAACGAATATGACCGTGTATTGCCTATGGATATTCTGCCCGAGTTTCTGATAAAAGCGATAATTGCCGGTGACATTGACCGTATGGAAGCATTGGGTATTTACGAGGTTGCTCCCGAAGATTTTGCGTTATGTGAATTTGTTGATTCATCAAAGCTGGAATTGCAGCATCTTGTGCGTGAGGGACTCGATGCTTTACGTGCAGAGATGTGTTAAGTTATGGCATAAAAAACAATATATTCATGAAATCATTAAGAAATTATCTGAATAGAATAAAACCAAACTTTGAACCTGGCGGAAAATATCATGCTTTCCGTTCGGTATTTGAAGGTTTTGAGTCTTTCTTGTTTGTTCCGAATACAACATCGAAAACCGGAACGAATATTCACGATGCGATAGACAGTAAACGAATAATGTCTATTGTAGTGATAGCTTTGATTCCGGCATTGCTGTTTGGAATGTATAATGTAGGTTATCAGCATTATTTATATACTGGTGCAGTTGGAGGCTTTTGGGAAATGTTTCTTTATGGTCTGCTGGCCGTATTGCCAAAGATTGTGGTGTCATATGTAGTCGGACTGGGTATCGAATTTATAGTGGCACAATGGAAACGTGAGGAAATACAGGAAGGTTTCCTGGTATCGGGAATTCTTATTCCAATGATAGTTCCCGTTGATTGTCCGTTGTGGATATTGGCCATAGCAACTGCCTTTTCGGTAATTTTTGCAAAAGAGGTCTTTGGTGGAACCGGAATGAATGTGTTTAATGTGGCACTGATTACCCGTGCGTTCCTCTTCTTTGCATATCCAACCAAAATGTCGGGTGAATCTGTATGGGTAGCTTCCGACAGTATTTTCGGACTGGGGAAAACCGTTGACGGCTTGACGGCTGCAACTTCATTGGGAGTTGCTTCGACGGCAAAAGTTGCGGATGCTTATCCGGCATTCTCATGGGATATGGTTACCGGACTGATACCCGGTTCTATTGGTGAAACCAGTGTGATTGCTATTCTGATAGGTGCCGTTATTTTGTTGTGGAGTGGTGTTGCCAGTTGGAAAACAATGCTGTCAGTCTTTGTCGGGGGAGCATTCATGGCGTATGTCTTTAATGAATTTGGCCCGGAAACAGCAATGGCCCGTATGCCGTGGTATGAACATCTTGTACTTGGCGGTTTCTGCTTTGGAGCAGTGTTTATGGCAACAGATCCTGTAACGTCAGCCCGAACAGAATCCGGTAAATACATTTATGGATTCCTGATAGGTGCAATAGCTATTATTATCCGTGTATTGAATCCGGGTTATCCTGAAGGAATGATGCTTGCAATATTATTGATGAATGTATTTGCTCCATTGATTGACTATTGTGTAGTGCAGCGTAATATTTCAAGAATAATGAATCGTATAAAATAACAGAGGAATATGGCTACAAAGAAATTTATATGTAAGATATGTGGCTATGTCCACGAAGGAGATTCTGCTCCTGTTTCATGTCCTGTATGTAAGGCTCCGCAGTCGGAGTTTGAGGAACAGAAAGACTCTGAGTTGTCTTCTGGCGAAGTAAAGAAATTCGTATGTAAGATATGTGGTTATGTTCACGAAGGAGATTCAGCTCCTGTTTCATGTCCTGTATGTAAGGCTCCGCAGTCGGAGTTTGAAGAACAGAAAACGGAGCCAGTGATTTCTGAAGAACAGAAGTCTGTTCCTGAAAATCCTGTTGTTGAAAAACAGGCGAAACCCTCATCTGAAAATAAGAAAAGCGGAACAAGAAAATTCAGATGCAAGGTCTGTGGCTACATTCATGAAGGTGATTCTGCACCTTCAATATGTCCTGTTTGCAAAGCCCCTCAGTCAGAATTTGAGGAAATAGGTGGAACCAAGAAGAAAATGGATACTAACAGTAATGTATATACGATAGTTTATGCTGCTGTAATGGTTATTGTTGTAGCTTTCTTATTGGCTTTTGTCAATTCATCTTTACGAGAAAAGCAGGATGAAAATGTAAGAATGGATACCAAAAAGCAGATTCTGGCAGCGCTTCATGTAAATGACGTGCAAAATGTGAGTGAGGAATATGCCAAATATGTGAAGGCAGACATGCTGATGGGTGAGGAAGGAAAACTTGAAAAGGAAATTCCGGATTCAGAGTTTGCGACATCTTATGAGAAAGAGGTTAAGGAACATTCACGTTTGCATGTATTTGTCTGCGAAGTGGAAGGTGAAACCAAATATGTGATTCCGGTATATGGAACAGGTTTGTGGGGAGCTATTTGGGGATATGTGGCATTGAATGCCGATAAAGATTCTGTTTATGGCGTATATTTCTCACATGCCAGTGAGACTCCCGGTTTGGGAGCAGAAATTGCCACGGAGCCTTTCATGAATAAATTTGTTGGAAAGAAGGTACTGGAACAAAGTAATATTGCTTTGGGAGTAGTCAAAAACGGAAAAGTTGAGAAGGCAGATTATCAAGTGGATGGTATTTCCGGAGGAACTATTACCTCTGAAGGTGTAAACGCCATGTTGAAAAATTGTTTGGGGAATTATGTTCAGTTTTTAACGGCAAAATAAGAGGAGACAATAATATATGAGTAGTTTATTCTCAAAGAAAAATAAAGAGGTTTTTTCAGCTCCGTTGGGCATGAATAATCCGGTAACGGTGCAGGTATTGGGTATCTGTTCTGCATTGGCCGTAACGGCAAAGCTGGAACCGGCAATTGTTATGGGATTGTCAGTTACTGTGATAACGGCATTCTCGAATGTTATTATTTCACTGTTGCGTAAAACCGTTCCTAACCGTATACGTATTATTGTACAGTTGGTGGTCGTAGCGGCATTGGTTACTATCGTAAGTGAAATATTGAAAGCTTTTGCCTATGATGTGAGTGTGCAGCTGTCAGTATATATCGGTTTGATAATTACAAACTGTATTCTTATGGGACGTCTGGAGGCTTTTGCTATGGCAAACGGTCCTTGGGAGTCTTTCCTTGATGGAATTGGTAACGGACTGGGTTATGCCAAGATTCTTATAATTGTGGCATTCTTCCGTGAGCTTTTTGGTTCTGGAGCTGTCTTGGGATTCCAGATTATTCCTTCTTCTGTTTACGAAGCCGGATATCTGAATAACGGATTGATGCTTATGCCTCCTATGGCATTGATAATTGTAGCATGCATCATATGGTACCAGCGTAGCAAGCATAAGGAATTGCAGGACAAATAATTTTTGGTAGAAGAATAATACAATCACAATATGGAACATTTCTTTAGTTTGTTTGTTCGTTCGATATTTGTCGACAACATGATATTTGCATTCTTTCTTGGAATGTGTTCTTATCTGGCTGTTTCCAAAACTGTAAAAACAGCAGTCGGACTGGGTATTGCCGTAACCTTTGTATTGGTTGTTACATTGCCAGTCAATTATCTGCTTCAGACAAAAGTCTTGGCGGCTGATGGTATATTTGGAATAGATTTGAGCTTTTTGAGTTTTATTCTTTTTATAGCGGTTATAGCGGCTATTGTGCAGTTGGTTGAAATGATTGTTGAGCGCTTCAGTCCTTCACTTTATGCATCATTGGGTATATTCCTTCCGCTTATAGCTGTAAACTGTGCCATAATGGGTGCTTCACTTTTTATGCAGCAACGCATATTGAAAGGTGAGAGTGATCCGCAATATATTGGTGGGGTAGCCGATGCGATATCTTATGCGTTGGGTTCAGGTATTGGTTGGATGCTGGCTATTGTCGGATTGGCTGCAATCCGTGAAAAGATGGCTTATTCAGATGTACCTGCTCCGTTACGTGGTTTGGGAATAACATTTATTGTTGTGGGCTTGATGGCTATGGCATTTATGTGTTTCTCTGGTCTGAAAATTTAAAAGAAAGGAAATAAGACATGGATATACATTTGATATTAGCTAGTATTGGAGTCTTTCTGGCTGTAATGCTTATATTGGTTATAGTATTGTTGGTGGCAAAAAAATATCTGGTTCCTTCAGGCCCTGTGAAACTTACCATCAACGGAGAGAATACATTGGAAGTTGAGTCAGGCTCATCTTTGCTGAACACACTGGCGGTAAATGGTGTTTTCCTTCCTTCTGCATGTGGTGGAAAAGGCTCGTGTGGACAGTGTAAATGTCAGGTCCTTGAAGGTGGAGGTGAGATTCTTCCTTCAGAGGTAAGTCATTTCAGCCGTAAGCAACAGCAGGATCATTGGCGTTTGGGCTGTCAGGTAAAACTTAAAAATGATATGAGCATTAAAGTTCCTGAATCGGTGATGGGTGTTAAGGAATGGGAATGCGAAGTAATCTCGAACAAGAATGTGGCAACCTTCATCAAGGAGTTTATTGTAGCGTTACCTCCCGGAGAACATATGGATTTTATACCAGGTTCGTATGCGCAGATTAAGATTCCGGCTTATACAATGGACTATGATAAGGATATTGACAAGTCTTTGATAGGTGAGGAATATCTTCCTTCATGGCAGAAGTTCGGACTGTTTGGTTTGAAGTGTAAAAATGATGAGCCTACAATTCGTGCTTATTCTATGGCTAACTATCCGGCAGAGGGCGACCGTATTATGCTTACGGTACGTATTGCTACTCCTCCTTTCAAACCGAAACCTCAGGTTGGTTTCATGGATGTGATGCCGGGTATTGCTTCATCATATATCTTTACGCTGAAACCGGGTGATAAGGTTATAATGAGTGGTCCTTATGGCGATTTCCATCCGCTATTTGATTCTGACCGTGAAATGATGTGGATTGGTGGTGGAGCTGGTATGGCTCCGTTACGTGCACAGATTATGCATATGACCAAGACTTTGAAGACGAAGAATCGTAAGATGTCATATTTCTATGGCGCACGCGCTCTCAATGAAGTATTTTATTTGAATGACTTTCTGGAGCTGGAGAAAGAGTTTCCGAACTTCTCATTTCATTTGGCACTTGACCGTCCCGATCCGGCTGCAGATGCTGCGGGTGTGAAATATACGCCTGGATTTGTTCATCAGGTTATTTATGAAACTTATTTGAAAGATCATGAGGCACCGGAAGATATTGAATATTACATGTGTGGTCCGGGCCCGATGAGCAAGGCTGTTGAAGGAATGCTCGACAGTCTGGGTGTTCCGTCAAAGAATCTGATGTTTGATAATTTTGGAGGATAAATTATAAGAAAAAAGCACGCGTGCTTTCATGAGAAAGGACCCGTGCTTACAGTTAAAAGGACGTGTACTTTTTCAAAAAGCACACGTCCTTTTTTTAGATAAACAAGTTCAGATTTGATTCTTCTGCTTTTTCCAGATAGGTAGCTACTCCTCCGAGACTGACGTTATCCATGAGCTCCTCCTTTTTGACCCCCATAACGTCCATACTCATGGTACAGGCAATCATTTCAATATTGTTTTTTACGGCCTGATTGATGAGGCTTTCCAGACTGTCTATTTTCTTTCTGTTCATAATCATTCTCATCATACGGCTTCCCATTCCTCCCATATTGAGTTTTGAAAGCGCAAGTTTTTTACTGCTTGATGGAAGCATAAATCCAAACATCTTGCCGAAGAAATCTTTTGAAACTGCCGGCTTGTCGCTTTTCTTGATGACATTGAGTCCCCAAAATGTGAAAAACATGGTAACTTTCTTTCCCATAGCTGCTGCTCCGTTGGCTATAACGAATGAAGCCAGAGCTTTATCTAAATCATCGCTGAAAACAATAATCGTTTTTTGCTCGGATGATTTTACCGGAACATTGCCGGGATTCTCTGCATTACTTTTTGTCTTTTCAATTAATGCAGTGATTACTCCATTTTTGTTCTCTTTTTGGATAAGTTGTGCGCCGGTAACCTTACACCATGATGCAACGTCTTTTCCAAAAGCCTGATCTGTAGCAGATATTGAAAGGACATCTCCTTCGCTGAGTTCTGCATAATGTTTCTTTAATTGCATGATAGGGCCGGGGCACATAAGTCCGCATGCATCTACTTTCAGAATATTTTTTGCAGAAACATTCTGGCATTTGTTGTTATCGGCATCTCCACTTTCGGTTGTTGCGAGGCAGCAACTGTTTTCCATAGAACTGTTTTCTATTGTTTTTGCTGCGGCACACCATGTCTTGTATCCTCCAGAGAGATTGTATACCTTGGTAAATCCATTTTGTACAAGTATGCGATATGCCAGATATCCCCGTAATCCGACAGCACATGTTACAATTATTTTTTTGTCTTTGGGCAGTTCGTTCAAATGTTCACGCAGTTCGTCAACGGGAATATTGATAAATCCGGGGATGCTTCCCAGGCTGAATTCATCAGCTGTGCGGACATCTATTTTTACGGTATCATTATCAAGTTTAGCAATATCCCGCCATGTGACAATCTGTACGCGTTTGTTCAGAATGTTTTCTGCTACAAAACCTGCCATGTTTACCGGATCTTTTGCTGAAGAGTAGGGGGGAGCATAAGCATGTTCCAGCTCCATCAAATCATAGATGCTGCCATTGCGCTGAATAATTTGCGACATCATTTCTATGCGTTTGTCTACTCCTTCAAATCCTACAATCTGTGCGCCGAACAGTTTTCCGTCATGAGGTGAAAATAATATTTTTATCGACATGGGAATAGCATTAGGATAGTATCCGGCATGTGAACTTCCGTGTGTCCAGGAAGAAACGTATTCAATACCTTCTTTCTTCAATAATTTGGCATTAGCTCCTGTCGCTGCTACGGTAAGGGCACATATCTTGGCAATTGAAGTTCCGATGGTTCCATTGTAGGTTTCGCGATTTCCCAATATAATATTGTTTGCAACGATACGTCCTTGTTTGTTGGCCGGTCCGGCAAGAGGAATCAGTGCAGGCTTTTTGGTAACGTAATTTATTATTTCAGTTGCGTCACCCAAGGCGTAAATAGATTCGTCCGATGTCTGCATGTATTGATTTACATGTATGCCTCCAGTTTGTCCGAGTTCAAGTCCGCATTCTTTGGCGAGTTTGGTTTCAGGACGTACACCAATACTCAGAATTACAATGTCTGAATAAATTTCATTGCCGTCGTTCAAATGTACGATAACTTGATTATCAGCTTCAGAAAAACGTGTCACACCATTTTTCAGATGGAGAGAAATACCTTCTTCAATAAGATGATGGTGCACGATAGAGGCCATTGAATAGTCGATAGGAGCCATTACCTGATCACTCATTTCCACAATATGTACCTCTATTCCTTGATGGTGCAGATTTTCTGCCATTTCCAAACCGATAAATCCACCACCTACTACGACTGCTTTTTTGACATTGTTTTTATGTATATGCTGTTTGATTGTGTCTGTATCCAGTACATTGCGTAATGTTAATATACGGGAGTTTTCAATGCCTTCAATTCTTGGTCGGAGAGGTTCCGCACCAGGTGAAAGTACCAGTTTGTCGTATGTTTCCGTATATGTGCGGTCTGAAGCCAGATTGTGAACTGTTACGTTCTTGGCTTTTCGGTCAATGGCTGTTACTTCTTGCTCTGTGCGGATATCTATTCTGAAGCGGTCTGTAAATCCTTTGACCGTTTGTACAAACAGTTTTTCTCTTTCTTCAATAACACCGCCTATATAATAAGGTAAACCACAGTTGGCATATGATACATACTTTCCTCTTTCAAAAAGAATGATTTCTGCTTTTTCATCCAGTCTGCGTAAGCGTGCAGCAACAGTTGCTCCACCGGCAACTCCTCCAATGATAAGATATTTCATAACTGATATTATTTTTAATATTAATAATTGCTACTGGAAAATATTTAGGGAAATAAAAAGGGATTATTCCCCTTTTATACATTTGCTGAGTTCACGGAAGAATTCTTCAAATCCAAGCTCTTTTTGTTTCATGAACTCAATTTGCTGTTTCCCTTCTTTTGTTAGTGAAAATAACATCTGGCGTTTGTCGTTTGGATTAATAAGTCTTTGGATAAGATGCTTATTTTCAACGGATGTTATTACTTTTGATATTCTGGAGTTAGAAAGACCTATATATTCGCTTATTGCTCCTGCTGTTTTGGCTTCTCCGTCTTTCAGGCAGCATAGTATCATGGCTTCATTAATAGTCATATCATTACTCTCTGAAAAAGTCTTTTCAAATTGGTAGAGTATTTTATATATGTCTTTAATAACACAGATTGGTTCCATAGATTCTTTTTATTGATTACACCTGCAAAGATATATAAAATTTTGGGATGGCAATATTTTCTACTAAGAAATATTGCTATCCCTCTTGTTTTTTCTTGGACTCTGTTCTATGAACGAGCCATGGGGTTATTTTGTGATAATATGGGTAACATATTGTTGAAAAGCCTGTGCTTTTTCATTATTAAAATAATGTATGGAAGTGACAGGTGCAAATAAATATGACTGATATGAGAATAGTTGTACTCCTGCAAAGTTTCCGTCTTCAGACATTAAGACATCCATTCGTACATTACCGTTGTGTATGGATTCTAATTTGTTTTCTGTAAAAGAACCGCTTTCAATATCCCGTTGTAATGAAACCAGGTTTTTCATATCAAAAAACAATGTTTTCTTGATGATTTTACTGTTTGTTTTCGTGTATACAAATTCTTTGCTTTTGTTCATCAGACGGAAACATCCATATCCGATAATCAGTAATCCGATAATAAATACAGTCAGAAATATGGATGTCTGTGTATCTTTATACGGAAGTCCGATAAGGCAGGCACATAAACCGGCAATAAGCAGCAATAATGCGATGATGGTTTGTTTAGAGTTGGTTCTTTTTATAATTTCGTTATGGTTTACATTAAATAATGTAGCGTCGTTGTTATATGAGTTCATAATTATTTAGCAGTTTAAATTAATACAATTGGTTTAATGCCGTGATGGATATATATCTTGGCATGATAAATTGCTTTCTGTTTTACAGCAACAGAAAGACTTGTTTCTTTGGATTATGTATGTTCTGCTAAATAAGAATGCGCCTCATGGCGTAGATGTAATACTCGCTACAAGGCTTTCCGGAACTGAAAAAATGGGAGTTATTAAATAAAATATATTGAGAGATAGCGAGTTGATGCTTATATGAAGCCTGATTGATAATACACTTCTTCATATGCTGCGCAATACTTTCTACAAAGCGTTGCTGATTTTGCAACCATTGGGTGCGGAATGCATGGAATGATGTATTGAAATCAATTCTGGCTTCTTTATATATATGTGTTAATGCCGATGATAAAAACCGGCAATCTTGCTGTTTATGGGTAGCTGTATCTTCTTGCTGATATATGCAAACAGTCTGTTCTGGTTGGGTATTTGTTTCCAAAACCTGACCAGTATAAATCTTGTTTGCAACAAGAAAGATTATTAGGATAATGATAAAATGTAAATACTTCATATTTATAAACAGCGTCGCAAAGGTATGTAGAGATAGTGAACTATCCAAATATTCGTTCAGTTTTGTAGCTTTCAGGTTTGTTCTTCCGTGAAAAGGAAATCTTTTTTTATATATGCATGTATACAATTTATAATCTCGATTACACTTCAGAGGTGTTTTTCTGAAAATTCATTAGTTTTGCAGAAACTCAAAATGATTAAGAGGAAAATGAAGATAGAAACAAACCATTCACAAACAATAAGTGCGGTGTTGGGAGATATAACGACCTTATCTGTTGATGCCATTGTAAATGCTGCCAATAATTCTCTTTTGGGAGGAGGTGGGGTAGACGGAGCTATTCATCGCGCAGCCGGTCCGGAGCTTCTTGCAGAATGCAGAACGTTGAACGGATGCAAGACCGGAGAAGCTAAATTAACTTCAGGCTACCATTTGCCTGCCAAGTATGTGATACATACGGTGGGTCCCCGTTATTTTGGTCCGGAAGAAAACAAACCGCAATTGCTGGCTTCATGTTATCGCAATTCACTACGTCTGGCTTCATTACATCATATTGCTTCCATCGCTTTTCCGTCAATAAGTACGGGAGTGTATCATTATCCGCTGGCAGAGGCTGTTCCAATAGCTGTTCGGGAAGTTTTGTCGGGACTGGAAGAGTATCCGGATATTAAAGAAGTGATATTTGTCTGCTTTAATAAAGAAGTATTAGACTGTTACGAAAAGGAGTTGAGTAAATTGAAGTAAAAACAGAATAAGGAAAAGTTATAATGAAAGTTTTGATAACTCAGGCTTTGCCTGAAGAATGTACGGAGATAGTACTTCCGGATGCGGAAATCCGACGTGTATATACATCTATTGGTAAGGTTATGGCTTCGTATCGTTTGTCTGAAGCAATTTTTCACTATAATCCGGATATTGTTCTGAATGTAGGAACGGCCGGAACTTTATCGCATCAGGTAGGAGATATCATATTGTGTACGGAGTTTATCGATCGCGATATGCAGCGTATAAAGCATTTGGGAATAGATTATAAGGTTTCCATGGATACTGTTCCGGATAAAACACCGTGGAACTGGAACGCCAGTCTGAGGGGTATCTGTAATACAGGCGATAGTTTTGTTACGGAACCGGAAGCATTGGAAGGAGATGCTGTAGATATGGAAGCTTATGCCCAGGCTCTTGTCTGCAAGGAAAGGAACATTCCATTTATGTCCGTGAAATATATTACAGATATAATAGGTCAGAATTCTGTAAAGCACTGGCAGGAAAAACTGGCTGAAGCTGATAAAGCTTTGTGTCATTATTTTCAATCGATAACGCTAAAAAATAAAGAGCTTTGACTATATGGAAATAAAATCAATATTGGAGAATCTGCATATTGATGCGTTGAATCCGATGCAGGAAGCGGCTTTGGAAGCGGGACGTGGTTCTAAAGATGTGATTCTTTTGTCACCGACAGGTTCGGGAAAGACTTTGGCTTTTTTATTGCCTTTGTTGAATGATTTGTCTGAATCGGCTGTTGGCGTGCAGGCTGTGGTGCTTGTGCCTTCGCGTGAACTGGCTTTACAGATAGAGACCGTCTTTAAGTCTATGGGTACTTCATATAATGTAATGAGCTGTTATGGAGGCCGGCCGGCAATGGAAGAACATCGGGTAATGAAAAATATCCACCCTTCGGTTATTATCGGAACGCCCGGACGTATGAACGACCATTTGGCAAAGCAGAATTTTGATTCTTCTTCTGTCAGATTGTTGGTTATTGATGAATTTGACAAATGTCTTGAATTCGGATTTTATGATGAAATGTCAACAGTCATTTCCTTATTACCCAATTTGCAGAAGCGTTATCTGCTTTCGGCGACCGATGCATCGGAGATACCCGAATTTACGGGATTGAATAAGGCTACTAAATTGTCATTCCTGAATACGGAAAGTCAGGAGTCAAATTCACGGCTTCATATATATAAGGTAGAATCACCCGATAAAGACAAGCTGGAATCCTTGTACAAACTTCTTTGTATGCTGGGTAACCAGTCTTCATTGGTGTTTTGCAATTACAGGGAGTCTGTAGAACGAGTTGGCAATTATTTGTCTTCGAAAAAGATGTATAATGAAGTTTTTCATGGAGGAATGGAACAGCAAGACCGTGAAAAGGCTTTGTACAAGTTTAGAAACGGGAGTTGTAATGTTTTTATTTCAACGGATTTGGCTTCGCGCGGACTGGATATACCGGATATAGACAATGTTATTCATTATCATTTACCTGTAAATGAGGAAAGTTTCATTCATAGAAACGGACGTACAGCCCGTTGGGAAGCGACAGGAAACGCTTTTATGCTGTTGCATGCTGAAGAAAAAATGCCGGATTATGTAAAGGAACTCCCGGAAACTTTTGTTTTGGATGTGAATCCTCCCAAGCCCTCGTTGCCTCAATGGGTAACATTATATATAGGTAAAGGCAAAAAGGATAAGTTGAACAAGATTGATATAGCTGGTTTCTTATATAAGAAAGGTAATTTGCAACGTGAAGATATCGGTCAAATAGATGTTAAAGAACATTATGCTTATGTGGCAATTTGTCGAAAAAAACTAAAGCAAACCCTTAATTTGATAAAAGGAGAGAAAATTAAAGGCCTTAAAACTATCATTGAGGAAACAAAATGACATTAAAAGCATAAATAAGTACTTATAAATTCATTCATTGTAGCAAAATGATAGTTTTATTATGCAATAAACATTCAAAATGATTAATTATGTGAACAAATGTCACTTTTTTAATAAAAAAGTTGTTGGATGAATAATAATGTGTAAATTTGCAGCATGACATTAGTATAAACCAAAACTTATATCAACATGAAAAAGCATAATTTTAGCGCAGGACCGTCAATCCTTCCTCGCGAAGTAATCGAAGAAACAGCTAAAGGCGTTTTGGATTTCAATGGTTCAGGACTTTCAGTATTGGAAGTTAGCCACCGTGGTAAAGATTTTCAAGCAGTAATTGATGAAGCCGAAGCTTTGTTTAAAGAAATCTTGAACATTCCGGAAGGATATTCTGTATTGTTCTTGGGTGGTGGTGCAAGTACTCAGTTCTGTATGGTTCCTTATAACTTCTTGGAAAAGAAAGCTGCTTATTTGAATACTGGTGTATGGTCTAAGAAAGCTATTAAAGAAGCTAAAGGTTTTGGAGAAGTTGTTGAAGTTGCTTCATCTGCAGATGCTACATTCTCATATATTCCGAAAGATTTCGTAATTCCTTCTGATGTAGATTATTTCCACTTTACAAGCAACAATACTATTTACGGTACTGAAATCAGAAAAGATTTTGATTCTCCAGTTCCTGTAATTTCTGATATGTCTTCAGATATATTCTCTCGTCCGATTGATGTATCTAAATATATGTGTATTTATGGTGGTGCTCAGAAGAATCTGGCTCCTGCTGGTGTTACATTTGTAATCGTTAAGAACGATGCTGTAGGAAAAGTATCACGTTATATTCCTACAATGTTGAATTATCAGACTCATATCGATGGTGGTTCAATGTTCAATACTCCTCCTGTATTGCCTATCTACTCTGCAATGTTGACTCTTCGTTGGATCAAGGCTCAAGGTGGTGTTGTTGAAATGCAACGTCGTGCAGTAGAAAGAGCTGAATTGCTTTATGGTGAAATCGATCGTAACCGTTTGTTCCGTGGAACAGTTACATGTGATGAAGACCGTTCTTACATGAACATCTGTTTCGTAATGAAAGACGAATACAAAGAACTTGAGGCTGACTTTATGAAATTTGCAACCGAAAGAGGTATGGTTGGTATCAAAGGTCACCGTTCTGTTGGTGGTTTCCGTGCTTCTTGCTACAATGCAATGCCGTTGGAAAGCGTAAGAGCTTTGGTAGAATGCATGCAAGAATTTGAAAAAGCTCATTAATAACCAGGAGAATTTACAATAATCTAATTTTAGACATCTTATCATAGCTGATTATCCAAATTAGAGAGCTTCGGAATCGTAGTTTTGATAATCTGGGTAATCAGCTTTTTTAATAAATATCGTAGCTATGAAAGTATTAGTTGCAACAGACAAACCATTTGCTAAAGTTGCAGTAGATGGTATTCGTAAAGAGATTGAAAATGCAGGTTTTGAACTTGTTTTGTTAGAAAAATATGGCGAAAAGGCAAAATTGCTTGAGGCTGTAAAAGATGTAGACGCTATTATCATCCGTAGCGATGTTATAGATAACGAAGTTTTTGAAGCTGCAAAACAATTGAAGATTGTTGTTCGTGCAGGAGCTGGTTATGATAACGTTGATTTGGCTGCTGCTACTGCTCACAATGTATGTGTTATGAATACTCCGGGACAAAATTCCAATGCTGTTGCAGAATTGGTATTTGGTCTGTTGGTATACGCTGTTCGTAACTTCTATAATGGTACATCAGGTACAGAATTGAAAGAAAAGACATTAGGTATTCATGCATTTGGTAATGTAGGTCGTAATGTTGCACGTATAGCTAAAGGCTTTGGTATGGAAGTTTGCGCTTTTGATGCATATTGTCCGAAAGAAGTCATTGAAGCTGCAGGTGTAAAAGCTGTTGATTCTGTTGAAGAATTGTACAAGAACTCTAATGTTGTTTCTTTGCACATTCCTGCAACTGCAGAAACAAAGAACTCTATCAATTACGAATTGGTTAATTTGATGCCGAAGGGAGGTATTCTTGTAAATACTGCCCGTAAGGAAGTTATCAATGAAGCTGAGCTGATTAAATTGATGGAAGAACGTGCAGATATCAAGTATGTAACTGATATTATGCCTGTAGCAAACGAAGAATTTGCATCTAAGTTTGCTGGCCGTTACTTCTCAACTCCTAAGAAGATGGGAGCTCAGACTGCAGAGGCTAATATCAATGCCGGTATTGCTGCAGCAAAACAGATTGTCGGCTTCATCAAAGATGGTTGTGAAAAATTCCGTGTGAACAAATAAATATTAATCTAAAAAGATTTTTTTAATTATGGCAATTATAAAACCTTTTAAAGGAATTCGTCCACCGAAAGAATTTGTAGAGCAAGTTGAATCACGTCCTTATGACGTTTTGAATTCTGAAGAAGCTCGCAAAGAGGCAGAAGGAAATGAAAAATCCTTGTATCATATCATTAAACCGGAAATTGATTTTCCAGAAGGTACAGATGAACATGATCCTCGCGTTTATGGCAAAGCAGCTGAAAACTTCCAGAAGTTCCAGGATAAGGGATGGCTCGTTCAAGACGCAAAGGAAAACTACTATATCTATGCACAGACAATGAACGGTAAGACACAATACGGATTGGTTGTTTGCGCTTATGTAGAAGATTATTTGAACGGTGTTATCAAGAAACATGAGTTGACCCGTCGTGATAAGGAAGAAGACCGTATGAAACATGTTCGTGTAAATAACGCAAACATTGAACCGGTATTCTTTGCATATCCGGATAATGCCAAATTGGATGAAATTGTAGCACGTTATGCTGCACAGGAGCCGGTATACGATTTTATTGCTCCTATCGACGGATTTGGCCATAAATTCTGGATTATCGATAAGGAAGAGGATATTCAGGCCATAACAAAAGAGTTTGCTGCAATGCCTTCATTGTATATTGCAGATGGTCACCACCGTTCTGCAGCTGCTGCTCTTGTTGGTGCAGAAAAAGCTAAGCAGAATCCTAATCATCGCGGTGATGAAGAATATAATTACTTCATGGCCGTATGTTTCCCTGCAAACCAGTTGACCATTATCGATTATAACCGTGTTGTAAAAGACTTGAATGGCCTTACTGCTGCACAGTTCCTTGATGCACTTCGTGAGAACTTTGTTGTAGAAGAAAAGGGTGCAGAAATTTACAAACCAAATAAATTGCACAACTTCTCTCTTTATCTTGAAGGCAAATGGTACAGCCTGACAGCAAAAGAAGGAACTTATGACGATAATGATCCTATTGGAGTATTGGACGTTACAATCTCTTCAAACCTTATCTTAGACAAGATTTTGGGTATTAAGGATCTTCGTTCTGATAAGAGAATTGATTTCGTAGGTGGTATCCGTGGTTTAGGCGAACTGAAACGTCGCGTTGACAGCGGTGAGATGAAAGTTGCCTTGGCACTGTATCCTGTTACAATGAAACAAATTATGGATATAGCCGATACCGGTAATATCATGCCTCCTAAGACTACATGGTTTGAACCTAAGCTTCGTTCCGGATTGATTATCCACAAATTGAGCTAAATAAATACTTGGAATATTTGAGAGGGTGTGTCAAAACTCATTTTTTGAAAATATGAACTTATAATTTGAAATTTGAGCATCCTAAAAGACTAAAGAAAGGGCCGTATCATTACTCAAAACAGAGTTTGATACGACCCTTTTAAATATTATAGTTACAATCTGTAACTTTGAGGAGTAGTCATTTTAGTTTTGACACACCCTCTTTTATTTATATTATATGGAGCATGGGAGTTTCTGAACATTTTTACATGAATGATTTTGCCGCTATTGATTTTGAAACGGCAAATGCCTGCCGTTACAGTATATGTAGTGTGGGGGTGGTGATTGTGCGTAATGGAGAAATCGCAGACAAGTACTACAGCCTGATACAACCGGAACCAAATTATTATTCTTATTGGAATACGAGAATACACGGACTGGCTTATGAAGATACTGCAAATGCCCCTTTATTTCCGGATGTATGGAATGCCATAGCTCCCCGTATTGAAGGATTGCCATTGGTTGCTCATAACAAGGCTTTTGATGAGAGTTGCCTGAAAGCGGCTTTCCGTGTTTATGGAATGGATTATCCTGACTATAATTTTTATTGCACCTATCAGGGAGCAAGACGTCGTTTCCCCTTCCTTCCCGATTTTCAATTGCAAACAGTTGCTTCATACTGTGGTTATGACTTGAAGCATCATCATCATGCCCTGGCTGATGCTGAGGCCTGTGCCCGTATAGCTATTGAGTTATGGACGGTATGATATCTCTGGAGACCGAGTTTTTTATAACCATCTTCGAGAAACTCCGATTTTTTGACTATGTTTGCAGATGCTATGGAAGAAGATGTTTATAAGACAATTGTTGATAAGGCAGAAGCCATTTATACGGAAAAGCGCAGCAAGTTTATTGCAATAGCTTTACCGGTTCGTTCGTTGGATGAAGTGAAGCTGTATCTGGAAGAGTATCAGAAGAAATATTATGATGCCAGACATGTATGTTATGCCTATATGTTAGGGCATGAACGAACAAACTTTCGTGCCAATGACAATGGTGAGCCTTCGGGAACAGCCGGAAAACCGATTTTAGGGCAGATAAATTCCAATGAACTGACAGATATATTAATAATTGTGGTACGTTATTTTGGAGGAATCAAGCTGGGGACAAGCGGTCTGATTGTAGCCTATCGTACAGCGGCAGCCGAAGCCATAGCCAATGCCACAACCATAGAAAAAACAGTTGATGAAGATGTTGAGATAACATTTGAATATCCTTTTATGAATGATGTGATGCGGGTTGTCAAAGAAGAAAATCCGAGCATCGTTTCACAGTCATATGATATGGATTGTGTCATGACATTACGTATCCGTCGTTTGCTGATGCCGCGTCTGCGGGCACGACTTGAGAAAGTAGAGACTTTGCGTTTTAATACGGATAAATAGCGGATATTCTTGTCTTTAAGATAATACGCGGCATGCACCAACATATCTTTTCTGATAATAAGCCTCTTCAGAAGATGAGATGCGTACACCCGTACGGCTTGCATGAATAAAGGAGAAACTGCCGGTTTCATGGTTTACCTTTGTAACGATGCCCACATGACCGATACCACTGCTTCTGCTGGAACCGCAGAAAAATACCAGATCTCCTTTTTTGAGCTCTTTGCAGTCGTTGATTTTTATTCCTTCTTGAAATTGAGAGCGTGAAGAGCGTGTGAGTGAAATGTTTTCTTTCTTGAAGACATAACTTGTAAAACCGGAACAGTCAAAACCGATTTTCGGATTCATACGTCCACTGCGATAAGGTACTCCGATATATTTCATGGCACGTTGCACAATGTCTTTACCTGTAACTGTTGTAGAATCAGATAAAGATATGGTTTGGGCAGAAGCCGATACTGCAAATGCCAGACATATAGTAGTTATGAGAGTACGTATATATTTCATTCTTTTATTGGTTTCTGGTAATCTGGTTAATCTTTATGTCTCAAAGTTATTGAAAAATCAGGTTTCAAGCAACCCCTTTTTGTATCTTTTGGGATTTGCTAAAAAATGTACATTCTTTATGGTGATGCTTAGATTGTTGATAAACAGGGATATATTAAAAGTATTTCCAACAGAACGGAATTGACCTCTTTAATATTTATTTAAAAGAACCTTCGTCATTTCTTTTTCATTTACATACAATGTAAATTAGTTAAAAATGACATGTAGCTTATCGTTCGTGTGTGCTTGTATTTGTATTTCAAGTAACTTTGTCTCCGTCAAAATATCAACTGAGAGATTATGGATTTTGAATTAGTATCAGATTATCGTCCTACAGGCGACCAACCGGAGGCAATAGCACAGTTGACCGAAGGTGTGCTTCACGGTGTTCCGGCCCAGACTTTATTGGGAGTAACAGGGTCGGGCAAGACGTTTACCATAGCCAATGTAATAAAGAATGTCAATAAGCCAACCTTGATATTAAGTCACAACAAGACATTGGCCGCACAGCTTTACGGTGAGTTCAAGAGTTTTTTTCCGAACAATGCCGTAGAGTATTATGTATCGTATTATGATTATTATCAACCGGAGGCCTATTTGCCTTCAACTGATACTTATATAGAGAAAGATCTTGCCATAAACGATGAGATTGACAAGTTGAGGCTGGCGGCTACTTCGGCCTTATTGTCCGGACGTAAGGATGTTGTGGTAGTATCGTCCGTTTCGTGCATATATGGTATGGGAAATCCTGCCGATTTCTATAATAATGTCATTGATATTCATTGTGGACAGAAGCTGGACCGTAATGTTTTTCTCCGTCGGCTGGTGGACAGTTTGTATACTCGCAATGACCTGGAACTTAATCGCGGTTCTTTTCGTGTGAAAGGCGATACGGTAGACATCTATCTGGCTTATAGTGACAATTTGTTGAGAGTCGTATTTTGGGATGATGAAATTGATGCCATAGAAGAAGTTGACGCGGAAAGTGCGCACAGAATTGCAGGGTTTGATTCATATAGAATATATCCGGCCAACTTGTTCATGACTACCAAAGAAAGCACTTTGAAGGCTATCCATCAGATTGAAGATGACCTGACTAAACAGGTAGAATATTTTAAGGAAATAGGAAAATCATTTGAGGCCAAGCGACTTTATGAACGTGTAACCTATGATATGGAAATGATTCGTGAGTTGGGACATTGCTCCGGAATAGAAAATTATTCCCGTTATTTTGATGGGAGAGAGGCAGGGACACGACCTTACTGCCTGTTGGACTTTTTCCCAGACGATTTCCTGATTGTTATTGATGAGAGTCATGTCAGCGTGCCACAAATCCGTGCAATGTATGGAGGAGACCGTGCGCGAAAGACTAACCTGGTAGAGTATGGTTTCCGTTTGCCGGCAGCATTGGACAATCGTCCACTGAAGTTTGAAGAGTTTGAGGAAATGGCAAAACAGGTAATCTACGTCAGTGCTACTCCGGCCGATTATGAATTAATGAAGAGTGAAGGCATTGTCGTAGAGCAGGTGATAAGACCTACCGGACTTCTGGACCCGATTATTGAAGTTCGTCCAAGCTTGAATCAGATAGATGATTTAATGGAAGAAATACAGCAGCGTATAGAGCAGAACGAACGTATACTTGTGACTACGCTGACAAAGAGAATGGCTGAAGAACTGACAGACTATCTGCTGCGCAACAATATACGGTGTAATTACATTCACAGTGATGTTGATACGCTGGATAGGGTGAAGATTATGGACGATTTGAGACAGGGACTGTATGATGTGCTGGTAGGAGTGAACTTGCTCCGTGAAGGTCTGGATTTGCCCGAAGTCTCTTTGGTAGCTATTCTTGACGCCGACAAGGAAGGTTTTTTACGAAGTCACCGTTCTCTGACACAGACTGCAGGACGTGCTGCGCGCAATGTACATGGCAAGGTTATCATGTATGCCGACAAGATAACCGACAGTATGCGGCAAACCATTGACGAGACCAATCGTCGACGAGCCAAGCAGCTGGCTTATAATGAAGCACATGGAATAACTCCCCAACAAATCAAGAAGGGACGTATGACAGCCTTGCTCGATGCTACGGAAAATTCCGAAACAGCACCTTCCATATCGAAAGAGTATGTTGAACCGTCATTCAATACGGTTGCGGCCGATCCGGTAGTAGAATATATGTCTGTTCCGCAATTGGAGAAGAGTATAGAGCGTACGCGTAAGCAAATGCAGGATGCAGCCAAGAAACTGGATTTTATAGAAGCTGCCCAATATCGTGACGAACTGATAAAACTTGAAGAAATTTTAAAAGAAAAAAAGACACAGGAGCAACTAAATTGATACACAGGCATAAATTGTATTAAAAAATATGGATTCATTGTATAATTCAGTGCTTCTCTGTAAATTTGCGCAATATTTTGGAATAAGATGAAGAAAAATCTGATTATAATAGCTTTGGCTTCTGCATGCATGTTGTCATCATGCGGTGATTATAATAAGGTCCTGAAGAGCCAGGATTATTCCTATCGGTATGAAGCTGCCAAGGAATATTTCTTTAGTGGACAGTATAATAAAGCTTCGGTAGTGCTGGCCGACATGATTACAATACTGAAGGGTAGTACAAAGGCCGAAGAGTCTCTCTATATGCTTGCCATGTGTTATTACGGGCAGGGAGACTGGCTGGAAGCTTCTTCTACGTTTAAAAAGTATTATACCACTTATCCGCGTGGTGAGTTTACCGAGCTGGCCCGTTATTATACTTGCCGGGCTTTGTATAATGATACGCCGGAACCACAGCTTGACCAGACAAGCACATTCAATGCAATTAATGAAATACAGATGTTTTGTGAATATTATCCAACCAGTGAATATAAGGATGATGCGCAGAACATGATGTTCGAATTACAGGACAAACTCGTTGAAAAAGAATATCTTTCAGCCCAACTGTATTATAATTTGGGTAATTATATGGGTAATAACTATGAGTCATGCGTTATTACCGCCCAAAATGCCTTGCAGGATTTTCCATATGCCAAAAGACGCGAAGATCTTTCTTTCCTCATTGTGCGGGCAAAGTTCAAGATGGCTATGGAAAGTGTATTGGAAAAGCAGGAAGAACGTTTTCGCGATGTGGTAGATGAATATTACGCCTTCAAAAACGAATTCCCTGAAAGTAAATATCTGAAGGATGTGGAAAAAATGTTCCACACGGCAAACAAGAATATTAAAGATTGAAATATAAATAACAGAATTAAAAACTATGGATTACAGAAAAACAAATGCCCCTACTACCACGGTTACACGCGATTTGATGGAGTTGTGTGAAGATACCGGCAATATCTATGAAACAGTAGCCATTATAGGAAAACGTGCAAACCAGATTGCTGTGGAGATTAAGAACGACCTGTCAAAGAAATTGCAGGAGTTTGCTTCTTATAATGATAGTATGGATGAAGTTTCTGAAAACAGAGAACAGATAGAAATATCACGCTATTATGAAAAATTACCGAAGCCGACTTTGATTGCTACTCAGGAGTATGTAGAAGGTAAGGTATATTATAGAAATCCTGCTAAGGAAAAAGAAAAATTGCAGTAAAAACAAATCCCTCTATCTCTTTAACAGACTAAGATTATGATTCAGCGCATACAAAGTGTTTATCTGTTGTTGGTTGTGGTTCTGATGGGGGTAGTGATGAATTTGCCATTAGGAATTTATATCGGAGCCGATGGAGGAGTTTCTTCATTGCGTGCTTTGGGTATTGATATAGCGGGAGTGGGACATGACAGTTCATGTTGGGGATTGTTTGCCATAGCTCTGCTTTCGGCTATTATTGCGTTGGCAACTGTCTTTTTATACAGGAACCGTAAACTACAGGTACGCCTGACAATATTTAATATTCTGGTAATTATAGGATGGTATGCTACTTTTGTTGCATTTGTAATGGCATATAAGGAGCAGTTGGTTTCTGCTTCTTTTCATTGCAGTACAGGATGTGTACTCCCCTTAATTGCTGTTTTCTTTAATCTGTTGGCTATTCGCGGCATTCGTAAGGATGAGCGGTTGGTAAAGGCTGCCGACAGGTTACGATAGTGTAATACAGTTCAGAAAAATTGTTTTTTCATATTTAATCTAATGAGTTTATCTTTATTAATAAGGTAACATTAAACAAGTTGACGAGTTGACAAGGATACGAACCTTCTCAACTCGTTACTTTATTTTGTTCGGTTGTTTCCTGAAAAATGATAACGGCACAGATTTTAAACTTGGGGATTTAACAAAAGCGTAAAAGTCATATCTTTGTGTTATGAAACGCAATTCAGTTAATTATAAATCTGTTTTGTCCTTATTCCTGCCTAAAGGCATATTGGACTATTTT